>Ga0080064_1005610_pt1 | contig 14483 bp, 15 predicted proteins | sample Subgrocontami54m_FD_69260 | JGI IMG/M metagenome (GOLD analysis project Ga0080064, IMG submission 69260) | Subsurface groundwater microbial communities from S. Glens Falls, New York, USA - GMW46 contaminated, 5.4 m (SPADES assembly) (version 2) ...
TACGGCTTCAATGGATAAAATTAAAACATTTTTTCATTTAATTAAATTTGAACATTCGATTTTTGCGCTGCCGTTTGCTTATCTCGGGCTTTTTTTGGCTGAAGGCGGTTGGCCAAGACCGTCTGTTTTTTTCTGGGTGAGCATTGCGATGGTGGCCATTCGAACAGCCGGCATGTGTCTTAATCGTCTGATTGATGAATCGATCGATCGTCAGAATCCAAGAACCAAAGATCGCAGCCGCGAAATTGATTTTCTGAAACGCTCGGTTCTTTGGCTGATTACGATATGCGCATTAATTCTTTTTATTTTTTGTGCTTCACAGCTGAACCGGTTATGTTTTCTTTTAAGTCCCATTCCGATTTTTTTGGTTTGGCTTTACCCACATCTGAAGAAATTTACGTGGTTTTCACACTTTATTCTGGGTATCATATTGGGCATTGCGCCCTATGCCGGCTGGTTGGCGAGCCATGGTGAGTGGTCTTGGATTCCTTTTTTACTGATGATCGCGGTTGTGGCTTGGGTCAGCGGATTTGATTTGTTTTATGCGCTTCAAGATGTGGAATTTGACCAGGCACATCATTTAAAATCTTTTCCCGCGCAATTTGGAATTCAAACGACAATCAGAACCGTTCACGTTCTTCACGGAATTACTTTATTTGCCTTAGCATTTTTTGGTTTTATTCTGAGCATGGGGATTTGGTATTGGCTGGGTTGGTTGGCCGCGTTCTTTTTGATCCTCAAAGAACATCGTTTGGTGATGCGGTTTGGCATTGCCAAACTCAATGAAGCATTTTTCAACATGAATGCCTGGGTGAGTGTCGTGATTTTTACCGCCGTTGCCTTGGAATTAATCGCACATTAATTGATGATGGAACATCAAAACCAAAAACCGCTCGTTGTAGCGATTACCGGAGCCAGTGGTTCGATTTATGGCTTAAGATTGGTGCAGGCTGTGACCGAATTGGGACAACCGATTACGCTCACCCTTTCGCATTCAGCTGGTTTAGTCATTTATGAAGAGCTGGGCATTCAAGTTGACGTTAAAGATCCATCCTGCATCTCCAAATTATTTTCTTCCGAATTAACTCCGCTGATTTCTTATTATCCCGAACATGAAATGACCGCGCCGATTGCCAGCGGATCTTATCCCACTCGGGGAATGGTGATTGTTCCGACGTCGACGACGTGCTTCGCCAAAATTGCCGCGGGGATTTCCGAAAGTCTGATTGAACGGGCGGCTGAATGCATGATTAAAGAAGGGCGAAAACTCGTGATCGTTCCGAGAGAAACGCCGATGAGTGCCATTCATTTGGAAAATCTTCTGAAGCTGGCGCGATTGAATGTAAGCGTTGTTCCCGCCATTCCGGCTTTTTATTCGGGGGCTCAGAAAGTGGATGAACTCATTGATTTTGTGATCGGAAAAATTCTAGATCAATTGCAAATCCCGCACACCCTTTACCGTAGGTGGGTGGGTACAAACCGATGAGCCAAAAATTAACCTTAGCCAACGCCCGCGTCGGCAAAATCACGTTTGTGAATACCGCGCCTTTTTATTTTAATTTATTCACCTCAACCCAAACTGCTTCTTATATGGAAGGTTCTCCGACTGAAATTAATGAATTAATGTCCCGAGGTGAAATTGATTTTGCTCCGATTTCATCTCTGGAATACGCGCTTCATCAGGATCAATATATTCTGCTTCCGAATTTATGCATCGGTTCCCGTGATTTTTCCAGAAGTGTTTTGCTCTTCAGCCGAGAAAAAATAGAAGGATTAAACGGCCGTAAAATCATGCTGTCTAAAAAAAGTTTAAGCTCAGCGTCACTTTTGAAAATCATTTTGAAATTTAGGTACCGATTTTCCAATGAATTTGTCATCGGAAGCGGCTCACCGGAAGAAATGCTTCAAACCACCGATTCCGTTTTGGCGATCGGGGATGATGCGCTTTTTTTCAAACCAAAAGAATTTCTCTACAAATATGATTTGAGCGAACTGTGGTGGAATTGGACGGAACTTCCTTTTTGTTTTGCCGTTTGGGCTGTAAAACGGGAATTCTATGAACAATATCCACGTGAAGTTTTTGAATTTTACAATCAGTTAAAGCAGAATCTGGAGCGCAATTTGCAAGATTTGGAAACACTTCTCAACGAAGCGTTTTCATTAACGGTTGCAGATGAAAATTTTTCCCGCATTTTCGGTTATTTGTTCAATTTGAATTATTATCTGGATGAAGACATGAAAAAAGGGCTGGAGTTGTTCTATCGTTTCGCCGAACGCGCTCAATTAATTCCTCAAGTCAAAAAAATAGATTTTATTGAGGTCTGACATGACATTACGGGTGACTTCTGATTCTACACTGGACCCTATCTTAGAAAAAGCGGTGGCAGGTGAGCGCCTCAATGCAGAAGAAGGTGTTTTGCTTTTTTCCTGTGATCTTTTGAGTTTGGGAAAAGCGGCAACCTTGGTTCGGGACCGGATGCACCCAAACGGGGTTGTGACATTTATCATTGACCGCAATGTGAGTTACACGAATGCGTGTTTTATTGATTGCGATTTTTGTGCATTTTACCGAAGGCCGCGCGATCCGGAAGCGTATACGCTGACGATCGATCAGATTTTTCAGAAAATTCAGGAATTAGTCGATATCGGCGGGACTCAGGTGCTCATTCAAGGAGGAGTCAATCCCGAGCTGGGTCTTGATTTTTACTTGGATATGTTTCGCCGCGTTCATGAGCGGTTTCCTCAAGTTCACATTCATTCACTTTCGGTGGTAGAAATTGATTTCATTGCCAAGAAAGAAAAAATGCCACTCAGAGAAGTCCTGATCAAACTGAAAGAAGCGGGGCTCAATTCCATTCCAGGCGGCGGCGCTGAAATGTTAGTTGAGCGCGTCCGGGAAATCATTAGTCCCAAAAAAATTGATTCAGATGGCTGGCTCAATTTTCACAAAGTGGCGCACGAAGTCGGGCTTCGCTCAACGGCTACCATGGTATTTGGCCATGTGGAAACGATTGAAGAGCGTATTATTCATTTGGAGAAAATCAGAAATCTTCAAGATCAAACCTCTGGCTTTCGCGCTTTTATTCCCTGGACGCTTTCTCCTCACGGAACTCCCCGAATGAGTCAGTTTGAACCGGCCGGCGGAGCGGACTATTTAAAAACCCTTGCGATCTCGCGGCTTTTCTTGGACAACATTCTCAGCATTCAATCAGGGTGGTTGACCGAAGGTTTGAAGATGGGTCAGGTGGGCTTGTCTTTCGGCGCTAATGATATTGGCGGAACTTTGATTGAAGATAAAGTTTTGGAACCAACCGGTATTGAAGTGAAAACCAAACCCGAGGATTTAATTCGTTTAATCAAAGACGCGGGTTATACGCCTGCTCAGCGAAATACCAATTACGAAATTCTTCGGACTTTTTAATTGATCCCCCACCACTTTGTACTAAAATCGAATCGCAATGATAAAAACGCGAATGGTTCTTCTCAAGAAAAATCATATTCAAAAAATTCTTTATTACAAAGTGGTGGGGGATGAAACCCAACCTGGCTCATCCTGATCGAAACACGATCAAATCCCTCTTCAACGCCATTCCGTCGCGCTATGACTTCCTGAATTCCTTTTTTAGTTTGGGCCTGGATGGTTATTGGCGTAGGCGGCTTGTTTCTACGGCGTTGAAAAACAATTCCCCCCTCCTTTCCTCCCCCCTTGAGCGGGGGGAGGAAAAAGGTGGGGGGAGTATCTTAGATCTTGGCGTAGGAACGGGTAAATCGCTGGCTCAATTTTTAAAAACTCGCTCGTTCCAGCGCTCGGTCGGATGCGATTTCTCAGAAAATATGCTGCTCAAATCTAAAGAACGCATCGGAGATCAGGCCGAGTTACTTGCTTGTGATTTTCACGATCTTCCGTTTCCCAACAACACTTTCAATTTAGTCACAGGGAGTTTTGTACTTAGAAGCGTTCAAGCAATGAAAATTTTTTTATCGGAAGTCAAGCGCGTACTCAAACCAAGTGGCAAAGCAGTCTTTCTCGAATTAACTCGTCCCAAGAACAAACTCGTCTGGAATTTGGCCTATCAGCCTTATCTAAATTTCTACATTCCAGCTGTGGGTAAAATATTTTCAAGACATGATCATGCGTATCAGTTTTTGTCTCAATCGATTCAGTCTTTTGTTGATCCAGCCGATCTTAAAAAAGATTTTGACGCCGCCGGATTTCAAGAGGTTTCATACACATCGTTGAGTCTAGGTTCGGCCACCATTATTCAGGGAAGGAAACATGAGTAGAACATTCCAAGTGATTATGGTGATGCTTCTGATTTTAGTTGGGAGTGTCTATCTGACTCCAGTCTTTCATTCGTTTCTTCCCATGTTTAAATTTGAGAAAATTTTTAATCGTTTGATCATGATCTTCACAATCGCAGCCGCGGCTATTTTTGTATTGCGCCAGCAGCGCAAAAACAAGAAGGCGAATGCAGGCCGAAATTTCTGGCGTGAAATCGGATTTGATTTTTCGGCTCCCTGGTTCAGATTATTTCTTTACGGATTTTTGTGCGGTTCTTTTGCCGTCGCTTTTATTGTGCTCTCAGAAGTTGTCTGCGGCCCTCGTTACCTGCGTCATCCCATCGAAATTCAAGATATTGTCGAACGTTTTTTTAAGGGTCTTTTGAGCGGAGTCATTGTTGGAATCATCGAAGAATTCTTCTTCCGAGGTTTTATTTTCGGATATCTTAAGAAACGTCTTCCCATTTTTTTAGCCATTCTTTTGGCCAGCGCGCTTTATTCTATGACTCATTTTTTTGACAACGGGCAAGTTTTTATTCCGCAAAATCCTTCCATTGGCGATGCTTTCCGGTTACTCGTTGGTTATTTGGAACCCTTTGTCAACCAGTGGCCGGAAATTTTTCCGCAATTTATGGGTTTATTTATTTTTGGAATCATTCTGTGTTTTTCATTCCTGCGTTCCAAATCTTTATTTTTATCGATCGGTCTTCACGCCGGTGTCGTGTTTGCCATCAAGTTTCAACATTCGTTTGCCCGCGAGCCGTTAGAAGGTGTGGTGTATCCATTTTTTGGGAAATCACCCGATTATGACGGCTCCTTTGAGTGGGCGACGCTCATTCTTTTGGGTTTGATTGTATGGTTTGTGATTCTGCCTCGTTTTCAATTTGACCGAAAACATTAAGACCTGCTCAATTGTCTTCCCGGGCGGACAATTCAAAAACTCCCTCCCCTCCGGGCCTATCTCCGATCCTTTCGGATCGTAGATCCGGAGGACGGCCCATTAGGGCCGGTGGCGTTGACAGCCCCGGCAATTGCTGAGATAATGATGGCCGAAGTGTCTGCCAACACCTCTATAAGTCCTTATATTTGAATACCTTATGAAAGTATATTTAGACAACAATGCGACCACTCTCTTAGATCCTCAAGTCAAAGAGGCCATGATGCCTTTTCTGACCGATCATTACGCCAATCCGTCGAGTCCTTACGAGTCCGGACTGAAGGTTCGGAGAATGATTGAAGAAGCAAGAATCAATGTAGCTAAGCTTCTCGGCGCACGGTCTGAGCGCGAAATTATATTTACCAGCGGCGGAACGGAAAGTAATAACACGGCAATTAATTCCGCATTAAAAACATATCCTCACAAAAGAAAAATTGTTATTTCGGCCATTGAACATTCATCCATTAAAAATCTGTGCGAACGTCTTTCAAGCGACGGTTATCAAGTGATTTCGATTAGCGTTTCCAAAACAGGCTCGTTTCATTGGGATCAATTTCTGAGCGCTTTGGATGATGATGTTGCCATTGTTTCTGTCATGTGGGCCAACAATGAAACCGGAGTTTTATTCCCAATCCTAGAAATCAGCCGCGAACTCAAGAAAAGAAATATTTTGTTTCATGTCGATGCCGTTCAGGCAGTCGGAAAAATCAAAATTGATTTAGGCCAAACAGAAATTCAGTTCTTATCGTTTTCCGCTCATAAATTCCATGGCCCAAAAGGAATCGGTGCGTTGTACATTCGCGAAGGATCTCCTTTTCATGCGTTTATGTTGGGAGGAAGGCAAGAGCGGGACCGTCGCGCGGGCACTGAAAATGTGGCCGGAATCATCGGTCTGGAAACAGCTTTCAAATTGACGCAGTCCAATGAACTAAGCGCCACCACCAAATTACGAAATAAATTGGAAGAAGAATTGGTGAATCGAATTAGCGGCAGTTTCATTAATGGTCAGGCTGAACTTAGAATTCCAAATACGACCAACATCACAATTCCGGGCGTTGAAGCCGAAACACTTTTGATTCGTTTAAGCGAACTGGGAATCGAAGCTTCCAGTGGATCAGCTTGTCTAACCGGAGCGATCGAACCCTCGCATGTCCTGATGGCGATGGGTCATTCCTCAGAGTTGGCTTCAAGTTCGGTTCGGTTCAGTCTGAGCCGATTTACAACGCTTGAGCAAATTGATTATGTCTTGGAGACCATGCCAAAATTAGTGTATGAGCTCCGAGAATTAAATCAGGAACCGTCATTGCGAGGCGGCGGTTTCGCAAAGCCGAAGCAATCTAAGACCGAGATTGCTTCGTCGTCCCTTCGGGACTCCTCGCAATGACGAGCTTTTTGAGGTAAATTATGCTGCAAATCACAGAAGAAAAAATTTTAGAGGCGCTTAAGACGGTCAAAGATCCCGATCTTCATCGTGATATTGTCAGTCTCGGATTTGTCAAAAATATCAAGATCCAAAATGGAAATATTAAGTTTGATATTGAATTAACCACGCCGGCCTGTCCCGTCAAAGAACAACTCAAGGCTGAATGTGAAACCAAAATCAAAAATTTGTCCGGCGTCTCAAACGTTGAAGTCTCCATGACCTCTCAAGTTCGGAGCCGTCCGGAATTCGGGACTTCTCAAGTTCTTCCTCAGGTTCGGAATATTGTGGCCATCGCAAGCGGGAAAGGGGGCGTCGGAAAATCGACAGTGACAGCCAACTTAGCATTGGCGCTCGCAAAAACCGGCGCCAAGGTTGGCCTTTTGGATTGTGATATTTATGGGCCTAGTATGCCACTCATGTTTGGTTTGGTGGGCAGACAACCAGATATTACACCGGAGCAAAAAATAATCCCGCTAACGGCTCACGGAATTAGTTTGATGTCGATTGGATTTTTGTCGAGTGAAAAAACGCCCGTGATTTGGCGAGGTCCGATGGTTCATCAAATCCTGCAGCAATTTTTAACGCGCGTCGAATGGGGTGAGCTGGATTATTTGATGCTGGATTTACCGCCAGGCACAGGAGACGCTCAACTTACTTTGACGCAGACCGCTGCGATTTCGGGCGCCGTTATTGTCACCACGCCACAGGAAGTCAGTTTGATTGACGCGCGAAAAGGCCTTCAAATGTTTGAGAAAGTAAACGTCCCTGTATTGGGCCTGATCGAAAATATGAGCTACTACGCATGTTCTGATTGCGGTAAAGTGGTTGAGATTTTCAAGCGCGGCGGCGGCGAACGAATGAGTCGCGAATTGGGCGTTCCGCTGCTCGGTGAAATTCCGATTGATCCTGAAATTGTCCAGACTGGTGATCAAGGAACACCCATCGTGATTGCAAAACCGGATTCACAAACCGCTAAAATTTATCAAATGATTGCAGGGGCCGTAGCCGCTCAGCTGAGCATTACCTATATGCAGGGCAGCGCAACCACACCGATTGATCTTAAATGGCAAGCGGGCAAATCATAAATCCGATTGAAATTAAGCAAGGAACAGGCCAGAATTTAGTCATTCGCTGGCAGGGTGAACATGAAAGTATTTATGCTTCCGGAATGCTCAGAAAAAATTGCCGCTGTGCCGGATGCGTAGACGAATGGACAGGCAAAAAATTGATTCAAGCCGACCAAATTGCAGTGGATGTCCATCCGCTTGAAATTCAAGGCGTCGGCCGTTACGGCATTCGAATTAATTGGAGTGACGGACATAATACCGGAATTTATTCTTTTAAATATTTACGTGAGATTTGTCCCTGCGAACTATGCCAGAAATCACAGGAGAGTGACCTTCCATGAGTAACGTGAGCGAAGATTTAAAAATCCAATCCATCGTGAAAGATTTACTTCATCTTTTGGGCGAAGATCCTTCGCGAGAAGGCTTGCTTGGCACGCCCAAGCGAGTAGAGTCGTCGCTTAAATTTTTGACGCGCGGATACAAACAAGATATCGAAAAAATTCTCAACGGTGCGATCTTTGAAGAAAACTATGATGAAATGGTGGTCGTTAAGGACATTGATTTATTCAGTCTCTGCGAGCACCACATGCTTCCTTTCTATGGCAAAGCCCACGTTGCTTATCTTCCAGATGGAAAAATCATTGGACTCAGTAAAATTCCAAGAATCGTGGATGTGTTTTCCCGCCGGCTTCAGATTCAGGAACGCTTGACCAGTCAAGTGGCTGATTGTTTGATGCAGAATTTAAAACCAAAAGGCGTTGCGGTGGTCATTGAGGCCTTTCATTTATGCACCGCCATGCGTGGAGTGGAGAAGAAAGATTCATTTTGCGTGACGAGTTCCATGCTGGGGACGTTTAGAAGCGATCCGAGATCACGAGCAGAATTCTTTAGTTTGGTGGGAAAGCACTAATAACTTAGTTCTGAGTTTTAGTTCTGAGTTTTTCTTCGAGTGACTCAATTCTTTTCTTCAGTTCCAAAACCAGCTGCTGAGTTTCATAACTTCTCAATTGCGCACTGACTTGCTTCTTCATTTCTTGGTAAGGACGGGCAGGCGCTCCGATCCAAACTTGATTGGGCGGAATGACTTTTCCGGAAGGAACACCCGTTTGAGCGCCCAGCGTTGTTTGATCTCCGATTTCACAATGATCTCCCAATCCGGCCCGGCCGCCCATCGTTACGAATTTTCCAATTTTCGAACTTCCCGAAATTCCGACTTGCGCGGACAGACAACTGTGTGCGCCGATTTCCACATTGTGGGCAATCTGACCCAAATTATCAATTTTAACGCCTTCATGAATAATCGTTGAGCCAACCGTCGCTCGATCAATCGTTGCGCAGGCTCCGATTTCGACCTCATTTTCAATCACCACATTTCCAACCTGAGGAATCTTGTGCTGTTTTTTTCCGTCAAAGACATAACCAAAACCATCTGCTCCGATGACTGCTCCTGCGTGAATGGTGACTCGATTTCCAATTTGTGTTTTGGCATACAAAACTACGTGCGGGTGAATGACGGTGTTTTCTCCAATGACTGAATCTTGATCCACGGAAGCAAAAGAACGAATGACACTACCAGCTCCGATCGTTACTCTTTCGCCGATAAAAGCAAAGGGCTCAATGGTAACGTCTTTTCCGATTTTGGCGGTTTTTGAAATCGCAGCTTGATCTGAAATTTTTTTGGAGTAACTAGCTTCCGGATGAAATAATCCGAGCAAAATCGCCCAGGCAAGTTTTGGATTGGCGGTTTGAATGGACGGTTTTTTAGAAGATTTGATTTCTGCGGATACGATGATGGCTGCAATCGGGGAAGCTTCAACTTCGGTGAGCCGCTTCGCGTCACTCAGATAGGTTAAGCAGCCCGGTTTTAGATCTTCAATATTGGTCATCCCGGATATTTTTAGATTCCCATTGCCAACAACCGTTCCGTGCACCAGTTGCGCTAAGTCATTAAGTGTTTTTTCCATTGGAAGGAGTCTATTTTAAAGGGCTTAAGATAAGATGTAAAGGCGCAATTGGGGCTTTGACAATCAGAGCATCATCATGCATAATACGTTCATGTTACAACGTCATTACCAAACCTACATTAAATGTTCTGCTACGCCACACACCATGTGGCTATCTCATCGTGTATTTAACGATAAGATGGTAGCGGGCTTTGGAGGGTTGGTAACGACGTAATCAGTCCTAGATAAAAATCATCGTTTCAAACTAAAAGCCCATTACCAAAACGGTAATGGGCTTTTTTTATGGCTACAAACGGTGCTTTCCTTGAAAGGAGGAAAATAAGATGATTAGGACAACAAATTTTAATACAATATTCAGGAGAAAAAAGTCGCAACATCCTGTAAAATTAACGGCCCTAACTTATTTGCGAGAAGCGCTTCTGGAAGAGGCTTATGAGGAATGCGCTGCTTCGATTCAAATCGCAAAGGAGTTTGGAGCTGAGGATTTTGAGATCCAAAATTTGCTGGAAGATCCCAGAAGAAAGCCATGAATATGTCTGAACAGGTCGAGAATTTAACCAGTCGTAAATGTCAGCCATGTACCAAAGGGGCTACGCCTCTGAGTTCCAGCAAAGCTAAAAAATATTTAGATCAAGTTCCGGGTTGGCAACTCGCTGGGGACGGGAACAGTATTTCTTCCCAGTTCATGATGAAAGATTTCATGTCAGCGGTTGCGTTCATTGATCAAATTGCCCAAATTGCGGAAGCAGAAGATCACCATCCCGATCTTCATTTAACCGGTTACCGAAAACTCCGCGTGGAGCTGACGACCCATTCAATCGGTGGTTTATCACAAAATGATTTTATCTTGGCAGCCAAAATTAATCAGCTTCCTAAAGAGCTTAAAAAATCTTCTTAAGTCCTTCCTATATTGTTCCGATCACCATAGTTAAAACGTGAGTAAAAATTGTCCACACTAAATCGATTGTCCTTAAGTCAGTCTCTAAAGTTAATCATTACCTCCCTGACTCTTGCTGCCTTGTTTGGTTGCGCCTCAGGCGGTCCCCCGGTGAGTTCTATTGTCCAGGGAGACGGTATGCCGATTTCAATTCCTCAGGACCTGTATCATCAAGTAGGCCCTCTGGAAAACGTGTGGCGCATCAGCAAAACCTATGGCGTGAGCGTCCAATCTATTGTAGATGCCAACAATCTTAAAAATCCGAAATCAATTTCGGTGGGCCAAACATTGTTAATTCCGAAGGTATCGGAAATTCGCTCCATCATACCTGTTTATAATGTTCGGAAATGGAGATATATTGTGATTCATCATACCGCCACCGAAGTAGGAGATGCCTTTACGATTGATCAATTGCATCACCGCCGGGGGTTTGATCATGGCTTGGGATATCATTTCTTGATTGATAACGGAACGCGGGGAAAGCAGGAAGGACAAATTGAGGTAGGTCCACGTTGGATTAAACAAATGGACGGCGCCCATGCGAATGCGGCAGGCATGAATGAAAACGGAATCGGAATCGCCATGATTGGAAATTTTTCCGAACATTATGTCAATGAACGCCAACTTAAATCTCTTGTTTTTCTTACCAAGGCACTCATGCGTCATTACAATATTCCTTTGGAACGAGTGATTCGGCACAAGGATGTTCCCGGGAAAAATACGGAATGCCCGGGCAATTATTTTCCATGGGATGAATTTAAACGAAGGCTCAGGGCGGGTTAAATGATGACAAAGACCGTCATTGCGAGCGAACGAAGTGAGCGAAGCAATCTCGCTGGCTCGGGACAAGTTGCACTTTCTCTAGTTCATAGATTGCTTCGGCATTGTTTGAAACGCTGCCTCGCAATGACGACCTTTGCAATTCTTGTTTTCTCTCCATCCGGTCATAGTTTAGACTGGCCGATCAATTTTGTCCGTTATTCAGCTCCTGAATTTCTCACCTTTAACGAATTAGTCAGTCTGTCCAAAAATCCATCCCCCACCGGAGCGTTAAACGCAAAGTTGGAAAAATTATGGAAAACTCCCATTGTCAGCAATGAAGCCTATTTGGATGGAGCGCTGCCAACGAGACGCGCACATCCGAAACTGGGACATTATTTACGCGTGGCCACGTGGAATATTGAAAAGTCATTTGAAGTTCCGCGCGTCATTAAAATCTTAAAAAGCGCGGAACAATATAAATCCATGATTGATCCTCAGAAGGCGCCCCTTTCATCCAAGCGATATGAAACCGCTATGATGGAACGCGATTTGTTAAGTGAAGCAGACATTTTTTTTCTGCAAGAAATGGATATCGGAGTGAAACGTTCTGATTATATTGATGCTGCCAAAGAACTAGCGAAGGCATTGAACATGAATTATGCCTATGGCGCGGCGTACTTGGAAATCGATCCTGCTTATTTAGGTTTGGAACAGATGACTTTTGAGGGCGGGCAAATGGATCAAGCTGCGGTCGATTTTTTCCGAGGCGATCCGGAACGCTATAAAGGCTTATTCGGCATTGCTGTACTGAGCCGTTATCCAATTAAACGTGTAGAAGTTTTTCCGCTGAAGAATCAAGCTTATGATTGGTATTTGGGCGAGAAAGGCAAATTAACTTTTTTAGAACAGTCCCGACGCTTTGGCGCCAAAAGTGTTTTCAAATCTGAACTTCACCGTGAAATGAAAGTCGGCGGCCGTATTTTTATGAGAGTCGATCTGCATGTTCCAGGTCTGCCTCACGATACGTTAACGCTCATTAATGTTCATTTGGAGATCAAAGCGTTGCCGAAAGCCAGAGAACTTCAAATCAGAGAAATTCTAGAATACATTCATGACATTAAAAATCCAGTGATTATGGCCGGTGATTTTAATTCAGCGCCAAGCGATTTAAGCCCGACGTCTATAACGCGGGAAGCCAAACGCAAGGTAAAAGATCCAACGATGTGGTTTTCTGTGGCCATCAGCCATTTGGCGCCGCAGGCACTTTTAGTGAATGCAACACGGACTGTATCGAATGTAACCAAAAATTATCAAAATCCGACAGCCAAACACATTCCGGTTGTGGCACCCAACTATACGGCAGGTCTTTTTAAAGCCATTGAAGAGTATCATTTTAGCGATGATCGCGTCTTTGACTTTCGGGGAGATTCGGACCGATCGGTCAACGGGCACCATGGGTTACTTTCCAATTCAAATGAGCGCGACCGGTTTGGCTACAAAACCACATTTCAGGTCCGCAGGCCGATTGGGGATATTATCGGAAAGTACCGCCTTGATTGGGTTTTCGTCAAATCGTTTCTCACCCATCCAAAAGATTCAAACGGTTCTTATCAATTTGCACCACACTTCGGCCGAACTTTAGAAGACATGAATACAGTCGTGACTAAGCCATTCTCGGACCACCATCCGAGTATTGTTGATTTGCCATTTGATGAAGTAAAACAGATCAAGTGACCGGCAAAAATATATTCTATTTTTTATGTATCATTGCCTAAGATATTGCTATAATGCGCACCAGTTTCAAGGCTGTTAAAAGGAATCATCCAATTTAACGCCTTGTCGTTAAACCAAGTCAAACTAACCGAACGTGAATTAAGGAGGAAGAAGAATGGTACGCAAGCCCAATCCAGCATTTATGAAAGCATTAAAGCCGAGTGCAGATTTAGCAAAAGTGGTGGGTTCTTCACCGCTGCCTCGTACTGAAGCGACCAAGAAACTTTGGGAATACATCAAGAAAAATAATTTACAGGATCCAACCAATAGACGGAACATCAATGCAGATGCCAATCTTCAAACCGTTTTTGGCGGAAAAAAGACCGTCAATATGTTTGAAATGACCAAGCTCGTTTCAAAGCATCTCAGCTAAGCGATCGAAAAACCATTCTTTAAACATGAGCTCGAACCAGCCTAGTGGTTGGTTCGAGCTCATGTTTACTTTCCTAATATTTTCTCTACCTTCCTATCTTATGCGTATGAACACACTCAGAGGAAATTGTTCCGGTGCTGGACATAGATCGAACACTTAAAAAAATTGTTTCGAATCTTTGGTTTGAATGGAATTCAGACGTTCATCTTCTGTTCCGCGAAGTCATTCCTTATATTTGGGGGCTTTTTCGCCGCAACTTGTATCGGTTCCTCAAAATCCAAGATGAAAATCCATCGCTGTATCGCCGCCGTATTGCCGAATTGTTAACCGATTCTGATTTTCTGAAACGTTTTCAAAAAGTGGAGCAGGATTATAAATCGTACATGCGCCCCGCCCAAACGCATGTTTCTCGTCATTATCCTGAACTCACCGGCCGAACCGTTGCCTATTTTTCAATGGAATACGGAATTGATATTTTGCGCTTGTATTCCGGAGGTCTGGGCATTTTGTCTGGCGACCATCTGAGGGGTGCGAGTGATTTAGGGCTCAAGATGGTTGGCGTCGGACTTTTTTATATGCATGGGTATTATGAACAAGAAATTACCTCAAAAGGAGAAATGAAAGTAGCTTATGAACCCATCATTCCGCCGAAACAGCCGGTGCGTGATTTTTTACCGCTTGAAACAATCAAGCGAAATGGAACCTCTGAAGATCTGATTATCGAAGTGCCGGTGAAAGACCGGATCCTTAAAGCACGGGTATGGCGTGCCAAAGTCGGCCGGAGCGAGCTGCTTCTCCTCGATTCCAACTTACCTCAAAATAAAGTTCATGATCGGCATATCACGCGCCGGCTTTATGCTTCTCAGAAACAGCATGAGGAAGAAAGAAGACGCAGGCTTGAGCAAGAGATTTTACTGGGGGTCGGTGGTGTGTTGGCGCTTACGGAAGCCGGTTATGCGCCAGTTG
>Ga0080064_1005621_pt1 | contig 14461 bp, 14 predicted proteins | sample Subgrocontami54m_FD_69260 | JGI IMG/M metagenome (GOLD analysis project Ga0080064, IMG submission 69260) | Subsurface groundwater microbial communities from S. Glens Falls, New York, USA - GMW46 contaminated, 5.4 m (SPADES assembly) (version 2) ...
GAAGGTGCGCGCCCCTGCGCGACGAGTCGCTCGCGGGCCTGGCCCGGATCGGCTTCGACGGCTATGCGATCGGCGGGCTGTCCGTGGGCGAGCCCAAGCGCGACATGCGCCGCATCCTGCGCCATACCGCCGCGGCGATGCCGGAAGACCGGCCGCGCTACCTCATGGGCGTGGGCACGCCCGAGGACATCGTCGAGGCCGTCGCGACCGGAATCGACATGTTCGACTGCGTGCTGCCGACCCGCAACGCCCGCAACGGGTGGCTGTTCACGCGCCACGGCGACGTCAAGATCCGCAATGCGGCGCACCGCGAGGACACCCGGCCGCTCGATTCGACCTGCGACTGCTACGCGTGCCGGAATTTCACGCGCGCCTACCTGCACCACCTGCAGAAGGTCAACGAGATCCTCGGCGCGCGGCTCAACACGCTGCACAACCTGCACTTCTACCAGACGCTCATGCGCGAGCTGCGCGAGGCGATCGACGACGGCGATCTGCCGGCCTATGTCGAATCCTTCCGGGAGCAACGGCGGCGCGGCGCGTGATCGGACGGCGTGGTGTTATAATTTTTCGTTTTTCGACGCCCCACTGGAGGCCAATGTGCTGATTTCCCCCGCCTTCGCCCAGGGTTTCGGCGGCTCCGGCGACTGGACCGGACTGCTGCCGATCGTCCTGATGTTCGTCCTGCTGTACTTCATGCTCATCCGCCCGCAGATGAAGCGCGCGAAGGAACACAAGAGCATGACCGAGGCGCTGCAGAAGAACGACGAGGTCGTCACCTCGGGCGGCGTGCTGGGCAAGATCACCAAGGTGGGCGAAGCCTACGTCACCCTGGAGATCGCGCCCGGCATCGAGGTGAACATCCAGAAGGGCGCCGTCCAGACCCTGCTTCCCAAGGGAACGATCAAGAGCATCTGAAACCGTGAACCGCTACCCCCTCTGGACCTACATCATCGTCGCGCTGAGCGTCGTGCTGGGGCTCGTCTACACGCTGCCCAACCTCTACGGCGAAGCCCCCGCGGTGCAGGTCTCCAGCGCCAAGGCGACGCTGAAGATCGACGCCTCGGTCCTCGCCCGCGTCGAGGACGCGCTGAAGGCCGCCGGCGTCCAGCCCTCCGGCGTGTACCAGGACGCAGCCAGCGTCAAGGTGCGGCTGGCCGATCCCGACACGCAGTTGAAGGCAAAGGACGTCATCAGCCAGAGCCTCAATCCCGACCCGCAGAATCCCTCCTATACCGTGGCGCTCAACCTGCTTTCGAGCTCCCCGGGGTGGCTCACCGCCATATTCGCCAGGCCGATGTACCTGGGCCTGGACCTGCGCGGCGGCGTGCATTTCCTGCTGCAGGTCGACATGAAGGCCGCGCTCACCAAGCGCCTGGAATCGCTCGCGGGCGACGTGCGCTCGCAGCTTCGCGACAAGAACATCCGCCACAGCGGCATTGCGCGGGACCCGAGCGGCGTCGTGATCAGGTTCCGTGACGCCGAGACCCGGGACAAGGCGCGCAAGGTGATCGAGGACCAGCTGTCGGACCTCGCGCTCGCCGAATCCGCCGACGGCGGCGAGTTCCGGCTGACCGCCACCATCAAGCCGGAGGCGCAGAAGCGCACCCAGGAATTCGCGCTCAAGCAGAACATCCAGACGCTGCACAACCGCATCAACGAGCTCGGCGTCGCCGAGCCCGTCATCCAGCAGCAGGGCGCGGACCGCGTCGTCGTGCAGCTCCCGGGCGTGCAGGACACCGCGAAGGCCAAGGAGATCCTGGGCCGCACGGCCACCCTCGAGATCCGCATGGTGGACGAGGAGAACATGAACCCCACGGCGCTCGCCGCCGCGGCGCAGGGGCAAGTGCCCTTCGGCGACGAATTCTACGTCGAGCGCAACGGCCAGCCGCTGCTGGTGAGGAAGCAGGTCGTGCTCACCGGCGACCGCCTCACCGACGCGCAGCCCGGATTCGACAACCAGACCCAGGAACCCGCGGTGCACCTGACGCTGGACGCCACCGGCGCGCGCATTTTCCGCGACGTGACGCGCGAGAGCGTCGGCAAGCGCATGGCGATCCTGCTGTTCGAGAAGGGCAAGGGCGAGGTGGTCACGGCGCCGGTGATCCGCACCGAAATCGGCGGCGGGCGGGTGCAGATCTCGGGGCGCATGACTACGGTCGAGGCGAACGACACCGCGCTGCTGCTGCGCGCCGGATCGCTCGCGGCGCCCATGGAGATCGTCGAGGAGCGCACGGTCGGCCCATCGCTCGGCGCCGAGAACATCAGGAAGGGCTTCGACTCCACCCTCTACGGATTCGCCGCGATCTCGGTCTTCATGATCGTGTACTACGTCGTCTTCGGCGTGTTTTCCGTGGCGGCGTTGTCGGCCAACCTGCTGTTCCTGCTCGCCATACTGTCGGCCCTGCAGGCGACGCTCACCCTGCCGGGCATCGCCGCCATCGCCCTGACCCTGGGCATGGCGATCGACGCCAACGTGCTGATCAACGAGCGCATCCGCGAGGAGTTGCGCTCGGGCATGACGCCGCAGGCGGCGATCCACGCCGGCTACGAGCGCGCCTTCGGCACCATCATCGACTCGAACATCACCTCGCTGATCGCCGGCCTCGCGCTGCTCATCTTCGGCTCCGGCCCGGTACGCGGCTTCGCGGTGGTGCACGTCCTGGGGATACTCACCTCGATCTTTTCGTCGGTTGTGGTGAGCCGGTCGCTGGCCAACCTCACCTACGGCAGCCGCAGGAAGCTCGAGCGCGTGGCGATCGGCAATACTTCGTGGAAGTGAGCTAGCTATGGAGTTCTTCAAGATCCGCCGCGACATCCCGTTCATGCGCCACGCGCTGGCGTTCAACGTGATTTCGCTCGTGACTTTCCTGCTGGCGGTCGCCTTCCTCGCCATCAGGGGCTTGAACTTCTCGATCGAGTTCACCGGCGGCACCGTGCTCGAGGTCAGCTACGCCCACGCCGCCGAGGTCGAGCGGATCCGGACCTCGCTGGAGAAAAAGGGCTTCAACGATTTCTCGGTGGTGAACTTCGGCTCCTCCCGCGACGTGCTGATCCGCATGCCTCTCAAGCCCGGCCAGAACAGCGCCGAGCTGTCGCGCGCGGTGATGGAGCCGCTCGCGGCCGACGACGCATCGGTCAAGCTGCAGCGCGTCGAATTCGTCGGGCCGCAGGTCGGCCGGGAGCTCGCCGAGAACGGCGCCCTCGCGCTGCTCATCACCTCGCTCGGCATCGTCATCTACCTGGCGATGCGCTTCGAATGGAAGTTCGGGGTCGCCGCGGTGATCGCCAACCTGCACGACGTGGTCATCATTCTCGGGTTCTTCGCCTTCTTCCAGTGGGAGTTCTCGCTGCCGGTGCTCGCCGCGATTCTCGCGATCCTGGGGTACTCGGTGAACGAATCGGTGGTGGTGGCCGACCGGATCCGGGAGAACTTCCGCAAGATGAGGAAGGCCTCGGTCACCGAGATCATCGACAACGCGATCACGCGCACCATGTCGCGCACCATCATCACCCACGGCTGCACCCAGACGGCCGTGCTGGCGATGCTGATCTTCGGCGGCGCGGCGCTGCACTACTTCGCCGTGGCGCTCACGATCGGCATCCTGTTCGGGATCTACTCCTCGGTGCTGGTCATGGCGCCGATCGTTCGCTGGCTCGGCGTAAGGCGCGAGGACCTGGTGAAGCCGGTCAAGGATCGCAAGCAGGAGGCGGTCGTTTAGAATGGGCGGGCCTTCCGGTCGACGCGCCGCAGGGATGGAATAAAACGCCGGGGTATAGTGTTATGCCCTCCGTGCGGCGAATGCCCGGTGCATTACGCTTGCATGCCAACCTCAAGTACACCCACAGGAGAATTGAATGAACAAGAAGCTTCTTGCAGCTGCTCTGACGCTGGCGCTGGGCGCCGGTTTCACGCTCAATGCCGTTGCCCAGGTGAAGCCCGAGATCCTGGTCAAGCAGCGCCAGGCTGCGATGACCTTGCAGGGCAAGTATTTTGGACCTCTGGGAGGAATGGCCCAGGGCAAGGTGCCGTTCGACGCGAACACGGTCGCGCGCAACGTGGGATATCTCCAGGCGTTGAGCCATATGCCGTGGGACGGCTTCAACCCCAGCACCTCGGGGGTGAAAAGCCAGGCGCTGCCCGCGGTCTACAATGACGCTGCGAAGTTCAAGGAGGCCCAGGACAGGTTGACCGGCGCAGTCGATAAGCTCGCCGCCGCATCCAAGGGCGGCAACGAAGCGGCCATAAAGGCGGCGATCGGCGACGTCGGCAAGTCCTGCGGCGGCTGCCACGAATCGTTCCGCGAAAAGCAGTAGGAGATCGGGCAGGACGAAGAGCCCCGCTGAAGCGGGGCTCTTCACTTTCTTGGCGCTGGAATCCCCTGCATGCGTATCCTGTGCGCACGTGCATTGAGCCGCGTTCCCCGGGCTTGCGCACTCGCCTTGCTGCTCGGCGCGATGCTCGGGACCGCCCAGGCCCAGGGTGACGCAAAGCGCGGGCAATACCTCGCGAAGGCCGGTGGCTGCCTCGCCTGCCACACCGAGGAGAAGAAGGAGGCGGCGGTACCCTTCGCAGGCGGCCGCGCGCTCAAGACGCCCTTCGGCACGTTCTACGGGCCGAACATCACCCCGCACCCCGAGGCGGGGATCGGACGCTGGGCCGAGGCCGATTTCATCCGCGCGATGCGCCTGGGCGAGCGGCCCGACGGCGCCCATTACTTCCCGGCCTTCCCCTACCCGTCGTTCACCCGGATCGCCGACGGCGACCTGCGCGACCTGTGGGCCTTCCTGCGATCACTGCCGCCGAACCCCCGCCCGAACCACGCGCACGAACTGCGCGTCCCGTTCGGCTGGCGTTTCCTCGTCGCACCGTGGAAGTGGCTGTTCTTCACGCCCGGTCCCCTCGCGAGCGATCCCCGGCGTAGCGCGGCTGTCAATCGCGGCGCCTACCTGGTCGAGGCGCTCGGCCATTGCGGCGAATGCCACACGCCACGCAACTTCATCGGCGCGCCGAAGCGCGACCGCTTCCTCGCCGGCTCCAAGACCGGACCCGACGGCAAGGGCGTTCCTAACCTCACCCCGACCAAGCTCAAGAAATGGGACGACGGCGAGCTGAAGGAATTCCTGCAAAGCGGAATGACGCCGGACGGCGACGTCGCCGCCGAGACCATGGGCGAGGTCGTCCGCAACACCACCAGCCAGCTCACCCCCGACGACCTCGCCGCGCTGATCGCCTACCTGCGCTCCCTCTCTCCGCTACCCGACGAATCCCGCTGATTCCCGCAGATCGCGCTTCGATCAGATTCTTCGCGCGAGCTCGGCGGCCTTTCCGATGTAGGTCGACGGCGTGAGCGCGAGGAGGCGCTGCTTCTCGGCTTCGGGGATGGAGAGGCCGCGGATGAATGTCTGGAGCGCCTCGCGAGTGATTCCCTTGCCGCGGGTGAGCGCCTTCAACTGCTCGTAGGCGTTCGCCACGCCGTAGCGGCGCATCACCGTCTGGATCGGCTCGGCGAGCACTTCCCAGTTGGCGTCGAGGTCCTCGGCGATCCGCGCCGGGTCGGGCTCCAGGCGCTCCAGGCCGCGCAGGCACGAGCGCCAGGCGAGCAGCGAGTGCCCCAGCGCGACGCCCGCGTTGCGCAGCGCCGTCGAGTCGGTCAGGTCGCGCTGCCAGCGCGACACCGGCAGCTTTTCGGCGAGGTGGCGCAGCAGCGCGTTGGCGACGCCCAGGTTGCCCTCGGAATTCTCGAAGTCGATCGGGTTGACCTTGTGCGGCATGGTCGAGGAGCCCACCTCCCCTTGCTTCACCGTCTGGCGGAAATAGCCCAGCGACACGTAGCCCCAGAGGTCGCGGTCCAGGTCCAGCAGCACCGTGTTCGTCCGCGCCACGGCGTCGAACAACTCCGCCACGCCGTCGTGCGGCTCGATCTGGGTGGTATAGGGATTGAAGTCCAGCCCCTGCGCTTCGACGAAGCGCCGCGCGAAGCCCTCCCAGTCGAACGCGGGGTAGGCGGCGAGGTGCGCGTTGTAGTTGCCCACCGCGCCGTTGATCTTGCCGGGCAGGCGCACGGCTGCGACGCCCGCGCGCGCGCGGCGCAGCCGGTGGACGACGTTGGCGAGCTCCTTGCCGAGCGTCGTAGGCGTGGCCGGCTGCCCGTGGGTGCGCGAGAGCATCGGCAGGCCCGCGTGCCCGCGCGCCATGCCGGCGAGCCTGTCGATGACGCGCTCGATCAAGGGCAGCAGCACCTCGCGGCGGGATTCGTCCAGGGCGAGCGCATAGGCGAGGTTGTTGATGTCTTCCGAGGTGCAGGCGAAGTGGATAAACTCGGATGCCTTGCGGAGCTCGGGATTGCTGCCTGCGCTTTCCTTCAACCAGTATTCGATCGCCTTGACGTCGTGATTGGTCTGCGCTTCGATCGCCTTGACGCGTTCGCCGTTGCCCTCGTCGAACCCGGCCGCGAGCCGACGCAGCTCGGCCACGGTGGCGTCGGAAAACGGCCCGATACCGGCCAGTCCGGGATCGGCGGCGAGCGCGATCAGCCATTCGATCTCGACCCGGACGCGATAGCGGATGAGTCCGAACTCGCTGAAGTAGGCACGCAGGGACTCGAGCTGCGCAGCGTAGCGGCCGTCGAGAGGGGAGATCGCCGTGAGCGATGGGTTCGGCATGTCGGCGCGACACCTTTTTGAATGCGTATTTTAGCACGGGGCACACTGCGGCCATGACGTTGACGAAGCTGGACAGCCTCCTCGCCGAGGTGCGCGCTCGCGGGGATGATATAATTTTCTTTACCGCTCATTGCAGCGGACGCGCGAGACAAGCGTAGTGCCCCGTACGGTGCGGGGGTGCGCGCCGCTGAATTCGCTCCCGACCTTCTTGACACCGCTCCCCGGATGAGATTACTCGGCACCCCTCCCAGCCCCTTCACGCGCAAAGTTCGCATCGTCCTCGCGGAGAAGAGGATCGACTGCGACTTCGTCGTCGAGTCGCCCTACGGCGCCGACAGCCGGATTCCAGCCCACAACCCGCTGGGCAAGGTACCCGTGCTGGTGCTGGACGACGGAACGGCATTGTACGATTCGCGGGTCATCGTGGAATTCCTGGACAACGTTTCCCCGATGGGCCGCCTGATTCCACAGGGCAACCGCGGGCGCATCGAGGTGCGGCGCTGGGAGGCGCTCGCCGACGGCGTGCTCGACGCGGGCCTGCTGGTGCGCGCCGAGAACCGGCGCGAGGACGGCCTGATAAGCCCGGACTGGATCGAGCGCCAGATGGGGAAAATGCGCGCAGGCATCGCGCAAATGGAGCGTGAGCTCGGGGACAAGCCTTTCTGCACCGGGAACGTGTTCAAGCTCGCCGACATCGCGGTGGGCGCCTGCCTGGGGTGGCTGGACTTCCGGTTCCCGCATCTGGATTGGCGCGACCAGCACCCGAACCTCTTGCGCCTCTGGCGCAAGCTCGCCGAACGCCCGTCGTTCCTCGACACCAAGCCGCACGAATAGGCCCTCGCAGCGGGGCAGTTGCGGCGCGCAGGGGCGTGAGTTAGGCTCTGCTCGCCGTTCACGGGCCGGCCGTCCCGATAGAAAGCGAGTCCAATGGGAGAATTGCTTCAGCACCCCGCCGTTCAGGCCGGAGCCGCGCCGTTCCTCGCCGCACTGCTCGTCGTCGCGATTCTGCATTTCGTTCGCCTGGGTGGACTGGCCGCCGTTGCGGGCTTCAGCGTCGCGGTCTTCCTGATCAGCGGATTCGCCTTCTCGCCGCTGACGGCGACGCGCAAGATCGTGCTGCTCGGCCTCGTGGCGCCCGTCGTCGGCGTCCTGGTCGATTTCGCATTCAAGCCGAACCGCCTGGGCCAGATCGTGCTCGCGCTCGCCGCGGGTGCGGCAGCCGCGTGGACATTCATGAGCGTGCTGCAGCAGAAAGACCTGGCGCAGGCGCTGCTGATCGGCGGTGGCTGCGCCGCGTTCGTCGCCTGGCTGGTCGGCTTCGGGCTCGCGCAGGCCGAGCAGCCGGTGCGCGCCGGCGCGATGGGGCTGGGGCTGGGACTGGGCGGCGGGGTAGCGGCCGTCCTCGGCGCCTCCGCGCTGTACGGGTCCTATGCGCTCGCGCTTGGCGCGGGCTCGGCGGCCTTCCTGCTCTGGCAAGTCGTGACGGGAAAGTGCATCCGCGCCGGCGCAACGTTCACGCTGAGCGTCACGCTGACCAGCGGACTGCTACTCGCCGGCACCATGGTGCTCGCCCAGCTGCCGTGGTATTCGCTCGCGGGATTCGCCCTGGTTCCGCTCGCGACGCACCTCCCCGTCCCCGAAAGGGCGCCGGTATTCGTGCAGGCGACCGTGGCGTCGACCTATGCGCTCGCCGTCGCGGCCGGCGCCTGCGCCATGGCCTGGCATTCCTCGGGCGGGATGCCTGGCTCGTGATCCATCGCCCGCGCCAGAGGAGAGGATACAGATGAAGCATCGATTCGCAGTCGCAACGATCGCCCTCGCGCTGCCGCTCGCGGCCGCGGCGGCGCCGGAAACCTACACGCTCGATCCGTATCACACCTTCCTGCATTTCGAAGTCGGCCACTTGAACGGAATGTCGAAACTGCGCGGCAGGTTCGACAAGGTCTCCGGCAAGTTCACGATCGATCGGGCCGCCAGGACCGGGGCGCTGGACATCACGGTGCAGACGGCCTCGATCTCGACCGGCGACAGCGACAAGGGCAGCCGGCCGCGCTCGCGCGACGAGCACCTGCGCTCGCCGGATTTCTTCAACGTGGCGGAGTTTCCGACCATGACGTTCAAGTCCACCCGGGTCGTGTTCAAGGGCGAGGTGCCGGCCGTCATCGAGGGGAACGCCACCCTGCTCGGCGTGACCAAGCCCCTGTCGCTCGCGGTGGATCACTGGCGTTGCGGACCGAACCCGGTGAGCAAGAAGGAGATGTGCGGCGCCAACGCAAGCGGAATGATCAAGCGCTCGGACTTCGGGATGAAGTTCGGCATTCCCGGCGTCGGGGACGAGCAACAGCTTTTCGCCGAGATGGAAGGCTACAAGGACTAACGCCTGTTATCGGTTACTGGATCACGCCACCGCCCAGGCACACCGTGCCGTCGTAGAGCACCACCGACTGACCGGGCGTGACCGCCCATTGCGGCGCGTCGAATTCGACGTCGAGGTCGTCGCCCGCGATCCGTGCAATGCGGCAGGGGGCGTCGGCCTGGCGGTAGCGGGTCTTGGCGCCGCACGCGGCGTGCGCCCGGGGCGGCGCCCCGCTCACCCATGCCAGGTCGCTCGCGGCGAGCGAACCGCTGAGCAGCAGCGGATGGTCGTGGCCCTGCACCACGACCAGTTCGTTCTTCTGCATGTCTTTGCGGGCGACGTACCATGCCTGCTCGGAGGCGCCTTTCACGCCGCCCAGGCCGATTCCCTTGCGCTGGCCGATGGTGTAAAACGCGAGCCCGATGTGCTCTCCGACCACCCGGCCCTCGGGGGTGCGGATCGGCCCGGGCGCGCGCGGAACGTAGCGGTTCAGGAATTCGCGGAACGGCCGCTCGCCGATGAAGCAGATGCCGGTGGAGTCGCGCTTGGCGAAATTGGGCAGTCCCGCCTCCCTGGCGATGCGGCGCACCTCGGTCTTCTTCAGCCGGCCGAGGGGGAACAGCGTGCGCGCGAGCTGCGCCTGGTTCAGGCGGTGGAGGAAATAGCTCTGGTCCTTCGATCCGTCCTCGGCCTTCAGCAGCTCGAAGCGGCCCCCCGCTTCCCGCACCTGCGCGTAGTGGCCGGTGGCGATGCGCGAAGCCCCCAGCGTCATCGCGTGGTCGAGGAAGGCGCGGAACTTGATCTCGGCGTTGCACAGCACGTCGGGGTTCGGCGTGCGGCCGGCGGAATACTCGCGCAGGAATTCGGCGAACACGCGGTCCTTGTACTCGGCGGCGAAGTTCACCACCTCGAGCTCGATGTCGAGCAGGTCGGCGACCGAGGCGCAGTCGATCAGGTCCTGCCGGGTGGAGCAGTACTCGGCGTCGTCGTCGTCCTCCCAGTTCTTCATGAACAGGCCGACGACGTCGTAACCCTCGCGTTTCAGCAGCAGCGCCGCCACCGACGAGTCCACCCCGCCCGACATGCCCACCACGATTCTTTCGGCGCTCATCGCGGCTATTCGAAATGGGTGATCAGTTCGAGCGGATAGCGCCTGCCGGCGACATAGTCCTCGATGCTGCGCCACACCAGGGGGCTGCGATGGCGCGGCGCAAGCGCCCGGATTTCCCCGGGGGTGAGCCATTCCGCCCGCACGATCCCCTGGTCGAGCTTGCGCTCCGGCTCGAAGCCGGTGACCTCGCCCGAGAACGCGAAGCGCAGGTAGGTCACGCCGCTGCCCGGCGCGCTCCAGCGGTAGATGCCGACGAGTTGCGTCGGCGCGAAGCGATAGGCCGACTCCTCCAGCGTCTCGCGGGCGCAGGCCTCGACCAGCGTCTCGTCGCGCTCCCAGTGGCCGGCCGGCTGGTTGTAGACGCGCTCGCCGTCGGCGTCCTCCTCGACCAGCAGGAACCTGCCGTCGCGCTCCATCACCGCGGCGACGGTCACGCTGGGCCGCCAGATCCCGTCGTGCATCGTCGCTACGCGACCCGGCGCGTATTGGCGCGAATGAACTCGGCCATGCGCGCGACGCCGGCCTCGATCGCATGCCGCGACGCGGCGTAGGAGAACCGGATGTGCTGGCCCTCGCCGGCCACGCGCGCCCCGAAATGGATGTCCGCGAGCACCGCGACGCCCGCCTCGTTGAGCAGGCGCTTGCGGAATTCCTCGGAATCCGCCGCGCCCGTCATGCGGCAGGCCTCGGTGACGTTGGGCCAGGCGTAGAACGCGCCGCCGGGGGTCTTGCACGCGACCCCCGGCACCTGGATGAGCAGCCCGACGATCAGGTCGCGCCGTTCGAGGAACGAGCGCCGCATCGCCTCCGCGTCGTCCTGAGGTCCCTGGATCGCCTCGACCGTGGCCCACTGGCTGATCTGCGAGGCGCAGGAATCGGTGTTCGTGACCCAGCGCACGAATTGCGGCGCGAGCACGGGATTGGAAGCGAAGCCGACGCGCCAGCCCGTCATCGCCCAGGTCTTCGAGGCGCCGTCGGAAATGATGGTGCGCTCGTACATCCCCGGCAGCGAGGCGATCGAGGCGAAGGCACCCTCGTAGACCAGGCGCGAATAGATCTCGTCGGCATAGACCCAGACCTCGGGATGGCGGCGCAGGATCGCGGCGATCTCCTCCAGGTCCTGCCTCGACAGTATGCCGCCGGTGGGATTCTGCGGCGAGTTGAGGATCAGCAGCTTCGTTCGGCTCGTGATCCGCGACTCGAGGTCCGCCGGATCGAAGGCGAAATTGCGCGCCTCCTTGAGCGGCAACGCCACCGGCACCGCGCCCGCCGCGAGGATCTGAGATTCGTAGATCGGGAAGCCCGGATTCGGATAGATCACCTCGTCGCCGCAGCCGTAGTCGGTGACCGAGAGGATCGTATAGGCGATGAAGGGCTTCGCCCCCGCGCCGACCACGACCTCCTCGGGCCGGATCGCGAGGCCGCGCATCGAACCCATGTAGCGCGCGGCGGCCTCGCGCAGCTCGGCGATTCCGGCCGAAGGCGTGTAGCCGTGCCGGCCCTCGCGGACGGCGCGGATCGCCGCCTCCTGGATGTTGACCGGGGTCGCGAAATCGGGCTGCCCGATGCAGAAGGAGATGATGTCCTTGCCCGCCCGAACGAGCTCGTTCACTTCGGCGAGCACGACGAAGGCGTTCTCGGTACCGAGTTCGGCGGTGCGGCGGCTGATCCTGGGCATGGTCGGCTCACGTCGGAAATGTGCGATTTTAGCTCACGCGGGGCAGCGCGTTGTTATCATGGGCGGAGCACACAGCCGGAAGCCCCGATGCTGATCAACTGCGTCGCCTATCAGGACGGAAAGAAACTCGCCGACATTACCCGAGGGGAAATCCGCGCCTACGTGAGCCGTCCCGAGTGCTTCGTCTGGGTCGCCCTCGCCGATCCCGGCGCCGAGGAGCTCGCCGCGATGCAGGCCGAGTTCGGCCTGCACGAGCTGGCGGTCGAGGACGCGCGCCACGGCCACCAGCGGCCCAAGATCGACGAATACGGCGACTCGCTGTTCTGCGTCCTGCAGACCATCGAGATCGCCGAAGGCGAGCTCAAGGTCGGGGAGATGGACATTTTCGTCGGCGCGAACTACGTGCTTTCGGTGCGCAGCCACACCGAGCACGGATTCACCGACGTGCGCGCGCGCTGCGAGCGCGAGCCGCACCTGCTCAAGCACGGCTCGGCATACGTCCTGTACGCGCTCATGGATGCCGTGGTCGACCGCTATTTCCCGGTGCTCGACGCGCTGGAGGTGCAGCTCGAGCAGGTCGAGGAGCGGATGTTCTCCGGCAGCACCGCCCGCGCCAACGTCGAGGCGCTGTACGCCTTGAAGCAGAAGCTCATGACGCTCAAGCACGCCGTCTGGCCGCTGCTCGAAGCGACGGGAAAGCTGCACGGCGGCCGCGTGCCGCGCGTCTGCGCCGATACCCAGGAGTATTTCCGCGACGTCGACGACCACCTGGTCCGAATCAACCAGTCGATCGACAGCCTTCGGGAAATGGTCACCACGGCGATCTCGGTCAACCTGTCGCTGATCACGCTGCAGGAAAACGAGACCACCAAGCGCCTGGCGGCCTACGCGGCCCTGGTCGCGGTGCCGACCATGATCGGCGGAATCTACGGCATGAACTTCGAGCACATGCCCGAGCTCAAGTGGGCGTTCGGCTACCCGCTTTCGCTCGCCGCCATGGCAGGCATCGACGTGTACCTGTTCCTGCGCTTCCGCAAGGCGGGGTGGTTGTAGTTGCTCGAGTGTCGGGGCCATGGGCACGGCTTTGGGGGTTATATAAGTCTCGCGATTTTGCACAGTTGCGAAATCGCAACTGTGCCGCGAGATTGGAAAAAATCTCAATCCAAGCCGCGCTGCGCCCAAGCGGTACAATCCACGGCGACAGCCGCCCGCGCACATGCACGACCACAGCCATCCGCCTGCACACGAACCCGGGGCAGCCCGCTTCGACCGGGCGTTCGCGATCGGGATCGCGCTCAATACGGGCTTCGTGCTGGTCGAGTGGATTTTCGGCGTGCTGGCGAACTCGCTCGCGCTCATCGCCGACGCGAGCCACAACCTGGGCGACGTGCTCAGCCTGCTGCTCGCCTGGGGGGCCGCCGCGCTCGCGCGCCGCCGGCCCTCGGCGCGTTTCACCTACGGGCTGAGAAGCACCACCATACTCGCCGCCCTCACCAACGCGGCGCTCCTGCTCGTGATCACCGGCGGCATCGCCTGGGAGGCCGTACTGCGGTTCCGCAACCCGGCAGGCGTCGATGCGGCGGTGGTGGTGTGGGTCGCCGCGCTGGGAATCGCGGTCAACACGGGGACCGCGCTGCTGTTCATGTCCGGACGCAAGCGCGACATGAACCTGCGCGGCGCCTATCTGCACATGGCGGCGGACGCCGCCATGTCGGCGGGCGTGGTCGTCGCCGGACTGCTCACGCTGGCCACGGGCTGGACCTGGATCGATCCGGTCATGAGCCTCGCGATCGTCGCGGTCATCCTGCTCGGGACCTGGGGTCTGCTGCGCGACGCGACCCGCCTCGCGCTGCACGCGGTTCCCGAGGGCGTGGATCCGACCGAGGTCAGGCGCTATCTCGGGCGCCAGACCGGGGTGAAGGAAGTCCACGACCTGCACATCTGGGGAATGAGCACGACGGAAACCGCGATGACCGCCCACCTGGTGATGCCAGGCGGGCACCCGGGAGACGAGTTCATCGCCCGGCTTGCCAAGGAGATGAACCGCGAGTTCGGCATCGCCCATGCGACGCTGCAGGTGGAAACCGGCTCCGCCGCGCAGCCCTGCGTCCTCGCGCCTGACCACGTGGTCTGACGCCCGGCCCGGTCAGTCAAGCGGGAAGCGCCGCTTATCGCTTCGCGCGCGCGGCGTAGAGCGCGCGGAAGGTCCTGCCCGAAGCGGGCGCGGGCAGGAAGCGGCTCCTGGTCCAACCGGAGGCGAAGGGAATGGAGCCGATCATGCCCTCGCCGTTGCGGAGCATGCGCAGAGCGCGAATGCCGAGCGCGGTGGCGAGCGCGTACAGGCGCGGGTGCCGCGCCGTCCAGCCCCACGCGCGCAGCCCGAGGGTCTCGTACCACGGACGCAGGCCCCGCTCGACCTGGCGCTCGCGCAGCTTGCGCAGCAGGTCGGGCAGCGGGATCCTGACCGGGCACACGGAGGCGCAGGCGCCGCAGAAGGTGGAGGCCTGGGGAAGGTCGAGCGCATTTTCCAGGCCGACGAAGGCGGGCGTCAGCACCGCGCCCATCGGCCCGGGATACACCCAGCCGTAGGCGTGCCCGCCGACGCTCTGGTACACCGGGCAATGGTTCATGCAGGCCCCGCAACGGATGC
>Ga0080064_1005623_pt1 | contig 14455 bp, 15 predicted proteins | sample Subgrocontami54m_FD_69260 | JGI IMG/M metagenome (GOLD analysis project Ga0080064, IMG submission 69260) | Subsurface groundwater microbial communities from S. Glens Falls, New York, USA - GMW46 contaminated, 5.4 m (SPADES assembly) (version 2) ...
AGGTGTCTTAAATTTAAGACCTATAAGAGTTTGGTTGAATAATCACATTGAGGGGCATATAAAAATTTGTTATCTTGCATATGCAATTCTTTCCCTTATGAATTTTAAATTAAAAAAACTAGGAATATCTGCAATTGAAGCTTTAGAATCTTTAAGACATGGATATAAGGTAACTTTAAAGGATTCTACTTCGAATCATGAATGGAGCATTCATGTCCCTCTTGAGCCTAGGCAAAAAAAGATATTGAAGGAGTTAAATGTAATGTATAAAAATTAGGGAAAACTTAGGTATTTAACGCAAAGTTGACTAGAACATCTGCATATTTGTCTAAAATTTCTTTATTTGGGGTATAACTCATTTTATTTCTCACAAAACTCCTCTGCGAAGTATTTTGCCTGTAAATATTCTCCGGTAGATTTTTTTATTAACTCGTTCCAAGGTAAATTCATACCTTCGTCAAAAATTGATTTTTTTAGATATTCTCCAACTATGAGTTTATTTACATAATCTGGACTTTGAACTTTATTTTCTTTCATTATTCTTTTGACTAGAAAGTTATTGATTTGTGAGGCCATCAACTCTCCTAAGAGATAATTATGATAATACACTGGGGCAGAAATAAAATGAATTTTAGAAGCCCAGTCAGGTTTATCTCTGTAAAAGTTTATTCCTTGATATTTTCTCACTAATTCCCACCACAATTTGTTTAAATCTTGATTGGGATTTTGATAGAGCGACATTTCAAAGTTGACCATTACTTGAGACCATCTCGAGAATATTACTTGCCTTAGTTTTAACATTTTTTCTAGATCTTTTAGATCTTCTTCTCTCTCTACTTTACAATACGTTTTTAGGAAATTTCTGTTTTTCGATTGTCTACCAAAAAACTGGGCTATAGCTTCGGTTGTGAGTGTATGGGCTTCTTGTCTTAGAACGTATGGAAGATCTCTTTTCATATACAGCCAATAAACGCCATGTCCCAATTCATGGAGTAAAGTTTCCATCCATTTTTCAGTTTTTTTCAAATTAGTTAGGGCTCTAATGTCCCCTTTTCTGTCAATGTCAATGCAAAAAGCATGCTGAGATTTTCCAGTTCTTTCATAAAGATCGCTTTTTTCGATTATCTTTTCTACTGGTAGGCCTATTTTATTATAAAATTCCTTTACAATCTCCAAAAAATCTTTTTCTTTATATAACAAGTTTAGATTAGTATTATAAATTCTGGGGGATTCCTGAAAAAAAAGATCTTGATAATGCCACGGGGCTAGTTCTTCATATTTTATTTTAAGCTTTGATATAAGGAAACTATCTATTTCTTTTTTTAGCTCTTTAAAGGAAGAGTCAGTAATTTTTTCTACTTCTTTGAAGATTTTTGCTATGTCGTATTCTTTTTGCTCAGACGCTTCCAGCATCATTTCATAATAATTGTTAAATCCTTGTCGCACTGCTAAATTATTTCTTAATGCTATTATTTCTAACAAATCGTTAGCTACTTCTTCTCCTTGTTTCTTGCTAGCTTCCCATGCAACCTGTAGTTTCCTTGAATCTGTCTCTTCCGTCATTATTTTATTTATTTGGTTGTCTGTTACTTTTTCATTGCCAATTTTTGGACGAAAAGAATTAAATTTCTTTTCAATTTTTGTTTCTCTTTCAGTGATCTCAGTTAAAATTTCATATTCTCCCTGGCAGCTTAAATAGAGATTATAAAGAACTTTCAACTGTCTTTTTAATAAAGAGTTACTTATATCTTCAGAAAGCCAATTTTTAATCTTATTAAATTCCTCTTTATTATTGTACACCCACTTATACCTATTTTTAAGCTCACTATATTTTTTATAATCTTCTTCGTGGCCTTTTGTATAAGCATTCCACCATGATAACTGCAAATCTTGATTTAGAATTTTTGTTTTATTAACATGTTCAATTATGAACTCTTTGACTTCTTCCATTTTATTCACTCAAATTAACAATCGCCTCGGCAATGTCTCCTGTTTTGTCAAGTGCTTCTAGAACTTGGTCTTTTGATTTTCCTGTTTTTTGCATTACTAAAGAAACATCGTCTTCTGAGAAGGACTCATTTGATTCTTCATGTTCTTCCCCAGAGATTTGATAAGAAATGTTGCCGGACATTTTTACTTTTTGTATTGAAGGATCTTCGATTATAATTTTTTTGTCTTCGCATTCAATTATTACTCTACTGGCTTCTATTTCTTCCTGATTGATGCCCATTTGCTTCATCATGGCCTGCATCTTTCTTGGGTCTATTTTTGGCATTCCTGGAAACATAAAATGTTAGAGAAATTGGGTTATTTATAGTTTTCTAGAGATTTGGTAAAGAACATTATATTTATTTTCTAAATAATCTAGGAGGTATTTTGGATTGAAGGCCTCTTTGGTTACTTGCTTTGTTAAATCGCTAAAGGTATATGCTGAGCCGTATTGATGGATAGTTTGTTTTAACCAGGCTTGAATTTTTTCTATTCCTTCTTTGTTTCTTATTAAATTTGGAAGATTGCCAATATCTTTTTCCATTTTGAACTTGAACATTGTGCTTAGGGCGGTGCCTAAAGAATATGTTGGAAAATATCCTACTGAACCATAACTCCAATGAACATCTTGCAAAATCCCTTCAGAGTTATTTTTTGGTTCGACTCCTAAATAAGCTCTGTATTTTTCATTCCAAACTCTTGGGAGATCCTTAACTTTTATTTTGTCTTCCATGAGTTCTTTTTCTATTTCAAATCTTATTATTATGTGTAAATGGTAAGTTATTTCGTCTGATTCTGTCCTAATTAAACTTGGTCTGATAATGTTTAAGTATTCGTAAATATCTTGCGTCGTGTAATTTTTAAAGTTTGGAGAAAGATTAAGAATATCTTTGTAGAATAAATTGATGAAGTCTTTTGATTTGCCAATGAAATTTTCCCAGAATCTTGATTGGGATTCGTGAATTATTAAACTTGTTCCGCCGCTTATTGGAGTGTAATCCAATTGCCCTTCTGATTGAAGTTCATATAACGCATGTCCAAATTCATGAATCAGAGAGGAATATGGGCGAGAAAAATCCTTGCTTGAATAGCGCGTTGTTATTCTTTGATCTCCTGGGCCGATATGAGTTGAGAAAGGATGAGATGATATGTCAATTCTAATATCTTTTTTATTACGCAGAAAATTTAGAATTTTATTATTTAAATTTTTCATACTTTCTAAATTGTAAGGTTCGTTTTCAAGGGGATGTGATTTTTTATAATTTGCAGAATTTTTTATTTTATTCAATAAGGAGATTATGGGCCCTTTTATACTGTTGAAATATATCTCACAATCTTTAACGGTCAATCCTTCTTCATATTCGTCTAAAAGGACATCGTAGGGATGAATTTTATAACCTAAATAATCTGCCTTTTTTCTTGATAAATTGATTATCTTTTCAAGAAAGGGTTCGAAAAGGGAGAAGTTATCTTTTTCTTTTGCATTCTGCCAGACTATTGTTGCTTCGCTAGTTGTTTTTACAAATTCTTCTATAAACTCTGGAGGGAGATTTTGATAGTATTTTAAGGTCTTGTTTAATAGCCTTATGATCCCTTTTTCATAATAGTTTAAATTCTCTTTTTCTGAAATTTTTATTAATGAGGTGAAATTTTTGTCTAAAAATAAAGTTTGAGAAAGTGAAGATATTTTAGCGAGGGATTCTCCTCTTCCCTTTGCGCCTTCTTCTGGCATGTAAGTTTGTAAGTCCCAATGGGCAAGAGCCGAGAGATGGTTTAACGACCATAGCACTTTATATTTGTCAAGAAGTTTTATTATTGCAGGGTTGGTTATTAATTTTTGTTCCATTGTTTTATTTAATAGTTCGCACTTTTAAATTTCACGCTACGGGAAAGAATATCTTTAGGGCAAGAACGAAAACCATGATTGCAACTATGAAGCCTATTACTTGGGTAGGGGTAAGCATGAATTTTGAAGCGTATTCTTCATCATAACGCATTAATCCACCGAATACTCCAGGCATGTGAATTTTGTTATCTGCCATAAAAAGATGAGATATAAAGGGTATAAAAATCTATTGCCTTAGCTGAAAGAACTGATTAATTCTGGAGTTAATTGCCCAATAGTTGTTAATTGCATATTTGCTCTTGATAGATTATGGTTTTGGGTAAGTCGATTTCGAATGGCGATGCAGTACATTCCTGCATTTTTTGCTGCAATTACTCCTTTTTCTGCATCTTCTATTACCAATGTATTTCTTGGTTCTTTTTCAAGTCTTTGACTCGCTAATAGAAAACATTCTGGGGAGGGTTTTACATTTTTAACATCGTCACAAGTGACGATTGCCTTGAAGTATTTTTTGGAAGCCATTAAATCTAAAATAAGGTTGGTTTCTTCTTTGTAGGAGGAAGTTGCGAGCGCTAAAGAATAGTTTTCGCTGATGAGGGATTCTAAGACTTCTCTAGCACCAGGAAAAATCTGAAACCCCGACCTTAATTTTTCTTGATATACTTTTCTTTTTTGCGCCCTTATTTGATTTGCATTTAAATCTAAACTTCTTTCTTGTATAAATTCTCTAATTCCTTTTCCATCTCTTATCCAATGATTATTATATTGGTTTTCTGTAATTTCTACTCCATGCCCTCTTAATACCTTTTGGTAACTCATGAAGTGAACTGGTTCAGTATCTACTAAAACTCCGTCCATGTCAAAGATTATTGCTTCTATCATTTATTAAGATTTTAAATTGAATTTATAATTGTTGTGTTTTATTCTAAGTTTTTTTAATAACTTATTTTATCTTTCTTATTTCTTCTAAAATTTCGTCTTTTTTCTTTCTGCTTGTGTGGGTTTTACCAAATCTGACTAAGGTAGGATTAATCTTTCTCCAATACTCTTTGGGAAAGAGGTTTTCTAGGTCTTTTTCAATTTTTTCTGGGGCTTTATTTTTAGTCCATTCGAGTTTTTGGGAGATATATGAAGCATGAGTGTCTATGCCTATAGCATCTTTACCATATTCTGAAAGAAATACATTCGCAGTCTTTCTTCCAACACCGGACAATTCAATTAAATCCTTTAAACCATGGGGAACTCTGCTTTTGTGCTTTTCCAATAGGGATTTGGCACATTTACAGATACTTTTTGATTTGTTTTTATAAAAATTAACTGGTTTAATTGCTGTTTCGATTTCTCTTAGATTTGCTTTTGACAATTTCTCAATAGTGTTATATTTTTTGAATAATTCTGTGCAGGTTTTTATTGTTGTTTCGTCTCTAGTTCTAGCTGATAATATCACAGAAATTAGGGTTTTCCATTCTTCATCCCATCCTTCAGCCGCCAAGGGGATATTTTTTCCTTGTTTGTTCAGTTCTTGTAATTGTTTTATTGCTGTTTCTTTATTCATAATGCTCTCCTAATGGCTTTGATAAAATCTTCTACATCATTTGAAATTTCATTTTTGACTGTATTATAAACAATAGTATTATCTACTTCTCCATATTTATGCGCTAGAATATTTCTCATTCCTTTTGCTTCTTTTAATTTTTTTGAAAGGTTCATATCTATAATATTTTCTTCTTTTAGGATATCAAATGTTCCTTCGTCGTCTTCGGGCATTTTAAACTTTTTAATTCTTTCACTCATTTTTCTTTTTTATACAATGTTCTCCCTTTTTCATTTATCCCATCTTTTATCTTTTCTGGAAGAATATTGCAAACTTGGATATCCACTTTATTATTTAATCCTCCAGACATTCTTATTCTGAATTTAGTTGCTTCTTTAACATCTATAGCATCAAATTCTACGGCGATGTCTATATCAGAACTGAGATGTCTGGTTTTTTCTGGCGTTGAGCCGAAAAGAACTATTTTTTTTATTTTATGGAATAGAAAATCCTTTTTTATAATCTCAAGAGATTCTTGTATAAGCTCTTTGATTATTGCCCCATGTTTAAGCTGGAAATCAGATGAATATTTGGATATTTTTTTAATAAACTCTAGTTTTTTACGAATGTCTCTTGACAGCCTGTTTTTTTCAGATTGTGTTAAATTTAGGCCTTGTAATTGTTTTTCTATAATCTTTAGTTCTCTCTTTCCAAATATTTTTCTAGCTTTTTCTTCTTTTTTTAGGAATTCTAATAAATTCATATTATTAAATCACAATAACCTTTATAAAGGTTATTGTAACCTAGATAGTGGTTATAAAATAGTCTTGATTTTTAATGATATCTTTATAATATATTACTACAAAAATAATAAAATCATTAAACACTAAGATTTTTAATCTTTGATTTTGTTAGATTTAAATGTCTGAGATAAACATTAAAGAGATAGAAAAGAAATGGAGAGAGTATTGGGAGAAAGAAAATATCTTTAAATTCAATGCTAAGTCTGGAAAGAAGATATTTTCTATAGATACCCCGCCACCGACTGTTTCTGGAGAGATGCATATAGGGCATGCGTTTTCCTATTCTCAAGAGGATTTTATTGCGAGATATAAAAGAATGAAAGGGTTTGAAATATTTTATCCTTTTGGAACAGATGACAATGGTCTGCCTACTGAAAGATTAATTGAAAAATTGAAAAATGTACGAAGCAAAAATATGACAAGAACGGAGTTTATTGAACTTTGCTTGAAAACTTTAAAGGAAATAACTCCTGCTTTTGTACAAGATTGGAAGGATCTTGGGGTGAGTTGTGATTATGGGATATATTATTCGACTATTGATGAAAAATCAAGAAAGATTTCTCAGGAGAGTTTTGTAGAACTTTATAATAAAGGTTTAGTTTATAGAGAGAAGTTTCCAACTATATTTTGCCCTGAATGCCAGACTCCAATTGCGCAAGCAGAATTAGAAGACAAATCACAGGAAACTAAGTTTACAACCTTAAAATTTAAGGCAGAAGGAAAAGATATATTGATTGCTACGACAAGACCTGAGTTGCTTGGAGCATGTGTAGCTGTTTTTGTAAATTCCAAAGATAAGAGATATAATAAATTAAAGGGGGAAAAAGCCAAAGTACCTATTTATGGACATGAGGTTCCAATAATCCTTGATGATTCTGCAGATATTGAAAAGGGAACAGGAGTATTGATGATATGTTCATATGGAGATAAATATGATGTTGATGCGATAAAAAGACATAAACTGGAAGCAAGAGTTGTTATTGAGAATAATGGGAGAATGAAGGATGGGAGATACAACGGAATGAAAATAAAGGAAGCAAGAAGAAAGATATTGGAAGATTTGGCTAGGGAAGATCTGGTTTTTGAACAGAGAGATATCCAACATAGCGTTAATGTACATGATAAATGCGGGACTGAAATTGAGTTCTTGCCGAATGAGCAGTGGTTTATTAAAATACTCGATAAGAAAAAAGAATTAATTACACAGGGAAAGAAGATAAAATGGCATCCAGAACATATGTGTAAGAGGTATGAAAATTGGATTAAAGGATTACAATGGGATTGGTCTATATCGAGAGACAGGCATTTTGGGATTCCAATTCCTGCTTGGTATTGCGGAAAATGTGATAAAATTGAAATTGCTGAAAAGAAAGAATTGCCTATTGATCCTTTCCAGGAAAAGAGGAAATGTGGGAAATGCGGAACAATAATGGAACCTGAGAACAAAGTATTAGATACTTGGGCAACTTCTTCTTTAACTCCTCAGATTGCATCTTTGATTGTTGAAAAGGAGGTTAAAATTCCTTTTTCATTAAGGCCGCAGGGGCATGATATAATAAGGACTTGGGCATTTTATACAATTGTAAAATCTTTTTACCATGAAAATAAGGTTCCTTGGAAAGATATTATTGTTTCTGGATTTGTTAAGTTGGAAGGAGAAAAGATGTCTAAATCAAAGGGAAATGTTATTAGACCACAGGCAATAATGGATCAATTTGGAGCAGATGGATTGAGATATTGGGCTGCGTCTTCAAAATTAGGAGAGGATTTAGATTATCAGGAAAAGGATATTATTACTGGAAAGAAATTTACAACTAAAATATTAAACGCGGCTAATTTTGTATTTATGAATTTGAAACATCAGGAAAAGATGCCTAAAATTTTGGAGACAGATAGATTATTTTTATCGATGTTAAATAAGGTAATTGAGAATTCTGAAAAGGATTTTGATGAATATAATTATTCAAAGGTAAAGTTGGATATCGATAGTTTCTTCTTCAGGCAGTTTGCTGATAATTATCTTGAGATTATTAAGGGAAGAGTTTATAATGGAACAGAAGAAGAGAGGGCTTCGGCTTTTTATGTTTTATATCAGAGTTTGTTGACTATGTTGAAGATATTTGCTCCGTTTACCCCTTTTGTAACTGAAGAAATTTATCAAAATTATTTTAGAGGATTTGAAGGGAAGAGGTCTATACATTTAGAAAGTTGGCCTAAAAGAATTGGAATTGCAGAGCGCAAACATGATGAAAAAGTCTGGAGTAAGATTGTTGAAGTTATTGGGAAAGTAAGACAGGCAAAGTCAGAGGATAAGAAGGCGATGAATTCACAAATAATATTAACATTGAGCAAAGATGAACATAAAGAATTGGAAAAAGTGTTGAATGATTTGAAAGCAGTTAGTTGCGCTAAAGAGATTAAGGAAGGGAAATTTGATGTTGAGGTGTTGTAAGTTGTTTTGAACTAACAACAGCTAACTCTAAATCGCCGAAACAACTTCTGTTTTCGAATTGAAATTTAGCATATAGATAATCCCCATGATTAGGTTACTTTTAGTTGGGGATTCTCTAATAGGTCTTCCCTTTTTTAGGTAACTTAATCAACGGGAAGACCTATATTAAAGAGTTTAGGCTATGTTGTTGAACATGTTAGAAGAATATCCCTTATTGGTTTGCCAGATGAAGAGATTGCTGTATATGCCAAGAATAATAATGCCTTTCTTGTTACAAAGGATATAGAATTTGGAAGTATAATAATGTATCCAGAATATTCACATTATGGGTTGATAGTTTTACGTTTACCTTATTATTTTACTGGCGTACAAATTACAGGAATCTTTGGAGAATTTATTAAAACAATAAATATTAATGATTTAGTTGGAAAAAGAACAATAGTTGAATTAGGCAAACATAGGTCTAGGATACTTTAGTCCAAACAAAGTTTATTAACCTTGGTTTTTAATCTTTTGTATGGAAGTTTATAATACAGTAATTGAACCAAAGAAGAAGAAAGAGTTGGAAGAATTGATTAAGACACTTGGAAGTATAAAAGGAAGGCATACTGAATTGGTGAGTGTTCTTATTCCAGCAGGGGCAAATATTAATCTTACTTCAAGACAACTTGAAGGGGAGAGGTCTACTGCTGAAAATATAAAATCAAAACAGACTAGAAGTAATGTTATTGACGCTTTGAATATGATTGTTCGCGAGTTAAAGAATTATAAACAAACTCCTGTAAATGGATTGGCTATATATTGCGGGAACGTATCTTCGAATGAAGGAGAACAGGATTTGAAATTGTGGATGTATGAACCGCCCAAATTATTGAATGTAAAACTTTATAGATGCGATCAGGAATTTATTATTGAACCTTTGAAAGAAATGGCAAGTGTTGAGGCTGTTTATGGTTTATTGGTAATTGACAGGCAGGCTGCAATGATTGGATTGCTTGAAGGAAATAATATTAAGGTTTTGCAGAAGATGACTTCCGGGGTTCCTGGGAAGATAAGGGCGGGAGGGCAAAGCAGCCAGCGTTTTCATAGAATAACTGAAGGATTGGCAAAAGAATTTTTTAGAAGGGTTGCAGAAAATATGAAAGACTTATTTTTTGAGATGCCAAAATTAAAAGGGATATTAATTGGGGGACCAATACCTACAAAAGAGGAATTTATAGAAGAAGGGAATTTAGTTACGAGGTTGAAGGAAAAGATTATATCTGTAAAAGACTTAGGATATGTTGACGAGCATGGTTTAGAGCTTTTAGTTGAAAGTTCGCAAGATGACTTGAAGGAACAAGAACTTGTGCAGGAGAAAAATCATGTTAGGAGATTTTTTGAGACACTTGGCAAGGATAAAAAAATGGCAGTTTATGGGAAGGATGTTTTAATTGCTTTAGAAAGGGGGGCGGTTGATACTCTTTTTATATCTAAAAAATTGGATAAATCTGCTGTTGAAGAACTAGAGAAAAGAGCAGAATCCATAGGTTCGAAGATATTTTATATTTCAACAGAACATACTGATGGGGAACAGTTTTATAATTTAACCAATGGAGTTGGGGCTATTTTGAGGTTTGCGCTGGAGTAGATTTCTTTTTACCATTTAATTCTTTTATCCAGTTTCTCATTCCCTCTTCTACATATATTCTACATTGTCTCCAATATTCCACATTTTGTTTTCCATATTTATCAACTAATTCATGATTGTCTCTATTTGCTTTATAAAATTCATTATATAAACTACATTTTATTCTTTCCTTTTCTTCAGTTGATATTATTATTTCTTCAATCATTGTAGGATGTTCATAATTGAAATATATAAACTTAGTTAATACACGTTAGAAATCTCCAATCTTTAGATTGGAGTTGTTGCTGTCGATTTCTCCCGGTAATCCAAAAAATTTCCGAATGAGAAAAATCGCCGATCAAACTCCATCCTTCAGGATGGAGTAGGCGATTTTTCAGGAAATTTTTTTGATTTTTTGTGACACAATAAACAATATAAACTGGTTAAATTTAGTCTTTTTATGGAAGAAGAAGGGATAAAAAAGAGGCAGAAGATGAAGAACGAAGAGTTTATGCTTGAGGCAAAGAACTTTTTTGACGCTTATAAAAAAGAGCTTGGCAGTCTGATTAGGGAAGGAAGCAATGTTGTAAAGTTAAATTTTTCGCAATTGGCTGCATTTTCTCCTGTTTTGGCGGAGAATGTTATTGAACTGCCTGAAGAAACTTTAGCTCTTTTGGAAGTTGCTTTGGAGGAATTAGGATTAGTAGATAAGCCTAGAATTAGATTGGACGAGTTGCCAAAAAGCGTGCAAATTTCTATAAGGAAGATAAGAGCAAAACATTTGGATAGGCTGTTATGGATAGAGGGGATTGTTAGACAGGCTTCAGATGTAAGGCCTCAAGTGGTAAATGCGAGGTTTGAGTGCCCTAATTGCGGGGCGATATTATCAGTTTTACAGATTGACAGAAAATTTAGGGATCCTTCGAGATGTTCTTGCGGATGGAAAGGTAATTTTAGGTTACTATCGAAGGAAATGGTTGACGCTCAGAGATTAGTTATTGAGGAATCTCCTGATTCTTTAGATGGGGGGGAACAGCCAAGGAGAATTAATGTTTTTTTGAAAGAGGATTTGGTTGACCCAAAAATGGAAGGAAAGACGACTCCTGGGAGCAGGGTAAGAATTTTTGGAGTCTTAAAAGAAGTTCCTGTACCTTTGCAGACCGGAATATCTACAAGATATGACATTGCAATCGAAGCGAATAATACAATTTCAATGGAGGAGTCTTATGAAGATTTTGATATAAGTGAGGAAGATGAAAGACAAATAAAAGAACTTGCCGCTGATCCTAAGATTTATGACTTACTTGGGAAAAGTATTGCGCCAAGTATATATGGATTCGATTTGATAAAAAAAGCAGTTTTATTGCAATTGTTTGGAGGGATAAAAAAGGTAAAGTCAGATAAGGGTTCAACGAGAGGGGACATTCACGTTTTACTTGTTGGAGATCCAGGAGTTGCAAAATCTGTTTTATTAAAATATGTTTCTGGGATTGCGCCTAAGGGGAGATATGTTTCTGGGAAGTCAGCTACTGGAGCAGGACTCACCGCAGCAGTTGTTAAAGATGAGTTCTTGAAGGGATGGAGTTTAGAAGCAGGAGCGATGGTTCTTAGCAACAAAGGTTTAGTGGCTATAGATGAAATTGAAAAAATGGATGAGCATGACAGGAGTACAATGCACGAAGCAATGGAGCAGCAAAGTGTTAGCATCTCCAAAGCAAATATTCATGCAACTCTAAAGGCAGAGACGACTATTCTTGCTGCAGGAAATCCGAAGATGGGGAGATTTGATCCTTATACCCCTATACCTTTGCAGATTAATATTTCTCCTGCATTATTAAGCAGGTTTGATGTTATTTTTGTAATTAGAGATATGCCAAATAAAATTCAGGATGAAGCAATTGCTTCACATGTTTTAGAAGAGCATAAACAGGAAGTTATAAGAGATGTTGTCGATTCTAAATTGTTGAGAAAATATGTTGCATATACCAGACAGAAAATTAAGCCAAAATTAACTGACGAAGCTATTGAAGATATAAAAGAATTTTATGTAAGGTTGAGAGGACAGCCTGGAAGAAGCGATTCAGAGGTTAAACCGATACCGATAACAGCTAGACAGCTTGAAGGGATTATTAGGTTGAGTGAGGCGCATGCTAAATTGAGGATGAGTGAAAAAGTAACCAGCCAGGATACTAGAGTAGCCATTGAACTCATGAAAACTTCTTTGATGCAAGTAGGATATGATGAAGAGACAAAGTCATTTGACATTGATAAGATGACGACAGGAATAACTGCCTCTAAAAGAAGCAAGACTTTTATTGTTAGAGATGTTTTGACACAGTTAGAATCTAAATTAGGAAAGTTGATACCGATTGAGGAAGTAGTCAATTTGATAGGAGAAAAGTTAACTGGAGTTGAATTGGAAGATACTTTATCTTTGTTGGAGAAAGAAGGTTTTATTTTCAAGCCTAGGAAAGGATTTGTGCAGAGATTGTAGTTCTGCACAAATTGGAATAAAAGGATTATAGGAAATAACATTAATTTTCGTATATTTTCAATGTCATTTCCTATCTAGCAAATAACCCGATTATATCCGATTATTGAAGTTATTTGCTATAACTAATCGTGAGGATATAGCTTTTATTTAAATAAAAAATAAAATCTGGGAGCAGAACCTTTTAGCATAGTTCTATTTTAGGGTTGCTGTGTTGCATAAATATTTTTTATCGTCGATAAGTGAAAAGTTCGCTTAAAGTTTTATCGTCGAGAACTTAGAGAATTATGCAACACCGCAAAAAAGAGTTGATTTCTAAAATATTTATGGCAAATGAAATGACTCTAGAAGACGCAAGAAAATATTTGCAAGAATTATTTGCAAAAGCTGGAAGACCAGATGGGAACTATAGGACCGATAGAGAACAATTAGAATATTTAAGTGAAAATGGGGCTCAAAGGTTCAAGAGAAAAGCCTTAGGACTTTGCGGGCATACTACAATTAAGACATTAGATGAAGTTGTTCAGATTTTGGTTGATACTAATATAACTTCTACCATTTATGAAGCAAGACAAACGGTTCCTAGAATGATTCAAGTAAGTAGAATGCACGACTTAGGGATATGTAGGGGGGATTAAGATATATGAACTTTGACGAAGTTAAAAATTCAAGTGAAAATACTAAATATAGAATAACTGCTTGGGTAGCAGGCTAATTCAATTTTTTCTTAGATTTAAATTAATTTTTGGCAACCTTCCATATTACTTTAAAGTATTCTTTAAATGAGTCTGCCACTTCTTTGTTTCTAATTAGAAAAGTTATTGGTTCTTCTGTTAATATCGCAATAATTGTGTAATTTTTATAAATATTAATTGCTGCTGGAGTAGATTCTAAAAGATATCTGGCTTCAACTAGTTTAGACTTTTCTTGAGATTTAAAGAGACCTCTTGAAGATTCATTAAATATAATTTTTGATTTTACAGATTTTTTTAGTCTTTCTTTATGTAATTTATCAAAAAATAATTGTATCTTTTCAATACTTTCACCTTTCCCTGCACCAAAGGCATAATATTCCTCGTTAGAAGTGAATTCACTAATAATTAAATTAAAAGCATTAGACATCCCGTTTATCCCTAAATAAACTTCAGCCACTTTATTTTCTATTATTTTTTTATATTGTAATTCTAATTGAGGAATTATTTCAGTGATAGACTCTTTATCCTTAATTATTTCCTCTTCTTTATTACTTAAATAATCTAAGATAGCAGATGGGTTTGCCGCAGAAAAATATTTCGTAGATTCTTTTGTGATATAACTAACCATTCCTTTTTGTTTAAGTCTTTCAAGGATATCATAGATTTTTGATCTAGTTACTCTAGATTCATCTACAATTGGACCAGCGGTTGTTTCCCCTAAATTAAGTAGAGCTAAATATACCTTTATTTCTCCTTCAGTTAGACCTATTTTTTCTAAAATGTGGATATTCATAATTTATTAAGCTCAAAAGACTTTTTAAAACCTACTATCTGCACCCTCTTAAGGGGGGCACAAATATTAAATAGGGTATGGAAACTATTGAATAGTAATAACTGAGATAAAATGGAAACACAGCAACTATAAAGCTCTTCTATAATTAATTCTTCAAGAAGTTTAACATTTCATTATAAGGATATTTACCTTGATGTTTCCATGTCTGTCTGTGGGTTTGTATTATTGCATATTGTTTTGCCC
>Ga0080064_1005627_pt1 | contig 14443 bp, 18 predicted proteins | sample Subgrocontami54m_FD_69260 | JGI IMG/M metagenome (GOLD analysis project Ga0080064, IMG submission 69260) | Subsurface groundwater microbial communities from S. Glens Falls, New York, USA - GMW46 contaminated, 5.4 m (SPADES assembly) (version 2) ...
ACTCCTTGCTGTAGCGCTGACGTTTGCGTTCCGCGTTGATCTTACGTATTCCTTTTTCCATCTGACACCTCCTGTAGTATTGTCTACTATTAAAAGTGTCCGTGAAATGTGGGTTAGCTCACTCAGACCCGATTGATTGCCATTGATTATTTATTCGCCAAATCTGATGGCGCGGCCAGAAACATGTTTTTGTCATTTCATGCTTGACACCCCTCCACCGATAATCACCCCCATGAATTCCCTGTCTCTAACCCCAGTCCGAGTCCGCCCAGTCGCCCGCCTGCACAAGGCGTGGTGCTCTTCGTTCCGTGGCCGGGAGAGTCAGCGTTAAACAGTTTTAGTTTCAGCAATTTTCCCAAAGGCCACGGAAGACCTCCGTGGCCTTTTTGTTTTTGTCGCCTGTTGAGGAGTAAGGAATGTCGCTGCCGCTTGCATTCGTATCAGTGATCCTGATCTGATTCACCACGCCGCTCGCCATCAAGTGGAGCGCGCTGGGGGTGGGATTCAGCTTTGCGGTGTTTTCACGCATGGCGATCGGCACGCTGCTTTCGGGAGGCGTGATGACAAGATGAAGAAAGTTCAGCATTGAATGGAGGATACTTTGCAAGTAGGCACACAAAAACACAAGATAACCGCGCTGCTTCCTGGATCAAATGGTAGCACGATGTCCTGATTCTATGCCTGCTTTCGCAGCGCCATTAAGCTAGTGAAGGCTGTAGTTTCTTTGGCGCCAAGCCGGTAAGATTGACAGTAAAAAAGGAGCGGCGCCAAATACGTTGGCCACGGTGAGGAGCATTTATGATACGCCAAGGTGTTCTGGCTTTACTGTTTTTCATGCTGCTGGCTGGCGGGCTTACGACCGCAAAGGCAGATTCTTTTGCGGAACGCCCGGAAGTGCAGCAGTTCATCGAAACCATGGTCGACCGGCATGGCTTCGATGCGGAAGCGCTCAACCTGCTGTTTGCCCAGGCCCGGCCCTGTCTTTCCGCCGCCATGACCATGACCGAGCAGGCCGAGCAGCCACTGCCCTGGCCGCATTACCGCAGCCATTTCGTGAATGGCTGGAACATCCGCCATGGAGTGCGTTTCTGGCGACGGCATGCCGCCGCCTTGGCGCGTGCACGCCAGGTCTACGGCGTGCCGGAGGAGGTGATCGTGGCGATTATCGGCGTGGAAACCCGTTACGGAAAAACCAGACCTCGCTTTCCCGAGTTCGATACCCTGGTCACCCTGGCCTTCGATTATCCGCGTCGCGCCGAATTTTTCCGCGCTGAGCTGGAGCAGTATCTGCTCCTGATGAGGGAGGAGCAGCGCGATCCGCGATCCGCCAAGGGTTCGTTCGCCGGCGCCATGGGCATTCCACAGTTCATGCCCAGCAGCTACCGCCGCTATGCCGTCGATTTCGACCGCGATGGCCGGCGCGACCTGTGGGGCAGCGCGGCTGACGCCATCGGCAGCGTGGCCAATTATCTCAAGGCCTATGGCTGGCAGGCCGGCCAGCCGGTGGTGGTGCGTGCCCGTCTGCCGGACGAGGCGGAGCAGGATCTGGCCGCTTATGTATCGACGTCGCTCAAGCCGGAGTGGCGTGTCGAAGAATTGCAGTCGCTCGGGCTGGCGCCAGCCGAACGGGTATCGCCGTCTGCTCAGGCGGCCTTGCTGGCAGTGGAGTTGGAGGGCGGCAGGGAATACTGGCTGGGCTTCGACAACTTCTACGCGATCACGCGCTACAACCGCAGCCTGCATTATGCGCTGGCGGTCTACCAGCTTGGCCGGGAGATTCGCAACGCCCGCCGAGTGAAATCCTGATCAGCCGACGGAAACCACGGCATAACCGTTTGCTTCGCGCTCCGTGCCGATGATCTGCAGCCAGGCGCGGAGCTCATCCACCGAGGCGACCGGCTGATTGCGGCGTTGTCGGCTGCGTCGACCGAGACTGCCCCAGGTTCGGGTGAGCACCAGATCACCGAGCAGGTCATGACCGAAAGAAACGGCATACCAGCTATGGCAATTATTGGCGTGGTCGTGTTTTTCCCAGTAGAGCATGACGCCATTATAAACAAATTGGCCCTTGATTCTGCTGTGAGATAATGAATGTAGCCAATTAAAGGACACGCAATCTTCAATGTCTAACCAGGAACTTCTCCATCGCAGTCTGGCCAGTGTCTGGCATCCCTGCACCCAGATGAAGCAGCACGAGACCCTGCCGCTGGTGCCGATTGCGCGCGGCGAGGGAGTGTGGCTTTACGACTTTGACGGCAAGCGCCATCTCGATGCCGTGAGCTCGTGGTGGGTCAACCTGTTCGGCCACTGCAACCCGCGCATCAACGCCGCGCTGAAGGATCAGCTGGACCAGCTGGAGCATGTGATGCTGGCGGGTTTTACCCATCAGCCGGTGGTCGAGCTGTCGGAGCGGTTGTCGCGCCTGTCCGGCCTGGGGCACTGCTTTTACGGCTCGGACGGCGCCTCCGCCACCGAGATCGCGCTGAAGATGAGCTTTCACTACTGGCGCAACTCGGGCCGTCCGGCAAAAACCCGCTTCGTCAGTCTGCAAAACGGCTATCACGGCGAAACCGTGGGTGCGCTGTCGGTCACCGATGTGGCGCTGTTCAAGGACACTTATGCGCCGTTGCTGCGGGAGAGCGTACAGGTGCTGACGCCCGACTGGCGTTATGCCGGGCCGGGAGAGTCGGCACGGGATTACGCGCTGCGCTGTGCGGCGGATTTGCGTGTGCACCTGGAGCGGCATCATCAGGAAACCGCTGCCTTGATTCTCGAACCGCTGGTGCAGGGCGCGGCGGGGATGGGGATGTACGATGCCGAATACCTGCGCGAGGCGCAGGCGATCTGCAACGAATTCGAAGTGCACCTGATTGCAGACGAAATCGCCGTGGGCTTCGGGCGCACGGGAACGATGTTTGCTCATCAGCAGGCAGGGATAAAACCGGATTTCCTGTGCCTGTCCAAAGGCATTACCGGCGGTTATTTGCCCTTGTCGGTGGTGCTGACCACCGATAGCATTTACCAGGCGTTCTACCATGACGATACGGCGCGCGGTTTTCTCCATTCCCATTCCTACACCGGCAACGCGCTGGCTTGCCGCGCAGCGCTGGCGGTGCTGGACATTTTCGAACAGGACGACGTGATTGCGGCCAACCACATCAAGGCCGCAAGATTTAACGATATAGCCGCTCCGCTCAAGGCGCATCCGCGCGTCAGAAATTTTCGCAACATCGGCATGATCTGGGCATTCGAGGTGGCGGATGCAGCGACTGGTTTCGCCCGAAAATTCTTCGAGGAAGGATTGAGGCGCGGCCTGCTGCTGCGACCGATCGGCAGCACGGTATATTTCATGCCGCCCTATGTGATCAACGAGGATGAAATCCGGATGCTGGTCTCGGGCACGCTGGAAATTCTTGAAACCCTTTAACCACGAATTACACGAATGAACACGAATTCACACGAATCTAACGAGAATAGCTTTCCGGCCATTGGTGTATTCGTGTTCATTCGTGAACATTCGTGGTCATTCGTGGTTACGTTTTTTCTTTTGCTCTTCACCGCAACGCTCGCCCACGCTGCGCCACTGCCCGCCCCCGTCGTCAAGGCGTTGCGCGAAGCCGGCATCCCCCCGGCCAGCGTCGGCGTATTTGTCCAGGATGTGGCGGCCCGAAAGCCTCTGATCGCTCACCAGGCCAATAGGTCGATGAGCCCGGCCTCGATCATGAAGCTGGTGACCACCTATGCCGGACTGGAACTGCTCGGCCCGGCCTATACCTGGAAAACCGAGGTGCTGACGGGCGGAACGGTGACCGGGGAGGTGCTGAACGGTGACCTGATCGTCAAGGGCTACGGTGACCCGGCGCTGACGCTGGAAAGCTTCTGGAATCTGTTGCGCGACGTGCGCGGGCTGGGTATCCGGGAAATTCGTGGCGATCTGGTGCTGGACAACAGTTATTTTCAGGCGACGACCGGTGATCCGGGTTCCTTCGATAACGAGCCTTTCCGCCCTTACAACGTGATGCCCGAGGCGCTGCTGGTGAACTTTAAAACTGTGCGCTTCCGTCTCGTGCCGGAAATGGAGGGCGGCGTGCGCATCATCGCCGACCCTGCGCCAGAGAGGCTGCGCATCGTCAATCGCTTGCAGCAGTTTGACGGCCCGTGCAACGACTGGCGCGAGGGGATGGCGACGGAAATCAGCAGGCACGGTAATGACGCGGCAACGGTAGTGGTCAGCGGGAGCTACCCCCGCGCCTGCGGCGACAAGTCGCTGTATCTGGGCCTGTTCAATAATACTGGCCACGTCGATGCGCTGTTCCGGCAGTTGTGGCAGGAACTGGGCGGCACGCTAGTCGGCGGCGTGCGCGAGGGGGGCGCGGCGCCTGGCCTGCGGCTGCTGGCAAGCCGCGACTCCAGGGCGCTGGCAGAAGTGCTGCGCGACATCAACAAATTCAGCAACAACGTGATGGCGCGCCAACTGCTGTTGACCATCGGCAGGGAACTCGGCGGCGAAGGTTCGACGCGTGTTGCGGTGCAGGTCGTCGATAAATGGCTGGCGGAGCGGGGGATGGTGTTTCCCGAGATGGAGATCGAGAACGGTTCCGGTCTTTCGCGCACCGAGCACATCACCCCGGCGCATCTGGGCGCATTGCTACTGGCCGCCTGGCGCGGCCCGCTGATGGCGGAGTTCGTGTCTTCCCTGCCGATCGCGGCAGTGGACGGGACCATGAAGAAACGGTTGCACGATCAGGGCGTGGCGGGACATGCCCATATCAAAACCGGTTCGTTGCGGGGAGTGAAGTCGATTGCCGGTTATGTGCACGACCGCAAAGGGCGCAGCGTGGTGGTGGCGTTCATCATTAACCACCCCGAAGCATCCGCAGGCCAGGCGGCCCAGGATGCGTTGCTGGAGTGGGTATACAACCGGAATTAAGCGGCGGGTTTTTTGCTTTTCAGGGTAATGTCGGCTTCGAGCCCGACCAGTATCTTTTGCAGCCCCAGGCGGGAGCGCATGTTGAGCACGATAGGGCCATTGATGTTGGCGTTGATATTGGCTTTGGAGTCAGCGTCCGGTTGTGGCTTGTAGGCAATGAGCAAAACGGCGATATCTTCCACTCCTTCCATCTTCAGCAACTGTTCTTCCTCGTCGGTCAGGACAAATTCGTAATTCAGGCCAAATACCGCCGGATCAACCAGAGCGAAAGCGACATCCGGTTCATCGATGGATTGCAGCCAGTGGACGACGACGGGTTGCTCCGGAGCATCTTCCTGGTGAAACAGCTTGTAGCGGGTGGAGGCTTCAAATCCGGGCATACCCTTGGGGAAGGTCAGAATGCTTTCAGGATCGACTTCCTGCGTGCCGAATTGCGTGGAATGAAATTTCATGTGGTTTTAAATCCCTTGATGGTATTGAGCAAGAATGTAATGTGATTTGATGGCGCTGTAAACTTTAAAAAGGCGCTTCAGGCTGGCCGAAGCAGATCGATCCTGAAATCGGGTTCGTAGGGAGGGACATTGCACTCGATGATGTCCTGCGGCGCGACATCCAGCCGCATGCCGGTGATGTCGGCGCGGATCGGCAGCCGCGTGACGCCTCGGTCCACCAGTACCACGGTGCGGATCTCCAGCGGATTTTTCCCGGCCAGGTATTCCACGGCCTTGAGCAGCGAGTGGCCGCGGTAGAGCACGTCGTCCACCACCATCACCGTGGCATTGGTCAAATCCAGGGCAGCCTGTTCGGCGCTTTCGGTCAGTTCGGTTTCCGGATGCAGCAGGGTGAGATCGTCGGCGTAGCGTTTGACATGGAGTTTGTATAGCAGCGGGTTGGCAATGCCGTAATCGCGTACCAGCCGGTCGCGCAGCATTTCTGCCAGGGGCGCGCCACGGCGCAGCAGGCCGATGATGGCAATCTGCTTCCGGTCGGTGAGCAGTCCGGCTGCCTGGCGCGCCATGTCGGCAAGAATCGCATCCAGATCAGCGGTGCTGTAAAGACAAGTACGGTGACCTGCGGGTTTCTGCATTGGATCAGCAAAAAAGGAATCGACCGGAGTGCTGTCCGGTCGATTTTGTTGGGTTCGGCAAATCGAAGATCAGTCCTCGGAGCCCTTCAATTCCATGTGCAGGCGAGCGAGTTTGGCCTTGATGCGCTGCGAAAGTTTGAAATGCTCTCCGCGATGGAGGGCTTCGATGGCACCTTCTTTGTCGCCGGCATCGGACTGGCGCATGATGCCTGCGGAGCATTTGTGGAAGTCGGCGTGGATTCCCCGGATTTCCTGAAACAGCGGGTTGGCGTTGTATTTATCCCCGCCTATGCCATAAATCCACTTCCCGAGGGGGCACTGGTTATCCATGCCAACAACCTCCACATCAAGCTTTTCCGTGGTGGTGCCGTCAATATAGTTTTCCAGGCGCACCTTCCAGCGGACATGCGCCTCGATTGCGGCCATGAAGTCGATTCCTGCGTTACTGACGCTATCGGAAGCAGACGCTGCGGGAACGGCTGAAGATGCTGCAGCCCCGCTTTTCTTGAAAATATCGAATAGTCCCATGATGTTCTTCACCCCTCTGATTTTTGCTGCCGGTTCAATCGGATAGCTGTTTTATTTATTGTTCTGTTATGCGAAACAAGAATAGTCTCTTGCATGTATGTCGTCAACATCGTTCGGCAAGCCGGTGGTTACAAGCCGAGCATTCCCCAGATTTCGTCCACCTTGCGCTTCACGTCGGCGTCCATTTCTATCGTCCGGCCCCATTCGCGCGTGGTTTCACCCGGCCACTTGTTGGTGGCGTCCATGCCCATTTTTGAACCAAGGCCGCTGACCGGGCTGGCAAAATCGAGGTAGTCGATCGGCGTGTTCTCGACCAGCAGGGTGTCTCGTGCCGGGTCCATGCGGGTGGTCATCGCCCAGATCACTTCCTTCCAGTCGCGGATGTTGACGTCGTCGTCGGTGACGATAATGAACTTGGTGTACATGAACTGGCGCAGGAACGACCACACCCCGAACATCACACGCTTGGCGTGGCCGGCGTACTGTTTCTTGATGCTGACCACGGCGAGGCGGTAGGAACAGCCTTCCGGCGGCAGGTAGAAGTCGGTAATCTCGGGAAATTGTTTCTGCAGCAGCGGCACGAACACTTCGTTGAGCGCCACACCCAGTATGGCCGGCTCGTCCGGCGGTTTGCCGGTGTAGGTGCTGTGGTAGATGGGGTTGCGGCGCATGGTGATGCGTTCGATGGTGAACACCGGAAACTCGGCCTGTTCGTTGTAGTATCCGGTGTGGTCGCCGTAAGGCCCTTCCAGCGCCATCTCGTCGGGATGGATCACGCCTTCCAGCACGATCTCGGCGCTAGCCGGGACTTGCAGGTCGGAACCCAGTGCTTTCACGACTTCCGTTTTGGAGCCGCGCAACAGCCCGGCGAACTGGTATTCGCTCAGGGAGTCCGGCACCGGCGTCACCGCGCCGAGGATGGTGGCCGGGTCGGCGCCGAGAGCGACCGCCAGCGGGAAGGGTTTACCCGGATTGGCCTGCTTGAAGTCGCGAAAATCCAGCGCGCCGCCTCGGTGGGCGAGCCAGCGCATGATGACCTTGTTCGGTGCGATCACCTGCTGGCGGTAGATGCCGAGGTTCTGCCGCTTCTTCAGCGGCCCACGCGTGATTACCAGACCCCAGGTGATGAGCGGCGCCACGTCGCCCGGCCAGCAGGTCTGGATCGGCAGCCTGGCCAGGTCGACATCCTTGCCTTCCCAGACGATTTCCTGGCAGGGTGCGGATGACAGTTCCTTCGGCGCCATGTTGAGCACCTGCTTGAACAGCGGGAATTTATCCCAGGCATCCTTGAGGCCCTTGGGCGGTTCCGGTTCCTTGAGGAAAGCCAGCAGCTTGCCCACTTCGCGCAAGGCTTCGACACTGTCTTCGCCCATCCCCATGGCGACACGTCCGGGCGTGCCGAACAGGTTGGCCAGCACCGGGATGGAATGGCCCTTGGGATTCTCGAACAGGATCGCCGGTCCACCCGCTTTCAGCACACGGTCGCAGATTTCCGTCATTTCCAGGCGCGGATCGATTTCGGCGCCGATGCGCTTGAGTTCGCCCTGTTTTTCCAGTTGTGCGACAAAGTCGCGCAGATCTTTGTATTTCATTACAGGTACATTTCCTTGCCTTCGTTGAGGCGTAGCCAGCCTTTGACGACGCGGTAAATCACCCAGATGCAGTCAGCTGCAAGGATAAACCAGCCGATGACAACGATGAACAGAATGGCGCCGAGTGCTCCCCACATCAGGCTGAACCAGAAAGTGCGGATCTGCCAGCGGAAGTGAGATTCCAGCCAGGTGCCCTTGACGTCGTCCAGTTTCACATAGCTGATGATGATGGCTACGATGTAGGGCAGGCCGAAGCCCAGAATCGCAATCGCCTGCAGGGCATAGACCACGGTGGTCAATGTTTTTGCGGAATCGAGACTGGTATTGCTGACAGGGTCAGTCATGGCTTTTCCTCCCGGCCTGTGTGAATAGGCCGGTGAATTTTCAAAGTGAACAGAGTAGCGGAATGGTTTTGCTCCGGCAACTATTGCCCAGGCAGAGCGCAGCTCGTTATGTCGATCGATTCTTTCTGCATGGTCTGTCAACCGCTATAGATAAGCCACGTTATTGAATTCACAGGTGGGAAACCACCGTACTTCATAACGGAGGCGTAGATGGGTAGTCTGAGCAATGAGTCCTTTGATGAATTCCTGGATTCTCTGAAAGAAGCGGGCGTGGTCATCAGCAATGAACGAGAGTTGCGCGAGCGGCTCGCAGAAGTCCAGCGCTGGCGCTTTGCTTTTGCGACACTGGCTTCCAACGGCAGCCGGATCGGCATCCGTTTCGAAGGCCGCAGTGCCGGCGTGAACGAGGCTGAAATCCATCGTGCCTTTGCTCAGTTCCAGTTGCCGGAGAGTCTGGAAGCGGCTTTTGCAGCCAACATCAAGGCCGGACACTGAATATTCTAAACAACATTTGAACCACGGGGCACACGGGGAAGAACAAGAGCTTGAGGGCGTCAACTCATTCACCCCGCAGGTGCTGGGATCCTTACCGAATTATTGATGTTACCCCGTGAACCCCGTGTGCCCCGTGGTTAACTGACTTTTCCAGGTTTATCGGTCAGCGCGTGCGGAACGACATATGACAGGCCACGCAGCTAGTCATGACTTTTTGTAGTGCGGCGTAGGTCCTGGCCGTATCACCCCCTTTCGCCACCTCGGCGAATTCGCTGCCAGCAGCGTGCATATCCCACCCCATCTGACGCATGGCGTCAGGCATGAAACGACCCGGCCCCTGGCCGCGCGCCATCATGGCGTGCTTGCCCATGGAACTGTTGCCGAGGCGCTTTTCCGCCGTTTCAGCCGCTGCATCCAGCTTATTTTCCGCCAGATATCCGAAAATTTCATTCAGCGCCACGAGGTGATCCTGCATGTCGCTGCGCATCAAGGCACGTGGTAGTTCGGGCATGGTGACCAGTTGGCGGTGATCCTGCGGAGGGGCCGGCGGCTGCACTGGTTGCTGCGCCAGAGCCAGAGGGCTTGTCATCAGTAGCGGGGCAAGAAAAATCAGAGCGTGACGCATGGGGCCTCCTAGTGGGGTTGGGTGCGTAATGCGGTCAGGGCTTGCCGCAGCACGGAGAACGCAGATTTGAGGAACAGGACGGCAATGGCACCGCCGACAATGATATCCGGCCAGCGCGACTGGGTGAAGATGACTGCGATGCCGGCCACGATCACGCCCGCATTGGCGAACAGGTCGTTGCGCGAGCACAGCCACACCGAGCTCATGTTGAGGTTGTCGGCGCGGTGGCGATAGAGCAGCAAAAAGCACCCGGCATTGGCGGCCAGCGCCAGCAGGCCGATGGTGCCGATGGTTTCGCCGTCGGGCAGGATGGGATGGAGCGTTTTGTAGACCGCTTCCGCCGCCACGCCCAGGCCGAAGGCGAGCATGATCAAGCCCTTCAGCAGAGCCGCCCGCGCCTGCCACATCTCGTCGCGGGTCAGAACATACAGGCTGAAGCCATACACCAGCGCATCGCCCAGCATGTCCGAGGCGTCCGCCAGCAGGGAGGTAGAATGCGCGGCCATGCCGGCGACGGCTTCCACCACGAACATCGCGACGTTGACGGCAAGCACGATCCTGAGCACGCGGCCATGACTGGCGCGCATGGCATCCAGGGTGCAGGATTTGTTTTCGCAGCAGCCGGTCATGCAGAATCCTTCAAGTAGTTAAGCAGAATGCCGCCGAACACCGCCGCGCCGAACCAGTTGTTGTGCAAAAACGCCTTGAAGCATTTCTCGCGTTCGCGGTTTCTGATCAGGGTGTAGTGGTAGGCGGCGATGCCCGCAGCGACGACCAGCCCGGCGTAATAGGTCCAGCCCAGGCCGAGCTTGAACCCGACGCCAGCGAGAATGGCCAGCGTTGCAGCATAGCTTAGCATCACCGCGAGAATGTCGTATTTACCAAAAGTAATGGCCGAGGTCTTGATGCCGATCTTGAGGTCGTCGTCGCGGTCCACCATGGCGTATTCGGTGTCGTAGGCAACCGCCCAGAAGATGTTGGCGGCAAGCATTGCCCAAGCCACGGCGGGCACGGCGCCGGTCTGGGCGGCGAAGCCCATCGGGATGCCGAAACCGAAAGCGATGCCGAGATAGGCCTGGGGAATAGCGAAGAAACGCTTGGTGAAGGGGTAGCTGGCGGCGAGAAATACTGCCGCGACAGAGAGCTGGAGGGTGAGGGTGTTGAGGCGCAGGATCAGCAGGAAGGACAGCAGCACCAATACCGCGAACAGCACCAGGGCTTCCTTCTTGCTCACTAGCCCCGCAGCGAGCGGACGGTTTTTAGTGCGTTCCACATGCGGGTCGAAATCGCGGTCGGCGAAATCGTTGATGACGCAGCCGGCCGAGCGCATCAGCACGGTGCCGAGGATGAAAATCCACAGGATGATCCAGTTCGGATGGCCGTTCGACGAAATCCACAGCGCCCACAGCGTCGGCCACAGCAGGAGCAGGATGCCGATCGGTTTGTCGAGCCGCATCAGTCTTTCGTATTGGGTAAGCCGTTCGGCCAGCGTCATGGGCGGAGTTCCAGAATGTCCGGCAAAAACACTTCCGTGACCAGGATCGGCCTACCTTCCAGATAAAACACCGAGCGCCGCGCCCACAGGCTGGCAGGCGGGTTAGTCAGGACGGTGCAGGCGCGTTGATACAGCGCATCGCGCCGGTTGAGTTTCTTGAAGTGCAAGGGCGTGCGCCGCACGCGCGGGTTGGCGAACAGCGCCGCGCCCAGCGGTTTGCTGCCGAGCCGGCCCAGGCTTTGCCAGGTGCCGTGCAGGCTGGTGGCGGGCAGCACGCTGTGGGCGAAAACCAGCGGCGTTTCTCCGCAGTACAGAAACACGTCGCGCAGCAGCGCGCGCGCATGGTGCTTCAGCGCAACCATGTGCCGCTCCGATGGCATCGCCACGCCGTACTGCTGCTGCACATGGCGCACACTGAAGGCGGCGCAGCGCGCCTGGATGCGTCGGGTGAGCGAGCCCCGGTCGAGCAGCCAGGGGCGGTAGCGGGCGCAGCTTTCCGACAAACGGTTTTGCCACGAGGATTGCACGTTCGGGTTCCTGACACATTATTGATGCGACATTATCCTACAAATCCTTGGAGCCGTAGAGCCAATAGGGGCCTAGGTGCGAGGTCGTGTAGGAGCGGGCTTGCCCGCGATCATCGGCATAAATCGCGGGCAAGCCCGCTCCTACAGCCATATGGCGTCCCATAGCGGGTAATCTCCCGCATGCTTCACCAGCCCGGAGCGCAAAGGGTTGGCAACAATGTAACGAGCAATTTCCTGTACATCTTCTTCCTTGCGCAATGTATGGTCATGGTAGCCTTTTTGCCATATTGTCTGATGGGTTCCAAGGTTCTGGTTGATGGCAATGGCGCTGCGTGATTTTATTTGGCGCAGGGTTGTTTCCAAATTTCCACTTTTTAACATGAACAGCCAGTGAAGGTGGTCCGGCATGATGACCCAAGCGAGGGAATCTATCAGACCAGAATCTTCTGCGCGTTTCATTTCGGCGGCTAGCAATCTCCCTTGGCGCCAATCCCTGAAGAAAGGCTGACGTTGCCAGGTCACGGCTGTTACCAGATAAGCATAGCCGGATTGGCTATAGCGTCCGGTTCGCAGGTTCTTCCCGTGCGGTTTGTTCATTTCATTTGACCATCTTAATTGGGGCCAGTGGCAATCGCGGGCAAGCCCGCTCCTACAGTGCCGGGGTCATACCTTCAAGTACTGTTCCGCACCCGCCAGCCAGCGCTGCAAATGCCGTTCCGCCACTTCTGGCTGTTCGGCGATGATTTTCTCGGCGATATGGCGGGCTGCTTCGAGCAAGCCCTGGTCCTGCTCGATATCGGCGATGTGCAGCAGCGGCACGCCGCTCTGCCTTGCACCGAGAAATTCCCCCGGCCCGCGCAGCAGCAAGTCCTGGCGCGCGATTTCGAAACCATCGCTGTTTTCGTAGATGATCTTCAGCCGCGCACGTGCCGCTTCCGACAGCGGCGTCTGGTAAAGCAGGATGCAGGCGCTTCTTGCCGCGCCCCGACCGACCCGCCCGCGCAGCTGGTGGAGCTGGGAGAGCCCGAAACGCTCGGCGTGTTCGATCACCATCAGCGAGGCGTTGGGCACGTCCACGCCAACTTCGATCACCGTGGTGGCGACCAGCAACTGGATTTCCCCTGCCTTGAAAGCGGCCATGGTGGCGGCCTTGTCGCGTGCGTGCAAGCGGCCATGCACCAGCCCCACTTTTAGCTCCGGGAAGGTGGCGGTCAGGGTTTCGAAGGTTTCCATTGCGGTCTTGAGCTGGAGGGTTTCCGATTCCTCGATCAGCGGGCACACCCAGTAGGCCTGCCGACCGTTGAGGCAGGCTTCGCGCACGCGCGCGACGACTTCGTTGCGGCGGCGGTCGCCGACCAGTTTGGTGACCACCGGCGTGCGTCCAGGCGGCAGCTCGTCGATCACCGAAACATCGAGGTCGGCGTAATAGCTCATCGACAGGGTGCGAGGTATCGGGGTGGCGCTCATCATCAGCTGGTGCGGCTGGGCGCCCTTCTGCCGCAGCGCGAGGCGCTGGTGCACGCCGAAGCGATGCTGCTCGTCGATGATGGCCAGACCGAGGTTGCGGAACACCATTTGGTCCTGAAACAGGGCATGGGTGCCGATCGCGAGCTGGGCCTCCCCTTCCGCGACTGCCGTGAGCGCCACCTGCTTTTCTTTTTTCGGCAGGCTTGCCGCCAGCCAGATGACCTTGAGGCCGAGCGGCTCCAGCCAGGCGGAAAGTTTCTGGTAATGCTGCTCGGCGAGGATTTCGGTGGGGGCCATGATCGCCGCCTGAAAGCCGTTTTCTATTGCCTGCAAAGCCGCCAGCGCCGCGACCACGGTCTTGCCGCTGCCGACGTCGCCCTGCAGCAGTCGCTGCATCGGGTGAGGCTTGGCCAGGTCGCTAGTGATTTCCGTCATGACACGCTGCTGGGCACTGGTGAGCGGGAATGGCAGCGCCGCCAGCAGGGCGCGGGTGAGGCGTTGCCGGGGCGGCATCGGGGAGGCAGATTGCGCGCGCCGCCGCCGGTAATGCTGGTGCATGGAAAGCTGCTGTGCCAGCAGTTCGTCGAACTTGAGCCGCTGCCAGGATGGGTGGGTCCGTTCTGCCAGCAGCTCGATCGGTGCATCCGGCGGAGGCTGGTGCAGATAGGTAATGCTTGCTGCAAAGGCGGGCAAACCCAGTGGTTGCAGGATATCGTTGGGCAGTGTGTCGGCCAGGTCGCATTCAGCGAGAGCGGCCTGCACCAGCTTGCGCAAGGCGGCTTGCCCCAGGCCGGCAGTAGTGGGATAGATCGGCGTCAGCGCCTCGGCGACCGGCATATTTTCACTCACCATGCGGTACTGCGGATGCACCATTTCCATGCCGAAAAAGCCGTGGCGCATTTCTCCGAACAGGCGCACCCGCTTGCCCGGGGCGAGCTGCTTGATCTGGCTGGGGTAAAAATTCAGGAAACGCAGCGTCATCATGCCGCTCTCGTCTTCAACCTGGCATATCAGGGTGCGGCGTGGACGGTATTGCACGTTAGCGTTGGTGATTTCGCCCTCGACCTGGACGGCTTGCCCGAGCGGCGCATGGGCGATGGGGTGGATGCAGGTTTCGTCCTGGTAGCGCAGCGGCAAGTGCAGCAGCAGGTCGTGGGCGGTGAACAGGCCGAGCTTGTCGAGCTTGGCCTGGATCGCCTTGCTTGCCTTGATGGTGGGCTCTGATCCCATTTCTCGTTAAAAAGAGGATTTTGTAGGAGCGGGCTTGCCCGCCATACGGGGCTTATTTCGGGGCAGGCCGCCCCCTCAGAAAAGCGGGAGTGTTCACGTTTTATCGCAGTCGGAAAGAGGTGT
>Ga0080064_1005630_pt1 | contig 14440 bp, 11 predicted proteins | sample Subgrocontami54m_FD_69260 | JGI IMG/M metagenome (GOLD analysis project Ga0080064, IMG submission 69260) | Subsurface groundwater microbial communities from S. Glens Falls, New York, USA - GMW46 contaminated, 5.4 m (SPADES assembly) (version 2) ...
AACGTTCCCCCGGGTTTTGGAAAACCCCCCCCGGGTCCGCCGCCCCGGTTTCGCCCGCGCCCGAACGTCCGCACGGCAAACCGTATTCCGCCGCGAGCCACTGGATCATGGAAACCCCGTTGCCCAAAGGCTTCGGCGAAAAAACAGTAGTGGCCTCAACCCCCGACGCCGTCAAGAAAGCCGGCGGCGCCGACATCGTCTTTTCCTGCTTGCCCAACGATTTGGCGGGCCCCACGGAAGAGGCCTTTGCCCAAGCCGGCTACCCCGTCATTTCCAAAGCGTCGGCCCACCGCATGGACGCCGACGTGCCGTTGGTCATTCCCGAAGTCAACCCCGACCACGACGGCCTCATAAAAGCCCAACAAAAAGCCCGCGGGTGGAAAGGCAGCGGATTCATTTCGTGCGATCCCAACTGCAGCACGACCCCGCTGGCGCTGACCTTGAAGCCGTTGATGCCGCTGGGCGTCAAGCGCGTCCACGTTACGACATTGCAAGGGCTTTCCGGTGCCGGCTATCCCGGCGTCGCATCTCTTGATGCCCTTGGAAACGTGATTCCATTCATCAGCGGGGAAGAGGAAAAAATCGAACGCGAAACAACCAAGATTCTTGGCCAATTGAGCAAAGCCCAAGACAAGATCCAGCCAGCCAAAATTGAAGTCAGCGCGTCGTGCAACCGCGTGCCGGTATTGGAAGGCCATTTGGAGAACGTCTTCGTTGAATTCGACTCCGATGTGTCGGTCAGCCAAGTCCGCCGTGCGTGGGACCAATTCCACGGCGCCGTTCACTCATTGAAACTGCCGTCGGCTCAAGCACCCCTCGTTTACAAGGACGAACCCAACCGTCCGCAGCACAAGTTGGACGTATGGAACGGCAAGGGCATGTCGACAACCGTCGGCCGCCTCCGCCAGGACGGTCCGCGGAGAATCAAGTACGCTTGCTTGTCGCACAACACCATCCAAGGTGCCGCCGGCGGCGCCATCCTTCACGCCGAAGTGCTCAAGACCAATGGTTTGCTAGGCTGAAACCCATGGCCTCCTTTTTGGACCGCCACCTTGGATTGTTGCTGTTGCTCCCCATCGTATTGGGCCTTTTGTGGCCGCAAGGCGGCTTGGTGTTCACGCCGTATGCGTTGCCGCTTTTGTTCGCCGTCATGACCGTCAGCTTGCTGGACGTTCCCTTGCGGCAGAGCCTCCAAAGCGGTTTGGACCAAAAAGCCCCGTTGGTTTTGTTCATCCAATATGGTCTTTTCGGCATCCTCGCCCTACTGGTCGCACCGTTTTTTCCGCCGGAGTTCTTCATCGGATTCATCCTTGCAGCCGTCGCGCCTTCCGGCATCTCGGTGCCGGCCATGGTCGATTTGTACGGAGGGAAAACATCGAAAGCCACGTCGCTGACGATCCTGTCGCACGTGGTGGCGCCGTTTTTGACCCCGGCGTTGGTGCTGCTTTTTGCCGGAGAGAAAGTCCCGGTGGACGCTTTCGCACTTTTTCAGACCGTGGCGTTGTTCATTTTTTTGCCCATGGCGTTAGTGTACGGATTGAAGCAGACCGGTTTGGCAAAACACGCTGCGCCTTATCGAAAGACCGGCAACTTGTTGTTGATGACGGTCTTGATTTGGGGCCAGACCGCACCCATCGCGCCCTATTTCTACACCAACCCGGTCGAGGCAGCCGTATTGTTCGTCACGCTTTTGGTCATGGCCGCCGTATTGTTCACCGTGGGTTGGTTCGTCAGCAACAAACCGGAGGAACGCATCGGTTACGCCACGCTTTCGTACCACAAGAACAACTCGCTTTCCATCGTGTTGTTGTCGCAGTTCTTCAACCCGATTTCGGCATCCGTTGCCGTGGTGCAAATCGTGGCGGGCCGCGTCATGGCATCCATCGCGGCCTACGTCGTCAAACCGAAGAGCTAAGGGCCCAACGCGTTCATTGCGAAAGAAAAGAAGAAAATGCGGAACAATGAGAAAAAAAACCAACTTGAAAAAAACAAAAAAATGTTGAACCCAGGAGGACAAATGTGCGTCAAACCCGCTTGGGCGTTCAAGGCAAGGCTTTTTCCAGAGCTTCCAGCGTGGCGTCCACTTGGATGGGCGGGTTGGCAAACGCCGGCGGGTACGCCAACTTGCCCAAATGGTAGTTGACCGTATTGTCGGCATCCTTCAACACATGGCCCGTCAGAACGCACACGACGCGTTCGCTGCGGGAAATGACGCCGGATTCGACCAGCTTCCTGGCGCCGGCCACTGATGCGGCGGAAGCCGGCTCGCACCCGATTCCCGCGGCATCCACCACGGCTTTAGCGTCCATCATCTGGTCATCAGACACCTGTTCGACCACGCCACCAGTGAGCTTGAGGTAATTGAGCGCCTTGACCCAGTTGACGGGTTTGCCGATGCGGATGGCCGTGCCGATCGTCTCGGGATTTTCCACGGTTTGCAGCGCATCTGGAATAGCGGCGCTTCCGGCGTTTGCCTTCCACGTTCGATAAAGGGGATTGGCGCCCTCCGCTTGGATTGCGGCCAAACGCGGCATCTTGGAAAGCCAACCTAGTTTGTGCCATTCTTGGATGGCTTTGCCGAACGCCGAGACGTTGCCCACGTTGCCCGCCGGCACCACGATCCAATCCGGCGCGTCCTGACTCTTGGCAGCCAGTTGGAACAGGATTTCCCAAATGATGGTCTTCTGACCTTCCAGACGCCACGGATTCACTGAATTCAAGACGTAGTAATTCTTCTCATCGGCCAACTGGCGTACCAACGCCAGCGCTTGGTCGAAGTTGCCTTTGACCTGGACGGCTTTCGCGCCGTAAGCGAGCGACTGCGACAACTTGCCGAACGCGATTTTGCCCTCCGGCATGAGCACCACGGCACGAAGACCGGCCAGCGCGGCATAGGACGCCAAGGATGCGGACGTGTTGCCAGTGGAGGCACAAATGATGGTCTTGGCACCTCTCCGGACGGCTTCGGACACGCCGGCGGTCATGCCGCGGTCCTTGAACGAGCCCGTCGGGTTTTCGCCTTCGTGCTTGAGGTCCACGTGGGCGCCGACGAAGGCCGACACGCGGTCGGAAGAGTATAGAAACGTGTTGCCTTCACCCCGCGTGACGATCTGCGTGTCGGTCAACAACGGGTGGACCATTTCGCCGAAGCGCCACACGCCCAAATCCGCCGGTCGTTTCTCGAACTCGGCCTTGGATACGCCGATGGCTGACAAATCTAGCCGGACTTCCAGCAAGTGGCCGCACGTGCAGGTGAACTCCACTCGGGACGCGTCGAATGCTTTTCCGCATTTGCAGCATTTCAGCGTCACGTTCATACCGCGTGCACCCCTTGTGCGGACGGCATGGTCCACGTTAATTCAGTTTTCAAACCCTTCGAATCGTACAGCGCCTTGACCGCAGATTGCAATCGGAGGTCGCGTTTTTCTCCCATGCAAATCAACGTGGGGCCAGCGCCGGATGCTGCGGCGCCAAAGCCGTATTCTTTTGCAACTTGTTTCAATTCGATCAAATGCGGCAGGATGTCGGCTTTCGAGCGCGCCGGCTCCACGATGCGGTCATCCAGCGATTGTGACACCAGCGCGGCGTCGCGGCCGTAAAGGCCCACCAGGAGCTTGGCCAGCGTGAATTGGTTGAAAAGCGCGTCCTTGCGGGGTACGTTTTCCGGAAGCACGCTCCGGGCAAAGGCCGTCGATGGCTTGGTTTTTTCCGACACAATCAATAGGCATGCCAAATCCGGTGCGTCCAACCGTTTGACCGCGAGAGGATTCGTCGCGTAGGTGATGGTGACGCCTCCAAGGACGGCTGGTGCGACGTTGTCGTAATGCGGCGAACCGGCGGCAAAGGCTTCACCGTGGCCGGCCCAAAAGACCAACTCGTCTTTCGAAAGGCCCAGGCCGAAGAGTTCGTTGACGGCAAACGCGGTCGCCGAGGCCTCAGCGGCTGACGAACCCATGCCCGCAGATGGTTTGATGCCTTTTTTGCAGACGATGGAAAGGCTTGCCGGCAGGCCAAATTTTTCTTTCATGGCCTTCCAGACGAAGGCGAACACGCTTTTGTCCACGTCGGTGGCAGCTAAGTACGCGGTTCCGTTCGTCACGGCCCACGCGTCACTTTTGGAAATCACGAATTCGTCGAAAGGTTCGGACAACGCCATACCGCAGACGTCAAAGCCTGCGCCCATATTGGCCGTTGTCGCAGGAGCGCAAACGCGGATGGAATCCATGATGTTGGCATTGGTGTGAAAGAAATAAATGGGGTTGGATTCAACAAATACTTTGAAAGCCGCCTCTCGAATTGCTCTAAGACGTTACAGGACCTTCCATGGAACGACCCATTGAAAAATTAAAACCCAAGCTGCTCGTTGTCGATGACGATCACATGATCCTCCGGTTGACGGGTAGTATTTTCTCGGACCAGTACGATGTGCATATGGCCGGCGACGTCGATGAGGCCAAAGCCGTTATTACGAAGCATGGCCCGATGCCGGTGTTAAGCGATTTTCGTTATCCCGTCGGCGGCCTCCCGGCGTTGCTTAAATGGATCCGGGAGCACGAAAATGAGCACGTGCGGAAAATACCTATTACGGGAATGACCGGAGAAGACAAGAAAAAGCTTGCCGAACTTGCCCAACAGCACGGAATACCCACGATTGGAAAGCCATTTGACGTGGTCGAGTTGATTGACTTAGTGGCTCAAATGTATCGCCCCAAAACGCAATAATCCAATGCATCCGCCGTTTATTGGGGGACAAATCGGGCCGAAACCCAGAATAACGTATTTTAACATACTCCGAGTACAAACACTCTAACTGCTTCGACCGCATTTGCGCTGCAATTGCCGGTTGAAGGATCCCCCTGAACATTACCATGCGCATCATTTCCCTACCGCAAAAGACCATCACGGCGCTATCCCGCAACGACAACAAGCTGCTTAAAGAAGTCGCCCAGCGGGGTCAAGTCACGCTGGTAATCGACGACCGAGAGGTCGCCATCGAAGGCGAGGGCGGTAACGAGTGGGTGGCCGAACAGGTGCTTTCCGCATTGGGCCACGGCTTTTTGACCAAGCAGGCTTTCAAGCTGTTTTCCGACCAATACTTCATGGACGTCATCAACCTGCACGACGCCTTCCGCGGCAACGCCAAGAAGATGATCCGCTACAAGGCCCGCGTCATCGGACAAGGCGGCGCGGCCAAAAAGAAGCTGCAGGAGTTGTCCGGCGCGTTCTTGGCCATCGGCTCGAACACCATCGCCATCCTGGGCGAGTTCGACGACTTGAAATCCGCAAAAGAAGCCGTATTGCGGTTGTTGGAAGGCTCCGAGCACAGCGGCGTGTATGCGTACCTTGAAAAAGAGAACCACCGTAAGAAACGGTTCATGTGAATGCGGCCCTCAACTCGCCATCCATTTCCGCAATGCCGGAAGCAAAAAAGGAAAACCCACTTAAAAAAAGGAAAACAGGTAAAGCAACGTCGAAAACCGTGAAAACATTTATAGCCCCCCGGCACTTCCGATTACCAAAAACGAAACCCACGCTCACAGGTTGATTGACTATGGCTGAAAAGTCCGACAAACCCGAAAAAGCCGCCAAAGGAGAAAAAGTCCAGGAAAAGGCGCCGACGCGCGAGGAACTGGAAAAGTCGTTCCGTGAGTATTCGGTCGCCGAATTCTTCAAGAAAAACCGCCAAATGTTGGGCTACTCTGGCAAGATCCGCTCGCTTACAACGCTCGTGCACGAATTCGTTACCAACAGCTTGGACTCGTGCGAAGACGCCAAGATCCTGCCTGAAATCCGGGTGGAAATCGCGCAACTGCCCGACGACCACTACAAGCTGGTCGTCGAGGACAACGGCACGGGCATCCCCAAGAAGAACGTGGGTCAGGCCCTGGGCAAGCTTCTTGCCGGCTCCAAATTCTCACAACGCGCCCAGAAACGCGGCCAGCAAGGCATCGGCGCCGCCTATGCCACGCTCTTTGCGCAAATCACGACGGGAAAGCCGACAAAGGTCAAGACGGGATTGGGCGACGGCAAAGTCTACGAGTGCCTCGTCTCGGTCGACGTCAAGAGCAACGAGCCGGCCATCACCGACGAGAAAGAGTACGCCGGCAAGTTCAAGGGCCTGCGCATCGAAGCCGAGTACGCGGAAGTAGGGTACAACCGATCCGAGTACGGCTCGTACGAGTATTTGCGCCGCACGGCGTTGGTGAATCCCCACTGCCAGATTACGCTGGTCGAACCCGACAACCAAATCACGGTATTTCCCAGGGCCAGCAAAGACATTCCCAAGAAGCCCAAGAACGTGCAGCCGCACCCGTTGGGCATCACCACGTCGGACTTGATGGACATGGCGCAAGTCACGACCGGACGCAAGATTTCTTCCTTCCTCGTATCCGACTTCACCCGCGTGAGCGCGGAAAAAGTCAAGGAACTGCAATCCCTGATGCCGGCCGTGGACTTGGAGCGGTCGCCCAAGGCCCTGGCGTGGGCCGAAGCGGAGGAATTGGTCAAGAACTTCCAGAAAGTCAAGTGGATTGCCCCGGAAACGGATGCGCTGATCCCCATCGGCGAGGACCAGCTTGAAAAGTCGCTGAAGAACCTACTAGAGCCGGAAAAACTCAAAGTCGTCGAACGCAAGCCCCGTGTCTTCCTCGGCGGCATACCCTTCAGCGTGGAAGTGGCCATCGCGTACGGCGGAAAATCCGGCCAGCAAGTCAACGAAGCGCGCAAAGGCGAACTGACGCGTTTTGCCAACCGCGTGCCCTTGTTGTTCGACGCCGGCAACTGCGCCATCACCGAGGCGTTCAAGAGCCTGGATCTCAACCGCTACGACCTCAAGGAATTCGATTCCATGCCGGTGACCATTTTGGTCAACTTCGTGTCCGTCTACGTGCCGTATACGGGCGCCGGCAAGTTGGCGATTTCGGCGGAGGAGGAAATCGTGGCTGAAATCCGGTTCGCCTTGATGGAAGCCGCGCGTGACATCTCCACGTACCTGCACGGGTTGGCCAAAGCCGAAGAACAGGAACGCCGCCGACTCATCTTCTTCAAATACATCAAGGAAATCGCCCAGGCCCTCGAAGACGTCACCGGACGCAAAGCATCGGCACTAGAGCCCAAACTCCGCAAGATCGCGGAAGAACGCACGGCATTCCTCGAAGCGCAGGAGGAAGGCGACCCCGAAGCGGAGAAAGAATTGGAAGACATCGAAGACCAATTCGAGGAAGAAGTCAAGAACGAAGGCTGAAACGGAAACAACCAAAGCCGCAAAAACGAAACGCAAAAAAACCAAATGAAAAAACGAATGCGGAAGAAAAAAAAATTACTCGAAAAAGACAAGCAAAACAATTTTGAAAGGAAAAACAAAAATACGCTCAACAGAAAACGCTCACGCAATTCCGGAGACGATTCCCATGGCCGCCAAGAAAAACGAAAAGGATTTGACGCAGAAGGAAAAAGCCGCTCTCATCGACATCAAGATCGACGAACTGGGCCAGGAACTGGTCAAGGAAATCGAGGCCGGCCAGAACCCCCACTTGGACATTCCCATCCGCGGGTCCGGCAACGTGTTCTACGACGAAAAGCTGAAACAGATTATGCTGGGCGACAAGATCGCCAAACGCTATCTGTTCAACGTGGCGCACTCCCGCCGCTTCATGCAGACGCTCCTGGTCGCATCCTACGTCAAGAAAGACTTGTTGGCCAACAACCTGACGGCGACGCTTCGTGACTTGTACTACGCCAAGAAGCACACCATCGCCGGCACGAAGGAAGATACCATCGACGAACAAAAGGAGTCCGACGGCGCCATCGTGGATCTGGAAGTGTCATTGGACACGTTCCGCGAACGCCTCCACCTGCGGGCCGAACCCAAGGGCCGCATGGCCGGCACCTTGAAAGTCAAGGACCGCGTTCGGGACAAGGTGGACACCATCGACTTGGAACGCATGGGTTCCGGCGGCTGGGCCGTTCCTTCGATCGTTGAACAAATCGAATTCGTGGACTCGGAAATCGAGTACGTCCTGGTGGCTGAGAAGAACGCCATCTTCGACCGCTTGAACGAAGACGACTACTGGAAGAAGAACAAGTGCCTCTTGATGACGACCGCCGGCCAGGCCGCTCGCGGCGCGCGCCGGTTGCTGCAACGCATCAGCGCCGAATTGAAGGTCCCCATCTACTGTCTGACGGACTCGGATCCGTACGGGTGGTACATTTACAGCACGATGAAGTACGGTTCCATGGCCTTGGCGCATGAATCGGAGCGCTTGGGCTGTCCCGAAATGAAGTTCTTGGGCATGTCGACGTCGGACATCGAACACTACGACTTGTCGGCGGTGACGATCAAGGCCAAAGAAGTGGACATCAAGCGCGCGCAGGAAATGAAGGCGTACGACTGGTTCAAGACCAAGGAATGGCAGCGCGAAATCAACCTGTTCTTGGAAAAGAAGCTCAAGGCCGAAATCCAGGCCCTCAGCTCCAAGAACCTCCAATACATCTCGAAGGAATACCTGCCCGACAAAATCAAGGCCCAGGATTTCCTGCCGTAGACTTTGAATCTACATAAAGGAATTATTAGGCAGGTTGGTGAATACACTCCCCGTGGGCCTGATTTCACGTGAAACCCGCCGGGTATTGCAAGAACACCTAGCCCGCGCTCCAGACATCACACCCGGCGAGATAGAATTATGGCGCCGACACCAGCAAGGACCGGCGCATTACAACCCCCTCAGCCAGAAATTCGATGAACTCACCACCAAAAAGCTGAAATTGTTTCAAACAAAACACGGCGATTTGGTTGCCGACTTGGGTTGCGGACGGGGCGTGTTGCTTCGCGAGATGCATCTTCAAGGCCATCGCGTGCAGGGCATTGATGTCGTCCGACACCCGGACCTTCCGGCGGAATTGTTCCGTCAAGGACGGCTCACAGCCGTACCGCTGGAAACGGAATCCGTACGAAAATTGTGGTCGCATTCGGCCTTGCCGTACACGCATATGGACAAAGCAACGGCGGAAATCCACCGCGTACTGGTTCACGGTGGTCGAGCATTCATCGCCGTCCACCACCCCGACATGCTGCAAGAACGTTTGCAGATAATGGCCGCCGAATTTGGTATTCCGCCCCAAGCGTTTGATGGCGTGTTAAGATCGATAGCTCCGGCGTTCAGCAAAAACCCCAACGATTTGGTTCGATTAGCGGCCAATGTTTTTGACGACCTGGAAGAAGGCAACGAATTCTTCAAAAAACAAGGATTCAGGGTGGTCGAAAGCGATGAAATGCGCGACAAAACCCGGAAGAAAGACGCGGGATTGGCATATTGGTTCCTGATCGAAAAACCGAAGGAATGAATCCAAGGACTATCGCCAATCCATACGCCAAGGAAAAATTCAACCAGCGCGCATCGCCATTGACGCAATCCGTTCCGCCATCTCTTTGGTACCGATTTTCTTTGAACGCTGCCACCCGAAAGAAAGCCGTTCCAAAGCCGCCCCCTAGCCGGCAAACCACGGCAAAAGACGAAGTTGGAAAAATAAATGGCTATGCTGAAGATATTCAATCTCAGGAAGTCCTTCCGCAAGAGCTTTATTCGGATTGATTCCATAGCAGCAGATGGCACGGTTCGTAATTCATGTTAAGGAGTTAACTCGCAAAAAGCCACAGGAACCGAAAACGTTTGAAGGAGACCCAGGTTCGGAAGGACTACCGCATGCAACCCCTATTCCGATTTCTCCCGATTATGAAGTCCTGGTCGTAGGACATCCAAAAGAGCCGCTCAATCACCAACGCGCCTCGGATCTCTTGCAAATCGTAAACTCGGCATTGGGCCGCCAAGAACCCTTTTCCGTTGAGTCCATTCATGCTCCTATCCCCATGTACCCCGCTGAAGAGGACTTGGAACATCGCGTGGCCGCATATCAATTGACTCAAACGCCGGCCCCTGAGCAGCGCGTTTTCGTGGAATCCGGCTCCGATTGGCAATTGAAGCAAATCATCCGACGGACCAAACGTCGAGAATTGAAAGGGGATAGTCATGTGCCCATGGAAGATGAACATGGTTTGACTCGTACCTTTGCTCGCGATGTAGGACTTGCAAGACAGATTGCACAACGCGTCGGAAGCGTTTTGACGGCAAGTGGTCACAAAGTCTACTTCCGAGGTATGCGCAGAGGCGAATAAACCGGTTTATTGAACAGAAAAAAATCTGGATCCTTCGGTTACCAATGTTTTAATTTCCATACGGCCAATGAGCTACCATCTGTTTTTGAACAAAGGCGCAACACCTATGGTTCACCGCATTGAAGTCGGCCTCCGGGAAGAACCCGCCTTGGCCCAAAAAATCCAGAATCTCCTGGACCTTCCCGTCACGGACAGCTTTTCTCTGACGGTCTATTCCCTTGACTTTGCGGTCTCACGTGAGGAACTCAAACACTTGGCCGAAGAGGCGTTCTGCGACAAAATCGTTGAAAAAGCCGCGTATGGCAAGGCATGGGTGTCGGAAAACCCGTTCCACTTCGACCTTTTGATCGAGAAACGCTTCAAACCGGGAGTGACGGACGCCGTCGGCAAAACGGCCAAAACCGTCGCCACCGCCGTCCTCCAGCGCCCACTACCGGATGAAGAAAACGTCTATTCGGCTACACAGTACCTCTTCCGCGCCGCACGCAAACTCACGCCGGAAGAAGGCCAACGCATTGCCACGCAACTGCTGGGCAACCCGCTTATCGAGCAATTCATCATCCTTACGTCCGACCAATTCCGAGCGGGCGACCGCGTGCCGGCGAGTGTGCCGAAAGTCGTCGATCCCCACAAACCCATTGTGGAAGAAATCGCGATTGCCGGTTATTCCGAACAACAACTGGAGATCCTCAACCAGTACCGCCAGATGGCCCTGGACCTGGATGAACTTAAAGCCATCCAGAAACACTACAAGGACAAGGCCTTCCTGGAAGCCCGAAAGCAGGTGAGCCTGTCGGAGAAAGCCACGGATGCCGAGTTGGAAGTCTTCGCCCAGACGTGGTCGGAACACTGCAAGCACAAAGAATTCAACGCCGTCATCGAGTACAAAGACCTCCAGAGCGGCAAAAACCAAATCATCGAGGGCTTGTTTCCCACCTATATCGCGGGCGCGACCACCGCCGTGTCGACCCGGTGCCCGTGGCTTGTGTCCGTGTTCAAGGATAACGCCGGCGTCGTCAAGTTCAACGACGACTACCATTTCGCCTTCAAAGTCGAGACGCACAACTCGCCCTCCGCTCTCGATCCGTATGGTGGCGCGTTGACGGGCATCGTGGGCAACAACCGCGACGTCGCCGGCGTAGGCTGCGGCGGCGCGGACTTGTGGTTCAACCAATTCTACTATTGCATCGGCGATCCCCACCACGACGGACCTCTACCGCCGCGCACGCTGCACCCCCGCCAAGTCTTCGAAGGTATCGTCGCCGGCGTGAAAGACGGCGGCAACAAATGCGGCATTCCCACCGTCAACGGCGGCTTATCGTTCGACCCCCGGTTCATGGCCAAACCCTTGGTCTACTGCGGCACCGGCGGCCTCATGAAGGCTATAATCAACGGCCAGGATTCCGCGGAAAAACGCGCCGTGCCCGGTGACTTGGCCGTCCAAGTGGGCGGCCGCATCGGAAAAGACGGGATTCACGGCGCCACCATGTCCTCCGTTGCCCGCAGTGAACACACGCCGGTGACGGCGGTGCAGATTGGCGACCCCATCGTGCAGAAAGTCATGCTCGACTTTCTGGCGGTTTGCCGCGACAACGGGTGGTTGCGCGGCATCACGGACAACGGCGCCGGCGGCCTCAGTTCCAGTTTTGGGGAAATGGCCCGGATGTCCGACGGCGTCCGCCTGGATATCGGCAAAGCCCCGCTGAAGTACCACGGATTGCAGCCGTGGGAAATCCTGGTGTCGGAAGCCCAGGAACGCATGAGCGCCGTGGTACCGCCGGCCCACATTGAAGCCTTCCTGCAATTGGCGAAAAGTCGCGGTGTGGAAGCCACGGTGTTGGGCGAATTCACCGACTCCGGTTACTTTGAAGTCTACTATCACGAAAAGCCCATCGTGTATCTGGACTTGGAGTTCCTCCACCGAGGGGCGCCGCGCAAACGCTTGCAGGCCGAGTGGCGGGGTCCAGCGCAATTCCCCCAAAAATCACTGCCCCAGCACACGGTGGCCGAAGCGACCCAACTCGTCCTATCGGCATTGGACGTGTGCAGCAAGGAGTGGGTCTTCCGCCAGAAAGACCACAACGTTAAAGGCGGCACGCTGCTGCCGCCCATCGGCGGCCTGTCCGGCCAAGTCAACCAACCGGCATCGCTCATCCGGCCCGTGTTCCTGCAAAGCAAGGAAGCCGTCGCCTGTTCGCAAAGCGCCTATCCCAAGTACAGCGATTTTGACGCACGCCAAGCGGCGCTCTGCGCATTCAACGAAGCCGTCGGAAAGCTCGTGGCGCTCGGCGCGCACTTGCCGGACGAACAGACGTTTTGGTCGGCATGCGACAACTTCTGCGTTCCCGACTCGGTCTATACCGAGCAGAATCCCGACGGAAAACACAAGTTGGCCCAACTCATCCGCCTATGCCAAGGCATCTATGACTACGCCGTGGCATTGGGCATCCCGTTCACCTCTGGCAAGGACAGCATGAAGAACGACTTGAAGTACGAAAAAGACGGCAAGATCCATCGCATCTCGGTTCCGCCCACGCTGCTCATCTCGCTTGTGGCGAAAATCAACGACTACACGCAAACCAAAAGTATCGACTTCAAAGCTGCCGGTGACTTCATCTACGTCATCGGCACCACGAAGAACGAATTGGCCGGCTCGCAATACGCCGAACAACTCCACGCGCAAAACGGCAGCCTGCCCCAGGTCGACCCCGCCCAAAGCAAGAAAACGTTCCAAGCCATCCAAGCCGCTTTGCCCTACGCCGCTTCCGCGTACTACGTCCATAAAGGCGGCTTGGCGCTGGCCGTCAGCGAATGCGCCCTAGCCGCAGGCCTGGGTGCCGAGGTCGACCTGCAAACCGTGCCTCATGAAGGCATGAGCCGCAGTGACTTGCTGTGGTCCTCCGAAACCCAGAATCGCTTTCTGATCACCGTCGCGCCGGAAAACAAAGCGGCATTCGAAGCGACACTCCAAGGCAAAGTGCCATTTGCCCAAATTGGGACCGTCAATGCGAACAAGATCATCACCGTCAAGACGCTGGAAGGCCGCGCCGAATCCATGACGCTGCAACAACTCAACGACGCCTACACCAAACCCTTGCGGGAAGACCTTCCGGAGATCAAGGTGTAGCGGGAAAAAGGAAACACAAAACCCGGAAAGGAAGAACAAAACACTAAGGGGAAAAAAACCACCCTAAAAAAAACACAAAAAAAAAAGGGAAAAGAAAAAAAGCGTGGAAAAAATGCCAAACCGACCCAAAGCAATCGTATTGACCGGCGAAGGCCTGAATTGCGAAGTGGAGGCCAACGTGGGCTTCCTGCGGGCCGGATTTGACTCGAAAATCGTCCACGTCCGTGACCTTTTGTCCGGAAAACAAGCCCTCGATGCCGACGTCATCCATTTTCCAGGCGGCTTCCTGCACGGCGACGACTTGGGCTCGGCCAAAGCGCTTGCAAGCCTGATTCAATCCACGCGCATCGCCGGAAAGCCATTTGTGAACCAGTTGACCCAATTCGTCCAAGACGGCGGACTGGTGTACGGCGCGTGCAACGGCTTCCAGTGCCTTATCAAGCTGGGCATGCTGCCGGCTACGAGCGGAAAATACGGCGAACAGACGGCCACGCTGACGTTCAACCACTCGCGCAAGTTCGAGATGCGGTGGGTCAAACTCAAGATCCTGCCTTCGGTTTGTCCCGCGTTTTCAGGAGTGACGGAAATTGAACTGCCGGTACGCCACGGCGAAGGCCGCTTTACGGTCTACGACCGCTTCGGCACCGCTTCTCCTTCAAAAGGCGAGGAGACGCTCACGCGCTTGTTCAAGGACCAACAAGTGCTCGGCCAATACGTCAAGGCATCCTCACCGGTGTTGTCTCCAACCCAATTCTATCCGGACAACCCCAACGGCTCGATGCAGGCCATTGCCGGCATCTGCGACCCGACCGGACGCGTATTCGGCCTCATGCCCCATCCGGAAGGCTATTTGGACTTCCAGAACCACCCGCTCTGGCACCGCCGTGCCGATGCGTTGCGCCGCAAAGGCGAACCCGTGCCCGGCAAAGGCCCCGGCATGCAGGTCTTTCACAACTTGGCGACTTTCGTGGAAGAAAGAATCAAGTAGCGCAAAAACGTGCCACGCGTCGTAACGGTTCTTTTATCGAAACGGGACATCTTTTTATATCGTGCTTGCGTTCCGGAACACATGGATAAACGGTTCATTACATTCCTCATCGTTATCACCTTGCTCTTGGCCGGATGCACTCAGCAAGGAACCG
>Ga0080064_1005632_pt1 | contig 14438 bp, 14 predicted proteins | sample Subgrocontami54m_FD_69260 | JGI IMG/M metagenome (GOLD analysis project Ga0080064, IMG submission 69260) | Subsurface groundwater microbial communities from S. Glens Falls, New York, USA - GMW46 contaminated, 5.4 m (SPADES assembly) (version 2) ...
GAAGGCCTTTACGGCAAAGGGCGCCAGTGGCAAGGCCCTGCTCGATAGCGCCCGCAGTTTGATCGAGAAATCCCGCAAGTAGATGCAACGGCGTGCGGCGGCAGGCGCTCCGCGCGCGCCGCCGCCGCACCTCTGCGTTCCTTTGGCACCAACCTTTTGCGGGAGGCGTCGCGGGTGAATTCCGGAGTGATTGCCGCCGCGATCGTCCCGCATGTGCCGACGTTGGGACTGCCGGAGAAAACACCCGATTTCCAACTCACCCTGGTCGAGGGGGAACGCGCCCTTGGCCGCGCGCTGCGACAGGCCAAACCCGACCTGTTCGTGGTCAACTCGTCCCACTGGATCTGCACCTTCGGCTGGTACGCGACCTGCCAGCCCCGGCACGAAGGCGTGTGCGTGGCTGACGAAGCCCCCGACCTGATTCCGGGCATACCCTACAGGCGCAAAGGCGATGCGGAGTTTGCCGCGGCGCTGGTCGATGAATGGCAGGCGCAGGGGATTCCGGGTGGCCGCAACGATACGCCGCATTACGCCTGGGATTACGGCAGCCTGGTGCCGCTGTTGTATCTCGATCCGGATGCCGAGATTCCCGTGGTGCAGATCCCCACCGTAATCATGGCCGATCACGCCGAGTGTATGAAAGCCGGCCACGCCGTGCACGCGACGGCCAAGCGCCTTGGCAGGCGGGTCGTTTTCCTTGCCAGTTCCGCGTTTTCGCATGACCTGGTGCGCGGACGTCACTTGAAGCCTACGCCTGAGCGCGAAGCGCTGGACCAGCGCTTTATCGGTCAGTTGAAGCGGGGCGCCGTCAATGAGGCCTTGGCATGGTTTCCGGAATACAGCCGTGCCGTCGTCGCCGAAATGAACGGCAAGCCCCTGGCTGCCTTCCTCGGCGTGTTGCAGGCGCTGGATGAAGGCGGCGCGAAACTGGGCGGTGAGCAGTACGGAGGCTACGCCCAGTCTTCCGGCAGCGGCAACGCCAGCGTCGTGGTATGGCAGCGGTAAGTGGCAGACAGGAAGAATGACTGAACAAAAAGCGGCAGAGGCAGAGGACTTCGCGGGCAAGTGGTTGGGCAGGATTTGCCGCTGGTTTGCCGTGGTCGGTGGCGTCGTGCTGGTGGCCATGACGGTGATGTCGGTTGCCAGCATCGTCGGCCGCAGCCTGTTCGGCAAGCCTGTCCCCGGTGATTTCGAGTTGATCCAGATCGGTTGCGCCATTTGCGTGGCCGCGTTCCTGCCCTGGTGCCAAATGCAGGGGGGCAACATCATTGTCGATTTCTTCACCACGCGCGCCAGCGCGAGGACGCAGGCCTGGCTGGATGTCTTCGGTGCCCTGCTCCTCGCCGCGGTGATGCTGCTGGTCGCCTGGCGCACCGGTGTCGGCGCGCTTAGCGTCAAGGCTTCGGGCGAGACTTCCATGATCATGGGCTTTCCCAGCTGGATCGGCTACGCCTTCATGGCGCCGGGATTTGCGCTGAGCGCGCTCGCGGGCCTGTACACCGCCTATGCCGCCTGGCGCAGGAGGGACGCATGAGCGGCCTCGGTGTGGGGCTAACCATGTTCGGCGGCATGCTCGTACTGATGGCGCTGCGTGTGCCGATCGCAATTGCCATGTTCGTGCCGGGTGCAATCGGCTATGTCGCGCTGGCGGGCGATGCCGCTTTGCTCAACCACCTGAAGGGTATGGCCTATGCGCGCTACTCGGTCTACGATCTTTCGGTGATTCCGCTGTTCCTGCTGATGGGCGAGTTCGCCACCAAGGGCGGGCTGTCGCGCGCGCTGTTCAAATGCGCCAATGCGCTGCTCGGACATTTTCGCGGGGGCATGGCGATGGCCGCGATCCTGGCCTGCGCAGCATTCGGCGCTGTGTGCGGGTCGTCGGTCGCGACCGCGGCCACGGTGGGGCAGGTGGCGTTGCCCGAGATGCGGCGCTACAACTACTCGGGGCGGCTCGCCACCGCCACGCTGGCGGCGGGCGGGACGCTGGGCATTCTCATCCCCCCCTCGGTGGTGCTGGTGGTCTATGCCATCCTCACCGAGCAGAACATCGCCAAGCTGTTCGCCGCAGCCTTCATCCCCGGGGCGATTGCAGCGGCCGGCTACATCGCGGCGATAGCCATCTATGTGCGCCTTTACGCGGGTCACGGCCCGGCGCAACCGCGTCACAGCAAGGCAGAGCTGCTGGCGAGCCTGATCGACGTATGGCCGGTGGCGGCGATTTTCTTTATCGTGTTCGGCGGCATCTACGGCGGCATTTTCACGCCGACCGAGGGTGCGGCGATAGGCGCGGCCTGCACCTTCTTCACCGCGCTCGCCAAACGCGAGCTGAACGCGGATGGCATCGCGCGCTGCTGCTATGGCACGGCGCAGACCACCGGCATGATATTCATGATTTTTCTCGGCGCCGACATGCTGAACTCGGCGCTGGCGCTGTCGCAAATGCCTACCCAGCTTGCCAACGTAGTGTCTTCGCTGTCGATGCCGCCGTTGACGGTCATCGTGTGCATCCTGCTTTTTTACGTGGTGCTGGGCTGCGTCATGGACGAGCTGTCGATGATCATCCTCACCATCCCGGTGCTGTTCCCGTCGGTGATGGCGCTGGACCTGTGGGGCCTCAACCCGACCGACAAGGCGATCTGGTTTGGCATTCTGGTGTTGTGCGTGGTCGAGTTCGGCCTCATCGCGCCGCCGGTGGGCTTGAATGTGTACGTCATCAACAGTCTGGCGCGCGACGTGCCGATGTCCGAGACCTATCGCGGCGTGGTGCCGTTCCTGATCTCGGATGTGTTGCGCGTCACGCTGCTCATGTGCTTCCCCATCCTCAGCCTGTGGCTGGTGCACCTAATCGCTTGACGGCTACTGCGTCTGGCGGCAATGGGTCTCGCGCACGAACACCAGCAGGATGAGCGTGGCGGCGAGCCAGGCGAGCATCAGCGCGAAGCCGGCGCGGTAGGCGCCCGCTGCCTCTCGGCTCAGCATTGCTCCCAGGGCAGGCCTTCGTGACGCCAGCCGGAGATGGAATTGCGCTGGTGTTGATCGTTCAGTTCGCCCTCGAAGCCGTGCAGCACGTTGTAGACTTGGGTGAAGCCGACCTTCTCCAGCGCAGCGCCTGCGTCCAGCGACCGGTTGCCGCTGCGGCAGATGAGCACGAGCGGGCGGTCCACGCTCGTCGCTTTTTTCACGTGGCCGACGAAATGCGGGTTCACCTCCCAGTCGGGGCCGTCGTTCCAGGGGATCATGATCGCGCCCGTCGGGTGCCCGACGAACAGGAATTCCATCTCGCTGCGGCAATCGATGAATACCGCGCTTGGATTCTGGTGCAGGAAATCGTGGGCTTCCTTGGGGGTCAGGTGCTGCATCGTCCGGCCTGTGCTCGAAAATCGCTAGTATAAGGCCACCCGTCGCAGCAGGCGAATCCGCGTCCGCCGGGTGGACAAACGGGGGGGTGGCGCGCTAGAATTCACCATTGCGCCGATTTGATGTCAGATTGCGGGCGCCGCCGGTTCCGGCCGGACGAAAAACAAATGCTGCTAAAGCGAGGGAACCCGTACCTGGCTGGCAGGGCGGGTTTTTTTATTTGCCGATCTCACATGAAATAATGACCAAAGCCGCACAACTAGAACGCCTGCTCGGCGAGCGCATCGTCATCCTGGATGGCGCCATGGGCACGATGATCCAGAGCTACAAGCTGGCGGAGGCCGACTACCGCGGTGAGCGCTTTGCCGCTTTCGTGCAGGATCTCAAGGGCAACAACGATCTGCTGTCGCTGACCCAGCCGGGCATCATCCGCGAGATCCACGACGCCTATCTGGAAGCGGGCGCCGACATCGTTTCCACCAACACCTTCAACTCCAACGCGCCTTCCATGGCCGACTACGGCATGGAGGGGTTGGTGTACGAGCTCAACCGCGAAGCCGCGCGCCTGGCGCGCGCGGCCACCGACGCCTGCATCCACCAGGCGCCCGAGCGGCAGTGTTTTGTCGCCGGGGTACTCGGTCCCACGACCAAGACGGCCTCGATTTCGCCCGACGTCAACGATCCGGGTTTTCGCAATATCAACTTTGACATCCTGGTCGCCGCCTACAGCGAGTCGCTGCGCGGCCTGCTCGATGGCGGCGTGGACCTGATCCTGGTCGAGACCATTTTCGATACGCTTAATGCCAAGGCGGCCCTGTTCGCCATCGACTGCGCCTTCGAGGCGCGCAGCAGGCGCTGGCCTATCGTCATCTCGGGCACCATTACCGATGCCTCCGGGCGCACCCTCACCGGACAGACACCGGAGGCGTTCTGGAACTCGGTGCGCCACGCCCGCCCGCTCGCGGTGGGCCTGAACTGCGCCCTCGGCGCCAAGCTGATGCGGCCGTATATCGAAGAGCTGTCCAGCGTCGCCGACACCTACGTCATCTGTTATCCCAACGCGGGGCTGCCCAATCCATTGTCGGAAACCGGTTACGACGAGACGCCGGACTATACTTCCGGCCTGCTCAAGGAATTCGCCCAGAGCGGCTTCTTCAATATCGTGGGCGGCTGCTGCGGCACCACGCCGGCGCATATCAAGGCGATTGCGCAGGCGGTCACGGGCTTGCCGCCAAGACTAGTGCCGCAAATCGAAAAAAAGCTGCGCCTGTCCGGCCTGGAGCCGCTCAATATCGGCGACGACTCGCTGTTCGTCAACGTCGGCGAGCGCACCAACGTCACCGGTTCCAAGGCCTTTGCCCGCCTGATCCTCGCCGGCAACTACGGCCCTGCTCTCGCGGTGGCGCGCCAGCAGGTGGAGAGCGGCGCGCAAATGGTGGACGTGAACATGGACGAGGCCATGCTCGACTCGGAAAAGGCCATGGTCACTTTCCTCAACCTGATCGCCTCCGAGCCCGATATCTCCCGCGTCCCGCTGATGCTCGATTCCTCCAAGTGGTCCGTAATCGAGGCCGGGCTGAAATGCGTGCAGGGCAAGTCAGTGGTGAATTCGATCTCGCTCAAGGAAGGAAAGGACGAGTTCGTGCGCCAGGCGAAGCTGGCGCGCCGCTACGGCGCGGCGGTGGTCGTCATGGGGTTCGACGAACAAGGCCAGGCCGACAGCCTGGAGCGGCGCAAAACCATCGGCCGGCGCTGCTACGACATTTTGACCGGGGAGGTCGGCTTTCCGGCCGAAGACATCATTTTCGATCCCAACATATTCGCCATCGCCACCGGGATTGAAGAGCACAGCAACTACGGCCGCGACTACATCGAGGCGACGCGCTGGATCCGCGCCAACCTTCCATACGCCAGGGTATCGGGCGGCGTGTCCAATGTTTCCTTCTCCTTCCGCGGCAACGATCCGGTGCGCGAGGCCATCCACACGGCGTTCCTCTACCACGCGATCAAGGCGGGGATGTCCATGGGCATCGTCAACGCGGGCCAGCTGGGCGTGTACGAGGAAATACCGAAGGACTTGCTCGAGCGCGTGGAAGACATCATTCTCAACCGCAGGCCCGATGCGGCGGAGCGCATGGTCGCGTTCGCCAATACGGTCAAGGGCGGCGGCAAGGTGCAGGTCGAGGATCTGGAATGGCGCAAGCAAAGCGTGGAAGCGCGCTTGTCGCACGCGCTGGTGAAAGGAATATCGGACTGGGTCATCGAGGACACCGAGGAAGCGCGGCAACAAGCCGAATGCAACGGCGGGCGCCCGATCCATGTGATCGAAGGCCCGCTCATGGACGGCATGAACGTGGTCGGCGACCTATTCGGCGCGGGCAAGATGTTCCTGCCGCAGGTGGTGAAGTCGGCGCGGGTGATGAAACAGGCGGTGGCGCATCTGGTGCCTTACATCGAGGCGGAGAAGCAGAAGCTGGCATTGGAGTCGGGAGAGGCGGCCAAGCCCAAGGGCAAGATCGTGGTCGCCACGGTCAAGGGCGATGTGCACGACATCGGCAAGAACATCGTCGGCGTGGTGCTCCAGTGCAATAACTACGAGGTCATCAACCTCGGCGTGATGGTGCCGGCAAGCAAGATCCTGCAAGTGGCGCGCGACGAGAAGTGCGACATCATCGGCCTCTCGGGACTGATCACGCCCTCGCTCGAAGAGATGGCGCACGTGGCGCACGAGATGGAGCGCGAGGGCTTCACCATTCCGCTGCTGATCGGCGGGGCCACCACCTCGCGCGTGCACACCGCCGTTAAAATTGCACCGCACTACAGCGGTATAACTGTCTACGTGCCGGACGCTTCGCGCTCGGTGAGCGTGTGCTCGAGCCTGCTGTCGGACGAGTTGCGCGAAGAGTACACGCGTTCGGTGCGCGCCGACTACGACAAGATCCGCACCCAGCACCAGTCGAAGAAGCCCCGCGCGCCGCTGCTCTCGATCGTGCAGGCGCGCACCAACGCCTTCAACACCGACTGGTCGGCGTACACGCCGCCCGCGGCCAAGTTCATCGGGGTGAGGCAATTTCGCGATTACGACCTGGCCGCGATCGCCCGCCACATCGACTGGTCGCCTTTCTTCCAGACTTGGGAACTGTCCGGACCTTATCCGAAAATTCTGCAGGATCCGGTGGTGGGCGAAGCGGCGCGCAACGTATTGGCTGAAGGCCAGGCGATGCTGAAGAAGATCATCGCCGAAAGGTGGCTCGCTGCAAATGCGGTCGTCGGATTATTTCCCGCAAACAGCGTGGGCGACGACATCGAGATCTATACCGACGAGTCGCGCAGCCGGGTGGCGATGCGCTTTCACAATTTGCGCCAGCAGGCGCAGAAACCCACGGGCAAGCCGAATTACTGCCTGGCCGACTTCGTCGCGCCCAAGGGCTCGGGAGTAAAGGACTACATCGGTGCTTTCGCCGTCACCAGCGGCATCGGCATCGAGGCGCGGGTGAAGGCATTCGAAGCCAGGCACGACGACTACAACGCCATCATGCTGAAGTCGCTGGCCGACCGCCTGGCCGAGGCCTTCACCGAGCATTTGCACCAGCGCGTGCGGCGCGAATTCTGGGGCTATGCCGCCGATGAAACGCTGGACAACGATGCCTTGATCCGCGAAGAGTATCGCGGTATTCGCCCGGCACCGGGTTACCCCGCCTGTCCCGACCACACCGAAAAGGGCGATTTGTTCCGGCTGCTGGACGTACCGCAGGTCGGAATCACACTGACCGAGAGCTATGCCATGTGGCCCGCGGCAGCGGTGAGCGGATTCTATTTCTCGCATCCGGAGTCGCAATACTTCGCCGTCGGCAAGATCGGACCCGATCAAGCGGAGGACTACGCCAAGCGCAAACGGCTGCCGCTGTCCGACATCGAAAAATGGCTGGCGCCGGTGCTGGCGTACGACGCCGTTCGATCCACTACCACATGACATGAGGAATTTCATATGAGCATCGTCCACCATCAGGCCGCGTGACGCGGGCGCGAGGTCGAGCCATTCCAGCGGGAACTCGGTATTGCGGCACGGCAGCGCGCGCAGATTGGGCGGATACAGCCCGCGCGCCTGATCGAGCAAGGCCTCAAGCTGCGCCGGGGTGGCAGGTCGGCCTTGTTGGTGATGATGACGTCGGCGAGCGCGAGCTGGCCCAGGTAGGTTTCGGTGGCGGCGGGCAGCGGATTGGTGAACTGGCGCAGGTCGGCGACGCAGATCAAGGCGCGCAGGTCTGAAAACCCGCGACAAAAAGAATTTTTCTCGCTTGCCTTGACACGAGGGGGGGGTAGAGCCGCCCTGTTGGTGGCATCATGGTGAAAGCCGCCTGAGTAGTTACCGCTTAGCAATACTCGATAGCACTCAACAAATCGCGGAAGGAGGGCCATGTCGGTATTTCGGGAAAAGGTGGTGTGGATTACGGGCGCCGGGTCGGGAATCGGGCGCGCGGTTGCGCGTATGTTCGCTGCAGGGGGGGCGTCTCTGGTATTGATCGGGCGGCGCGCGGACAAGCTGAAGAGCGTCTATGACGAGGTCTGCGCCAGTGGGGGACGTGGAGAAGTCCTTGCGCTCGATGTGTGCCGGCGCGAACAGGTGGATGCTGCCGCTGCGGGATTGTTCGAGCGCCACCGGCGGGTAGACGTGCTGGTCAACAGCGCGGGTCTGAATGTACGCGGCCGCAAGTTGGGTGCGCTGACGGGCACGGACTGGGATCTGGTGATCCAGACAAATCTCACCGGCGCCTTCAACATGATCAATGCCGTGCTGCCCGCCATGCGCCGGCAACAGGATGGGCTGATCGTCAACGTCACCTCCATGGCTGCTAAGCGGGTTTACGGCGGCGCCGGCACCGCCTATACCGCATCCAAGCATGGCATGAACGGGCTCAGCCTGTCGGTGTCGGCCGAGGAGGGGGGCAACGGCATCCGCTGCACCTCCTTGATGCCGGGACTCGTCAATACCGATCTCCTGGAAAAGCAGGCCGTCACCTACAGCGCCGAGGAGCGGGCACTAATGATTCAGCCTGAGGACATTGCGCAGGTTGTTCGCTTCTTGGCGCTGTTGCCGGGCCGCTGCAAGGTGCCGGAAATGCAGGTGGTGCCTACGATGCAGCGCGTGCGCAAGCCCGGGGAAGTCGTGTCTTGATCGGCATGGAAGCTCCCTCACGCGGCGGCCACGAGAGGTGCCACGAGTGCAGTTTAGCATCACGATTCCGATAAAGCCTGGGTTTAGGCCAATCGGCATTCAGCCTGTCTCCAGGACGCCGGAGTTGAATCCGGGGTTCTGTCGCATTGACTGCGTAGAGCGGGATTTCGGGCAGCCTTTATCAAGCGCGCAGTGGGTCAGGACGCAATTGGCCCGGCAGTGAATAAAATTGATCTGCGAAGGATATCTGCACTGAGTTGTCCGCTTTCCGGCCCCTCGCGGCGCTCCGGCGGCCCCCTCAGGCGCTAATCATTACCCACAATTTTCGAGTGTTTGGATTTGCGTGATTTGTCGGGGTTCATGATTCTATACACATGTCGGTCAAGGCGATCAGTTCGTGAAATTCGTTCCCTATGGTTTGGGCACCAGGGGTTGGGGATTTCGGCAAATTGATGCCGACGACGGTAGGCAACTTGGGCGGGATCGGGAGCTTGCCCTTGAAGCGCGCGGGGTGTGCGAGGTAGGCCGCCTGCAGTACGGCGGCGCTCAGCTGCCAGAGCGCGGGCGCGGTGATTCCCAACTTTTCGGGCAATTTCACCGACCTGACCGCTACTCCTCCGTCCGCATCACCCCGAGGTTCTGCCAGCGCAGCAGCCGGTGCCGGATGGCCCGCAGCAGGACTGTGATCGTGGTGGTGATGGTGACTAGCAGGACAAGGGCAGCGAAGAACTCGTTGGTCTTGAACAGCCCGGAATATTCCTGCAGGCGTACGCCGATACCATGTTCGCCAGCCAGCATCTCGCCTGCCACGGTGCCGAGGAACCCGTAAATCATGCCGAGCTCGATACCGGCGAAGATGCTGGGGATGGCTGACGGCAGCTTGATCTTGACGAAAGTCTCGACCGGCTTGGCGCCAAGCGATCGCGCCAAGGCTAAGTAATCGCGATCGACGCCTTGGATTCCCGCCATAGTATTCAGCAGAACAACGAAGAAGACGAGGCTGGCGGACAGCGCGATCTTCGATTCGGCACCCACCCCGAACCACATCACGAAAAGCGGTGCGAGCGCGACACGCGGCATGCTGTTGAGGGCGGTCAAGAACGGCTGCACTATCTCGTCTAGGACTGGCACTTGGGTGAGGACCATCGCCATGACAATGCCGGCCGCAGCGGCGATCGCGAAGCCGATCAGGGTGCTGACGACCGTCGCTCGGGCATCCACGGTCAGCACCGGGCCAGTTAGCGCCCGGAGGAAGTCCAGGGCGATCTCGCTCGGGATGCCGATGAAGACCGGATTCATCCAGCCGCGCCGCGCCGTCAGCTCCCAGATGCCGCAGACGACAAGGAAGATCACCAGCCGCCCCGACCAGACCAGCAGCCTGCGCTGGCTGCGCGGGCTCATCGCAGAGAAGGGGCCGCTCCGCACCGCCGGCTCCTCGGCAAGCCCGGCTTCCTCAGCCGGGCGCGAAGCCATTGGCACTCCCGACCGGTTGCGGCACCACTTCCTCGCGGAACACCCGCCAGATCTCCTCATACAGGTGGTGATAGGCGTCGTCGCTCTGCAGGTCGGTGACGCGGCGCGGGCGCGGCAGGTCGATCGCGAACTCGGCCTTCACCCGTCCCGGCCGGTGCGACAAGATGACGACCCGGTCCGACATCGCGATCGCCTCGCCGAGGTCATGGGTAACCAGGATGACAGTGCTGCTGCGCTGCTCCCACAACTCCACGAACTGCTCCTGCAGTACGATCCTGGTCTGCGCATCAAGCGCGGAGAACGGCTCGTCCATCAGCAGGGTATCCGGCCCGGGGGCCAGGGTGCGTGCCAGCGCGACGCGCTGGCGCATGCCATGTGACAGCTGCGCTGGGTAAGCCTGGGCAAAATCGGCGAGGCCCACCGCCACCAGCGAGCGCTCAATGATCCCGGGACGCTGCTCGGCCGGAACTTTGCGGAACTCCAGCGCGAGTGACACATTGCCGGCCGCCGTGCGCCACGGCACCAGCGCGTCCCGGGCAAACAGGTAGCCGACGTTCGGCGCGCCCACCTGCGGCGCGCGCGCGTTGACCTTCACCCGGGCAGTTTGCGGCACAACCAGCCCGCTGACCATGTTTAGCAGGGTGGTCTTGCCGCAGCCGCTCGGGCCGACGAGCGAGATGAACTCGCCAGCCCGCACCTCAATATTCGTACGCTCCAGCACGCGGACCGGCGCGGCGCCGGGCTGCGGTGCCGCGAACCAGTGCTCGACATCGGAGAAGCTGATTGAACTGCCCGCCACGAACTCTCCGACCTGCGCCTGTGCGCCGCGATTAGTCCACCATTAGTGCGTCGGACCAGACCACGTCCGTGATCGGAATCGGAGCCGGGATGTTGCCACCTTTTATCTGCAACTGGTTCCAGCCGGCGACGCTGGAGCGCTTGATAGTCGCCGAAGTGAAGCCGACATACTGCTTCACCAGATCAGCGAATATCGCATCGCCATTCGGCACGTCGCGCCCGAGGGCGACGCGCGGCTTCATCAGCCGGACCAGCTCGTTGAAGTTCTTCGGGTCATGGATCCAGTCGGCGGCCTGCCGATTCGCTTCGACATAGCGGCGCACCACCTCTGGCTTCTCCTTGATGAAGGCCTCCGAAGCGACCTTGACCTGAAACGTGCCGGTCAGGTCCTGGATGTCCTTCGGCCCGGAGCCGGGCTTTCGCAGATCGACGATGATCTGGCCGAAGCCGCCGGCCACTGCCAGGTCCTGCGCCGGATCGCCCATGATGACTGCGTCGACCGCGGCGTTCTCCAGGGCGGCGAGCTGGGTCGGGGTCGAACCGACGGCGACGAAGGTGACCTGCGTCGGGTCGACTCCCGCACCGCGCAGCAGCGTCTTCACGAACAGCTCAGAGCCGGTGCCGAGCCCGAACACGCCGATCTTTTTGCCCACCAGGTCCTTCATCGAGGCCGGATAGCCGGCCGCCGCGTTCGGCAGCGCCGCCGCCTTGCGCGCCACGATCGAATACGGCACGCCAGATGATTCACCGACCACCACCTTAATCGGCAACCCGCGGTTGCGAGCGACCAACGTGTTGTCGAACGAGCTGTCGCTAAAATGCAGGCTGCCGGCCTGCAGCTGCGCCATGCCGGCCGGGCCGGTATTTACCGGCACCAAGGTGGCATTGAGGCAGTTGCGCGTGAAGAAGCCGGCGTCATGCGCGATGTAGGTGAGCATTTGGTTAAACAGCGATGCGAAGATCATGACACGGATGTCGTCACTCTTGGCGCAGGCGGACCGCGCCGCCGGGGCCTGAGCCTGCGCCGGCAGCGCCGACACCGCCCCGAGCAGGGCGGCGGCAAGCAGCCAACCGTGGTGCATCGTTCCCCTCTTCAACTTGGTCATCAATGTCCTCCTCTCTTGGTTGTTGCTGATCCGCTCGTCCGGCGGAAGCAAAGTTTATGCGCCAGCCCGTCCGCTTTCGCCCCAGCCCTTCGGCGCGATTACCGACTCGCCCTTGACCTGCGTGCGGTGCATTATCCGTCGGCTCGCGCCATAGAACGCATCGCGGCGGTGCATCGCGCAGCGGTTGTCCCAGATCAGAAGATCACCCACACGCCAGCTGTGTGTCCAGGCAAACTCCGGGAGCGTTGCATGCGTCCAGACGCGGTCGAGCAGTCGCTCGCTGTCCGCGACGGCAAGGCCCAGCACATAGGCGTTGCGCCGGCGGCCGAGGTACAGCGCCTCGCGGCCGGTATCTGAATGCAGGCGGATCATCGGGTGCCGCGCCCCGGGCGCCTGGCTCGGGTCGGTGACTTCCTGCATGCCCTTCCGCAGGCTGCCGGCGCTGTCATAGGTCGAATCGTGCACCAGGACGGCGCCCTCGATCGCGCGTCGCAGTTCAGCGGGCATGCGCTCCACGGCAAGGTACATGTTCGAGAACTGGGTATCGCCGCCGGTCACCGGCACCTCGAGGGAATGCAGCAGACTGGCCCGCGGCGGCAGGTCGCGGTAGGACATATCGGTGTGCCAAGTTGACTCGTAGCTGCCCAAGCTGCCGATCTTGCGGCCGTTCTCCTCGACATTGGAGATCACCACGATCTCCGGCATGTCCTCGATATGCGTGCGGCCGAGGTCATTCGGCGGGCAGAGGTCAAGCTCGCCGAAACGACGGCTGAATGCGATTAGCTTCGGGTCCGACAACGACTGGCCCCGGAACAGCAGCACCTGGTGGTCGCGCCACGCGGCTCGGATGGCGTCGAACGCCTTGTCTGGGATCGGCTGGCTCAGGTCAAGACCGCGCAGCTCGGCGCCGAGCGGGCCGCCGCTCGGGATCACTTGGATCGCGTCTTCGTCGTTCAAGTCCTGCCTCCTTTGCGTCAACGCTCGACCGTGGCACGCTCGATCTCGAGCAGCTTCTCGATCTCGATGCTGCGGTTCAGCGCCTCGTGCGCGGCCTGATACTGTCCGCCGACCCAGGGGTCGGCGGCGCTGGCCGCCATCGCGCGGTAGGTCTCAGCCATGACCTTGTGCAGTGCCAGAACGGGGGTCATCGGGTCGACCAGGAACTTATAGCCGAGTTGGCCCATTCCGGCAATGTCGAAGGGCATCGATTCGAAGCCGCCGTTCAAGGTCATGTACATCAGTGGCGCGGGCAACCGCCGGGCCAGATATTCGACGTGGTCCGGCGTTTTGGGCAGCACGAACAGCATGTCCGATCCGGCCTTGTGGTACGCCTCGCCCCGCCGCAGCGCCTCCTCGACGGAATGGCAGCGGGCGGCGTTGGTCCGGCCGATGATGACGAAGTCAGGGTTCTTCCGTGCCCGCACCGCCTCGCGGATCTTCGCCTCCATCAGTTCGGACGGGATCAGGTGCTCGATTCCGACATGATGGTGCGCCCGTTTAGGCAACGGCTGATCCTCGATCTCGATCCCGGCAAACCCGGCGGCCTCGGCCATCGCGATCGTGTGGTGAAGGTGCATCGGGTCGCCCCAGCCGCACGTCCCGTCCAGCACAAGCGGCAGGGTGCAGGCGGAGCGGACTTCCAGTCCGACATCCACCATCTCGGGCAGTGAGATGTTGGCCTCGGTAATGCACTTGAGGTACCCGAGCGGGCCACCGCCAAGATACAGGCACTTGAAACCCGCCGCCTCGGCGAGCTTGGCGGTCAGCGCGCAATAGACGTTTGGAGCGACGACGGGGCTGTCTTCCGCCAACATCTGCCGGAACGAGGCCATCAAGGATTGCCACCCAGCTCAGGTTTGAACAAGTTGCAGTGTAGCACGCGCGGCACAGTTTACCGCCCCCAAAAAATATACCCCTCCCAGGGTTTTTGTGCCTCGGCCAGGACGCCATGACATATTATGGAGTTGCGGTCCGATCTGGGAGGACGCTCGGTCGATCCGCTACCATCCCGTCCAGAAAAGCCTGCATCTGGGCCAGCGTATGCAGCTGTTCGTCGTTCATGTCGATCACCTTGCTCCGCATCATGATCGATCCCAACTACCCGCTGAGATTCATGCCATATTGTTGGGTTGGAAATTTGACCATGGTTCCGCCATGGCATATCATGAACTTGTGGTCCAATCTTGGAGGACGCTCGGCAGATGGCGGCAATGGCTTCTCTCGCAGGGCGCAAGGCTCTGATCACCGGTGGCAGCGGCGGTCTCGGCTCCGCCATCGCGCTCGCCTTCGCCCGCGCCGGCGCAGCAGTCGCGATCTGCGGCCGCGACGCCGGGCGGGTGGCCGAGCTTGCTAAGGCGCTGAGCCTCGAGAGTGGCGGCACTATCGAACCCGTCCCGCTCGATCTGTCGCGGCCTGGTGAGGCCGCTAAGGCCGTCGAAGCTGCCGTCGGCCAGATCGGCGGCTTGGACATCCTGGTGAATGCCGCCGGCGCCCCCGCCGATGGCCGGGTCGAGGCCGGGGCATCGGAG
>Ga0080064_1005633_pt1 | contig 14438 bp, 15 predicted proteins | sample Subgrocontami54m_FD_69260 | JGI IMG/M metagenome (GOLD analysis project Ga0080064, IMG submission 69260) | Subsurface groundwater microbial communities from S. Glens Falls, New York, USA - GMW46 contaminated, 5.4 m (SPADES assembly) (version 2) ...
GACGGGGACGCGCGCGGGGGTGCGGCGCTGTCGGTGCGCCAGGTCACCGGCAAGCCGATCAAGTTCGCGGGCGTCGGCGAGAAGCTTGCGGGGCTCGAAGCGTTTCACCCCGACCGCATGGCTTCGCGCATCCTTGGCATGGGCGACGTGCTGGGACTGATCGAAGACGCGCAGCGCACGGTCGATCACGGCGAGGCCGAGAAGTTCGCGAAGAAGATGAAGTCGGGCAAGGGCTTCGATCTCGAGGACTTCAAGCAGCAAATCGGCCAGATGAAGAAAATGGGTGGGGTCGCGGCGCTGCTCGACAAGCTGCCCGGCCAGTTGGCGCAGCTCGCGGGCAGCGCGCAAATGGACGACAAGCAGATGCGGCGCCTCGAGGGCATCATCAACTCGATGACGCCGCAGGAGCGTACCCGGCCGGAACTGATCAAGGCCTCCCGCAAGCGCCGCATCGCCACCGGCGCCGGTGTCTCGGTGCAGGAAGTCAACCGCCTGCTGGCCCAGTTCGAGCAGGCGCAGAAGATGATGAAGATGATGGCCAAAGGCGGCATGGCGAAAATGATGCGTTCGATGAAAGGCATGTTGCCGGGACGGCGATAGCACGGGCGCTGCCGCTCCGCCACCGCGCTTGCGCTAAAGCCAAAAACTAGCGTAAAATCACGCCCTTTCCGCATTTTCAGGGCAGGTTTTCCATGGTTGTGATCAGACTGGCACGCGGCGGCGCCAAAAAGCGTCCGTTTTTCAATCTGGTGGTCGCGGATTCGAAGCGCGCCCGCGACGGCCGTTTCATCGAGCGCATCGGGTTTTACAATCCCAAAGCGCCCGCCGGCCAGGAGACGTTCCGCTGCCAGCTTGAGCGCCTCACGTACTGGCAGAGCAAAGGTGCCCAAATCAGCGACACGGCGGCGCGTCTCGTCAAGCAATTCGGCGCACCGACAGCCGCCTGAGCACATGGTAGTGATGGGGCGGGTGACCGCTCCATTTGGCGTCAAGGGCTGGGTCAAGATATACGCCCTGACCGCGCAACTGGGAAATCTGCTCGATTACCCGGTGTGGTGGCTGGGGCATGACGGCAACTGGCGTGAAATGCGGGTTGCCACGGCCAAAGTCCATGGCAACACGCTGGTAGCGCAGTTCGCAGGGATTGAGGACCGCGAAGCCGCGGTGGTGTTGAAGGGATTGGAAGTAGCGGTGCCGCGCAGCCAATTGCCGGGTGCCGCGGAAAACGAATTTTACTGGGCCGATCTGATCGGTCTGAGCGTGGTGAATATGGAGCGGCATGAATTCGGGCGCGTGGTCCGGGTCATGCCAACCGGCGCCAACGACGTGCTGATCGTGGCGGGCGGCAACGGCGACAAGGGCGAAACGCTGATACCGTTCATCGCCGGCGTGATCAGACAGGTCGATCTTGCGGCGGGCGTGATCAGCGTGGACTGGGGCAAGGATTACTGATGCTTCAGTTCGATGTGATAACGTTATTTCCGCCGATGTTCGACGCGGTGACCACCAGCGGCGTGACCGGCCGGGCCCGCGACCAAGGGTTTTATCAGCTGGTGGCGTGGAATCCGCGCGATTTTGCGCACAACGCCTACCGCACGGTCGATGACCGGCCGTACGGCGGCGGACCGGGGATGGTGATGATGCCGGAGCCGGTAGGCCGCGCAGTGGCAGCCGCGAGGCAGCGCCAGCAGAGCGCGGGAGTGCAGCGGCCGCGAGTGATACATCTGACGCCGCAGGGGCGGCTGTTGAGTCACTCGCTGGTGATGGAATTGGCGGCGGAGCAGGGCTTGGTGCTGCTCGCCGGGCGCTACGAGGGCGTCGATGAGCGTGTGATTGCGCGTGAAGTCGACACCGAAATCTCGATCGGAGACTACGTGCTCTCGGGCGGGGAACTCGCGGCGATGGTGGTGATCGACAGCATCGTGCGGCAGTTGCCGGGCGTGCTGGGAGATGCGGAGTCGGCGAGTCAGGACTCGTTTGTAAACGGTCTGCTCGATTGCCCGCACTACACGCGGCCGGAGGTGTATGAAGGCGCGCCGGTGCCAGCGGTGCTGATGTCGGGCAACCATGCGCAGATCAGCCGCTGGCGGCTCAAGCAGGCGCTGGGCAGGACCTGGCAGCGGCGGCCGGATTTGTTGGTGCAGCGCGTGCTGTCGATTGACGAGCGCAAGCTGCTCGAGGAATTCAAGCAAGAGCTAAGTGGAGCATGAATATGGACATGATACAGAAACTCGAAGCCGAAGAAGTCGCGCGTCTCGGCAAGAGCATTCCCGATTTCAAGACCGGCGACACGGTGGTGGTGAACGTCAACGTGGTCGAAGGCGACCGCAAGCGCGTCCAGGCCTACGAAGGCATGGTGATCGCCAAGCGCAACCGCGGGCTCAATTCCGCGTTCATCGTGCGCAAGATTTCCTCCGGCGAGGGCGTCGAGCGTACCTTTCAGACCCATTCGCCGCTGATCGCCTCGATCGAAGTGAAGCGACGCGGCGATGTCAGCCGCGCCAAGCTTTATTATCTGCGCCAGCTGTCGGGCAAGGCGGCGCGCATCAAGGAGCGCCTCGAAATCAGCGCTGATGACGTGCTGCCGCCGGTCGAAAAAGAGCCGCCGACGGAAGCAAAATAGTTTTTGCCGGCAGCGATCGAAAAAGGCGGCGCCAGCCGCCTTATTTTGGGGCGCTTTGGCGGCGGCGCGCAACACCCCTAAAATAGCGTAATGCGTGCTCTGGCCGTATTGGCTTTGCTGGCTTCCTGTGGCGCCTCGGCGCAGGGCACGCCCGACGCGTTCGAGATCACGCAGCGGTTGGCGGCCGCGGGGGCGCCGCAAATCGCGATGGCGCGCATCGCGCAGTTGCAGCCCGCAACTGCCGCCGCGCCGCGCTGGGGTGACTGGGAACAATTGCGCTGCGAGTTGCTGTATCAGCTCAACCGCCATCAGGAACTGGCGCAGCGCGTCGCCGCACTGCCTTCCACCGTAGCGGAAAAAGTTGCGCGAGCCTGCCTGCTGCAGGGCGCGCGCGCCGCGATCGCAATTGCGCAGGGCGCCACCGCGCGCGACTTTCTCGCCCGCCTGATCTGGCGCCAGGAATCCGTTGCCGACGAGTTGCGCGAGGCGCGGTTGCTGGTGATCGACAGCTATCTCGTCGAGCGCAAGCCGCAGGACGCCTATGCGCTGATGCTGCGCTACCAGCTGGATTTCAAGCCGGTCGATCGCGACACGGCAGCGCGTTTTGTCGACGCGTTGCTCGCGGTGGGAATGGAAAAAGAAGCGGTCAACTGGTTGTCGCAGCTCGATGAAGCGAGCGCGCTGAAACTGCAGCTGCGCCTGAAAGCAGGTTTGATCGCGCCCGCTTCGGCGATCGCGCAGGCGCGAGCCGCACTCGCCAGGTCGGATAACAGTGCCGCCTGGTGGGCCGTGCTGCAGCAGGCGGCGGTGCTGCAGAAGGACCGCACGTTGTACGTCGAGGCCCTCGAGAACCTGCTGCAGCGTGCCAGCGACAAATTCCCCGAGCGTCTGGCGGCACTTGTTGCAGAACTGTGGCAATCCTACATCGCGGCGGCGCAGGACGCGGCCAACCAGAACCAATTGCTGGTGGGAGACGACGCGAACTGGGCTGATTATGCATCGCGGCGTGCAGCAACCAGCCCCGCCGTGGCGCGTGCAGTTTTTGTCTACCTCACGCAGCAAAGCAAATTTGGCGACACGCGCCGCAGTGCCCAGTTGCAACTGGCATACTCGCTGCAGAGTAGCAAGCTGGGTTTGACCGCGCTCCGCCTGTTCGGCGACGCGGCGCGTTTTCCAGTCGGGCAACTCGACCCGCAGGCGCGCTACCTGCTCGGCAGCATGGCACAGGAAAACAATCAACCGCTCATCGCGGCGCGCTATTGGCAGGGGCTAGCCACGCCGCCGACGCTGGACCCGGGCGAATGGCGCGTCCGGCTCGCGCAAGTGCTGGTGCGAGCCGGCGCCGCCGATCCCGGCGCCGCCCTGCTGCGCGCGCTGGTTGCCGGCGGCAAAGGATTGCCCGCCGGGATCATGCAGCGCGCCATTGCTACCGTGCAGGAGTTGCAGGACGCGGGGCATGCTACGACCGCCGACGAGCTGTATCGGGCGCTGCTGCCGCTTGCCGAGGCGCCACTGCGGCGCGAGATCCTGCTCGGACGCGGCCGGATCGCCGAGGCCAATAACGATTTCCAGCGCGCGGCGGACTACCTGCTGGAAGCCGCTCTGCTGATCGACGCTCGCGCGACAGACGCCCTGGCCATCAACGCGCGGCTGGCCGCCGCCGCCAACCTGGGCCGCGCCGGATTGAAAGACGACGCGCGCGCCCAGTTCAACTGGCTGCAGAAAAACGTCAAGGACCCTGAGAAGCTGGAGTTGATCCGCCGCGAGCTGCAGAAACTTTAAAGTGCGGCCGGCATTGCCCGTATGCGCGGCGGCGTGTAATATCGCCGGACAGCAGCAACACCCCCAGTCGTCCTCGCACGAGGCGATTTGTATTTACCGAGACCAGGAGTTCGCATGATCCATTTCGTATTGCACGATCCGCACGATAGCGTCGCGGTGGTCGTGGTCGAGGGCGTGAAGGCCGGACAGGCGCTGACCGGCTGGATCATGGACGAAGACCGCACCATCTCGCTCAAGGCACAGCAGGACATCCCGATCGGCCACAAACTCGCGTTGAAGGACATCAAGAACGGCGATACGGTCATCAAGTACGGGCACGACATCGGCCTTGCAACTGCCGACATCAAGGCGGGCTCGCACGCCCACGTCCATAACATCAAAACGAAGCGTTGGTAGGCGCCCGGACCCATTTTGGAGAAATCATGATTTCAAGCAAAACCACTTTCTGGGGCTATCGCCGCGAGAACGGCCGCGTTGGCGTGCGCAACCACGTCATTATTCTTCCGCTCGACGACCTGTCGAATGCCGCGTGCGAGGCGACCGCGCACAATATCAAGGGCGCGATGGCGATCCCGCATCCCTACGGACGCCTGCAATTCGGCGCCGACCTCGATCTGCACTTCCGCACGCTGATCGGCACGGGCTCCAATCCCAATGTCGCCGCGGTGGTGGTCATCGGTATCGAAGAGGAATGGACCCAGCGCATCGTCGAAGCCATTGCCAAGACCGGCAAACCCGTGACGGGCTTCGGCATCGAGCAGCACGGCGATCACGACACCATCTTGCGCGCGTCGAAGGTCGCCAAGGAATACGTGCAGTGGGCTTCCGAGTTGAAGCGCGTCGAGTGCCCGATCAGCGAGCTGTGGGTATCGTGCAAATGCGGTGAGTCGGACACGACTTCCGGCTGCGGCTCCAACCCGACCGTTGGCAACGCGTTCGACAAGCTCGAGCCGCTCGGCGTCACGCTGTGTTTCGGCGAGACCACCGAGATCACGGGCGGCGAGCACCTCGTCGCCGCGCGCTGCGCCACGCCTGAAGTGCGCGAGAAGTTCATGTTCATGTTCAACCGCTACCAGGAAGTGGTCGAACGCCACAAGACCAGCGACCTCATGGACTCTCAGCCGACCAAGGGCAATATCGCCGGCGGCCTCACCACGATCGAGGAGAAAGCGCTGGGTAACATCCAGAAGATCGGCAAGAAGTGCAAGGTGATCGGCGTCATCGACAAGGCGGAAGTGCCGACCGGCCCGGGCCTGTGGTTCATGGATTCGTCGTCGGCCGCGGCGGAAATGGTTACGCTGCTGGCGGCGTCCGGCTATGTCGTGCATCTTTTCCCGACCGGGCAGGGCAACGTGATCGGCAACCCGATCCTGCCCGTAATCAAGCTCTCGGCCAATCCGCGCACGGTGCGGACCATGTCCGAACACATCGACCACGACTGCTCGGGCCTGCTGCAGCGCGAGAAGAATCTCGACGAGACCGGCGACGAACTGCTCGAGATCATGCTGCGTACCTGCAACGGCCGGCTGACTTCGGCGGAAGCGCTCGGCCATCGCGAGTTCGTGCTGACGCGCCTCTACGAGAGCGCCTGAGGAGCGCGGCAATGAGCCTGCTCCGCGTCTCCGTCTGGCGCGGCGGCGCGAGCGGCGGGTTCCAGACTTATGAAGTCCCACGGCTCGAGAGCCAGACCGTGCTCGACGTCGTCACCTACATCCAGCGCAGTCTCGATCCGACATTGTCGTACCGGTTCGCGTGCCGCGTCGGCGTGTGTGGCTCGTGCGCGATGTCGGTAAACGGCAAGGCGCGCTGGCCCTGCCGCACCCACGTCGCGGGCGTGGCGGAGGATAATCGGATCGAGATCGCGCCGCTCTCCAATCTGCCGGTGATCAAGGATCTGGTCACCGACATGAGCCGGTTCTTCGACAAATGGGCGCAGGCCAAGGGCCAGTTTTACGGCACGCGCACGCGCGCCGACGATTTTGCGCGCGTGCTGCCGGAGTCGCGGCAGCGCCAGGCGGTCGATGCCGCGATCGAATGCATCGGCTGCGGCGTGTGCTACAGCGCGTGCGACGTCGTGACCTGGAACCCTGCTTATCTGGGGCCGGCGGCGCTCAACCGCGCGTGGACTCTCATCAACGACGTGCGTGACACCGCGCGCGCCGCGCGGCTCGCGGCGGTTGCCGGGGATGCCGGCTGCCACGCCTGCCATACCCACATGAGCTGCACCGAACGCTGCCCGAAAAACCTCGTGCCGACCGCATCGATCGCGGGCCTGAAACGCGCCGTGGCGGCGGCGGCGCTGAAAGGGGAGCTGTGAATACGCGCACGCAGGTGCTGCTCTGGACTGCGCAGCGGGCGAGCGCCGCGGTGCTCGCACTGTGCGTGCTCATCCATCTCGTCACCATGATTTACGCAGTGAAGAACGGGCTCACCGCGGCGGAGGTTCTCGGCCGCACGCGGGGCAACACCGGCTGGGCCGCGTTCTACGCGCTGTTCGTCGCTGCCATCGCGGTACACGCGCCGATCGGGTTGCGCACCACCCTGTCCGAGATGCTCGGCTGGCGCGGCGCCGCGCTCGACCTGTTGGTGCTCGCCCTCGGCATTGCGCTCGCGCTGTGGGGCTGGCGCGCGGTTTGGGGCGTGTTTGTTGTATGAAGAACGATTTCCGCGCGCGTAACCACCCGGCTTACTGGGCGTTCATCGCGCATCGCGCCTCTGGGCTGCTGCTCACCCTGTTCCTGCCGTTTCACTTCTGGGCCCTCGGTCAGGCTTTGCACGGGGCTGAGGCGCTCGACGGCTTCCTGCGCTGGACCGATTACCCGCTGGTGAAGTTTGCCGAAACCGGGCTGGTGCTGCTGCTCGCCGCGCACATGACGGGCGGCGTGCGGCTGCTGATGCTCGAATTCCTGGCGTGGCGCGACTGGCAGAAGAACCTGCTCGCGATCGCGGCCGGCGCGAGCCTGGTGGCGGGGCTCGCCTTTGCGCTGAACGTGGTCTGACGCCGCCTTGCCGCATTCGACCTATTTCGCGGAGCGCATGGGCCGCGCCGAAATTGCTCCGGGCGGAGCATTCGAAGCCGGCAGTTTCCAGTCGTTCGTTCTCACCTACACCGCAGGCTATTTCGGCATCGACGATACGGGGTCGATCAAGATCGTGCACCGTTTCGCGTCCGACATGGGGCGGCCGCAGTTCACCGATCCGAAGGGCTGGAACTACACCACGGTCGAAGCGAGCAACGGCGCGGTGCTCGAGGTGCAATACGACGGCAAGCGCAACATCCGGCCGTGGGACAAGACGCTTTTCATCCGCGTGGTGCGCGGCTTTCTGCGCGAAGGCGACCGGATCATCGTGCGCTTCGGCGACCGGCGGCACGGCTCGCCCGGCATCCGCGTGCAGACTTTCGTTGAACCGACGTTCGAATTCCGCGTGCTGGTCGATGCGTGGGCGACGTACAACTATGTCGAGCTTCCCGAGCAGCCTTGCATCTCGGTCGTCGCCGGTCCGCCGGTGCTCTACAAGGCGATCGTGCCGACGCTGAGAAAACGCGGCCAGCCGTTCAGGCTCGGTTTCAAGGGAGAGGACAAGTGGGGCAATCCGAGCGATCAAGCAGACCTGACGGTCCGTTTTGTTGCTAACGTGAAAATCGAAGGCTTGCCTGAGCGCGTAACCATAAGACCCGGCGAGTACGCAAAAGTCATCGAGGGGCTGCGTGTTCATGAAACGGGGGAGGTCTCGATACGCGTCCTCGATGAATCGGGAAACCCGCTTTGCGAGAGCAATCCTTTGCGTATCGTGGAAGATGAGCCATTGTTGCCGTTTTGGGCGGACCTGCACGGGCAGTCGGAGGAAACCATCGGCACCAACTCCGCGCGCGAGCTGATCGAATTCGCGCGCGACCGGGCGTTTCTCGACGCGATGTGCCACCAGGGCAACGACTTCCAGATCACGACGCCGTTCTGGGAGGAACTGAACAAGCTCTCCCGCGAATTCAACGAGGACGGCAGGTTCATCATGTTTCCCGGCTACGAATGGTCGGGCAATACCGGGCTCGGCGGCGACCGCAACGTGCTGTTCATGCACGAAGGCCGCCAGATTCACCGCTCGCACCACGCGCTGGTGGATGATCTCTCCGACGTCGCAACCGACGCCAACAGCGCGGACGATCTGTTCCAGGCGCTGAAGCACGAGGACTGTGTCGTGCTCGCGCATATCGGCGGGCGCTACGCCGACATCAAAATGGCGCACGACGCGCGCCTCGAGCGCTCGGTCGAAGTGCATTCCGACTGGGGCACTTTCGAATGGCTGATCGAGGACGCATTCGAGCAGGGTTATCGTGTCGGCATCGTCGCCAACAGCGACGGCCACAAAGGCCGGCACGGCGCGAGTCATCCCGGCGCGTCGCTGTTCGGCGCGTACGGCGGGCTGACCTGTTTACTTGCGACCGGGCTCACGCGTGTGGCGCTGTTCAGCGCGCTCCGGACGCGCCATCACTACGCCACCACCGGCTGCCGCATGATCCTCGACACACGGGTCGGGTTCGATGCCGAGGCCGAACTCTTTGCCGATGACCCCAATCTCGGGCCGGCAATCGCGAGCCGGGTGACAAGCGCAATGATGGGCGACATCCTGCGCTCGCCGGCAAAGGAAGTGACCTTCACCGTGGAAGCCGTGGCCTCGGCGCCGATCGAGCGCATCGAAATCCGCAACGGGCTCAAGACGCTCGAGACCTTCCGCCCGTTCGATGAAAAGTCACTCGGCCGCCGCATCCGCGTGATCTGGGAAGGCTCGGAATACCGCGGCCGCGGCCGGCAGACGGTGTGGGACGGCGGCTGCACCTTGACGGGCAACCGCTTCGAACGCGTCCAGCCGATCAATTTCTGGAATCTCGACAAAAAACTCGAGCAGGTTGCGCCGGGCGAACTCAGGTGGGCGGCACTCACCACGGGCGGCTTTGGCGGCTTCGACGCGTGGCTTGCCGATCCAGAAGCCGGGACGCTCAGGATCGACACCGCGCTGGTGAAAACCGCAATCCAGGTTGCCGATATCGGCATCGACGATCGGATATTTGCCGGTGGCGGGATCAAACGCCAAATCCGCGTGTTTCGCCTGCCCGACGCAAACCCGCACCGCCGGGCACAGCTCGAACGTCGCATCACGCTTACTGGGCAGGGCGACAACGCGCTGTATGTGTGCATCACGCAGGAAGACGGCCACCTGATCTGGTCGAGCCCGATTTACATTTTCCGGTGACAGTGCGTTTGTGACAGAGGTGCGATTGCACTAAACTAGTCCACCGTTTCATGTCGAATAAAAGAGGAGGAATCATGCGAGTCACAAAGCTGCTCATACCGGCATGTGCCATGTTGGTGGCGACATTTGCCTGGGCGCAAAGCTATCCCGCGAAGTCGGTGCGGGTGGTTGTTCCGTTTTCAGCCGGCGGCGCGACCGACATCGTCGCCCGCGTGATCGGCCAGAAGCTGGGCGAAGCGTGGGGCCAGCAGGTGGTCATCGACAACCGCGCCGGCGCCGGCGGCAATATCGGCGGCGAGCTCGTCGCCAAGGCTGCGCCGGACGGCTATACGCTGTTCATGACCTCGGGGTCGATCGTCACCGCCAATCAGCATATCTACCGGAAGATGCCTTTCGATCCCGCGAAGGACCTGCTAGCCATCACTAACGTGGCAAGCGGCCCGCAGGTGCTGGTGGTGACCCCGAGCTTCCCGCCCAAGTCCATCAAGGAGCTCATCGCTTTGGCCAAAGCGCGGCCGAAAGAAATTACTTTCGGCTCGGCGGGCTTCAGCACCCAGACCCACCTTGCGGCGGAAAACTTCATCTACACCGCCCGCATCGACGTCCTGCACGTTCCGTACAAGGGCGAGGCGCCGGCGATGGTGGACGTGATGGCCGGGCAGGTTCAGTTCGCCACGCCCAACCTCGCCGCGGCGATCAATTTCATCCAGCAGGGCAAGCTGCGCGCGCTGGGCGTCACCAGCAAGCAGCGTTCGCCGCAAGTACCCAAGGTGCCGGCGATCGCCGAGACCCTGCCCGGATTCGAGAACCTGGGATGGTTCGGGTTGATGGCGCCGGCCGGTACTCCCAGGGAAATCGTCGACAAGGTCTACCGTGACTCCGCGAAAGCGCTGGGAGCGGCCGACGTGAAGAGCCGTTTCGAGGGGCTGGGTATGGCGCCAGTCGGCAACACGCCGGCCGAGTTCGCGAAGGCGATCGGCGAGGAGGCGGGGCGCTGGGCGAAAATCGTGCGCGAGCGCAAACTGCAAATCGACTGATGCGGGGCGCGAGGAGTGCGGCGTGGGCGCGAAGCAATGAAAGTTGATCTCAAGCAGGTCGAGGAAGCGTGCAAGGAGCTCTATATCCGCGCGTGCAAGATTCTGCCGCCGGACATCAAGCAGGGTTTTGCGCGTCTCGATGCAAGCGAAACCGACGCGACCGGCAAGTCGGTCCTCGCTACCATGATCAAAAACATCACGGTCGCCGAGGACACCAACAACCTGCTGTGCCAGGATACCGGCATTCCGATCTACAACGTGACGATCGGCAGCAGCGTCGAAATCGATGGCTTCAAGCTCAAGCAGGCGATTGCCAGGGGCTGCGAGCGCGCAACACGCGAGCATCCGCTGCGCTCCTCCGTCGTGCACCCGGTCACGCGCAAGAACGAGCATACGTCGTGCGGACGCGCGGTGCCGGTGGTCCACATCGATTTCACCGATCGGCCCGAGACGCTGTCGATCGAAATGATCCCCAAGGGCAGCGGCTCGGAGAACAATTCGTGGCTCAAGATGGCGATTCCGGCCGACGGTATCGATGCGGTCAAGACCTTCGTGATCGATTGCGTGCTCGACGCCGGCGGCAAGACCTGCCCGCCGACCATCGTGGGGGTCGGCGTTGGCGGGACCGCCGATCTGTGCGTGCATCTCTCGAAGGTCGCGGCAACGCGGCCGCTCGGCTCGCGATGCGAGGACCCGGAGGGCGCGAGGCTCGAGCAGGAATTGTCGGCGGTGGTCAATCAGCTCGGCGTCGGGGCGCAGGGACTCGGCGGCGATTCGACGTCGTTCGCGGTGCATGTCGAGACCGCCGCGACCCACATCACGATGAATCCGGTCGCAGTCAACATGCAATGCCACTCGGCGCGCCGCGCGCGTGCCACGTTCACGCCACAGGGCCTGACCTACGGCTTCTAGGTTCAGACCAGTCACGAGTCACCAATCACCCGTCGCGGAGTTTCAATGGCTCATCACGATTTCAGGATGCCGGTGACCGAGCAGCAGGTACGCGCGCTCAGGGTCAACGATACGGTCACGCTCGACGGCACGCTCTACGGCATCCGCGACGCGACGCTGATCCACCTGTTCGATCGCGGCCGCACGACGCGCTTCGATCTCAAAGGGCACGCGGTGATCCACACGGCGCCGAACGTCAAATGGATGGGCGAGACGGCGGCGTACCCGTCGGGCTATGCGCCGATCTGCATCGGCACCACCACCAGCGCGCGCATGGAGCGCTTCACGCGGCCGTTGCTGGAGCAGTACGGCGTGCGCATCGTGATCGGCAAAGGCGGGTTGTTTGACGCGTCGCAAGCGGCATTCAGGGACTTGGGCGGCGTTTACCTCGCGATCATCGGCGGCGCCGCGGCGCTGGAAACCACGTGGATCGAGCAGATTGAAGACGTCGATCTCGACGATCTGAATCCCGAATCGCTGTGGAAATTCCGCGTCAAGGGCTTCGGCCCGCTGCGGGTCGCAATGGACAGCCACGGCGGGAACCTCTACACGCAGGTGAACCAGGCCGCGCGCGGCAAGCGCGCCGCCGCGCTCGCTGCGCTGGGCGTTAAAGCAAATTAGCCGCCAGGACAGAATGAGAAAAATCAAAACCGATATCCTGATCCTCGGCTCCGGCGGGGCGGGGCTGTTCGCGGCGCTGCACGCGCATCAGCGCGATCCGAAACTTTCGATCACGGTCGCGGTAAAAGGCCTGCTCGGGAAATGCGGCTGCACGCGCATGGTGCAGGGCGGCTATAACGTCGCGCTGGCGGAAGGCGATTCGGTCGAGCGCCATTTCATGGACACGATCGAAGGCGGCAAGTGGCTGCCCGACCAGGAACTGGCGTGGACGCTGGTGTCGGTCGCGGTGGAGCGCGTCCACGAGCTTGAAAACGAGCTGGGCTGCTTTTTCGACCGCAATCCCGACGGCACGGTTCACCAGAAGGCGTTCGCGGGGCAAACGTTCGACCGCACCGTGCACAAAGGCGATCTGACCGGCATCGAGATCATCAACCGGCTTGCCGAACAGGTGTGGGCGCGCGGCATCAACCGGCTCGAAGAGCACCGCGCGGTGGAGTTCATCAAGAACCGCGCTGGCGATGCGCTCGCCGGCGTGCTGATGATCGACATGCGCAGCGGCGAATTCGTGCTGGTGCAGGCGCGGGCGGTGCTGCTCGCCACCGGCGGCGGGCCGACCATGTACAAGTATCACACGCCCTCCGGCGACAAGACATGCGACGGCATGGCGATGGCGCTCAGGGCCGGGCTCATGCTGCGTGACATGGAAATGGTGCAGTTTCATCCGACCGGGCTGATCGCAGGTCCGCATACGCGCATCACCGGCACCATCATCGAGGAAGGCCTGCGCGGTTCCGGCGGCTACCTGCTGAACGGCGCGGGCGAGCGCTTCATGGGGAACTACGATCCGCGCGGCGAGCGCGCGACGCGCGATATCGTGAGCCGTGGCATGTACGAGGAAATGCGCCTGGGCCGCGTCGGGCCACGCGGCGGCCTCTACATCACCATGCGCCATCTCGATCCCGTCATGGTGCGCCGCATGTTCAAGGGCATGGTCGAGCGCTGCGCCGACTGCGGCTTCGATCTTGTCTCCGGTCTGGTCGACGTGGTGCCGACCGCGCATTACATGATGGGCGGCGTCGCGTTCCGGACGGATTGCACGACCGACCTGCCAGGGCTCTTCGTCGCCGGCGAGGACTCCGGTGGCGTGCACGGCGCGAACCGCCTCGGCGGCAACGGCGTGGCGAATTCGACGGTGTTCGGCGGCATCGCCGGCGATGCGATGCCGCAGTGGGTCAAGGCAAACGGCGGATTTCACGAGCCCGACCCGCAAGCAATCGAAGCTGCGGTCGCGAGTTGCCGCGCGCCGCTCACGCGACCTGCCGGCGATCTCAATGCGATTCGCGAGGCGTTGTATGCGGGGATGTGGGACGATGTCGGCATCGTCCGTGACGCGGCGAGTCTGCAGCGCGCCGCAGGCAAACTCGATGAACTCGAGGCGCGGCTGGACCGCGTCGGCGTCGGGTCCGAAGATCTCTCGTTCAATTTGGCCTGGCACGACTGGCTGAATCTCAAGAACCTGATTCTGGTGAGCCAGTCGATCCGCTTCGCGGCGATCGCGCGCGAAGATTCGCGCGGCGCCCATTTCCGCGCCGATTTTCCCGACGTGCGCGACCTCGAGAATTCGCGCTACACCTGCGTGACGTGGCGCGACGGCCGCTTTGCCATCGACACCAAACCGGTCGTTTTCAGCCGCGTCAAACCCGGCGAAACACTGCTCCTGTAACTTCCCGAGCTCACGCAAATCATCGATGCCCCGGATGTCTGTCAATGAGCTGACCGAACTCGTCGCGCTGGCGCTGCAAAATGCCGGGGCATCGCACGCGATGGCGCGAGCGACGTCCAAGGCGCTGGTTGCTGCCGAAGCGGCAGGTTTGGCCGGGCACGGATTGTCGCGTGTGCCGCTTTACGCCCAGCACGTGCGGGAGGGCCGCGCCAGCGGCGCTGCCGAACCGCGCATCGTTCGTGAAAAAGGCGCGGCCTGCCTGATCGACGCGCGAGGCGGCCTCGCCTACCTCGCAATGCAACTGGCAACCCGCGAGGCGATACGCCGTGCGTCCGAATTCGGCGTCGCTTTCTGCGGCGTCACCCACAGCCATCATTGCGGCGCGATGGGTTATCACCTTGCGCCAATCGCGGCGGCCAATCTGGTCGGACTTGGCTTCACCAACTCGCCC
>Ga0080064_1005635_pt1 | contig 14436 bp, 12 predicted proteins | sample Subgrocontami54m_FD_69260 | JGI IMG/M metagenome (GOLD analysis project Ga0080064, IMG submission 69260) | Subsurface groundwater microbial communities from S. Glens Falls, New York, USA - GMW46 contaminated, 5.4 m (SPADES assembly) (version 2) ...
GAGGCCCTGCCCCCGCCGGGGACGGGCGCCGCCGACCCCAGACGATCGACGAACCCGCCGAGGGTCAGGTCGCGGAACGGTTTCGAGGCGACGTCCACGCCGCCGATTGTAGGCGGGCGAGGTGGGGATCGCCGCGTCGGGACGCTCCCGCCGGACGAGCGCGGTACCGGCGCACCCGTCCGGCGAGGGTCCCACCAGGACTCGACGTTGGGAGGAGCATCGAGTCCCGTCGGAGCGTTCTGGGTCAGGCGGCGTCGCGATCCTCGTCGAGGCCTTCGACGGTCCAGCGCCGCGAGCGATGCTCGAAGCTCAAGGCCATTCGGGCCCGGGGGGTGACCACCTCGAACATCGTTCGTGGGCCGACGGCCTTCGGGTAGGCCGCCGCTTCGTGGCGAACCTTCGCGAGCGCCGTGACCGGGATGCGCTGGGCACCCCAGGCGATCTCACGCGGGCGTCCGGTGAACCAGTCCGCACGGACCTGGACGACCGTGGGTTCCATCCTGATCATTGCCATCTCGTCGACTCCTTCTTCGGCAGCGACTACGTCGTCGGCCGGGGCACGTCGGCGACAGAACGTCTGTTCACTTCTGGGTCGAATGTAGACCGAACACCTGTTCGATGTCAAGACCCTGCGCCAAGCCTCGCTCGGGCCTGTGACAGGTTCGGTGGCACAGGTCCCGAGGCCCCGCCGGGCACGAACGGCCGCACATCGCGGCCACGGGATCAGCCTGGATCCTCGCCCTCGACGGGACCATCCGGATCTCGCATCCCCGTGCGGCGTTCGAGCGGCTTCATCGGATCCCGTTCGAACGGAGCCGGCAGATCGGAGCCAAGGAGGCGGGCTCGGGTCATCGCCCCGTCGCCATAGCGGCGCCGGATGGCATCGGCCGCCTGGGTCGCCTTGCGCCGGCGTTCGCCGCCGGCCGGATCGACCGGATCGCCCCCCTCGAGGTCGAACATCCCGAGCTGCTGACGCTCGCCAAGGTGGCTCGCAGAAACGCCAAGGAGCCGGATCCGCAGACCGCGGACCTCCGGTCGGGCGAGGTCGAGGGCGGTCCGCCAGATCGGATCCGGTTGGTCGGTCGGGGCGGCCAGCGTCCGCTGACGGGTGATCGTCCGAAAGCTCGAGTCGCGGATCTTGACCTGGATCGTGCCCGCCTGGAGGCCCGCCGATCGGAGCCTGGCGGAGACGCCATCGGCCATCGCCAGCAGCGTCTTCTCGATGAGTTCGCGATCGGAGGTATCCACATCGAAGGTGTGCTCGTGCCCGATCGATTTGGCCGGATCGCCCCCGGTGACCGGATCCGGATCGATCCCTCGAGCCCGGGCTCCGAGCGAGGCGCCGTGCTTGCCGAGGCGCCGGGTGAGCAGGTCGCTTGACAGAGCGGCCAGATCGCCGATCGTGGCCACGCCGTACTCGGCCAGCGTGGCTGCGGTCTTCTCGCCGACGCCCCAAAGTCGGGCGATCGGGAGAGGTGCCAGGAATTCAGCCTCGGTGCCCGGCGCGACGACGACCAGCCCGTCGGGCTTGCGCAGATCCGAAGCGATCTTGGCCACCAGCTTGGTCGTGGCCACGCCCACCGACGCGGTCAGGCCGACCTCGGCCTGGATCGCCGATCGAATGGCGACCGCGATCGTCGGGCCATCGCCAAACAGTGCCCGCGACGCTGTCACGTCGAGGAAGGCCTCGTCGATCGAGATCGGCTCGACGAGCGGGGTGAAGCGACGCAGGATCGTCATCACCTCGCGGCTGACGTGCTGGTACTTGCGCCCGTCGACGGACACGAAGATCCCCTTGGGGCACAGGGCGTAGGCCGTGCGCAGGGGCATCGCCGAGTGGACCCCATATCGGCGCGCCTCGTACGACGCGGCGCTGACGACACCCCGTGCGGTCGGATTGCTGCCCCCGACGATGACCGGCTTGCCGCGCAGCTCCGGCCGATCGCGTTGCTCCACCGCCGCGAAAAACGCGTCGAGGTCGACGTGGAGGATCGTGGCCTGGCCGACCTTTCGACTCACGCCACGTAGTTCCCGTTGAGGAACGACGCCAGGAGCAGGGCCAGCAACAAAGCGGATCCAACCAGCCAGCCAAACCGCAGCCAGCGGCCCGGGACGAGAGCCAGGATCACGAACACCGGGAAGACGACCAGCAGGTACCGGGCCGTCGAGGTCAGCGGGGTCGGTTGGATCCGCGTCCCGATCAGCACGATCTGGGGGATCGCATAGAGCGAGTACGAGACCGGGACCCGGCGGATCCCGACGATCGTGACCAGGGCGAAGAAGATCAGGCTGATCAGGTTGAGCGCCTGGAGCGGATCGTGGTGCTGGATCGCCCAGTTCCACGAGGCCTCCACCACCTCCCAGGGCGGGTGGAAGCTCTTGCCGCCCCATGCCTCCTGGGTGTCGAGCGGCGTCTTGCCGGCGATCAGCGACGAGACGACCAGGAACCCGACGAACCCGGCCGCCGGGGCCAGCGCGGCGACGATCGGCCGCAGGAACGTGACCGCGGGCGACCCGGGTTTGCCGACCCATTCCCGCTCTCGCCACCACATCAGCGCCTCCCAGCCGATCGGCAGGACCAGGAAGACGCCCTGGATCCGGGTCAGCGACGCCAGCAGTGCCGCGACCGCGGCGAGCAGCCACAGCCGTCGACGGGCCGCAAGCATCGCCCACACGGCGGCCGCCAGGAAGAGCGATTCGGTGAACGGGGCGAAGAAGAAGAAGGCGGTCGGGAAGACCGAGATCGCTACCGTCGTGGCCAGCCCGGTCTGGTCGTCGAAATCGAGCGCGACCAGCCGGCGCAGCCCGGTCATGGCGACGACATAGGCAAGACCGGCCACGACCAGCCCGCCAAGCGCCATGGCCCCGAACAGTAGCCGCCCGACGATGGCGGTGAGGACCGGGAACAGCGGCCAGAAGTTGACGCTGTTCTCGCCGCTCTCGTAGCCGAAGGTGGCGATCTTGGTGTACCAGCAGGCATCCCAGCGCTGCCAGACCCCGACCAGCGGGAAGGCCGGCCCCTGGTCGGCCAGCGGAGGGATGGTCTGCCAACCGTTCCGGGCCAGCTCGAAATGGCACGGTCCGGGCAACGACCCCTGCCACCACAGGTAGATCGCGATCAGGCCAAGGACCAGCCGGAGCGACACGAACAGCCCGAGCGCGTCGCGCACCGCCGGGCCAAACCCACCCCCGAGCGCGGACCAGCGATCGCTCAGTGGGACTCGTCCAACCGGGCCGGCCGCGTCCATCGCAGGAGTGTATCGTCGGCCCGATGGCCCACACCGAGGAGCGGCTCCCGCCGCCAGGCGATTCGCGCCGAGCGCGCCTCGAGGACTGGTTCGCCGACACCCGCCTGGCCGTCATCATCGACACGGTCCGCGACCGCCCCGACACGCTCGGGACGGCGCTGGTCATGCTGGTTGCCGCGGCGATCTACCTGTACACGTCCTCGCGCGATCGCCAGAGCCTCGACTACTTCGTCCGGCTGGCCGATGCGTTCCTGCACGGTCGGCTCTACCTGACCGAAGCTCCGAGCTGGCTCAACGAGCTGATCCCCAAGGATGGGGTCTGGTACGTCGCCTACCCGCCCATGCCGGCCGTCCTGCTGGTCCCGTTCGTGGCCGTCTTCGGGCCGAATTTCCCGCCCCAGATCGCCAGCTGCCTGTTCGGCGCGCTGGCGGTCGGGCTGGCCTGGCTGGTCTTCGGTCGGTTCGCCCTGACCGAATGGGCGCGACTCGGACTGACCATCGTATTCGGCTTCGGGACGGTCCTGTGGTACGTCGCCGAGGTGGGCTCGGTGTGGTACTTCAGCCACGTCGTTGCGGTTCTGTTCAGCCTGGCTGCCCTGCTCCTTGTCCTCGAGCGGCGCTGGCCGTTCGCGGTCGGGCTCCTGCTCGGCTGCGCGGCGATCTCCCGGCTGCCGGTTGGTCTGACCGCGCCGTTCTTCCTGGCCCTGATCGTGGGCCTGGGCTGGCCACCGCGGCTGCCGGCTCGGGCGGAGCGCTGGGCCGCGATCCGGCGTGGCGTCCTGTTCCTGATCGGGATCGGCATCCCGACGGCCCTCTATCTGCTCTACAACGAGGCGCGCTGGGGAACGTTCGTCGACCAGGGCTACGTGCTGATCCCGGGCGTGCTGGACGATCCGCTCTACGCCAAGAACGGGATCCTCGCCCTCGAGTACATCCCGCGACACCTGTTCGCGATCTTCCTGCGCAGCTGGAACTTCGTCGACGATCCGCCGTTCCTCCAGCCGTCGTGGTGGGGCCTCTCGCTGTTCCTGACGACGCCGCTCTTCCTGTGGCTGGCCAAGGCCCGGCTGCGCGATCCGCGGGTGGCCTGGGCGGCGATCGGCACCGGTCTGGCCCTGATCCCGATCGTGACCCACGGCAATGTCGGTCTGACCCAGTTCGGCTACCGGTTCAGCCTCGACGTTCAGCCGCTCCTGTTCGTCATCCTGGCCACGGTTTTCGAACGCGGGATGTCGCGCTCGGCGTGGGCGGCCTCAGCCGCGGCGGTGGTCGTATGCGCCTATGGGATCTGGACGATCGGGATCGGTTTCGTCGCGTTCTAGCCCTTTGGCTCGACGATGATCGTGACCTCGGGCGCCATCCCGGCGAAGACCTTGATGGCGACCTTGTAGGTGCCGAGGCTCTTGAGCGGCTCCTCGAGATCGACCTTGTGGCGATCGATCACGATCCCCCGTCGGCCGAGGGCGTCGGCGATGTCCTTGGACGTGATCGAGCCGTAGAGCTTGCCCCCGTCGCCGACCTTGACCCCCATGGTCAGGGTCGTCGAGCCGATCCGGGTGGCGTAGATCTCGGCTTCCTCGCGCTCCCGGCGGCGCTTGTCCTCGCGGCTGGCGATGTCGTGCTGCCAGGCGCGGTAGGCCCCGCCCGCGGCCGGCACGGCCAGGCTCTGCGGGATCAGGAAGTTGCGGGCGAAGCCGTCGGCGACGACCTTCATCTCACCGCTCTTGCCGAGCTTGGCGACATCGGCGGTCAGGATGACCTTCACGAGAACGAACCCTCCTTGTCGATGAGGCCCCGAACCCGCGGTCCGAGACGGGCCGAACGGGCGGCGTCGGCGACCGTGCTGACAACCGGGGGAAGACGGCGCACGATCCGCCGGACGGGCAGCGGGGTGAGCCGCCGGATCTGGCCGAGGTCGCGCTCGAACGCCGCCCGGTCGATCCCCAGATCGCCCAGCTTCTCGTCGAGGATCCCGGCCGGGATGCCATCGAAGAAGAGGTCGACACCGAGGACCACGACGACCAGGTCGTCGAGCACCCCGAGGACCGGAATCTCGTCCGGGACGAGGTCGAACGGGAGAGCGAAATAGGCCAGCGCACCGGCCAGCAACGCCTTGCGCGACGCGGGCACCCGATCGTCCCCGACCAGCGACCAGATCAGCCGGATGTAGATCGCCGAGCGACTCGCCGCCGGGAGCAGGGCGGCCAGGGCCAGCAGCCGGTTGAGGCCGGTGCCGGTGAACCTGCGCCGTTTGCGTCGGTCAGCCACGTCGGTCGGTTCGATCTCCGGGGGATTTCGGTCGTGCGTGCGCGAAACGCGCGGTGGGACAGCGCAGTCTAGCAGTCAACCGGCCGGCTGCCAGCCCACCGACCGGAGGCTTGACAATCGAACGTCCGTTCGGTACGGTGGAGCCCCCGGAACGGAGGACCGATGACCAAGCACGACGCCGACCGCAAGGTGCGAATCCTCGACTTCATCGCTGCGACCCTGCGCACCCGCGGCGTCCCGCCGTCGGTCCGCGAGATCGCCCGAGCGGTCGGGCTCGCCTCGACGTCGGCCGTCCACCACCACCTCCAGATCCTCGAGCGCGAGGGCTACCTGGAGCGTGGCGCGGCACAGGCTCGGTCGATCCGGCTGACCCCGACCGCGGCCCTCGAGCTTGGCCTGTCGAGCGAGCTGACCCCCCAGTCCGCCGCGACCGAGGCGCACCTCCTGCCGATCATCGGTGAGATCGCCGCCGGCGGTCCGATCGAGGCCTATCAGCGGGCGGACGAGACGCTGGCCGTGCCGGATGTCTTCGCCCCGAGCGGGGACGCCTACGTCCTGCGCGTACGCGGTGACTCGATGATCGAGGCCCACATCGCGGATGGGGACTTCGTGGTCATCCGGCCCCAGAACACCGCCCGTAACGGGGACATCGTGGTCGCCCAGGTTGAGGAGAACGCGGTCACCCTGAAGCGCTTCTTCAAGGAACAGGGCCGGATCCGCCTCCAGCCGGCGAACGCCGAATACCAGCCGATGTACTACGACGACGTGCGCATCCAGGGCAAGCTGATCGGGGTCATCCGCCGGCTGGACTGAGACTGTCCACAGCCGGGTCCACATCTGGGACCCAGTTCTCCACGGACCCGCCGTCGCCACCTTGGCATTCGTGGACAGGCCGCTGGAGCCCCGCCGGCCAGCCGCCCAGACTTCGACCGACCACCCATCGCTGAGTTCGGTGCGCCTTGATCGACCGCCTGCCGCCCCAGAGCACTGAAGCCGAACGATCCGTCCTCGGGTCGATCCTGATCGACCGCGACGCGATCGTCGAGATCGCCGAGTTCCTCCAGCCGGAGGACTTCTACCGGCCGGCCAACGGCGCGGTCTATCGGGCGATGCTCGACCTGTTCGACAAGCGCGAACCGATCGATATCGTGACCGTCGCCGAGGCGCTCGAGCGAACGGACCAGCTCGAGACCGTCGGTGGCGGCTCGTACCTGTCGAGCCTGTCGAACGAGACCCCGACCGCCGTCCACGCCGTCCAGTACGCCCGGATCGTCGAGCGCAAGGCCGTCCTGCGCAACCTGATCTCCGCCGCCGGTCGGATCGCCGGGATCGGCTACGAGGATCCGGCCGAGATCCAGGAAGCGATCGATCGGGCCGAGTCGGAGCTGTTCAACGTCAGCCAGCGACGCGTCTCGACCGGGTTCAGCCCGCTCAAGACACTCCTCCACGACGCCTACGACCGGCTCGACTACCTCCATGCCCATCGCGGCGAGATCAGCGGCATCGGGACGCCCTTCCTCGACCTGGATCAGCTGACCACCGGGTTCCAGAAGAGCGACCTGATCGTGCTGGCCGCCCGGCCGAGCATCGGCAAGACGAGCCTCGCCCTCAACATCGCCGAGCACGCGGCCGTGACGCGCGGCGCCAGTGTCGGGGTGTTCAGCCTCGAGATGAGCAAGGAGCAGCTCGTCCTGCGCCTCCTCTCGAGCGTCGCCAACATCGACTCGCAGCGGCTCCGGACGGGGTTCCTCGAGGAGATGGACTTCGCCCGGCTGGCTCCGGCGATGAACGCCCTTTCGGAGGCGCCGGTCTACATCGACGACACCCCGAACATCACCGCGATGGAGCTCCGCACCAAGGCCCGCCGGCTCCAGGCCGAGGCCGGTCTCGACCTGATCATCGTCGACTACCTCCAGCTGATGCAGGCCACCACCACCAACCGGGATGCCAACCGTGTCCAGGAGGTGTCCGAGATCTCGCGCGGGCTCAAGGCCCTCGCCCGCGAGCTGTCGGTGCCGGTCCTGGCCCTGTCGCAACTGTCGCGTCAGCCGGAGATGCGCGAGAGCAAGGAGCCCCGGCTGTCGGACCTCCGCGAGTCCGGCGCGATCGAGCAGGACGCCGACCTGGTGATGTTCCTGTGGCGGGAAAAGGAACGTGGCGCGGACGACCAGGAGCAGGAGGGCGAGGTCATCAACCTCAAGCTGGCCAAGCACCGCAACGGCCCGACCGGTGAGATCAAGCTCACCTTCCTCAAGCGCCAGACCCGGTTCGTGTCGTACATCGGCGAGCGCTATGCGGACGTCGCCGGCTGAGCGTCGCTCAGGATCGCTCGTCGGGCAGGAGTGGCCGCAGCGCGAGCCGGTAGACCTTGCCGTCGGAGGCGCGGAGCCCGATGGACGACGCGCCGCCCGCCAGCCCGTCGAGGCCAAGCAGCGCGACGTCCGCGCTGGTCAGCGTGCGGACCGGGACCTGCATCGCACCGGGCGTGGTCGAGACCGTGAAGCCGTCCGGACCGAAGGTCGTCCAGGGCCACGCCCGGATCGGGACGGACGTCCCCGTGTCGATCGCGTCGAACAGGATCCCGCGGTACGCGGTGGGGGAATACTCGGTCGAGCTGACACCGCCGAGCCCCGGCGCGAGGAGACGCCTGGCCAGCGCCTGGAACGCCTGGCGCGGCTGGCGATCTCCAACAGAGCCGGCCTGCTCGAAGCCCAACGCGCCGACGACGACCTGCTTGTCGAACCCGCCGGCGCGCAGGATGAACGTCGTCGACGGGGCATCGGCGATGGTGAGGGGCGGATAGTCGAGCCTGGCGAGACCCAGCCCGCCGGGTCCGATCGCGTCGGCCAGGAGGGCCTGGATCGCCGCCTCCGGCAGCCGCGCGGTCAGGAATGGGACAAGCCGCGCGATCCCGTCCGGGGAGACCGGCTCCAGGTACATCCGGGCCGGGTCGCGGACGATCAGCGTCCCATCGCCATACAGGGTGAACTCGGGGATCTCGCCCAAGTGGACGCCGGGGGCCACGAAACCGCCGCCAGTGGCCATCCGCAGGATCACCGTCGTCGGCTCGCTCGGATGGGTGATCGCGCTCGTCGGGGTCACGGTCGGGCTGGGCGATCCGCCGCTCCCGGCGCAGCCGGCGACGAGTCCGATGACGATCAATCCGAGGGCAAGCGCACGTCTGGCAGGCATGTCGCAGGGACGGTGACCGCCCCGATGCGGTTCCGTCAACGCTGGTGCGTCGGCGCACCGGACCGGTTCCGAACACGATTCACGGCTCTTCCCGCATCTTGACTCGGCGCGTATCCTCCCGGTCAGAGTTGCGACCGTCCGGGAACGGTCGGAGCCGAGCGCGCGATATGGCCCCCAGCCCAGCGTGTCGGTTTCCGCCACCCCTCCCGCTCGATCGTCAAGGTCATCGCTGATGTTGACGAGGGACCAGCGTGTACGCGGATCGAACACTCTTCTGCCGTGACTGCTCCGAGGAGTTCCTCTTCTCGTCCGGCGAGCAGTCCTTCTTCGCCAGCAAGGGGCTCCAGAACGATCCCCAACGCTGCCCCAGCTGCCGAGTCGCCGCCAAGCGAGCGCGCTCGACGGACGGGCCACGCGAGTTCCACGCCGCGATCTGCGGCGAATGCGGCGGCCAGGCCATCGTGCCCTTCGCCCCGCGGAACGACCGCCCGGTCTACTGCAGCTCCTGCTTTGACAAGGTCCGCGCGACGGCCGTGAGCGCCGCCCAGGCCTGACCGTCGGTCTCCGAGACCGCGCACTTCGAACACTTCCCGAGAGGCCGGCCTGGAGGAGGCCGGCTTCTCGATTCGGCGGACTAGACTGGACGGAGCGCCAGCCAGCCCGCCGGGAGCCTCGAGCGGCGCCGCACGAGTGAGGGCCCCATGGGCGTGATCATCATCCGGGAGATGGTCGGGACGAGCCCCAACTCGTGGTCCGCTGCCGCGCGGATGGCCGTGGCCACCGCGTCCAAGACCGTCCGCAACATCAAAACCGTCGAGGTCGTGAAGTCGTCGGCCATCGTCGAGGACGGCGAGATCGTCGAGTACCGGGTCGAGCTCAAGATCGGCTTCGAGTACGAGGGCTGAGCGGGCGGGCGGCTGGTGCCCGGACGGGGCGCAGCTAATCGTCAGGTGAGGGCTCACGGCCACCATGGCCGCCATGGCCCTGCCCGACCGACCGCTCATCGCCGAACGCCCCGTTGACACCGGCGAGACTCGCTCCCTAGAGTTCGGGACGCCCAAAGGGAGCGGCAGTCGTCTCGCGTCAAGGGAGGCGATCCCGGTCGGACCGGGACGAGCGACGTCTGCGCCCACCGTCTCGTACTCGATCGGCCCAGAGGTCGTGCACGAGTTCCCACTTCAGCTGACCAAGGTCCAGCGACCTGCGCTGCGCCGTGAAACGCTGCGCCGTGAGCGCCTGCTCGATTGGCTCAAGGTCAAGATCCACCATCGGATCGTGCTGGTCATCGCCGAGGCCGGGTACGGCAAAACAACCCTCCTCGCGGACTTCGCTCGCCACCATCGTCGGCCGGCGATGTGGTATCGCCTCGACGAGGAGGACCGTAACTGGGTCAGCTTTCTGCACTACCTGGTGTCCGCCGGACGCGAGATCGACCCAGAGTTCGCTCCAACGACCAAGGGCCTGCTCGGTGAGCTCGGCGTCGCGACGGGACCGTCGCGAGACACGATCATTGCCACCTTCATGCGCGAGCTCCAGGCCTTGGGCCCGCGCGGTGCGGCGCTGATCATCGACGACTACCACCTCGTCGACGACGTGCCTGACATCCGCGTCGTCGTTCGCGAACTGGTCGCCAGAGCTCCCGAGCGGCTGACGATCGTCTTCTCGAGCCGCCGCGAGCCAACCCTGCCGCTGGCTCGGCTTCGGACCCTCGGCGAGGTTGCAGAGCTGACCGCGGCGGACCTCCGATTCGACCTCGATGAGACCGAACGACTCTTCCGCGACACGTACAAGCGCCCACTGGAACCGGACGTCCTCGCCGATCTGTCCACCCGTACCGAGGGTTGGGCGGCCTCGCTCGAGATGGTCAACGCCGCCCTGCGCGACCGATCCCAGGGTGAGGTCCGGGCGTTCGTTCGCGGGCTGACCGGAGCTCAGGGCGACCTGTACGACTACCTCGCCGAGGAGGTCGTCGGGGACCTGGACGACGAGATGCAGCGCTTCCTGATGACGACCTCGGTCCTCCAAACCGTCGACCCCGAGCTCGCCGAAGTCGTGAGCGGGTACACGCTGGCTCGCGCTCGGGAGCTCATCGAGCGTTGCGAAAGGCTCGGGCTTCTTTCTGGGCGCGGTGTCGGCCGCCGGGGTTCGCGGACGTATCACCCACTAGTTCGTGAATTCCTTGAGGCTCGGCTCAGGGCCTCGCTCGGGGATTCAACGGCGATGGGTCTCCACCGGGCGGTGGGGCAGTTTGCTAGGCCCAACGACTGGGGGCTCGCCGCCTATCACTTCAATGCGGCGAAGGACATGATCGAGCTCGCAGCAGTTGTGCAGTCCGCCGTTCCAACAATCATGGGAAGTGGCGAGTTCGCACTCGCCGAGGGTTACGTCGAGCAAGTCGGCCGCGAGGGCAACGCGGCATTCGGATTGTTCCTGTCTCGAATGGAGCTTCACCGGGGCAGAACCGTCAGCGCAGTTATCCACGCGGAGGCGGCGGTCGAGGCTGCGTTTTCGAGCGACGATGCAAACCTAATCGATTACGCGCTCGCAAACTTGTCGTCGTCGCTCTACATGGTCGGCCAGATGGAGAGCTCTCGGGAGGTGGCCGACACGCTCGCAGGCAGGACCGCGTCGCCCGTTCTACGCGGCATCGCCGCCGGCGTGATTGCCCTGATGGACGGCTCAATGGACGGCGACCTCGATCAAATCGGCCAGCTGTTTGCAGAAATGGCCGAGGATCAGGCGCGTAGGGGCCTGCGTTACTACGTGGGTGTCACGTGGCTCAACATATCGGACCTTGAAAGGGCTCGAGGCAACGGCGAGGCGGCGCTCGAAGCCGCCACGGTAGCCGTTGATGCGCTTGTTGCGAGCTCAGCGGGACTTGAGGTCGCCAACGCTCGAACCGCCCGGGGCTGGGCTCTAGTGCATCAATGCAGGTGGCTTGAGGGCCTGAACGAACTCCTTTTCGCCCATGAAACACCATTCGACGCCGTCCGCGCCGAAGTGCTAATTGACATCGGATCGATCCATTCCGATTACGGCGATCGCTTGGTGGCTGCCGCCTACGTGGCAGAAGCGCGCAATGCCCCCGTGATCTCGTCTGTGGTCAGAGAAATGTCCCACCTTCTAGAGGCCGAACTAGCACTCCGGATGGGCGATCACGACTCCGCGGCCGACCAACTTGATCTCGTCTCGCCTGAGAGGCCTCATCCCCACTTCGGATTCGCGGCTCGCGCAAAGCTGGTTCGCGCCCGATTGTCAGTGGCGATCGATGCGACCGCTGCTTCACGGGATGTCGCCGCTGCACTGCATTGGGCCGCGCGCCAACGGGCAGGGCTCTATCTCCAGCCCGCAAGGATCCTGCAAGCCGCCATCTCGGGTGACGGCGCGACTTTTCAGGCCGCTCTGACGACGGCTGCCCTTGACGATCCATCTGCGTTTTCAATGGTCGCGGAGTGTATCGCGGCCCGACTGGAACGCCTGGACGATGCGACCCATAACCTGGTGCTACACGAGGCGATTCGTCGACCTGAGCGGTGGCGCGAGCCTCTCCGCGCTCGGGTGGACACCGGGTCCCCGCAGAATCGCTATGCCGCTGCGCGGATTCTCGACCAAGTGGGCGAACGAGAGGACGTCCGGCGCTTGAGGCGCCTGTCGCGGACCCTTAGAGCGATCGCAGGAGCCGCAAACCTGGGTCGGGGCCTCGCTCGGAGACTCGCACCTCGTGTGTTTGTCGAGGATCAGGGCCGCGTCCAGGTCCGGATTGGCCTCGATCTGGTTCAAGGCTCAGATATCCGTCGCAAGGTCCTCGCACTACTTTGCGTCCTGCTGTCCCGCTCAAACCTATCAGCGACCCGTGACCAGGTTCTGGATGCCTTGTGGCCAGATCTTGAACCAGATGTGGCCGCGAACTCCTTGAACCAGACGATCTACTTCCTACGGAGGGTGTTCGAACCTGGATTTGCTGAGGACACGACGCCAGGGTATGTGCACCACGATTCCGACGTCGTGTGGCTGGACTCCGAACTCGTCACCAGCCGCTCTATCGAGACTCGTGCAGCCATTCGCGCCGTCGAGTCCGATCCATCGCCCGATCATGTCGAAGCCCTGAGCACGGCGTACAAGGGGCGCTTCGCGCTTGACTTTGCCTACGAGGAATGGGCTGTGGCCTACCGAGACTCTATGCATGCCGCTTATCTCGAGATTGTCGAGAAGGCGGTAATCGCTGACACCGAGAGCGGATATTTCGACCGAGCCATCGGTTTGGCGCGCCGGGCAATTGAGGTCGATCCAGAAGCCGAGCAAATCGAGCTTTCGCTACTGAAGCTCTATCGGCGCACTGGAGCCCACGCGGCGGCGGCGGAACAGTACGTCCACTATGCCGCCGTACTCCGCGACGACCTTGGAATCGAGCCGCCGCCGCTCGATAGCCTGTGACCATTAGGTAAGGTGCCGTATTGACCGGGGTCTTTCGGGATCCCTATAGTCCGGCCACTTCGTGGTACCTGAGTACTAGGAAGTCAAGTTAAGACGTCTGGGACGCGCGGAAGCACCACCTGAAATGGGCACTTAGGGTGGCGCCGAGCGAGTAGTGCAACCGACCCGACTTTCAGTCAGGTCGGTTTTCGTGTCTTGTGCACGAGGGCCGCGAGGAGGATAGATCGTGGCACCGGAATCCAGCAGCAAGGCCTGGTAGCAGGCGAACTCGAAAGGATCGACCGAATGAAGGTCCGACTCTTTCGATTAGCGGCGGCCGCAACAGCGGTCGCCGCTATCGCACTTGCGGGCGGAGCGTCGATCCGAGGTTTCTAGGACCTTGGTCCGGTTCCGACCCATGGCAGAAAGGGGTTACAGTCTCTCTGCCGACGGGTCGCAGGGACCAACCAGATGCCAAAGCCCCTAAAGCTGTATATCGCTGGGCTCGTGGTAGCCAGTGCCTTGGCGCTGGTGGCTGCGAGCCTCGTGTTTGGCGCGCGCGTCGGATACGTACTCGGCATGCGACCCGAGATCTCTGCTCTTCAGCCCGCTGACCAGGCGAAGGTCTTCGGCGGCCTCATCTTCTGGACCCTGATCACTCTCTTCGCGTCTGCACTCCCCGTGAGGATGCCTCGCGGCACCCTCGTGTCGGTCTCGATCGCCCCTATTGTTGCGGCTATGGTGCTGGGCGGCCCAGTGGCTGCTGGGTGGGTCGCGCTCATCGGCACAACGGAGATGCGCGAACTCCGCGGGCGAATCCCCTGGTACGGAAGCCTCTTCAATCACGCGGGTATCGTCTTGCCCGCCCTACTTGGGAGCCTCGTCTGCGAATTCGTCCGTGGAGCCTCCAACGACGCGGCCCTGACGTTTCTCGCAACAATGGCAGGGGCGGCTCTGTACTTCGCCTTGAACGTTGTCGTGACAGCCGCTGGGGTCAGCCTCCGAGACGACTTGGACTTCCGGCTCGTGCTCATCGGCGACACGAGAGCCTATCTGGCGAACCTCTTCGCCCTGGCGCCACTGGCGTGGCTGATGTCGCGTATCTACCAACTGCCAGACGGGGCCGGGATCTGGGCTACCTTGCTTTTCGCTCTGCCCCTGTATACGACGCGCTTGGCCCACCATCGCTTTGTCGAAATGCGGGAGATGTTCACCCAGACGATCGGGGCGTTGGCGGAGGCGGTCGACAAGCGCGACCCGACGACGAGCATGCACAGCCGCCGGGGGATGATGATCTCGGGCGATATCTGGCATG
>Ga0080064_1005639_pt1 | contig 14430 bp, 14 predicted proteins | sample Subgrocontami54m_FD_69260 | JGI IMG/M metagenome (GOLD analysis project Ga0080064, IMG submission 69260) | Subsurface groundwater microbial communities from S. Glens Falls, New York, USA - GMW46 contaminated, 5.4 m (SPADES assembly) (version 2) ...
CGAACAAACCTGAACCTGGGCGCGCCGCTCAGAAAGTAGACCATTCGCCGCTCGGAAAGTAGACCACCTGAGGGCCTGATGGCGGGCTTGCCGGATCCGGGGATCCGGGGTCCGCTGGGAGGATGCTCAGGATGGATCAGGTGCATGTGGTCCGGCACAAAGTGCTGGTGGAGGGTCGATCGCAGCGGGCGGTGGCTCGGGAGCTGGGATTGGCGCGGGTCACGGTCCGGAAGTACCTGGACGAGGCGGCCCCAGCGCGGAAAGCGGAAGCGGGGTCCCGGCCGCGGCCGGTGTGGGACGCGGTCGCGTCGCGGCTGCAGGCCGTACTGGCCGAGTCGGTGCGCTGGACCGGCGGCAAGCAGCGGCTGACGGCCACGCGGCTGCACACGTTACTGATGGCCGAGGGGCACCGCGTCGGCCTCACGGTCGTCAAGGACGCCGTGGCGGAGTGGAAGCGACAGCGCCGCGAGGTCTTCGTGCCGTTGACGTATTGGCCGGGGGATCTCGCCGAGGTCGACTTCTTCGAGGTGCTGGTCGACATCGACGGGACCCGTCGTAAGGCGTGGCTCTTCCTGATGCGGCTGATGTACTCGGGCCGCGACTTCGCGTGGATCTACGAGCGCCAGGATCAAATCAGTTTTCTCGACGGGCACGTCCGCGCCTTTGCGCACTTCGAGGGCGTCCCCGCGCGGGTCGCCTACGACAATCTGCGGGCCGCGGTCGTGCGGATCCTGGTCGGCGGTGCACGGACCTTGACGCCGCGGTTCGCGGCGCTCGCCTCACACTACTTGCTCGAAGCGTGTTTCTGTCGGCCCGGCGAGGGCCACGATAAAGGCGGCGTCGAGTCGCGCGGCAAAGCGGTGCGGCAGCAAGCGCTGGTCCCGATTCCGAGCGGACCGACGCTCGCCGGGATCAATGCGACGCTGCTGGCGCAGATGGATGCGCGGCTTGCCACCACGCGGGATGCGACCGGGCAGACCATTGGGGTGCGCTTCACCGAGGAGCAGCGGCTGTTTCGACTGGTGACGACACCATTTGCGCCGGAGGCGACGACGCTCGCCACGGTCACCCCGCGCGCGTTGGTGCGCCTCGAGGGCGCCGTGTACTCGGTGTGGACGCGCTGGGCGGGCCTCGACCTGGTGGTCCGCATCGGCGCCAGCACCGTCACGATCGTCGGCCGCGACGGCACCCACGTGCAGCACCCGCGGAAACGATTTGGTGAGCGGTCGATTGACTACCGGCACTACCTGGCGGAGCTCGCGCGCAAGCCGCAAGCGGTGCGTCAGGTGCTCCCGGATCTCCTCCGGGATCTCGGCGCCCCCTTTCCGGCCATCTGGGATCAGCTGCACGGGGCGCACGGGCCGCGCGAGGCCGCCCGGCTCTTCGCCAAGGTCCTCGGTCAGCTCGAGACCCAAGGAGCCGCCGTCGCCGTGCCCGCGCTGACTGCCGCGCTCGCGACGGGGACGCCGCTGCTGCTCGCGCTCACACCGCCGTGTGCCTCGATCGCCCGTATGACGGCCGACGCGGTGCCCGCCATCCTGCGCGCCATTGACGTCGGAAGTGGCTGTGCCGCTGATTATGACGCCTGGCTCGGCGAGGTGGCGGGATGAGCGCGCTGATTCGCGATCTCGTCGTCGGGCAGACGCGCGGCCTCAAGCTGCCCGGCATCGCGCGCACATTTGAAGGGCTCGCCCGGCAAGCGCGCGATGCCCACTGGCCGCACGAAGACTATCTGCACGAGGTCTTGAGCGCCGAGCAAGCCTCGCGGCATGAGTCGGTAATCCGGCAGCGGCTCCACGAGGCCCGCTTCCCGGAGGTGAAGACGCTCGACACGTTTGATTTCACCGCCGCCGAGGGGGTCAGCGCGACCCAGGTCCACACGCTTGCGCGCGGCGAGTGGGTCACTGCGCCGGAGAATTTGATTTTCGCCGGCCCCATCGGGACCGGCAAGACGCACTTGGCGATCGCGCTCGGCGTCGAAGCCACCAAACAGAAACGCCGCGTGCTCTTCACCCGCGCCGCCGACCTCGTGCGCCAGCTCCTCGAAGCGCGCGATACCCGCGAGCTCACGCGCCTCCAGCAGCGCCTCCTCCGCGTCGACGTGCTCATCGTCGACGAGCTGGGCTTCGTGCCCTTTGACCGCACCGGCGGCGAGCTGCTCTTCAATCTGCTCACCGACCGCTATGAGCGCCGCGCCACCGTCGTCACGACCAATCTGGCCTTCGCCGAATGGGTCACCGTCTTCGCCGGCGACGAGAAGCTGACGACCGCGCTGCTCGATCGCTTGGCCCATCACGCGACCGTGCTCACGACCAAAGGCAAAAGCTATCGCATGCGGAAGCGCCGCACCCGCGAGGAGCCATCGTGATCCCGTCGAGGCGACCGTGGTCCGCTCGCCACGTCCATTCTCGCGGTTCTCGGTGGGCGCTCGCCGGCCCAGGCCGGCTCCCGCTGCCTGGAAGACCCTGAAGGAGGAGATCAGATGGACGATCGTTAGGTCAGAACCACGTAGAATGAACCGCCCTCAGGTGGATCACTTTCTGAGCGGCGTACTGGTCTACTTTCCGAGCGGCGCGCGCACTGGATGCGCGCCTCGAGATCTTCACGAGCCTCAGGCTGGAAAAACTCGATGGGCTCGCACTTCAGCAACAGCTCGATGCCATAGGAAGGATTCGCGAACCGGAAACGGAACCGAAGCCGACACCCCAATAGTGTCCACATCTCAGATCGTCCAGGCCAAGCTTCGCACGCCAACTGTGCGCGCGAAGTAATCGGCTCGACATCCTCACTATGGCTCTGCGACGACGTGCAACCGCCGAATTCATCGGCGCGGCGCTCCTGCTCGCTGCGGTGGTGGGTTCGGGCATCATGGGCGAGAGGCTTTCCTCTGGAAACGTCGCTCTGGCGCTGCTCGCGAACTCACTGGCGACAGGCGCTGCACTCACAGCACTGATCATGCCCTTCGGTCCAATTTCAGGTGCGCATTTCAATCCGGCTGTCTCGATCGCCGATGCATCGCAGGGAGGCTTGCGATGGTGCGAGGCGTTGATTTACGTGCTCGTTCAATTCCTTGGAGCCTTTGCGGGCGTCGGCGTTGCGGACGTGATTGTTCGGGGAACCGGCGTACGCATTCTCCACTCACGTTCGCAGTGGATCGGCACAGGCGTTCAGCGAGGCAGTCGCGACGTTTGGACTACTCGCGGTGATTTGGGGATGTTCACGCCGAAGGTCTTCGGCCGTCCCGTTCGCGGTTGCTGCGTACATCGTCGCCGCGTACTGGTTCACAGCCTCCACCTCCTTCGCAAATCCTGCGGTGACGCTGGCGCGGGCGTTTACGAACACGTTCACGGGGATTCGACTGCAGGACGTCCCGACGTTCTGGGCCGCTCAGCTAACAGGTGCCGCCACGGCCAGGTTGCTGTTCCGATGGCTCGTGCCGTCGCTTCCAGAGTCTGCATCTCAAGTCGTCGTGCCGCATGTGAAGGACTAGCTACGGACCCCTTCGGTACCGTTCAATCTACCCATCTCCGCGACGAGTTGACGCGATTCAGCCGTCAACTGCGCACCGCGAGCAGACCCCTTACCAGACCGAGTCGTAATCAGACGCGCCCCGAGCACCCGCTCAGCGCGCCGAATGTACCCCCACGCGTGACGGTAGGACCAACCCACTTGTCGAGCGGCCCGCGCTAGAGATCCTTCCGCAGCCACTCCCGCGGCGTTGCGGGTCCGCGCGTCTTCTGGGACGGCGGTCGCGGCCAGACCTTCTTTGCCACAGTCGGGTTCACCGCGGAAGATCGCCGCGGCGGTACGGTTCGAGGTGCGATCCTTCCCATCGCCGGTGTTTGCTCACGCCACGCAGTTAACCGGTTGTCGTGTAAACCAAACCGCCGCGGCCGTGAGCCAACCTTCACGGGTCCGTAGCGTTGAAGGCGAAGATCGCGGACTTCGAGCAGGTGCTGCAAGAGCGTGAGACGCGGAAAGAGCTGAACGCGTCGTCACGTGCGTCGATGAACGCTGCGCTCGAATCGGGTCTGGCCGCCGTCCAGCGGCTGGACGCGATCGTCAGCAACGTGCTCGGTGACGATGCGGCGGCGATGGCAAGCTGGGCGGTCGCACGGCGAATCGAGCACTACGGTGGTACGAAGAGGGCCAGCACGGTGCGCTCCGTAGCGGTTGCCACTGGCGCGGCAGCAACACCACCATCAGCCGGCGCGGCACTCACGCCAATCGTACCGCAGGCGACTAACGCATGAACCCACGGTCGTGACGGGTCAGGCGACTGCGCCTGGCCCGTCTTTTCCGCGCCTCAGGTCGTCATGCCGCATCCGAATCGCTAAGCCAGCAGCGCAAGCGAGGTTCCGATTTCACGCCGTCGATACGTTGCTGATACGCGCGGCAGGTAGTGTGGTTCGTGCGGCGGCCGGTTCACTTCCGCTGCAAGGACGAATGTCATGAATGCCAATCCTGAAACGAGCGCACACGACCCCGCCGACGAAACGTTCGCTGCTGCACTCCGCCGGGCGAAGGCGGAGTTTCTCGAGATGCCTGGGCTGCGTCTGACACTCGCGCAGGCGCAGCGGTTGTGGGCGCTCGATCGCGCGTTGTGCGATGCCGTTCTTGCGGCGCTGGTCGAGACGCGCTTTCTGGTTCAATCGCGCAACGCGTCCTTCATCCGCGCCGACTAACGTCGCTGATGCGACGTCTCCGTGACGTTACAGGGCAGAAAGCTGAAGATCCTGATCGTCGCACTCGTGACGGCAGTTGTCGCCACGCTCCTGCGCGCTCAGCAATCCCGACCGAGGCTGATCGTTCTGCTCGTCGTCGACCAGTTCCGCGGCGACTACGTCGATAAGTTCCGGCAACAGTGGACCGGCGGCCTGCACCGCCTCCTTACGGACGGCGCCTGGTTCCGGCAGGTCGACTACCCGTATTTTTACAACGTAACGTGCTCCGGCCACGCCACCATCGCGACCGGCAGTTTGCCGTCGACACACGGCATGGTGATGAACACGTGGTGGGATCGTCAGCAACATGCCCAAGTCCCGTGCACCCGGGAATATGCGGAGTAATCCTGCGGCTGGCTCTGCTGTTCGTCGGAGCCTGCAAGCAATTCCTGGCGTGTTAGACGTCTACATGCGCGATCGAATCGAGGCAAATCAGTTCGAGGCCGATCCGATCGGCCGGCGCCTCGCCCACAGCTACGATCGCAAACGAAGTGGCGACATGACCGTCGTGCTCCGGCCGTACTGGTTGATGTATCTCGGTGCCACGACGCACGGTTCGTCGTACGGGTTCGATACGCGCGTGCCGCTGCTGTTCATGGGAAAAGGGATCGCCCCTGGTGAATATCTGGAGCCCGCCAGCCCCGCGGATGTGGCGCCCACGTTCGCATTTCTTGCCGGCGTGACGCTTCCTGGCGCACAGGGACGCGTGCTCACCGAGGCGCTTGCGCACACCGTGCCGAGCGCGCGAAACACGCGATAGAGCCGCGAGCCTTCACAGGCTTGCCCTCCTCACAGCAGCAGCACCAACTCCAGCACGATAAGGATGACGATCGTGAGCTCGAGGAACTCGCCCCGCGCCATGGCCGTCTGCTCGACGGTGAATCGGTAGATGTCGTCGAGCGCCTTCAGCTTTTTCTGAACGCTGCCTTTCCACTCGCTGAGCCCGAGCCGCGCGGCAGCGAGACCAAAGAGCCGCGCGGCGTAGACGTCGCCCACGATCTTCAGAGCGTTCTCCGTTCTGTCGGTCAGCTCGTTGACGTCGATGAAGAGCGAGTGGAGCTGGTGGGCGGCGCGCGTATAGCGCCTAGCCAGCCAGTTGTACAGCCAGCCTGTCTTCTGCAGTTGCGGGTAAATCCGTTCCAGCTCCGCATCGAGCAGTCGGTCGTAGTACCGGAACTCGAGGAGTTGCGAGTTGGCGAACTCGAGAATCTCCAGCGCCGCAAGCGCCCCGGTCTCCGTGTCACGGATGAACGCGCTGCTCCAGGTCGGGATCACCAGATCGTCGGCGAAGTAGGAAATGTGGTGTCGAAGAACCTCGTCGCGTTCCTCGGCGCTCAACGCGCTGCGTTCACCTCTGAGCAATTGTGCGATCGTGCCGCCGTGCGCCGCCAGCAGCTCGTCGGCGGTCTGACCGTCGTCGGTATGCGTCGCGGCGAAGACGAGATAGTCCTCCGCGAGGAACTCGTCGCGCGGACGCGTAATGGCGGTGCCTATCCGCTCGACGAGCCGTCGGGCAAAGCGCTCGGCGTTCTGCGCGAGCGCCGAGTTCTCGTGGCAGGCGAGCCCGTAGTCGACCCATGCCTCCCAGGTTCCCGAGAACGCCCTCGTCAGCGCCACGGAGATGACGCCGTAGTCGAACGTCTTGAACCGCACCGTGAATCCGTCCGTGTCCGGCATGCCGACGATATGGCCATCGAGCGCGATAGGCGGCTGCCGGTATTGCACGTACGATGGTGTTGTCGGCTTCGGTGACAGCCGTGCCGCAACACCGGCGCCGATCGCGCTCTGGACGCGCGGGAGGTCGATCGCTTCGGCGACGTCGAACAGGAAAAACGCGGTGACCGATCCGGAGACGACGCTCGACATCATTCGATCCTAGTTGGCTGAACCCCTTGGAAAGCACGCATTTCATCCGGGAGACGCCGTTCGTCTGTACGACGCCTATGGTTCGCGCCGCTGCCCTATTGCGTCAAGGTGCTTCTGCAGGGACAGCGAGTCCAATGCTTCGAGTCGAAGGCTCGTGAAGATCTTCAGCCGGGCGTCGAGCTCCGTGAATGCCCTGTTGAATGCGCGCTCCCGCTCTTCCTGTGTTCCTTCAACGGCGGCCGGATCCTCAATGCCCCAGTGGGCTGTCATCGGCTGGCCGGGCCACGTCGGACAGATCTCCTGCGCCGCGCGATCGCAGACGGTGAACACGAAATCCAAGTGGGGTGCCCCATCGCTGGCGAACTCGTCCCAGCTCTTGCTGCGGAAGCCTTCCGCAGGGATGTGATTGCGCTTCAGGATCTCGAGTGCGAGGGGGTGGACCTCGCCTTTGGGGTGGCTGCCGGCGCTGACGGCGTGGAAGCGGCCCTTGGCGCGATAGTTCAACAGCGCCTCCGCGATGATGCTGCGCGCGGAGTTTCCGGTACAGAGGAACAACACGTGAAAGCGACGATCGGTCATACAGGTGACTGTCGATCGACGCCTCGAAGAAATGAAGTCGCGGGCGTTACGGACGTGTTAATTGCGGTCGCACCTCAGACAGGCGGTGCGGTGGGCAGCGTAATCACGAATCGCGCGCCTCCCTCCGGCCGGTTCTCTGCGGCCGCCTGACCGCCGTGCAGCTCCACCAGGTGCTTCACGATCGCCAGCCCGAGGCCGGTGCCGCCGGGACGCGATCGTGACTTGTCGACACGATAGAACCGCTCGAATACACGCGAGAGATCTTCAGACGGGATCCCCGGGCCGGAATCCGAGACCGAGATGCTGACGGTGCTGGCGCGCCGCGTTGCCTCGAGGTGGATCGCGGATTCCTCGGGCGAGTAGTTCACGGCGTTCTCGACGAGGTTTCGCAGTACGTCGTGAAGCTTGGTAGGGTCCGCGCTGAGACGGCACGCCTCCGGATCGACAGTCGTAGTGATGTGCTGGCGCTTCGCTTCGATCGTCTGCGCGACATCGGCGATGACCGTATTGAAGAGCTGCTGCATGTCGCACGGCGCCAGATCGAGCGCCTCCTGCCGCGCATCGAGGCGGGCGAGGCGCAGCAGATCGCTGACGAGCCGTTCCATGCGCGCGCTATGACGGGCAATGACCTCCAGGAAGCGCCTGGTGTCCTCCGGGTCCGGCCGATCGTCGAGCAGTGCTTCCACGTATCCGCGGATCGCCGTAAGCGGCGTCCGCAGCTCGTGGGACACGTTCGCAACGAAGTCGCGCCGGATCTGATCCGCGCGCCGAAGATCCGTGACGTCGTGCAGCACGAGCACCGCGCCGCCGCCACCGCTGCGCGCGACCGGCGCCGCCCGCGCGACGAACGTACGTCCTGGGTCGCGCATCAGCGCAAGCTCGCGGTTGTCGGCCTCCTCGCCGCGGAGGGCTGTGCCGAGCTGCGCGGAAACGTCGGGATGGCGGATCACTTCGACATACGGCCGACCGATGGACGTCGCGTCCATGCGGAGCATCGACTGCGCCGCGCGGTTCGCCAGTTGCAGCCGGCCGGCGCCGTCGACGACCAGCACGCCTTCGACCATCCCCGAGAGAATCGCATCGAGCCGCGCCCGGTCACGCAGGAGCTCGTCGACGCGGCGGACAAGATCCCGGACCGATCCGTCGAACTCACGCGCCACCATTCCGAGTTCGTCGGACCCGTAGTCGACGAATGGGTGTTCATCGTCACTTCGCCGATGATGGCCGGCGGTCGCAGCGATCGCCCGCACCCGCTGCTTGAGGAACATGGAGAGAAGGAAGGCAAACGCGAGCGCTGCAACCAGGGCAATCGCGACCGCAACGGGAATGGAGACGCGCCGTGTGACCAGCGTCACCGCGGCGACGGCCACCAGCGAGAGGAAAAACTTCGCGCGGAGACCCAGGCTCACGTCACCTCATTGTCCGCGAGCTTGTAACCGAACTGTTTCACCGTGACGAGCGCATCGACGAGTGCAGGCAGCTTTTCTCTCAGGCGTCGCACGTGGACGTCAACGGTGCGCGTACCGCCCGTATAACGATAGCCCCACACGTCGCCAAGCAGCAGGTCACGCGACAGTACGCGGCCGCGATGCTCGAGCAAGTATTGGAGCAGGAGGAACTCTTTCGCGGTGAGCCTGACGTCGCGGCCGTCGTCCGACACCGTGTGTCGCGAGAGATCCATCGCGATCTGTCCGAAGCTCAACGTCGTCACCTCGGCGTCCGTCCGCTTCGACCGGCGCATCAGCGCCCTGACCCGCGCGACAAGCTCGTTCGGGCTGAACGGTTTCGCAAGATAGTCGTCTGCGCCGATTTCGAGACCGACGATGCGGTCGGTCTCCTCCGCGCGGGCGGTCACCATGATGATGGGAATCGCGGCGGTTGCCTTGTCGCCGCGCAGCGCGCGGCAGATCTCCAGGCCGCTGAGTCCAGGCAGCATCACGTCCAGCACCACGAGGTCCACCGGATGGCGCCGGGCGTACGCGAGCGCTTCGTCACCGGCGCTTGCGATGTAGGTCGTCCAACCTTGCTTGTGAAGATAGTGCGTGATGAGCTCGGCGATGTCGCGGTCGTCTTCGGCAACGAGGATTTTCATCGTAAGGGTGTCGCCATTATCTCCTCACCGCTTTCTCGCTCACGTGACGGCGCCTCGTCATCCGAAAAGGGCGAAGAACTATTGTGATTGACACCGCACGAGGACGTCGAGCCGTCCGCACAAACATCAATCGCTGGCAGGTATCTGTGAACCTTCTGTAAACACGCCACTTATATGGCTGTGGCGCGTGGCACGCCGTTTGGACCAGGGCCTGCCAGGATTCTGTGGGAGGAGGGTGATAGACGTGAAACCGATGGCAGCAGCACTCGCAGGCGCCCTGATTTCGGGCGGGGGGATGTACGTGGTCGGCACGCATGCGCAGGACCGGCTGGTGGGAAATCCAGCGTATGTGCAAACGGTTGATGGGCAGTGGGTGCAGGTCGCGCAGCCGGGCATGAGCTACTACACCACCGGCGCGCCTGTGGCAGCGCCGATCGTTCGGCGGACGCCTGCGGCGCCGCGACGAACTGTCTATCGCACGGTCGAGCCAGTTGCGGTGCGGAACGTCGAAACGACACCGCGACGTTCGGTGGCGAAGACGGCCCTGATCATCGGTGGCTCGGCGGCGTCCGGCGCGGGCGTCGGCGGGATTGTCGGAGGCAAGAAAGGCGCCTTGCTTGGCGCAGCGATCGGCGGCGGCGCAGCTTCCATATACGAAGCCACTCGCCGTTAACCGAGAGAGGCCGGGGGCTAATGCTCTCGGCCTCTTTTTGTGCCTGTAGGGGTTAGGGGGAAGCGGGAAGGGTTAGAAAGACGGGCTGAACTTCAGAAAGAGGCGTGTGCCTTCACCGCCGCCGAAGCCGACATCGAGCCTGGCGAACACGCGCTTGTCGTTACCCGCCCGCACGCCAAATCCATACGCGCGTTTCAAGTCCTGAAGATTGATGTCCTGCCAGTCGTGCGCGACCTTCCCCCAATCAACGAAGCCGGCGACGTGAACCATCTTGTGCACGCGATGACGGAGCTCGACATTAGCTTGAGCCACGGCCGGACCCGGCCAATCGCGCGCGCGACCACGTCGGTGCTTCTGATCCCGTAATCGACGCGCGAGTCGTCGCTCGCGTCGATCCCGAGCCCATAGAAATCGTCCTGCGTATTGTTCCGGAACGCGAGGTTCGTCCAGACCTCGAACGACTGGCTGGCGGTCTGCACCCAGCGCGCCTTCGCGTCGGTGCCGCGATAGGCCTTCATGGACCCAAGTGCCGACACGTCCACGTACGCCCAGACCACATGCTAGCGATAGCCGCCCCTGCCGGCGAGTCCGCTTCCCGGGTCCAGCCCGCCGAACCGGGGATAGAAGCCATCCCCTTCCAGTTTCTGGACGATAGGATTGTTTTCGACGTACCGCCGGACCTTTTCGAACGAGTGGCGGTTGATCGGTCGCCTGAGGCGGCGTGCGCGTCGGACCCTGGTCGGCCTTTGATTCAATCGTCGACGGCTCGGGCTGATCGACAGGCGCTTGCTGCGCTCCCAGAGGAGACGTCAGGAGGAGTCCGACGGCGGCCGCGATCGCGGGTGAGTATTTCAACATTCGCGGCGACTGAGCTCGCTTAGAGCTCGCGTACGCCGTGCTTCTTCAGCAGAAACCATGCTGCTACGGAGCTCAGCAATACTCCGTTCATGATCAGCACGGTAGGAGCGGACGTGAGGGTGGCAACCCAGCCGGACACGAGGCTACCGAGCGGCATCCCGCCGCGAAACGCCAGCATATAGATGCTCATCACGCGGCCGCGCATCTCGTTCGGTGCGATCAGCTGCACGAGCGACGTGACGGTGGAGAAGACCACCATCAACGCAAAGCCGGTGAGAAATAGCAGCACCTCGCTGAGGATCAGCGTGCGTGACAGCGCAAACGCGACGATCAGCAGGCCGTACACGACCTGCATCGACAGCGCCGTCAGACCCATCCGCTTGAACTTGCCAAGCCACGCGACCGTGAGCGCGCCGACGATCGAACCGGCGCCCGAAAACGCCATGAGATGGCTGTACGTGCTGGCGCCTTCGTGAAAGACCTGCTGCGCGAAGAGCGGCAGAAACGTCAGCACGGCAAATCCGAGAAACGTCGTCGCCGCAGCCAGCACGATCAGGCCGAGCAGCATTCCCTGATGCCGCACGTACGACAGGCCGTTTCGCAGCTCGTCGCGCATCCCTGTCGATGTCGCGGGCGGGATGTGCTTCACGTGCAGCGCCATCAGCGTGTTGATCACAACGACGAACGACAGGGAATTCAGGAGGAAGCAGGCATTCATCGCCTGCGGTTCGTCGTAGCCCCACCTGGTGAATACCGTCAGCGTCGCCGCGAAGAGCAGCGGACCCAGCACGCGCGCAACGTTGAACTGGATCGAGTTGAGCGCGACCGCGTTGGGCAGATCCTTCTTGTCGACGAGCGACGGGATGAGTGACTGGTAGGCGGGTCCACCGAACGCCTGCGCGATACCCGTCACGAACGACAATGTGAGGATGTGCCAGATCTGGACGACCTGAAAATACATGAGCGCCGCGAGCGCGGCTGACGTCGTCATCTGGATGTACTGCGAGGCGATCAGCGTCCGGCGGCGATCGTGGCGGTCGGCCAGCACGCCGCCGACGAGCGAGAACAGGATGATGGGGAGCTGCTGCAGGAAGGCATCGAGGCCGAGGAAAAATGGCGAGTGCGTCAGCGACAGCACCAGCCAGTTCTGCGCGACGATCTGCATCCACGTGCCGATGCTCGAGGTGCACGCGCCAAACCACTGCACGCGAAAGTCGCGGTATGAGAACGCCGACAGCGTCCGCATGAGCGTCCGGGTGCCGAACGAGGGAGTTGACGCCGTCTCGGCGGAGGCCTGGGCGTCGGAACCGGGCGTGGGGGTTTTCGGAGCGGCCGCGGTGGTCACACGTGGAAGGTTCATCTTACCGGGCTTGACGTCTGAACGCAGATTCGCCATACTTTCGCTTTTGGGCGAAAGTATGGCGAATCACACGCTGGCTGTTCTGGAATCTGCTCTTCGCGCCCGCAAGCTCGATCGCACGCTGACCACGGCGCTGCCGCCGCTCGAGCGGCGCGACGAATCGGCCCTCATCCCCACCTCCATCGCCGCTCTTGATGCCTGCCTGCACGGGGGACTGCCGCGCGGACAGTTGTCCGAAATCGTCGGGCCGCGGTCCTCGGGCCGGACGACGCTCCTGCTGAAGATGATGGCCGCCGCGACGCAGCGCGGCGAGCTCGCCGCGATGGTCGATACCTTCGATCGTCTCGATGTCGCATCAGCCGGTGCGGCCGGCATTGATCCCGATCGCCTGCTCTGGATTCGCGGCCAGACGATCTGCGAACACGGGCCACGGCTTGCCCGACGTAGCCGAGGCGAAGTCGGGAGTCACGGAGGTAAGCCGTGGCTTGGCGAAGCATCAATGGAGCAAACGGTCGTCGACCGCGCGCTGAAGGCGCTCAACCTCGTGTTGCAGGCCGGCGGCTTCGCGTACGTCGCGATTGATCTCGCCGATGTGCCGCGCTCGGCGCTCACGCGGATTCCGTTTACGACGTGGCTCCGCGTTCAGCGCATCATCGAAGGAAGCGACACCGCATGCGTGCTCGTCGCGCCGCAGTCGCTCGCGCGCAGCGCTGGCGGGTTGACGTTGTCGCTGACCGCGTCTGCACGCTGGGCGGGCGAGGGCGATCGCAGCCGGCATGTGATCGGCGCCGATCTCACCGTGCGCGTCGTCTCGCCGCGCCGGAGAGTCGACGGAGAAGTCAGCATGTCGGCCACCGTTACTCACTGATCACAAGCCACAGAGACACAGAGTCACAGAGACGAATTTGCTCTGTGTCTCTGCGTCTCTGTGGCCCGTTTCGGGCGAAGGTTGCGGGAGTTGAAAAATGTTTGCCGCTGTATATGCTCCTGAAGAAAGTCCCTCCAATGTGCTGATGGAGGTCGCGCGCGATTTCTCGCCGCGCGTCGAGGCGTGTGGACCTCGAGAGGTCACGCTCGATTTGAGCGGGCTCGCGCGACTGTTCGGCGACGGGAAGACAATTGCCGCGGAACTGCGCCGCACCGCGGCCGATCATGGGCTGCGCGTGCGCGTCGCGGTTGCCGGCACGCGCACGGCCGCGCGCCTGCTGGCGCATCACTCGGCGGATCGTCAAGGTCCGCCCTACGGTGATGTGATCGTCATCGAGCCCGGCACCGAAGCGGCGTCACTGGCGAATCTCCCTATCGAGTTGCTCGCGATCTTCGAAACCTTTGCGCCCAAATCCCAAATCCCAAATCCCAAATCCCAAACCCCGAATCACGAATCCCGGATGCCTGATCCCCGATCCCCGATCCCCAATCCCTTCACGATCACGCTGCGTCGCTGGGGATTGAGAACGCTTGGTGATCTGGCATCGCTGCCGCCGGACGAAGTGGCGGCGCGCCTTGGGCAGGCGGGTGTGGAGTGGCAGCGTCTGGCCCGCGGCGAGGATCGACGTCCGCTCCTGCCGGCAGTGCCGGAGGAGCGCTTCGAGCAGGCGCTCGATCTCGAGTGGCCCATCGAGGGGCTCGAGCCGTTGTCGTTCGTGCTCGGACGGCTGTTGGAGCCGCTCTCGGCGCATCTCGAGCGACGCGATCGCGGCGGCGCCGTCCTCCATGTGCGCCTGCATCTCGTGACACGCGAGGTGCACGAGCGGTCGCTGCAGTTGCCGGCACCGATCCGCGATGCGCGCACGCTGCGCACGCTCGCGCTGCTCGATCTCGAGTCGCATCCGCCATCAGCCGCCATCGATCGCGTCGTGGTTGCCATCGACCCGACGCCGGGACGCGTCGTCCAGTTTTCTCTGCTGACGCGTCCGCTGCCGTCTCCCGAACAGGTCTCGACGCTGATGGCGCGTCTGAACGCGCTCATGGGCGAAGGACGCTGCGGCACGGCGGTCGCCGTGGACTCGTGGGAACCCGGGGCGTTTGCGATGAAACCGTTCGCCCCGTCCGATTCCGCCGCCATTCACTCAAACGGGCCACAGAGACGCAGAGACACAGAGTCTTCGAATGCTTTTCAAGTCCATGAAAGCCGCGCGATTGAGCGCCGCGCAAATGAAAGCCTCTGTGACTCTGTGTCTCTGTGGCCCGTGGCAGTGATTGCGTCGAATGATACAGGGATCAGGGATCGGGGATCAGGGATCAAAAGCACAGAACCTGCGAACCCCCGGATCCCTGA
>Ga0080064_1005641_pt1 | contig 14423 bp, 12 predicted proteins | sample Subgrocontami54m_FD_69260 | JGI IMG/M metagenome (GOLD analysis project Ga0080064, IMG submission 69260) | Subsurface groundwater microbial communities from S. Glens Falls, New York, USA - GMW46 contaminated, 5.4 m (SPADES assembly) (version 2) ...
TCGCGGCGTTCTTCTTATACAACCGCGCTGGCGGGTCGGTCTTCGACTCCTGCGTGTCCCGCAAACACTTGCTCCCACGCGCTCCCGTCCCCACCGCCGACACGCGTTCCCAGGCAAACCGACCTACTCCCACGACAAAGATTTTTGGACCGCGCCTCCCAACTTCGGATAGAATTGAATAGGAGCGGCTTTTTAGTTCGCTCGCAAGCTATTAAATTTTAAATGAACCTTGGGAGGTTTCGATGCGGTTAATTTCATTGAATCGAGCGGCGAAAATCGCGCTCTCGATCACGTCCGTTTTCGTATTTCTTATTTTGGTCTTCCGGGCGAACTTGGCCATGGCGGCCGACGAGGGTGAAGCAACCTACAAAGCCAAGTGCCAGATGTGCCATGGCCCCGATGGAACCAGTAACACGCCCACCGGCAAGAGCATGAAGGCTTCCGATCTGACCGCTGCGGATACCCAGAAAAAGTCGGATGAGGATCTGAAGGAAACCATCAGCAAGGGCAAGAACAAGATGCCCAGCTTTGCAAAAACCTTGAAAGAAGATCAAATCGGCCAGCTCGTGGCGCACCTGCGCACGTTCAAGAAGAAGTAGGAAAGAAATACGCCGGATTCGCCGAACTCTGGCGGAGAGTTGCCGGGGATGCCTGTTGTGTTGGGTAGCCCCGGCAATTAATTTTCCGGTTGAATTGCAATTTCACCTACCTGCGTCTGTGTTTCGCGCCGTCTCGTAATATTTCCCGCTGGAATTCACTCACGCCGAAGCGTGAACTGGAATGGCGCGGGTGATATGCCCCCAAAATCAACGCGTTACCAATTAATGAAAAGCCTCGTTTGCGGCACCTCAATTGCAAGTAAATCTTGTTGGTAACAATCATAACGGGAGGTTCTGAATGCGTTTTAAAATGAACAACTCAGCAATACGGTTTGGGCTCGGCGTTGCGACCGCTCTTGCCGTCATTTTCTTTGTTTTCCGAGGCAGCTCTCTCAACGCGGCTGGCGAAGGCGATGCGGTTTATAAGGCCAAATGCGCGGCTTGCCATGGCCCGGATGGGGCCGGTCAGACGCCCACCGGCAAAAGTCTGAAGGTCCGCGATATGCGCACGCCCGAAGTCCAGAAACAGTCGGATGCGGAGCTGACCGAAATCATAGCCAAGGGCAAAAATAAGATGCCGCCCTTTGAAAAATCGTTGAAGCCGGACCAAATCGGCCAGATCGTCACAACGTTGCGCGATATGGCTAAAAAATAACTCGATGAACCGGTCGATGAACCGATCATGGCCTTGGGGATCGAGCGGGAATATGATCTCCGGCAAGGCGTGATCGGAATCGCGATTCGGCAATTATTTGCAGGTCATTGGCCGATGGCGAGGGGTCTTCCTCCGCCTCTCTCCATCGCCAGGGCAGACAGGATGGCAGACTTACTCCGTGCCTTTGGTTGGTGCGGTGGAGCCGGTCGCCCCCGTTAGGCAAGCGTGCCGCAACAGTGACGGAGCGGCTCTGGGGAGGGGGCGGCGCTTTCTCATTTTGGCCGCCCCTTTTGGTCGTATCGTAGTATCGAGGAGGAGCTCGTCGTGCCGTCCTCGCCGCTACATCTCTCCCGGCATAATCCCCGCGTTCGCCGTTGCTTCCCCCGCTCATGGTTCCAGCGGCGCGACAGGGTCCTTTACGGTGCGATTTTAGCTGCTCTATTCTTTATCGGCACCGCGGCGTTGCAAGCCCAGGAGTGCCTGGATTGCCATACTACGGACCTGGATCCGCAGCGGCCCTCGCTCACCATCGCCGCAGAGGATTTCCAGCAAAGCATTCACGGCAAATTGGGTTGTTCCGGTTGCCATCGCGATGTGCGTGGATTTCCGCACGAAAACGTTAAATTACCCCAGTGCGGCACCTGCCATCAAAACCAAACGCAGGTTTTTGCTTCGAGCGTGCACGGACGGGCCTTGGCCCGCGGCGACCATGATGCCGCTTCGTGCCAAAATTGTCACGGACCTACTCACGCGGTGAAGGCAGTCCGCGATCCCAGTTCCACGGTCTATCCTCTTCACCTCCCGCGGACCTGCGGCAATTGCCACGGCAACCCCGAACTGGCCAAGAAACACGGAATTTCGGTCTCGAATCCCTATCAACTTTACATGGATTCGATCCACGGCCGCGCCATCACCCAAAGCGGGCTGCTGGTGGCGGCCAACTGCTCGAGCTGCCATGGAACCCATGAAATTCGCGCCAAGAGCGATCCCGATTCCAAGGTGAACTGGAAAAACATTCCAGCCACTTGCGGCACCTGTCATGCTGGAATCGCGGCGACCTATCGGTCGAGCGTCCATGGACGCGCGTTCGAGGCCGGGAAGACGGGGGCGCCCGTTTGCATCAACTGCCACACCGCCCACGAGATCACTCGCGTCGATACGGATGCCTGGAAACTGGCCGTCGTCAAGGAATGCGGAATCTGCCATAAACAATCGCTGCGCACCTATCGGGACACCTTCCACGGGCAAGTCAGCTCGCTCGGTTTTACGGTGGTCGCGCGCTGCTCGGACTGTCACGGATCGCATGAGATCCTTCCGGTCTCCGATCCCAAATCCTTGGTGGCCGCGGCGAACCGCGTGACAACCTGCCAGAAATGCCATCCCCAGGCGACGGCGAGTTTCGCGCGGTTCGATCCGCACGCCGACCGCAAAGACCGATCCAGGAATCCGGGCCTCTATTACACGGCTCTCTTAATGAACAGCCTCATCGTGAGCGTTTTTGTGTTTTTTGGATTGCACACGGCGCTGTGGCTGGTGCGATCCACGATAGAGCGGAGCCGGGGAAGCCGGCCGCCGCAAAAACCGAAACCCGCGGCGGAACGTCCGGCGGAGTAGACCATGCAGCAGACCGAGACATCCCCGCGCTACTATTTCCGGTTCCAGCTTTTGCACCGGATCTTGCACGGGTTCCTCATGACGAGCTTCCTGGGCCTCGCGGCCAGCGGAATGCCGCTGCGTTTCAATCAAGCGGCCTGGGCCAACCGGTTCAGCCAGGCCATCGGTGGCTTTGGCGCCATCCGTTTCTTCCATTTATTCTTCGCAATCTTGCTGACGCTGTGCTTCGCCGTGCATCTCGGCTACCTCTTCTACGTGGCCGTGATCAAAAGGGAGCGCGGCATCTTATGGGGGCCGTCGTCGCTGGTCCCGCAGTGGAAAGATTTTCTCGATGTATACCAGCAGTTCAAATGGTTTTTTGGACGGGGACCGAAACCGCAGTTTGCGCGGTTCACCTATTGGGAAAAGTTCGACTATTGGGCGGTTTTTTGGGGCATGGCCATTATTGGAACCACCGGCTACGTCATGTGGTTCTCCACATTTTTTGCCCGGTTTCTGCCGGGTAAGCTTTTCAACGTTGCCTTGCTGATCCATGCCGATGAAGCACTGCTGGCGGTTTGGTTCGTCTTCGCCATTCACTTCTTCAACAGCCATCTGCGCCCCGAAGAGTTCCCCATGGACCTGGTGATGTTAACCGGCAGAATCAGCGAGGAAAAGCTGCGCGAGACTCGCCCGATCGAGTACCGCCATCTCGTGGAACAAGATAATTTAAGTTCGCTCGAAGTGGAACCGCCGCAACCCTCGCTCAAAAACTTCGGCCGCGTCGCCGGCTTCACCGTGATCGCCATCGGCCTGTTCCTGTTCGGCCTCACGCTCTGGTCGTTCCTGAACGAATGAGAGAAACCTTCGAGCTGCCGCCGTCTCGGGCGCTGGTTTAGCCGCCGGCGCGTTAGAAAGCTAGAGGTAGCCACGACGAGCGCCGTTCTCGTCGTGGGTCCTACTTTCACAATTGCATACCTCCCAAGGCTAACAAACCACGGATGTTAACATAGTAAGCAGTTGACATTAATAAGGAGAGGACGGCAGCCAAATTGCCCATTTCACGCTGCGCTCGAGATATGGTACACAAGGATAATTCGTGGCCAGTGCGAAACAACTTGTATCCCCCCGACCGGGTTTATACGTACTAATAACAGGCCGACCGGCGCCCGCCCCCGTGGTGTCGGAGAGCCTTGTGTGTTCGCTGATCTTCATACTGGAAGGAAAATGAGAATGGTTTCCGTTCTTCATCGGCTTTTTTCACGCATCCCGATTGTCTTTCTCTTTGCCATCAATACGACGGCGTTTGCTCAGCACGCCACGCTCGTACCCTCGGAGGAGGTGGTGTTGCCTGGGACGTCGGATTCCAACAGTCCGGCGCACTGGAAGGATGGGCAACTTGCGATTTTTCAATCGCTGAGCCTGCCACTTATCAGCGAAGGCTCGGCGCAAACGGAACGGTTGAGGGTCCGGCCTGTTCTTCTGAACAGTTTCACGCATTATCCACTCTGGATTGAAGCGACATGGTTGGATGACGACGGCACTCTATACGCCTGGTATCATCACGAAACGTGGGTCTGCAAAAATGGGCTCTCGGTCCCGGAGATTGGCGCATTGGTGTCGAAGGACGGCGGCCATTCCTTCGATGATCTGGGCATTATTTTGACTTCGGGCGACTCGGCCAACTGCAATGCAGGCAACGGCTATTTCGCGGGAGGTCACGGAGATTTCACGGTGCTGGTCGATCCCTGGCGGTTCTATTTCTATTTTTACTTCACCAATTACGGCGGCTCCAGCCAAGGAATCGCCGCTGCGCGGTTACCCTTCGCGGCCCGCATGCGTCCCGTGGGACAAGTTTCGAAGTATTACCAGCACGGATGGACGGAACCGGGGCTGGGCGGCCGCGTCACGGCGATACTGCCGGCCCGCGTGCCGTGGAATCGCACGGATACCGACTCGTTCTGGGGTCCCTCCCTGCACTGGAACACTTACTTGAATCAATTTGTAATGCTCTTATCTCGAGCCTGTTGCACTCCCAATTGGCCGTCGGAAGGGATTTACGTCGCCTTCAACCCCGACATCAGCAATCCCGAATCCTGGTCAACGCCCGCCAAGATCCTGGGCCAGCCAGACGCGCAGTGGTATCCCCAAGTTATCGGCTTGCGGCCCACCGGCACTGACAAGGTTGCCGGCAGGGTGGCGCGATTCTACATGAAAGGCGAATCCCACTGGAGGATCGTCTTCGGTTATTGAGCCGTATTGGTGAGGTTGGGAGCTCGAGTGCGGATTTCCACCAGCGTTTCCCGTTGCTCCAAGTAACGAAAATAAAAGGCGGGTTGTTCCTTCAGCAACTGCTGCCCCAGAGTTGGGTCGATGGCTGTTGGGTAGTAGGAAATCCGTGGAATCGGATGGGAGTATTTCTCCCGAACTGCGACACGAAAGGAGTTTGGAAAAAGATGCGCGTCGCCGTGCCGTGTCGGGATCTGGTCAAAAACCAATGTTGAATTGGGAGGAAATGAGGGTCGCAAGGCTTTGAGTTGCGCTGGAATCGCCTCGGAAATTCTTCCCGCGTCAACCCAGGACCGGAACCTTCCAATCGTAGAGTATTCATAATTCCCTACCAGAATGAGCGACAGAGACAGCGCCAGAATGGGTCCAAGAACCATCGTCCTGCCGATGGTCAGCGCTTCGGTCAGACCGATTCCTAACAGTAAAACGACTCCGGTGCAGCTAAAGTAGGCGAAACGATCCGCGAATCCGTTCAAGGGAAGAAACGGCAGATAGCCAACCCAGATGAGAAGCACCGAGAACAGAATGAGTCTCCAGTGCCGTTTCCATTGGCGCGCGATCAGAACGGCCAATATCAAGTAGAGTATCCCGAGCCAATGCTGGATATGATGGAACAGGCGATAATGCAGCCGATAAAAATCGCGGAACATCCCATAAATTGAAAAATCCAGATCGTACCCGCCGATCCTTCCCTTGAACAGGAACATCCACCAACCGACGTACCCGGCCAGGATCATGAAATAGGGTGCTACTGCAATCGCAGTTGCCGCAAATCTTTGTTTCCGAATGGCCGGCTGCGGAACCAACAATATTTCGAGGCCCAGCAATACGAACGGAAGCATCGCTGCGCCTTCGTAGCACGCCAAGGCGAGAGCAAAGGTTATACAAGAGATGAATTGATACACGCGAACCCGGTTCCGATTTGGAAACGGCTCGCCTACCTTCGCATCTGTGGCGGCCTGTAGCTTACGAACCGCGACATACCCTAATATCGAGATCAACAGGAGAACCATGCTGAGCGGCCCCTCCCGGGCGGCAATCCATGCCACGCGGGAGTGGTTCACCGGGTGGATTCCAAAAAGCGCCGCGGCCAGGAACGACAGAGTGAGGTTCCCGCTAATTTGATTCACGACCAGCAGAAGCAGCACGCTTGCGAGCGTGTGCAGCAGCACATTTGTCAGATGATAGCCGACTGCTCTGCTCCCCCACAGAAAATTATCCGAGGCGAAACTGAGAGACACCAGCGGTCTCCACTCGTTTCTGCCGAAACCCGTGGTTCCGCCAAAATAGCGGAAAGCCGCCGGGAAATCGATGCTACCCACCAGCCGGAAATCGTCGGCGACGCGGTAATCCGTAAGAACCGGCGCGGTGGTAAGCGGAATCAGAATCAGAATTGCAAGAACGCAGAACAGGAGCGCGCTCTTCGACAAAATCCCGCATCCCGACGACTCGGTTGCGGAACTATTCGATACCAAGCTCGAACGTGCCGGAACGAATTCTTGGCTCATCTGTATTGCCGCAGTGCGTTTGAAAAATTCGTGGCCAATTTGGCTACGAGGAAGCCCCGAGAACGATACCATCGTGAAAGCAATCCGCCGTTACGACCGTCACGATGTGATCCTATCCCTGCGTATAATATATCCAAACCGTCAGTTTGCCAATCGGAATTTCCCTGGAGCCAGGATCTTCCGTGGGGGCATTCGCGGATCGTGGCGAGATTTCGGCGCTCCGGCGCACCTTTCGGAAAGTGGGGGGCTTTCTCATCAACCGAGCTGCACCGAGGCTTGACAGCGCGGAGGGTGGCCGGTAAATTCTGCCTCGTGCTAAACTAGGCAGTTCCGGTTACAATAGGCCCACGGCAGGTAAAGCGATAAACCCAGGGTAAACAGGAGGAGACGATGATCGGAAGATTCGTTCGGTCGAGGTATCGGTGGAGTGCAATGGCGTCCATTTTGTTCGTGGCGGCGTTGTGTATCCTGGCTCGCCATTGGCCTGCTGTGGCAGTCGCCCAAGATGGCAATAAGGCATCCGAGAGGAAAACCCTGGTTTTGGATCGGGCGCCGGCCCGCAACATCTCGGACCCGAATCCGGTCTTCCGCGCCCTAGTGCTCGACTCGGAGCACGGGGAGGTTTTTGTCGCCAACGACAAGGAGTCCTCCGGCACCAGCATCCTGGTCTATCCCACGGTGTTCGCTCCCACGGATCGAATCATGGAGCCCCGCCGGATGATCGCCGGTCCCAAGACCGATTTGGGCATGGTTTGCGGCCTGGCCCTCTCCATCGAGAACGGCGAGTTGTACTCGGTGAGCGGAGAGACGGGGACATTGAATGTCTATCCGATGGACGCCAAAGGCAACGTGGGTCCGCAACGGCAGCTCAGCGGAGTGATGCCGCGCGCCGGCGCGGGTGTGTACCTGGATGTCAAGAACGACGAATTGTTTATCACCACGGAACACGTCAACCGCATCAGCGTCTACCCGAGAAATTTCAAGAGCGACCAGGACCCGGTGCGATATATCCAAGGGTCATCGACGGGGCTGGGCGATCCGCATGGAATTTACGTGGACAGTGCGTTGAACGAGGTCTATGTGACCAACCACGGGAACTGGCGCAAGACCGTGCCCGGAGAAGGCGAACTGCGCGGTCCGGATAGCCTCACTCGCACATCGCTGGGCTACACCGTTCCTGGAAAAGTCCTCCCGCTCGAGCCCTCTACCGGAAAATTCATGGGACCTTCCATTACGGTCCATTCGCGGACCGCCAGTGGTGACGCCGCGCCCATCCGCACGATTCGCGGTCCCCATACGCAGCTCAATCTGCCCGATGGCTTGAGTCGCGACCCGGTGAGCGGCGAACTCATTGTGGGCAACACCGGAGACGATTCCATTCTGTTCTTCGCGAAGGATGCCAACGGCGACGCAACGCCGACCAGAATCCTGAAGGGACCTCTCACCAAAATCAAGGGCCCGGTGGGTGGCTCGGTGGACGCCAAACGCAACGAACTGTGGGTGGCCAGTTGGGACAATCACATAGCGGGTGTGTTCCCCAGAACGGCGAACGGGAATGTAGCTCCAATCCGCGTGATCCGCACTGCCGCGGACAACGCTCCCCTGGCCAGCATGGGGCGTATCGGCGCGGTTGCCTACGACGCCAAGCGAAAAGAGATCCTGGCACCCAACTGAGTGAGCCAGCCGAGAATCTCGATATACGCCGGTTCGGCGGATGGAAACGCACTTCCCACTCGAATAATTCAAGGCGCCAAGACTCTCCAGGCGCGCACCAGCCACTATATCGCGGTGGACTCGGTCCATGACGAGCTCGCCGTTCCCAATCCCTTTGCCCAGGCGATTCTGATGTTCCACGGAGGGGCTAACGGCAACGAACCGCCCATCCGTGTCCTTCAAGGCCCGAAAACCTTGTTGAGTGCGGTTGATAATGTGGCCGTGGACGCCGTCCATGACGAAATCTACACCGCATCATACGTCACGGATTCGATCCTGGTATACCGCCGCCTAGCCAACGGCGATGAGGCGCCCATCCGTATCCTGCACGGCCCCAAGACGAATTTGGACCGTCCGATCCGCGTGGAAGTGGACCCCATCAATAACCTGATGGCCGTCGTCACAGACCACGCCATCGCGGTCTACAATCGCACCGATCAGGGAGACGTGGCGCCGAAGTGGGTCATCTCAGGACCAAAAACCGGAGTCGGAACGAGATTTGGCACTCGGGATGTGAAACTCTTTCCGGAAGGAAAAAAGATCATTGCCGGAGGATCCCTTCGAGGGCGTGAAGCACGCTCCGCGGAGTCAAGCACAGGGGAGCAAGAATTTCGCGGCGGACAACGATTTCTCGCGGTTTGGGAGTATGGGGACAACGGCGATGTGGCGCCCTGGGCGATCCTCAATTCCACGCCAACGACCAAGATACCTGGCGGCCGCCTAGCCCTGAACGCGGAGGGTGGAGACCTGATCGCCGGAGGCGACGGACAAGTCAGCGTCTATCATGTCCCGGAGGTTTTTAAACGAACCAAGTGACCGGGCCGGCTTACCGGCATGCTGACTTTGAGACGCCAATGAACCATTGCGTCAAGCCAGATCCATAACCCGTCCGCAATGCACCGGAGAGGCTCGATCAGTGTGAGAAGAAGAAGCAAGTGACGATCGGCTGAACACCGAGTGTCTGCACTTCGATCTGACCACTGATTACCCGAATGCTTTCCGTCTGTTTCTTGGGACCCAGTTCTTCCGCCTCTGCGGATGCGCGGAGCGTGATGGTTGCCGGTCTGCCATTCTCACTGATTTTCAACGTGACATAGCCCAGCAAGCCGGATGGAATCCCCTTCGTTGCGGACGCCGTGGAACCCGTGATCGTCAGCGTTTGCTCTTCGATATCCTTCTCATTTTTTCCATCTTTCGTTTCGGTTTGAAGGTTGACGCCGCCTTGCTCGGCAGCCAGTCCAAGAGCCAGTTTCGTGAACTTCAGGTTGACGCTTACGTAGCTCACCTGCAACTTCAACTTTCCCACCGAGGCACCTTCCGCCGGCGTCAAATAAATAGGAACCATGACCAGTTCGCCGGGCGCTCCCGCAGTGCTCCCGAGCGTAATCCGCGTCGTGGTCTTCGGATCGAATTTGTCCTGTTGCTCCGGAGTCTTGGATTGCTCTTGAGCGCGGCAATAGTTAGCCATCCATAGCATGGCAATGGCTATCAGACTGGATGCGACAATCGTGCTGCGAATTCCGCGCATTGTGAATTCCCACGCCTCTCGGGCGTTTTCGGGGTTGGTGTAAAGTGTGCCGAAATAACGCAGAAGTGCAGATCCCTCACTTCGTTCGGGATGACAGCGCAGGTAATTCCATGCGCCGCCGATTCGTCCCGTAATCGGAACGGATACCGTCCCTATTTCACCATTGTGACGCCGGACCGCCCATATCCACCTGCGGCCCCACCGGTTTAAGGTTCCATTCGCGGGCTAACGAGGGAGCCAGGTGGATCGGCTTGCCCGCGACCATGGTCATCAATACGTGAATCTTCAATATCTCCTCGACCGGCACCGTTAAATAGTCTTTGTCGAGCACGATCAAGTCTGCCCATTTGCCCGCCTCGATCGACCCAAGCACCTTGTCTCTCTTGACGCCATAAGCGGCAAACAGCGTTGCCGACTTCAGCATTTCCTCCCGCGAGATGGCTTGCTGCGGGGCGGTAACCTTGCCGTCCCAGTCTTTTCGGGTAATTCCGCCGTAGAGGACGTGGAAGTAAGTCAAATTGGTATACTCGGCAATGGGGCGGTCAATCTCGACGGTGTTGATAATGCCCGCATCGTACAAGCTCCTGCGCGGGATGACCATGTTCGCGCCACGCTCGCCGTAGTTCTTTTGAACTCGCGTGCCTCCTCCTTCCCAGATGAAGAAGTTCCAACCGCTGGCGATGATGCCCAGCTTCTTGAAGCGCGGGACCTGATCCGGCCGGGGATACATGGCCATGTGTTCGAGCGAATGGCGCTTGGAAACAATGTCCTGTGCGCTCAAGCCGCCGTCCTTGCTGGCCTTTTCGATGGTATCGAGAACGGTGTCAACTTCTACGTCCGCCAGTTGGTGATCTCCCGCCAGTTTTCCCCCCGCCTTGATGTATTCATACAAAGCCCGGTTGATATTGGGATCGGTGAAGTTGCACGCCCGCTCCGCGGCCTTCACCTCGGGTGAGGTACCGGGCAGCGTGCTGCATTCCATGCCCATGTGCGGGGTCATGCCGGAGAACCACAAAAAGTCCGAGCCCAGTCCCTCGCGACTGACCGCCGATTCGGTCAAATATTTGTCTTGAAAAAAGTCGTTCCGAAACGGCCAATACCAGCCCCAGGCATAGCGGACGGGGAGTTGGCCTCTGCGATCCAACAGCGTGTATGCGCGCATCACTCCCGATGTATAAAATGACGATGAGGTCAGAGTCACGCCGAGAGCGGCTGTCCAAGCCAAGCCCAATCGGGAGATCTCCGCAAACTGCTCCGTCGTATAGACGATGTCTTGCTCCGGGTATCGGTAGCAGACTCCGCAAGTTCCCGGCGATTTTGTCGAATAGACGCCGCCACCCATTCCGGGAAGATCCTCCAGCGGCTTGAAGAGGAATTTTGCGTTCTGGTCCCCATAGAATTTCTCCGTCGCTTCAATTCCCTTTTGATTGATTAACATGTTCGTGAAGCCGGCCCTCACGATCACCGGATTGTTGGGAGCGGCCAGGTCCAGCATCTGCTTGTTGATTTGCCGTCCGAGAAGGTTCGCGACATCTCCGTAGCGATATTCCGGTCCGTATAACATGCTGATCCGGATCCACATGCCGGGCTTCGCCTTTTGAACGGCTTCCTCCAGAACACGAGGAAACTGTTGCAGCGCTTCCTGCTGGGGAAGGCTGATAAACCGTTCAATGTGCATGGCGTCCGTAATTACCTTCTTCACGATCGTGGGGTTCAGAGGGTTCCAGTCCTGCGGGTGGTCATGCGTGGCGCCAAAACCAGGCGACACCATCCTTCCTTGCAAATCCAGCGATTGGGTTTTTGCGTCCGCGAGCTTGCGGATATCCGCATTCGTTCCCACGGCCAGAATCTTGCCGTCCCGAATCGCGATCGCCTGCGCAATGGTTCCGAGTTTTCCATTCACCTCGTGATTATCGACAGTCACGACCTTGCCATTGAAGAGAATCGTATCCGGAGCCACCTGGGCAAAGCCCAAAGGAAACCGCAGGAGGAACCACGCGACGGCGAAGATCACCATGCTGCATTTCTTCATTTTCATTCTTCCTTTCGCTTCAATGTTTCGGCACTACCCAATTATCCGTCAGCATGATGCCGAGACCTCGCAATCGTACGGCGCGGTTTGCGCTGATGTCAAGAAAAGGATTTAGGAGTTTATTGAAAAATTAATTGAGGATGTCATTCCGAGCGCAGCGAGGAATCTGCTTTTCACTTCGGCGATTGAAAACGGAAGCAGATTCTTCAGCCCGGCCAAAGCGCCGGGCTTCAGAATGACATCGTCAAATGATTTTTCAACAAGCTGTTAGAGTGTGAATTCGGCCCAGACTATGGCGTGGTCGGAGGTCTCCGGGAGCCTTCGTGGTGCGAGGTCTACGTCCGTTGCCGTGCAGGATGCCGCGAGTGAATCAGTCGCGAGTATGTGGTCGATTCGCCAGCCCGAGTTATTCGCAAACGCATTCCTGAAGTAGTCCCAGTAAGTGTATTGGACTCGTTCGGGATACAGCCTGCGAAAAACGTCGGCGAATCCCCAGGCGACAACCTGCTTATATGCATTGCGCGCGTCGATGTGGAAGTCCGGTTCGTTGATTCGGCGGTCCGGATGAGACACATCAATGGGTTCCGGGGCGACGTTTAGGTCTCCCACCCATATGGCCGGACTGGCGGGATGAAGAAAAAGTTCCAAATAGTTACGGAATTGCTTGAACCATTCCAGCTTGAATGCGTACTTGTCGGAGCCGACGCTGGAGCCTTGCGGGACATAAGAGTTGACGATGGGAATTCCGCCAATGACGGTCTGCAAGATCCGGGCGTCCTCGCTATCGGGTCTGTCATCCAGGCCATAGATCACCCTCTCCGGTTCCCGCAGGCTCAGGGTCGCCACGCCGTTGTAGCTCTTCATGCCCCGGTACGTCACGTGGTACCCGGCGTCTTTGAACGGCGCCACCGGGAAATCCTTATCCTGGACTTTGGTCTCCTGCAGACACAGCACATCGGGTTGATGCTGCTGGAGCCATTCCAGCACGATGGGTAAGCGTTTCCGAATGGAGTTGACGTTATAGGTCGCAATCTTCATACTCAGCACGATACCCGCCGAAACGATCGCTGCGAATTTCAAAAAAGCCGCAGGTTCTCCAAGCTCCAGTGACCTCGCCGATCCAAGAATAGCACGCCCTAGCCGTATCCGTGCCTCCGAAGGAAACCGCACCGGCACGCGCCAACGGCCTGCCCTTCGGGGATGCTCAAATTACTCATCCCAGCGTTTGGTTGACGGTGAACTCGAGTGTGGGACCGGTAGAGACTACGAAGGTGTGGGAGAGATACTAGAAGCTGTCTCATAAATGCGCGAAAGGACGCAACCGGCGAAGAGGAAGAAACCCTCAGGGGCTGAAGCCCATGTTTTTAGGGCGTTCTAGCGGCACGACTGAAGTCGTGCCCTGACGACAAATTGAGGTTTTCACACACACGGCTGAAGCCGTGCCCTTTCGGTTGCCACAAGAAGTCCATTTATGAGACAGCTTCTAGTCGTGCAGCACGACGCTAAGGAGTCCGCTATTGACTGTCAGCTCGCCGCTGTTCTTGTAGTCGATGAAACCCAGGTTTTTGAATTTATTCATGAAGTGACTAACCCGAGACCGGGTTGTGCCGACCATTTGCGCCAAGCTTTCCTGATTGATCCCGGGAACCACGGTCTCGGTCCTGCTTTCCTTGCCAAAATGGGACAGCAGTAACAGAATCCGAGCCAGGCGCTTCTCGCTGTTGTTAAAAAGCTGGTCGACCAGATCCCCTTCAAATCGGATGTTGCGCGAGAGCAGATGCGTGACAAACAATTCCGAGATGTCATGCTGTTCGTGGAGCATTCGCGTCATCACCGGCTTCGAAATCCTCATCAGCGTGCAATCGGTCACCGCGACAGCCGATGCTATGCGCTGCGGCTGACCGGCCAGGCATCCCTCGCCGAAGAAATCGCCGTCGCCCAGAGTGGCGACGATCGCTTCCTTGCCTTGTTCGGATGTAACCGAGAGCTTTACCTTGCCTTGCTGAATGTAGAACACGGAATCCGCAGGCTGTCCTTGCATGAAGATGTTGCGCTCCGCACCGTATTCCAGTACGGATTTCCCGCCGGCGATTCCACCGAGGAGGGCTTCCCAATCGACAGACGGAAGTTTCTTCTCCGCTACAACAGGCGCTTTCTGCTTATCGACAGACGGACGATTCTTTCCACGAATCATAACAACATCTTTACCCATAACCAACTCTTTCTGATTGCTGAAGCCAAGCCGGAGCGGCAAAAACAATTAATTCCTGCCAGCACCCCGGTGATGATCGCCGGTAACGCCCGATGTGTGGATAGCCACTTGTTGAAGCCATCCAATAAGATTCTTTTCCAAGCTACAAACATAGGATAAATCCAGATGTCAATAGTGTCCATCAGTCCAGGGCTGATTGTTTTGTAGGACGCCGGGGGGGGGGGGGAGGGGGTTTTCCCCCAGGGAGAGGGGGGGCGGCGGGGGAAAGGGGTGCCGGGCGGGGGGGCCCCCAAT
>Ga0080064_1005643_pt1 | contig 14421 bp, 13 predicted proteins | sample Subgrocontami54m_FD_69260 | JGI IMG/M metagenome (GOLD analysis project Ga0080064, IMG submission 69260) | Subsurface groundwater microbial communities from S. Glens Falls, New York, USA - GMW46 contaminated, 5.4 m (SPADES assembly) (version 2) ...
CAGAGGGTGAGGTGGAAATCCCCAACCCCGCCACCCGCCCCTTGCCCCACCCCAAAACCGCGCGCTACGCTGTCATCAGAACGTTGGTAGCGTCCCGCATGACCGACGATGGAAAGGAGGCTTCCCTATGCCTCACCGCTCGACGCCGCCTTCGCGAAGCCCAGCGCGTCTGTATCCAAAAGCTCACGGGACACTACCGGACATAACAGGAACAAATACTCGTAACTCGGCCCGCCAGATAGCAGCGCCAGATACAAAAGCCCCCGCGCAAAAAATGAAACAATTCAAATCCCTATCCGCCACGCCTCCCCTCTCCGGACGCGGGTGCAGGGGCGCGGCCCCGCCGGAGAGTGTGTCACCTGCCTCAGTCCTGTAACAAGCCCAAGGGTGCAGGGGACGGAGTCCCCGCCGGAGGGTACGGGAGGTGTCCTCCCGTACCCGTATTATCTCTTCCCCCTCTCCGTCGGACGGAGAGGGGGACCGAGGGGGTGAGGTAAACCTTCCCCCTACGCCTTCGGCGCTACCTTGACCTGGTCGCCGAGCAGCGGCAGCACCTTCTTGCCAAACACCCGCACCGTCCGCACCTTGTCCGGCGCGTGCAGGCTCATCCAGATGTTCGTCACGCCCCAGCTCGCCAGGTCGCGGATGCGCTGCGCCGCGTCCTTCGGCCCGCCCGCGATGGCGAAGCGGTCCACCAGGTACTCCCGCAGGCCGAGCTTGTCAATCAGATCGTAGTTGTCCTGCGACTCGTTCGGGCGGATGTGCTGGTCCACGCGGTAGCTCTCCACGAGCTGCCGCACCTTGTCCTCCAGGTGCTTCGGCACGCCCCGGCCCTGAATGCCCGCGTAGAAGAAGGCGTGCGAGCCGGACACCACCGAGCCGCGCACCTCAAGCTGCGCCGTCGCGGTATCCTCCGCGAACGCCGACGGAATATAGAACCAGACGTCCAGGTCCTTCAGCTCGCGCCCGCTCGCCCGCGCGCCCTCCTGCACGATGGAGAGCGCCTCCTGCGCCACGGAACGACTGATGCCGCAGCCGATGATGACGCCGTCGCCGATCTCCCCCGCCAGGCGCAGCGCCTTCGGCCCGGAGCCGGCCACGTAGATGGGCACGTAGCGCTTGGGCCACGTCAGCCGCACAGTGCGGCCCTGGTACGGGGCCTCCCCCTTCTGGAACAGCGTGCGCATGCACCCCACGTACTCGCGCAGGTCGGCCAGCTTCGCGGGCTTCATGCCGATGTTCAGCGGCGCGCTGTGCCCCGTGCCGATGGCGAGGAAGGCGCGCCCGCCCGACAGCTCGTCAATGCTGGCGATGGCGCTGGCGGTGACGACGGGATGCCGCGTGATGGGGTTCGTCACGCGCGGGCCGATCTGGATGCGCTTCGAGTTGACCGCCGCCAGGGTCAGCGCCACGTACACGTCGCGGTACAACGACTGCGAGTCGCCAATGCCGATCTTCTCTGCGCCGATGGCGTCCGCCTCCTTTATCCAGGAGATGTACTCCTGGGGCGGCGCCGGCATGAACAGGAACCCGAAGCGTGTCGTCACGAGCGCACCGCCTTGATGAACTCGTCGGACGTGGTGACCGTCGCCTGCCGCGGGAAGACCTTCTCCAGCAGGACGCGGTGGACCTCCGGGTCGCGGTCCGCGCAGCAGTCCGACAGGACGACGATGCTGTAGTCGGCGTCGGAGGCATACCGCACGGTGGAGAGCACCACGCCGCTGGTGGCGATGCCCATGAGGACGATGGTCTCGGCGCCGCTGCCGTTGAGCACGGCGCTCAGGTCCGTGGTCGCGAACGCGCTGACACGCCGCTTCGTGACGATGACGTCGCCGGGCCTGGGCGCGACGTCCGGGTGAACATCGCCGCCGGGGGTGCCTTCCCGCAGGATGCCCGCCTTCTTGATGCCGCTGAAGCTGCTGTTGCGAGGGCTGACCTCCGGATAGCCCTCGCGGAAGCGGGCGACGACGTAGATGACGGGGATACCCGCCTTGCGGGCGGCCTCCAGCACGGCGCTGGTCTTCTTGAGCATGCCCCCTTCCGTGGCGGACGGGTAGTTCTTGACGATGTCGTTCTGGCAGTCCATGCAGAGGACGGCGGTCTTGGACTTGTTGACGACGAGGGGCTCCGGCATACGCACCTCCTGAGTGGGTTGTTTCACCGCCGCACTATAGCAGATGGGCCGCGCCCTGTCATGGGGGAGCCGCGAACGGATGGTACACTGGAAGTGTCATCGAAAAACTTGGACAGCTTCCATATTCGGTGGCGGGGTCACATGCTGATGCTAACTTTTGTCATCCGCCAGCGTTCCACGTATTGGAGTCGCCACAACCTGGGGTCTCTAAAGGGCCGCTTGTGTCCGTGCACGGCCTTACTCATATTGAGAAAAGGGTGAAGAGCACATGTCCGGTTCGCTGAAAACCGTCGTCATTATCGTGGGCATCCTGGCTGTCGTCGGCGCGGGGGCCTATGTCTTCAAAGGGCAAATCCTCGGCCAGACCGCCGCGCCCACCGCCGCCATCAACACCATGCCGGTCACGCGCGGCACTATCAAGGTCGCGGTCAACACGAGCGGCAGTGTCACCGTGCCGAACCAGTCCCAGGCCAAGCTCTCCTTTGACGTGACGGGCGGCGTTTCGGGCGGCGTCTCGGGAACGGTTTCCAAGCTGAACGTGGACGTGGGCAGCCTCGTTAAGAAGGGCGCCGTTCTCGCGGAGCTGAGCTCCGATACGGTGCAGACCCAGTTGCAGCAGCAGCAGGCGACCCTGTCCAGCGCCCAAGCGAAGCTCGACGCCCTGCGCGCCGGCTCCCGGCCCGAGGATATCGCGACGGCGGAGTCCGCGGTCCGTTCCGCCAAGATCCGGCTGGACGCGCTGCACACCAGCGCCCGGCCCGAGCAGATAACGGCGGCGAAGGCGCAGCTGGACGCCGCCAAGGCGAAGCTGGACCAGCTCCTGCGCCCAACGGCCACGGACATTGCAACCGCTCAGAGCGCAATTGATACGGCCCAGCACAATGTGGACACCGCCAAGACGAAGCTGGACCAACTGCTCCATCCCTCGGCTGCCGACGTCGCCGCCGCGCAGGCGTCGGTGGCGAGCGCCGCCAACAGCGTGGCGACCGCGCGCGCACAGTTGGACAAGCTGGTGAATCCGTCACAGGCCGACATGACCGCCGCCAGGGCGGCGGTCCAGAGCGCTCAGTCATCCGTCAGCGCGAAACAGGCCGGGCTGAACAACCTGGTCGCCAGTCTTGGACGTATCCCCTCCTATACGGACATCGCGAACGCGCAGAACGACGCGGTCAGTGCGCAAACAAGTCTTGCCGCGGCGCAACTGAAACTCGACCAACTGCTGCACCCGTTGCAGAACGATATTGATTCCGCCAACGCGAGCGTTGCGGCGGCCCAGGCGGCCCACGACACCGCAAAGACGAAGCTCGACCAACTGATGCGCCCAAGCGCTGGCGATATCTCCATCGCTCAGGCGAGCGTGGGCATCGCGCAGGCGTCCCTGGACTCCGCGAAGGGCAAGTTGGACGCCCTGAAGAACCCCAATCCCGCGGACATCGCCGCCGCGCAGGCGACCGTGGCGTCTGCCGAGCAGGCCCTGGCCGCCCTCAATGCGCCTCTGGACACTGACGTGCGGCTCCAGCAGGAGGCGATCGCTCAGGCCCAGCAGACGCTGTCCCTCCGCCAGAATCCGTACACCCCTTACGACATCGTGCAGGCGCAGTCCTCCGTGGCGCAGGCGCAGGCCCAGGTGAGCAGCACCCAGAAGCAAATAGACGGGTCCAAGATCATCGCGCCGTTCGACGGCGTGGTTACGGCGGTCAACATCCAGCAGGGCATGGGTGTGAGCGCGTCGGCGGTCGTTATCCAGATGAGCGAGGTGTCCAAGCTTCAAGTTGTCGCCACCGTGGACGAGGTGGACGTTGCCAAGGTGCGCACCGGGCAGTTGGCGAACCTCACCATGGATGCTCTCCCGGGTATTCCGGTTCCCGCCCGCGTCGGGCTTATCTCCTACCTCGGCACGTCCACGAGCGGCGTTGTCTCGTACGATGTGTACTTGGAAATTTTGCCTGGCCAGCAGCCATCCGCGACCGGGTCTCAGTCAGGCGCGAGCGCTTCTCCCTCGGGCACGCCGCGAGCGGGCGCCACCTCGTCGGGCACGCCCCGCGCTGGCGCTACCGCGTCGGGAACGCCACGGGCAGGCGGCACGGCCCGTGCCGCCAGTTCCAATGGACAGCCGGTGGACGTCCTCAGTCTGCTTCATCCCGGATTCACCGTTCTTGCGAACATAACGGTGGACCAGCGGGACAACATACTGACCGTGCCCGTTAAGGCCGTGCGGCAGTCGGGTCAGACCCGCTCCGTGCGGGTAATGGTGAACGGGGTCATCGAGGACCGCGTTGTGACTACAGGGGTTACAGACAGCCAGAATATAGAAATCACAAGTGGTTTGCAGGAAGGGGACATGGTGGTGGCTGACAGCTCGGCGAAGGCGACCGCATCACAGGCCACACGCACGTTCGGAGTCGGCGGCGGCTTTGGCGGCCCGCCGCTGGGGCGCTAAACAGACGGCGCTATTCACGAAGGGCTGTGTTACTCAGTCTGAGGGTGAGCGGTGCTTACTCTTTTGAAGGGAAGCTCCTGACCACGGCGAGGAGGCGACAGCCGCGGAGGCGCTTTACGCTTTCTCCACTTCCTCGATGAGCGCGGCAAACATGTCCTTCTCGTCCACCACGCGCACCATCACGCCCTTGCGGAAGATGACGGCGCGCCCGCGTCCGGCGGCCAGCCCCACGTCGGCGTCCTTGGCCTCGCCGGGGCCGTTCACCTCGCACCCCATCACGGCCACCTTCAGCTTCTTGCCCATCTTATTGATCAGCTCGTCCACCTGGTCCGCCAGCTTGCGGATGTCCACGTCGGCGCGGCCGCAGGAGGGGCATGCCACCAGCACGGGGCCTTTCTCCCGCAGGTTGAGTGACTTCAGGATTTCGTAGCCGACGTACACCTCGTCGCGCGAGTCGCCCGCCAGCGAGACGCGGATGGTGTCGCCGATGCCTTCCCACAGGAGCACGCCCAGGCCCACGGCGCTGCGCACCGTGCCGGACTTGACCGTGCCTGACTCGGTGATGCCCAGATGCAGCGGGTACGGGACAAGCTCCGCGATGCGCCGGTACGCCTCCACGGTGGTGGGCACGTCAAACGCCTTCATGGATATCTTGATGAGGTCGAAGTCCTGCTCTTCCAGCAGGCCAATCTCCCACAGCGCCGTCTGGACCATGTGGTCCACAACAGTGGGCGCTCCGGCGAGGCCGCCCGCCTTGGCGAGCTTGTTCACCCCGTCCGTCAGGCGGGAGGCGCCCGACGACTTCTGGCCGATGAGCCCCACGGGAGGCAGGCTCCCGAAGTTCACGCCCACGCGGATGGGGACATGCCGCTCCTTTGCCAGCTTGACCACCTCGCGCACCTTCTCCGGGTCGCGGATGTTGCCCGGATTCAGGCGCAGGCCGTCCACACCGCCCTTGAGCGACTCAATGGCCAGGTGGTGATGAAAGTGAATGTCAGCCACCAGCGGAATGTGGATGCGCTTCTTGATCTCCGGGATGGCCTTCGCCGCGTCCATGTCCGGCACGGCGCAGCGGATGATCTCGCAGCCTGCGTTCTCCAGGCTCTCAATCTCTCTGACTGTGGCCTCCACGTCGGAGGTGAGCGTCTTGGTCATGGACTGCACGCGGACGGGCGCGTCTCCGCCGACGTCCACGTTCCCGACGTAGATCTTTTTCGACACCCGGCGCCCGCTCATCGCAGCAGGCTCTCCCCACGAATCAGGCGCGCGATGTCAAAGTACGTGACCACGACAATCATCGCGATCAGGACAGCGAAGCCCACCAGATGCACGAAGCTCTCGCGCTCCGGCGAGATGCGCTTGCCCCCGCGAATGACCTCAATGACGACGAAGAGCAGCCGCCCGCCGTCCAGCATGGGGATGGGCAGGATGTTGAAGAAGGCCATGTTCATGCTGAGGAGGGCCGCCAGCTCCATCAGCGCGAGGATGCCGCCGAGGGTCGCCACCTCGCCGGTCATCTGCGCGATGCCGACCGGGCCGGCGAACTGCGGAGCGGTGGTGCCGGAGAACCAGGTGATGATGGTGTTCTTGGCCAGCACGAGGGTCTCCACGCTGCGCTGCACGCCGTACGGGACCGCCTCCCAGACGGGCTTGGACAGGACGACGCTGCGCACGCTGCCCTCGCGGAGGGTGAGGCCCATGCCCGCCAGCCCTGACGCAGCGGAGACTGGTTCGACCGTGCCCGATACCGACTGGACCTTGGCGTTCCGTTCGATCAGGAAGCTGAGTTTGTGCGAAGCGTTGCCGCTCATCTCCTGCTGGAAGGCCACGACCAGCGCGCTTCCGGACGAGGCCGGCCCGCCGTTCATCTGGATGATGGCGTCGCCGGGGCGCAGGCCGGCCGCCGCTGCCGGAGAGCCCGGAGTCACGTCCTGGACCACGAGGTCGCCGGTGCGGACGAGGACGCCTGTCGCACCCTGGCCCTGCGGAGGATTGAAGCGCGGCACTATGCTATTGAAAGTCTTCACTTCGCCGTCCCTGCGCACCACGAAATCCAGCGGATTGCCCAGGTTGATCTGAATGAGGTAAGAAAGCTCAGCGGAGCGGTTGATCGTCTCGCCGGCGATCTTCTGAACCACGTCCCCTGGCTGGATGCCCGCGCGTTCCGCGGGCGAGTTGGGCGCCACGGCCATGATGCGCACATCCCCCGCGATGCTGGACTGGGGGACCATGGCGGTGAAGGTGAATAGCAGGACGGGGAGCAGGGCGTTCATCCCCGCGCCCGCGGACAGGATGATGGCGCGTTTCCACGCGGCTTGTCGGGCAAGGCTGCGTGGGTGCGTGGGGTCTTCCTCTCCCACCAGCTTCACGAACCCGCCCAGGGGCAGGATGTTGAACGAGTACTCCGTCCCGCCGCGCTTGATGGCGAAGAGCCGTGGCGGGTAACCGAAGCCGAACTCCACGACCTGGACACCCGCAAGCCGTGCGGTGACGTAGTGACCTACCTCGTGCACCAGAACGAGGATGATGAGAACGCCGAGGAAGGTCAGAATGCTGAGCGCGGTATCAATGTAAGGCATATTCCGTTTCTTCTCGTTTTATGTGGGGACCTGGTTCGCGGTGAACTCCCGCGCCCATGCGTCCGCCGCCAGGATGTCCTCCAGCGAGGGCTGGCGCACCGGGTGGTGCGCGTCCAGCGCCGCCTTGACCAGCTTGACGATATCGAGGAACCCTATCTGTCGGAACAGGAACATCTCCACCGCCACCTCGTCGGCGGCGGAGAGCACCGCGGGGTACGTACCGCCCGCCTTTCCGGCCTCCAGCGCCACCTGGTAGCACGGGAAGCGCGACGGGTCCAGCGGCTCGAAGGTCAGGTGCCCCACGGACACGGGGTCCAGCCGGGGAATGTCCGGGTTCGCCCATCGGTGGGGGTACGACAGCGCGTACTGAATGGGCATGCGCATGTCGGGAGGGCAGATGACGCCCTTCACCGATCCATCCCGGAACTCCACGAGTGAGTGGACCATGCTCTCCGGGTGGATGACCACCTCGATTTTCCGGTACGGCAGGTTGAACAGATGGTGGGCCTCGATCACCTCAAAGCCCTTGTTCATCAGCGTGGCGGAGTCAACGGTGATTTTCTTGCCCATGCGCCACGTGGGGTGGTTCAGCGCCTCCTGCTGCGTGACCTGCTGCAGCTCCTCCGGCGCCCTGTGCCGGAACGGGCCGCCGGACGCCGTGACGATGACCCGGGACACGTCTTCCTCGTTCTCACCCCGCAGGCATTGCCACATGGCGTTGGGCTCGCTGTCCACCGGCAGTATCGCCGTCCGGTAGCGCTGCGCCTCCGCCATGACCAGCTCTCCGGCCATGACCACGACCTCTTTGTTCGCCAGGGCCACGGTCTTGCCCGCCCTGAGCGCGGCCAGGGTCGGCGCCAGGCCCACCCTGCCCACCGTGCCCACCATGACCATCTCCACGGCCGGGTGGGCCACCATCTCCTCCATGGAGACGAAGCGATAGGCGTTGCCGGAGACCGCAATCGGTTGCTCGCTGCCTAGGAAGAAGCCCAGCTCCGGCTTGAACTCTTCTATCTGCTGCCGCAGGGCGTCCCGGTTGGAGCCCGCCGCCAGCCCAATGACGCGGAACCGGTCGGGGAAGCGCCGCACGATGTCGAGCGTCTGGCGGCCTATTGAACCCGTGGAACCGAGGACGACGAGGCCCCGCATAAGGTACCTATCCTTTCGCCAGTATCACATAATAATAAACGAGCAGAAGGGGGATGACAAGGCTGTCGTACCTGTCCAGAATGCCGCCATGCCCGGGGACCAGACGGCCCGCGTCCTTGACTCCCGCGCTCCGCTTCAGCAGGGACTCCGCCAGGTCGCCGATCTGGGCCGCGACGCCTATGCCGACGCCCAGCGCCGCGCTCTCCACGAGCGACAGCGGCAGGCCGAGAACGACCGCCAGAGCGGGCGCGGCCACCAGGCCGGCCAGAAGGCCCGCGACCGCTCCCTCCTGTGTCTTGCCGGGACTAATGGCGGACGCGAGCCGCCGCCGCCCGATGGCCCGGCCCACGACAAACGCCGCCGTGTCCACCGCGAAGGTGGCGAACAGCACAAGCAGGAGCCATCGGGGCCCGTCCGGTCTCATCTCCAGCTGGGCCGCATGTCCCAGCGTCCAGCCGACGTACAGGATACCCGCCAGCGTCCACGCCCAGCCAAGCGCGGCGCCGTCCGTATCGCCACGCGCCAGGAGCAGGAGCAGAGAGAGAACGACGGCTCCCGACATGAGGGGAACGGCGTAGTCCGCGCCCGTGAAGCCGAAGCCGTTGAGAGTGAAGAGGAAAATGAAGAGCAGTCCAAGAAGCCGGAGCGGGTGCGCCTCCGCTTTCGGGGCCAGGTTGAGAAACTCCCAGCCGGCGGCCAGGGCGACGGCGGTCAGGAGGATGGCAAACCAGGGATTGCCCAACCAGACAGCCGCCACCAGGAGCGGAATGCCGACGGCGGCGCTGATGAGACGCAGGCGCATGGCCTGGTTCAGCGCTCCGGCTCTTGCGATAGCCGGGCGGCCTTTCCGTTGCCCTCGACCACGCCGCCGAAACGCCTCTCTCTCTGGGCGTAGGCACTCAGCGCTTTGTCCACCTCCGCCGCGTCAAAATCGGGCCAAAAGGTGGACGTGCTGTAGTACTCGGCGTAGGCGGTCTGCCAGAGGAGGAAATTGGACAGGCGCATCTCACCGCCCGTGCGGACGACCAGGTCCGGATCGGGCAGGCCCGCCGTATAGAGATAGCGGCCGAGCACGCCCTCGTCAATGGTCTGCGCGGGGACGCCGTCCGCGACGATGCGGCGCACCGCCTCGAGTATCTCGGCGCGGCCACCGTAGTCGAACGCGAAGCAGACGGTGATGCGGGTGTTGTTCCGGGTCATTTCCACGCCCTCGCGTATCTCGCGCTGAACGCGGGGGTGGAGTCGGTCAAGACGGCCCAGGTGAAGCATGCGGACGCCCTGCCGATGCATCTCCTGGACCTCCTGATGCACGACCTCCTGAAGGATGCCGAGAAGGCCCTGCACCTCCTCGTCGGGGCGGCTCCAGTTCTCCGTGGAGAAGGCGTAGAGTGTCAGCGTGGGGACATGGGCGCGGGCGAAGGCCTCGATAGCTCGGCGGATGTTGTTCACTCCCGCCTTGTGGCCCGCAATGCGGGGCAGCCCTTGCCGCCGGGCCCAGCGTCCATTGCCGTCCATGATGACGGCCACGTGCCGGGGCAGAGGCGCGGAACGCCCATCCGGGGATGTTGGGGGGACGTCCCTCAGGCTATCGCTGGACAAGGCATCAGGATGGTGACACACGCTCTGCATTCCATTGCGCGCCGTGGCCCTTACACGCGCATGACCTCGGCCTCTTTCGCCTTGCCGAGGTCTTCTATCGTGAGGATGTGCTTGTCATGGAGCTTCTGGACCTGGTCGGATGCCCGCTTCAGGTCGTCCTGGGACATCTCCTTGTTCGACTCCATTTTGCGTAGCGCCTCCAACGCATGGGTCCGCACGTTGCGGACGGCGTTGCGACCCTCTTCCACGCGCTTGCGCACCACCTTGACCATCTCCTTGCGCCGGTCCTCCGTCAGAGGCGGCACGGAGAGCCGGATAACCTGCCCGTCGTTGGAGGGCGTCATGCCCACGTCCGACTTCAGGATGGCCTTCTCAATCGCCTGCATGGCGGTGCGGTCCCACGGCTGTATGACGATGAGCCGTGCCTCCGGGACAGATATGCTGGCGAGCTGCTTGAGCGGCGTGGGCGTGTCGTAGTAGTCCACCACGAGGTGCTCCACCAGCGAGGGGGTAGCCCGGCCGGTGCGCACGCCCCCGAGTTCGCGCTTGAGGGCTTCCACGCTTTTCCCCATCTTCTGGTCTGCGTCCGCCAGTGTTTCCGGTATCATAGCCTAACCTCCAGCAGAGCGTCCCGGCGCGGGCGACCTGACGGCCGGGGCATCGTCGTAGAGATATGTGCCGATGGTCTCACCCATCAGCACCCGTTGCAGGGCGTTCGGCGCGGCCAGGTCGAACACGATGATGGGCAGGTGGTTCTCCATGCACAGGGAGAGGGCGGTGCTGTCCATGACCTGCAGGCGGCGGTTGATGGCCTCCAGGAACGTGAGGCGGTCGAACTTCCGCGCGCCGGGGTTGGTCTTGGGGTCGGAGTCGTACACGCCGTCCACGCGGTTCTTGGCCATCAGGAGGACGTCCGCTCCAATTTCGACAGCGCGTAGCGCCGCCGCGGTGTCGGTCGTCATGTACGGGTTGCCCGTGCCCGCCGCGAAGATGACCACGCGCCCCTTCTCCAAGTGGCGTATGGCCCTTCGGCGGATGTACGGCTCCGCCACGGCCTGAACGGTGATGGCGCTCTGCGTCCGTGTGACGACGTCCAGATGTTCAAGGGCGTCCTGCAGCACCAGGGCGTTGATGACGGTGGCCAGCATGCCCGCATAGTCCGCCGTTGCCCGGTCCATTCCGTGCGCCTCGGCGCGGGCGCCACGCCAGATGTTGCCGCCGCCCACCACGACGCCTATCTCCACACCCAGGCTGACGGCCTGCTTAATCTGCCGGGCTATGTGCTCGGCGACCTCAATGTCAATTCCCGCGGCTTGCTCGCCGGCAAGGGCCTCGCCACTGAGCTTGAGGAGCGCCCGCTTGTATGTGGGCTGCCGGGACGATGTCACGACGCGACCCTCCTTGTCCGTCCCACCCCGATAGATCGGCGCGGGACGTGGAGTTGTGCCCGGGCCAGCTCGTCCAGCCGAGGACGGTTAGTCGCCGAGCTGATAGCGGGCGAACCGGCGCACGCGGATGTTCTCGCCCACCTTGGCGATGACCTCCGTAACGATATCCTGGACGTTCCGGGCGCTGTCGCGGATAAAGGGCTGGGACAGCAGGCAGACCTCGGCGGGGTTGACGCCCTCCGCGTCGCTGGGAGGGATGTCCTCGCGGCTGACGTAGCGGGGGTTCATGGCCGCGACCTGCATGGCGAGGTCATGGACCAGGGCCTTGAACTGGTCGGTGCGAGCCACGAAGTCGGTCTCGCAGTTGAGCTCGATGAGCACGCCGATGCGCCCGCCGCCGTGCACGTACGCTTCCACGAGGCCCTGCCGCGTCTCCCGCTCGGCCTTCTTGGCCGCGACGGCGAGACCTTTCTGCCTCAGCGCCTCGCGCGCTTTGTTGATGTCTCCGCCAGCGTCCACCAGCGCCTTCTTGCAGTCCATGATGCCCGCGCTGGTCTCTTCGCGGAGCGTTTTGATGGCATCCGTTGTCACGTTCAAAGGGGAATCCTCCTATGGCTATCCTGGCAGGGCCGCCGACGCCCGCCGGGTGGGCGTCTCGCAGAGTCCCGCGCTCCGCAGGCGCTCGTTTGCGTGTCTGCGGAAGGCGTTCACGGAGGAGGCTGGGAGCGGGTTAGCCCTTGGCCTCTGCCCGGGATGCGGGAGCGCCGGCTGCCTGCGCGGAGTCCGCGCCGTCGCCCTCGTCTTCCGGCTGGCGGGTAGCGATCCCTTCCAGAACGGCGTCTGCTATCTTGTTGGTTATCAGTTTGATGGACCGGATGGCGTCGTCGTTGCCGGGGACGAGCTGGTCAATCACGTCGGGGTCACAGTCGGTGTCCACCAGGCTGACGATGGGGATGTTCACGCGCCGGGCTTCAGCGACGGCGTTCTTCTCCTTGCCGGGGTCCACGATGAAGATGGCGCCGGGCAGCTTGGTCATGTTCTTGATGCCGCCCAGGTACCGGTTCATCTTCAGGATCTCTTCCTCTATGCCGAGGATCTCTTTCTTCGGCAGCACGGCAAGCTCGCCCTTGAGCTTGCGCTCCTCCAGGCGGACAAGGTGGTCAATCCGGGTCTGGATGGTCTGGAAGTTGGTGAGCGTACCGCCCAGCCAGCGCTGGTTGATGAAGTACATGCCGCAGCGCCTGGCCTCGGCCTCAATCGTCTCCTGCGCCTGCTTCTTGGTGCCGACGAAAAGGACGTTCTGGCCGGAGGCGACGGTATCCCGCACGAAGTTGTACGCGCGGGTGAGCATGGTGAGCGTCTGCTGAAGGTCAATGATGTGGATCCCGTTGCGCTGGGTGAAGATGTAGCGCTTCATCCGCGGGTTCCACCGGCGCGTCTGATGGCCGAAGTGAACGCCCGCCTCCAAAAGCTGTTTCATCGAGACGGTCTCGAAGTTGTTCTGGGACGGTCGAGCAACGGGTTGACTCGGGGGTGGCGGAGGTGGCGTCGGTGTCGGTGTAGCCAATACTGGTGTTTGCGTCTGCTCCATGCTCCCTACCTTCAGCGCCGGTATTACCGCGCTGGATATTCTTGGCAAGCCAAGTTAGAAGTATAGCACAGTCCGGCGGGAGGCGGCAACCCCGCTATAAAATCGCAGTCCGGGGGGCGCGGACGAACGCGGCGCCGCGGGCCGCTTACCTTGACAGCTTCCCAACGGTTGGATAAGATGTGAGACTGACGCCGAGGTAGCTCAGTTGGTAGAGCACGCGACTGAAAATCGCGGTGTCGCCAGTTCGATTCTGGCCCTCGGCACTCTAGCACCCGCCAAATGGCGGGGCCCGTGGTGGCGAGCGGAAGTAGTTCAGTGGTAGAACGCCTCCTTGCCAAGGAGGAGGTCGCGGGTCCGAATCCCGTCTTCCGCTCCATTTTTCTTTCATGCCGAAGTGGCGGAACAGGCAGACGCGAGGGTCTCAAAAACCCTTGGGGTAACCCCCATGTCGGTTCGATCCCGACCTTCGGCACCAACCGAGAACGGGCGTGAGAAGAGGCCCGGCACTGCACGCAGCCGTGTGATGTAGCGCCGGGCCTTGTCATCCCTCCGGCGGCGTTGCCCGGTAGTGTAGCGGTAGCACAGGGGACTTTGAATCCCTTGACCCAGGTTCGAATCCTGGCCGGGCAGCCACACCACACTCCGCGCGGCAGACGCTCGCGCAGTCGCGGAGGACACGATGCAGCAGCACCAGCGCCCCCGCCACGAGATGCCCGACTTCATTCGCCGGGCGCTCGCCGAGCGCGGCCTGGCCGACGCGTACGCGCAGCGGCCTCCCTACCAGCGTAACGACTACATCGGCTGGATCGCCCGCGCCAAACGCGAGGCGACACGCCAGAAGCGGCTCGCGCAGATGCTCGACGAGCTGGAGCGCGGCGACTGCTACATGAACATGGCGTACCGGGCGAAACAGCCCCCGTCTTCGTAACGGACACCCTGAGAGGCGCCATGCAGTACGCCGACGTCATGACCCGCCTGCGCTCCCTCGCCAACGCCGACAACGTCGCGGGCATGGCGCGCTTCGGCATCAACTCCGCGAACACGCTCGGCGTATCCATCCCCACGCTCCGCAGGCTCGCCCGCGAGGCGGGCCGCGACCACGCCCTCGCGCTCCGCCTCTGGCGCTCCGGCGTCCACGAGGCGCGCATCCTCGCCGCCTTCGTGGACGACCCCGCGCGCGTCACTCCGGCGCAGATGGAGCGCTGGGCGCTCGACTTCGATTCGTGGGACGTGTGCGACCAGGTGTGCAGCAACCTGTTCGACAGGTTGCCCTTCGCGTGGGAGAAGGCGACGGCGTGGGCGCGGCGCGACGAGGAGTTCGTGCGGCGCGCCGGGTTCGCGCTCATGGCGGCGCTGTCGGTGCACGACAAGTCGGCGCCGGACGCGGCGTTCGAGCCGTTCTTCGCGCTGATAGTGGCGGGCGCGGAGGAAGAGCGGAAATTTTTGGTGAAGGTGGTGAACTGGGGGCTGAGGCAGGTAGGGAAGCGGAAAGGGACGCGGCGGGGGAGGGGCCACGCCGCAGCGGGGCGGGGGGGGGGGGG
>Ga0080064_1005645_pt1 | contig 14416 bp, 13 predicted proteins | sample Subgrocontami54m_FD_69260 | JGI IMG/M metagenome (GOLD analysis project Ga0080064, IMG submission 69260) | Subsurface groundwater microbial communities from S. Glens Falls, New York, USA - GMW46 contaminated, 5.4 m (SPADES assembly) (version 2) ...
GCCAGCCGCGAGCCCGCGGCGAGGTTGTACAGGTCCCGCCCAAACAGCGGGGGGCGCCCCCCCGCACAGCCCTCGATCAGGTTCTGCCCGCCGTAGGGCAGCAGGCTGCCGCCGATGAAGGCGAGATCGCAGGCGGCGTAGTAGGCCGTCATTTCCCCCATGCTGTCGCCGAGCAGCACGCGGCAATCCGGCGGCAGCGCACGATTGTCGCTGCGGCGCAGGTAGCTCAAGTTGCGCCCGGTCAATAGAGCCGCAACCTCGTCGAAGCGCTGCGGATGGCGCGGCACCAGCACGAGCAGCAGGCCCTCGACCCGGATGCGCGCCAGCGCATCGAAGACCAGCTCTTCCTCGCCCTCGCGCGTGCTCGCCGCCAGCAGTACCGGGCGTTGCCCGATGCGCTGCTTCAGTTCTGCGCCCAAGACCAGCAGTTGTGGCGCCAGGGCGACATCGAACTTGAGATTGCCCGTCACCTCGACGCCCCGCGCGCCCAGCCGCTCGAGGCGCTCGGCGTCCTCGCGGGTTTGGGCGCTCACCGCGGCCAGGCCGCCGAGCGCGGCGCGGGTAAGCGGCGCCACCAACTCGTAGCCGCGCGCCGATTTTTCTGACAGGCGCGCATTGGCAAGAAGCAGCGGCACGCCCAGGCGCGCGCAGCATTCGACCAGGTTGAACCAGATTTCGGTTTCCATGAGGATGCCCAGGCGCGGCCTGAAGCGCGTGAGAAAGCGCGCCACGGCGCCGGGATAGTCGTAAGGCAGATAGACTATGGTCGCTGCGCCGCCATAGAGCTGCTGCGCGGTCTCCCGCCCGGTGGGCGTCATTTGCGTGAGCAGCAGTTCATGCCCCGGATAGCGCGCCGCGAGCGCGCGCACCAGCGGTTCGGCGGCGCGCGTTTCTCCTACCGACACCGCGTGCAGCCAGATCACCGGCCGTCCGGGCCTCGTCTGATACCAGCCGAAGCGCTCGGGGATGTGCTCGCGGTAGCCGGGCTGACGCCGGCCGCGCCACCACAGGTGCATAAGCACCCAGGGAAACAGCAGCCACAGCAGCAGCCGATAGCCGAGGCGCCAGATCATGCCGGGTCTCCGCCGGCGACCTCATCGAACGCGGTCAACACCTCGGCCACCTCGGGCGCCATCCGCGTGCCGCCCAGGTTGCGCACCTGCGCACCTTGGGCGGCGTACACGCCGGTCAGTCCCGGATGCGTGCCGCAGTAGATCGCAACCCCCGGACGGCCGAGGGCCGCCGCCAAATGGGTCAAGCCGGTATCGACCCCGATCACCGCGTGCGCCCCGGCGAGCAGCGCGGCCACGCCGAGGATGCCGAGCGCGGGCGGCACAACCGAATGAGGCAGGGCATGCGCGATGCGCTCGCTCCGGGCGCGCTCTGCGCCATCGCCCCAAGGCAGGATCGCGGCAAAGCCCTGCCGCGCGAGCGCGTGCCCGAGCCGCTCCCAGGCCGGCTCCGGCCAGAGCTTGTCGGCGCGGCTGGTCGCGTGCAGCAGTACGCAGTAGGGGCGGGGCAGATCAATCGGACCGGCACCCGAGGGCATGACGATGCCGTAGTCGAGCGCGGCCGGCAGCTCGTAGCCCAGCGCCATGGCGGTGAGGCGCCGGTTGCGCACGACGGCGTGCAAGTCGCGCGCCACCTCGTGGGTGACATCGTAGAACTTTGCCGCCAGCGGCTCGCGCGCGCTTCTCCCGGCATAGCCGTGGCGCGTGCCCGAGGCGGCCTGCGCCAGGAGCGCGCTCTTGATCAAGCCTTGAGTGTCGATGACACAGTCGTAGCGCATGCCCGACAGCGCGCGGCGAAACTGGCCGAACTCGCGCCAGTGCGCCGGTTTGAGTACGTTCCGGAGCCAGCGCCGCAACGCCACCGGAATCGCCCGGCGCACGCCAGGGTGCATGCCGACGATGTCGCGATAAGCCTCCTCCACTACCCAATCGATGCGTGCGCGCGGAAACCGCGCGTGGATGTCGCTCACCACCGGCAGGTTGTGCACCACGTCGCCGAGCGAGGAAGTCTTGATGAGCAGTATATTGGGCATGCGCGGGGGAAAGAGGGGCTGGCTTTGTTAGAATGGCCGCAACGAATTATAAGGTGTGTTCCGAGGCGGCGGATTTGCGCGCGCAATGCACGTCATCCTTTCCGTGTTCCGAATTGATTGGTGGGCAAGACGCATCATATGTGCGGCATTATAGGCATCGCTGCTCAATCTCCTGTTTCCGATCGCGGCTGGTTAGCGCTTGGGCGTCATGCCTTGCGCCACCGCGGCCCGGACGATGCCGGCGAGTGGTGGTCTGCCGATGGTTGCGTCGGTGTGGGCCACCGGCGGCTTGCCATCATCGATCTCTCCCCTGCCGGGCATCAGCCGATGCAGGACGCGGACGGCGGATCGTGCATCGTGTTCAACGGCGAAATCTACAACTTTGCCGATCTGCGCCAAGAGTTGATGGCGCAGGGTCACGCCTTTCGCAGCCACAGCGATACCGAAGTGATTCTGGCTGCCTATCGTCAGTGGGGCACGGATTGTCTCTCGCGCCTGAATGGCATGTTTGCCTTCGCGCTCTACGACAGCCGCCGGCGGCAACTCTTTCTTGCGCGGGACCGGGCCGGGGAAAAGCCGCTGTTTTATGCGCCGGCCGATGGCGCGCTGCGCTTCGCCTCCGAACTCAAGGGCCTGATGGCAGACCCGGCGCTGCCGCGCCGTATCGACCCCGAAGCGCTCGATTGCTACCTCGCCATGGGTTTCGTGCCGGGCGAGCGTTCGATGCTGCGGGGGGTGAAAAAACTGCCACCCGCCCATGCGCTGGTGTTCGATCTGAACAACGGCGAATCGCGGCTTTGGCGCTACTGGCAGTTGCCGCAGCCGAATGCCTCTGCAGCTCATGATCAGGCCGATGAAGCTGAGTTGCTGGATGAGTTGGAGGCCTTGCTGGAAAATGCCGTGCGCCGGCAGCTGGTCGCCGATGTACCGGTAGGCGTGTTGCTAAGCGGCGGGGTCGATTCCAGCCTGGTCACGGCCATGGCGGTGCGGGCCGCGCCCAGGGTCAAGACCTTTACCATCCGCTTCCCCGGTTTTGGCCAGTACGACGAAACCGGGCATGCCCGGTTGATCGCCCGGCACTTTGGCACCGAGCATTTGGAACTCGTTGCCACCGAATCCACCGTGGATCTGCTGCCGCTGCTGGCGCGGCAGTTCGACGAGCCCATGGTGGACTCATCGATGATTCCCACCCATCTCGTCAGCCGTTTGGTGCGTGAGCATTGCACCGTCGCGCTCGGGGGCGATGGCGGGGATGAATTGTTCGGCGGCTATGCCCAATACAGCCGCCTGCTCCGGCTGCAGCAAAAATTGGGCGGAATTCCGCAAAGCCTGCGGCTAACCGTGGCCAAAGCGGCCGAAGTCCTGCTGCCCGTCGGCTTCAGGGGCCGCAACTGGTTGCAGGGGCTGGGGGTCGATTTGCAAGCAGGTCTGCCCTTGATCGCGTCCTTGTTCGATCGCGGCACGCGCGAACGGCTGATGGCGCGGCAAGGTGCCTGGGAACTGGCAGCCGAGCGCATCCGGGAACAACGCATCCCCAAGTCGGCAGACCTGCTGCAGCGCGCCACACGCATGGATTTCGGGAACTACCTCGCCGAGGACATTCTGGTGAAGGTGGACCGCGCCAGCATGCTCAATTCGCTGGAGGTGCGCGCGCCCCTGCTGGACTACCAGTTGATCGAATTCGCTTTCGGCAAAGTGCCTTCGCATCTGAAGGCTACGGCCGACAGCCGCAAGATATTGCTGAAAAAACTGACTCAGCGCGTCCTGCCGCTGGAATTCGATCGGCAGCGCAAGCAGGGATTTTCGATTCCGCTGGCATCCTGGTTGCAGTCCGGGCCATGGAAGGCGTTTTTTCGTGAAGTGCTGTTGGATTCAGACAACACCGTGTTCGACCGGAAACAGGTGAGCAGTCTGCTGGCCGGGCAGGCAAAGGGTAGGGTGAACAGCGAACGCCTGTTTGCGCTGGTGCTGTTTGAGCTGTGGCGCAGGGAATATCGGGTCTCGATGTAAGATCGGCAATATGCACAACGCATTGCCTGAACTGCTTCATTCATAAGGTAGCCTGCCCTTGTCCCGCCAGCCGTTTTCCGTCGTCATCATCGCCAAGAACGCCGCGGGGCAGCTTGCCGCCTGCCTGGAGAGCGCCTCTTTTGCCGACGAGATGCTGGTGGTCGACTCGGGTTCGAGCGACGGCACCGCCGAACTCGCCGCGAAGCGCGGCGCCCGCGTGATGCAGAAGGAGTGGCTGGGGTTCGGTGCGCAGAAGCAGTTCGCGGTCGAAGCCGCGCGCCACGACTGGGTGCTGTGTCTGGACGCCGATGAGCGCGTGAGCGAGCCGTTGCGCGCGAGCATTCTTGCGGCGCTGGCCGCGCCCGCGGCGCAGGCCTATGCCATGCCGCGCTGCAATCGTTTCATGGGGAGCTGGCTCAGGCATGGCGAGGGCTATCCGGACTGGAGCCTGCGCCTGTTCGACCGCCGGCATGCGCGCTGGAGCGATGATCCGGTGCACGAGAAGGTGCGCACCGACGCGCCCGTGGCGCGCATCAAGGGAGACCTGCTGCACGATTCGGCCGAAACCCTGGCCGGCTATCTGGACAAGCAGAACCGCTATACCAGCATGCAGGCCGAGGCTTTGTTCAAGGCGGGGAAACGGGCCGGCGTGGCGCAGCTGCTGCTGTCGCCGGCGCTGCGCTTCGTCAAGTTCTATTTCCTGCGCCTGGGTTTTCTCGACGGCACCGCCGGCCTGGTGCATATCGCCATCGGTTGTTGCAACAGCTTCCACAAATACGCCAAGCTGATGGCGCTGCAGCGCGGCAGTTGACGCATGCCGGATATCCGCGCAGCCACCCAGGAACGCTTTCACCGGCTTTCCAAAGAAGGCTTGTGGATCGTCCTGGGTCAGGCAGCGGCGGTTCTCGGCTCGCTGGCCGGCGTCAGATTGCTTACTGAATTGCTGGCTCCCGCAGCCTATGGCGAGCTGGCACTGGCCCTGACCGTCTCCACCCTCGTCAATCAGACCATTCTCGGGCCATTGGCCAATGGAGTAACCCGCTTCTATGCGCCGGCGCAGGAGCAGGGCGATCTCGGCGGCTATTTGAGCGCGGTGCGCCGCCTGGTGTTGATGGCGACCGGATTCATTTTGCTCATTGTCCTGCTTGCGCTCGCTGGGCTGCTGTCCGCCGGGCGCACGCAATGGATAGGCATCGCGACCGCGGCCCTCGCATTTGCCGCCCTCAGCGGCTACAACGCGATTCTCAATGGCATCCAGAATGCCGCCCGCCAACGCGCCATCGTGGCCCTGCATCAGGGAATGGAATCCTGGTTACGGTTCTTGGTCGCCGCCGGCCTGCTGCTATGGCTGGGCGCAAGCAGTGCGCTAGCCATGGCCGGCTTTGCCCTTGCCGTAGTATTAGTGCTGGGATCCCAGTACGCATTTTTTCGCAAGACCGTGCGTGAGAGCGGCGTCGCACCAGACCGAGGACACTGGCAGCGACAGATGTGGAAGTACTCCTGGCCGATATCGGTATTTGGCATGTTTACCTGGGTGCAACTTGCATCCGATCGCTGGGCGCTGGAGCTGTTCGCGACGACAGAAGAGGTGGGCGTCTACGCAGCGCTGTTCCAGCTGGGTTTCTATCCGATGTCGGTGGCCTCGACTATGGCGATGCAGTTTCTGGCTCCCATTTTCTATCAGCGCGCCGGCGATGCAAGCGATAGCCGGCGCAACGCCGATGTGAATACGCTGAGTTGGAAACTGACCGGATTTTCCCTGGTAGCGACGGCGGCGGCGTTTATGCTGGCGCTCCTGTTTCACCGGCAGATATTCCGGGTTCTTGTCGCCAGTGAATACGCGAGCGTGTCCCATTTGCTGCCATGGATGCTGCTTGCCGGCGGTATATTCGCAGCCGGCCAGACCATCGCGCTCAATCTGATGAGTCAAATGCGAACGCAGGCCATGATGGCGGCCAAGATAGTCACGGCGCTGGCGGGCGTGACGCTCAACTTCGCCGGTGCGTATTGGCTGGGCACCACCGGCATCGTGATTGCGGGCGTTTTGTTTTCCGTTCTATATTTTTCCTGGATGGCGGCGCTGTCGGGACGAAGCCCGCAAGGGTCGCTGAAGTAATGCGTACGCAGAAATTCGGACGGTCGCAGCAATTTGAGAGGGATGCAGATGCAAGTTAACCAGCGCGTGGTGTCATGAATCTTCGGGACATGCTTACGCGGGCCTACTGGCTCCTGAGCGAGCAGTTCGGCATTGATCCTCTAAAAATGCTGCGCTCGCTTCGCGGCCTGCCGCGCTATGTGCGCGATTATTTTCGCTTCCGTTCCGGCTACGGCGGGCGTATTGAATTTCTGCCCTGCCTGCACGACTGGTACGAAGAAGGAGGCACCACCAAGCTCGAATACTTTTGGCAGGATTTGCTGGTGGCCCGGAAAATCTTTGCGGCCCGGCCGGAGCGGCATGTGGACATCGGCTCGCGCGTGGATGGCTTTGTCGCCCATGTGGCCAGCTTTCGCGAGATCGAAGTGTTCGATGTGCGGCCGATAAGCACGGAGGTCCCGGGCGTAAAATTCAAGCAGGCCAATTTTATGCAGCCCGCGACGGGAATGACGGACTACTGCGATTCTCTTTCATGCCTGCACGCGCTGGAACACTTCGGCCTGGGACGCTATGGCGACCCTATCGATCCCAAGGGATTTGAGCGCGGATTCACGAACATGGCGGCGTTGCTGAAAAAGGGCGGCGTCTTTTACTTGTCCGTTCCCGTCGGAATCAGTCGCGTCGAATTCAATGGCCAGCGTGTGTTGGAACCTCAAGCTATCATTCGGCTGGCCCTGGACAATTCGCTCGAGCTGCGCGAGCTAACGCTGATCCGGCCGGGAGGCCGGGTCGAGAAGCTTGAGCTTGATGAAACACGACTATCCGATCTCGCACGGCAGCGCTGTGCGCTGGGCATGTTCACTTTTCTAAAGCGCACTTGAGAACATGCATACGCATTGTTAAAACGGGTTCTCGGGCTTATTGGTGGAGTTGCTGTGGAACGATGGAAAAAACTGGCGCGAGCGCTGGGAGACACCGAATCCGGCTGGCCCAGGATCGCCGCCTACCTGCGCATGCGGGCAGGCATTTACTACCGCAAGTCATGGTCCCAGTGCGGCGAGGACCTGATCCTGCGTTTCCTGTTCGACCTGTTGCAGATCGCGCGCCCCAGCTATATCGACATCGGCGCGCATCATCCGTGGTATTACAACAACACCTATCTCTTCTATCGCCAGGGTGCCCGTGGGGTCAACGTGGAACCGGACCCGTCGCTGCACGCCGGACTGCGCCGGGGCCGGGGGCGCGACGTCAATCTCAACATAGGCATCGGACCGCGCGAGGCGGAAATGGATTTCTATGTCATGTCCAGGCGCACCCTCAACACGTTTTCCGCCAGTGAGGCACGCAAATACGTTGAACAGCACGGCCTGCGTATCGTCGATACTCGGCGCATCAGGGTGCAAACCTTCGCCCAAGCGGTGGACACCCATATGGGGCGCACTCCCGACCTGGTTTCTCTTGATGCCGAAGGCCTGGATCTGGACATCCTGCGCTCTATCGATTTTTCCAGGTATCGTCCGCATGTGTTCTGCGTCGAGACCATCAGCTACGCCGGAGGCGATGGCAGCGGCGTCAAGAATTCGGAGATCCATGCCCTGATGCTCGAGAACGGATACCTGCTGTATGCCGACACTTACATCAATTCCATTTACGTTGCGGCGGGCAGCTGGCGCGCCCTCGGGACCAAGCAATGATTATGTCCCCGGCCCTGACCGCCGCGGGCATCCCAACACGCAACCGTCCCACCGGGCTGCGCCACTTGCCGGATCGCATCACAGTCTCGTTGCAAAGGATGGCTCGGTGGCATTGAAATCCTGGCTCAAGGCCAGCCCTCTGTTTGCGTTCAACCTGGTCAACCGCGACCGGTGGGTGGCCGCGCAGGCGGCCAGCCTGCCCGCGGGCGCGCGGGTGCTCGACCTGGGCGCCGGCTCCTGCCCGTACCGCCCGCTGTTTGCGCACTGCCGCTACGAAACCCAGGATTTCGCCGGATTGGACGCCGATCATTTGCGTCACGGCAACTACGGTCGGATCGACTACCGCTGCGATATCGCCAGCGTGCCGCTGGCGGACGGGGAATTCGACGCCATCCTGTGCACTGAAGTGCTGGAGCATGTGCGCGAACCGATCAAGGTGGTGCAGGAAATGGCGCGTATCCTCAAGCCTGGCGGGCGTCTTATGCTGACCGCCCCCTTGGGTTCCGGCATCCACCAGGAGCCATACCACTACTACGGCGGCTACACGCCCTACTGGTACCATGACTTCCTCGCCGCAGCGGGGTTTTCGCAAATCAAGGTGGAGGCGAATGCCGGTTCCTTCAGGTCCTTCGCCCAGGAATCAATCCGCTTCGTGCAAACAACCCGCCCGTTCAAGCTGGGCATGCCGCTGCCGCTGGAGCTGCTTTGGTTGCCGCTGTGGGCACTGCTTGTTCCGTTGCTGGCGCTGGCGATTCCCCTGGCCTGCCGCTTCCTTGACCGTTTCGACAAGGAACAGCGCTTCACCGTCGGTTACCACGTAACCGCGATCAAAGGCTAATGGCGTTGGCGATGTCCGACCTGTGCAGCATCGGCGAGCACCACAGATGGTGATTGCTCGCTTGACTGGCGGCCTGGGAAACCAGATGTTTCAATACGCTGCCGGACGGGCTTTGGCCGACCGTCTGGGCGCCGAACTTCTGCTCGACTTGCGCACGTTCGAGCACGCGCTTGCTTTGCGCCCTTACACCCGCCGTGCCTATGCCCTCGCCCCGTTCAAGCTGCGGGCAAGGGTGGCGACTCCGGCGGATCTCAGAAACTGGCCGGTATGGGTGATGGAAATCGGGATGCGGCTGCGGCTCGTTCGCCCCTTGTTTCGCCGCTGGCATTTCGAGTCCGCGATCACCTACGACCCAAGCGTGCGCACGCTACATGCGCCGCTTTGCCTGGTTGGCTACTGGCAGTCCGAGCGCTATTTCATCGACATCGCCGACAAGATTCGTGCCGATTTCACGCTTCTGCAGCCTTTAGACAGCACCAACGCCAGACTGCTCAAACTGGCGCGCTCCGATCGCAGTGTCGGCCTGCATGTGCGCAGAGGCGATTTCATAAGCCTCAATGACGCCGCGCAATTGCACGGCATGTGTTCCGTCGATTATTATCGGCGCGCAATAAGTCTCGTCAGGAAGCGCTGCCCGGAATGCCATTTCCTGATTTTCTCCGATGATCCGGAATGGGCTCGTGCCGAGCTGCCGCTGGATCCATCCGCCGTATTCGTAACGGGAAACGCCGAAAGGCCTGAACAGGACCTGGCATTGATGAGCGCATGCAAACACCACATCATTGCCAACAGCAGTTTCAGCTGGTGGGCTGGCTGGCTGGGAGATAGCCCGGAGCAGATGGTCATCGCGCCCTCTCCCTGGTACGCGAGCCCGAAACTAGATGCGCGCGATCTCGCCGTTTCCCGCTGGCAATACATCAGCCGCCTTTGATTGGAAGCCATCCTGGAACATTTATCGATAAGCCGGCATGCCTGAAGTTTCCGTCCTCCTTCCGGTGCGCGATGGCGCGCGCACCCTGGCCCTGGCCATGTTATCGGTGCTGGAGCAGAGCTTTGGCGATTTTGAGTTGCTGGTGCTCGACGACGGGTCGGTCGATGCTTCCCCGGATATCGCGCTCCGCTTCGGCGATCCGCGTGTGCGCCTCCTGCGCGACGGCATGAAACAGGGTTTGGCGGCCCGGCTCAACCAGGGTATCGACGCGGCGGCCGGTCGCTATATCGCCCGCATGGACGCAGATGACGTGTGTTTCCCGGAGCGGTTTGCGCGCCAGGTGGCGCGCCTGAACGCCGAGAGTTCGCTGGATCTGGTGGCCTGCCGGGCCTTGATCTTCGACGATAGCGGGATCGCCACCGGTTTATCGCCGCACCGGTTGAGCCACCAGGCGCTGTGCGCGCAGCCCTGGAACGGTTTCTACCTGGTGCATCCGAGCTGGACGGGCCGTGCCGACTGGTTCCGCCGCTATCACTATCAAACTCCCGAACTGGTGTACTCCCAGGATCAGGAGTTGCTGCTGCGTGCCTACCCGGACAGCCGCTTCGCGGTTCTGGACGAGATCCTTCTGGGATATCGCATGGGACCAATTGCTCTGCGCAAGACATTGTCGCAGCGTCGTTGTTTGCTTGCCGCGCAAATTAGCCAATTCGCGCAGCGCCGCGAATGGCGCAATCTATTGCTCGCGCTGCTGGCGACCGGGCTGAAGCTGCCGCGGGACTTGCTCTTTGCCACCGCGGCCGGGCGCCGGTGGCGCGATCGCCGCGGCGGCTCTATTTCGCCCGAGATCGAGCAGGCATGGAACGCTTTGCTGAGCGCCCTTAACCGACGCCTTGATGAACTGCATCTGCCACACGGACTCGACCGCGAGAGTCTGCTCAAGGCGCAGGCGCATGAACGCTGATCGGCGCAGTCGTCCGCGCATTTGCATTGTTGTCGCAGCACCCTTGACGCTGAAGGCATTCATGCTCGGCCACTTAGAAGCCCTGGCCAGAATCGGCGACGTTACAGCCGTGGCCAATTTCGCCCCGGAAGATGAGTCTTTTCCCTGGCCTGCAGAGATATCCCGCGTGGCGATTCCCATCGTACGCCCCATTGCCCCATGGGCCGACATGGTTGCGCTGCTGGCTCTTTTCCGGTTGTTCCGCAAGCGCCGCTTTGATCTGGTGCACTCGATCACGCCCAAGGCAGGGCTGCTGGCGATGCTCGCCGGGTGGCTCGCCGGCGTGCCGCTGCGCCTGCACATCTTCACCGGCCAGGTCTGGGTTACCCGAACCGGTCCAATGCGTACCCTGCTCAAGAATGCGGATCGGCTGATCGCGCGGCTCGCCACCCAGGTGCTCGTCGACAGTGCCTCGCAGCGCGAGTTCCTGATCGCCCAAGGCATTGTGGCGGCGCTCAAATCGGCGGTCCTGGCTCAGGGCTCATCCTGCGGCGTAGACACGGCGCGCTTTCGCCCCGATGCGGCGGCGCGCGAGCGCGTCCGGCGCGATCTGGGCATCCCCCCGGGCGCCGTCGTGTTTCTTTACCTCGGGCGCATCAACCGCGACAAAGGCCTGCTCGACTTGGCGCATGCGTTCGCCGAGGTCGGCACCGGGTATCCGGACGCGCATCTGCTCCTGGTAGGTCCGGATGAAGGCAATTTGCGCGCCGCGCTCGCCACGGCCGCCGCTGCCTGCGCCGCCAGGCTGCACAGCGCGGGCCTCACCGACCGGCCGCAGGACTATTTCGCCGCCGCCGATGTCTGCTGCCTGCCCAGTTATCGCGAGGGATTCCCCACGACCATGATCGAGGCCGCCGCCGTGGGCCTGCCCGCGATAGGGTCGAGGATCTACGGCATCACCGACGCCATCGTCGAGGGGGAAACCGGCCTGCTGTTCGAGGCCGGAGACGTGCAGCAACTCGCACAAAGCATGCGTACACTAGCCGGCGACGCAAGCTTGCGCAGGCGCATGGGGGCGCAAGCAAGGGAGCGGGCCGTGCACGATTTTTCCTCGGCCGTCGTGACCGCCGCGCTGATCGAATATTACGAAAAGCTGTTGGCGCAGCACGCCGATTGACGGGTTGCAACTACATGCTCAAACGCGGTTTTGATTCTTTGATAGCGCTCATCCTGCTCACCGGGCTGTCGCCGCTGCTCGCACTGCTGGCGCTGGCGGTGCGCTGGAAACTGGGCCGCCCCGTATTGTTCGCCCAGACACGGCCCGGACTGCACGGCGCACCGTTCGAATTCTACAAATTCCGCACCATGATCGAGGCGCGGAATGCGGCAGGCGAACTCCTGCCGGACGCAGCAAGGCTTACACGGTTCGGTGAATTGATGCGAAAATCGAGCCTGGACGAACTGCCGCAACTGGTCAACGTCGTCAAGGGTGACATGAGCCTGGTAGGGCCGCGGCCGCTGTTGATGGAGTACCTCCCCCTGTACAGCGAGCGCCAGGCGCAGCGCCACGCGGTGCGGCCCGGGATTACCGGCTGGGCGCAGGTGAACGGCAGGAATGCGCTCGACTGGGAGGAACGCTTCGAGCTCGACCTCTGGTACGTGGAACACCGTTCGTTCCGGCTAGACCTGAGAATCATCGCCATGACGGCCTGGCGGATGCTGCGGCCGCAGGGCATTGCGCAACCGGGGCACGCCACCATGACCAAGTTCACGGGGTCGCAACGCGGCAGGGAAAATTGAAAGCCAAAGAAAAACTCGTTGTCTTCGGTGCCGGCGGCCACGCCAAGGTGGTAATCGACATCATCGAGCAGCAGGGGAACTATGACATCGCCGGCCTGCTCGATGACGATATCAAGCATCAGGGCAAGCGCTTTTTCGGCTATCCGGTGCTAGGCACGCGCGCGGCCTTGCCGGCGCTGTTTTCGGCGCAGTTGTGCCACGCCATCGTCACCATCGGAGATAATCTCAGCCGTGCCGCCGTGGCGGCACACTTGGATCAGCATGGCTGGCGCTTCGCCAGCGCGGTTCACCCTCGCGCCAGCATCGGCCGGGGGGTGAAAATCGGGCCAGGCAGCGTCGTTATGGCCGGCTGCGCCGTCAACGCCGACGCGTATCTAGGCGGTCAGGTGATAGTCAACACGGGAGCCACGGTCGACCATGATTGCCGCATAGAAGACGCCGTGCATATCGCCCCGGGCTGTCACCTGTGCGGCGGCGTGAGCGTCGGCCAGGGCAGTTTGCTCGGCGCCGGTAGCACCGTGACCCCGGGCGTGACGATAGGCAAAAAGGTAATCGTCGGCGCCGGCTCCACCGTGATCCGCGATGTCGCCGATGAAGCAAGGGTCTCCGGTGTGCCGGCGCGACCACTGGATTGAACATGGGCCGCCGAGAAAAACCCCTGGACCCGCTCGAGCGCCTCGCGCTGGAGGGCGGCGCGCCGGTGCGCAGGGAGCCCTTCGCCCCTTGGCCGTCTTTCGCCGAAGATGAGATCAAAGCGGTAGCCGCGGTGCTGCGCTCGGGCAGAGTCAACTACTGGACCGGTGAGCAATCGCAGGAATTCGAGCGCGAGTTCGCCCAATTCGTCGGCGTCAAATACGCGGTGGCCCTGGCCAACGGCACGGCCGCGCTGGAGCTTGCGCTGCATGCCCTGGGCATCGGCCCTGGGGACGAAGTGGTGGTTCCATGCAAGACCTTCATCGCCTCGGCGAGCTGCGTCGTGCGCGTCGGGGCGACGCCCGTGGTCGCCGATATCGACCCGGACAGCCAGAATATTACGGCGGCGAGCATAGCAAAAGTGCTGAGCGCACGCACCAAGGCCGTCATCGCGGTGCATCTCGCCGGCTGGCCGTGCGAAATGGATGAGATTCTCGCCCTGGCAAAGGAGCGGGCCTTGAGCGTGGTCGAGGATTGCGCGCAATGCGTTGGCGCGCGCTACAAGGGCCGCACGACTGGCTCGATCGGGGATATCGGGGCATTCTCCTTCTGCCAGGACAAGATCATCACCACCGGCGGAGAAGGCGGCATGCTGGTCACCGATTCGCGCGAATTGTGGGAAAACGCCTGGTCGTACAAAGACCACGGCAAAAGCTACGCTGCGGTGTTCGAGCGCGAGCACCAACTCGGCTTCCGCTGGCTGCACGAGAACTTCGGCACCAACTGGCGCATTACCGAGATGCAGGTCGCCATCGGCAGGCTGCAGCTAAGGAAACTGCCGCAGTGGCTCGCCCTTCGGCGTCGCAACGCCGGTCTGCTCAGCCAGGGCCTCGCCCCCGTTCCCGGGCTGCGCCTGGCCCTGCCGCCCACCCATAGCGAGCATGCCTATTACAAGTACTACGCCTTCCTCCGCCCGGAAATGCTGCGCGCCGGGTGGAATCTGGAGCGTATCCTGGAAACCCTCAACGCCGAGGGCATACCCTGCACTGTAGGCGCCTGCAGCGAGATTTATCTCGAGAAGACCTTCGTCAATGCCGGGCTCGGCCCGAAACAGCCGCTGCCGGTGGCGAGCCGGCTGGCCGACTCGAGCCTGATGTTCATGCTGCACCCGGGGCTCACCGAACAGGACATGCGCGACACCTGCACTGCAGTCGCAAAAGTCATGCGCGCAGCGACCGTCTGAGCATGCATATCCGCAACTGGATGGCGCTCGGCCACGACGTGGCCGCCGCGATGATCGCCTGGTATCTCGCCTACTGGCTGCGCTTCAATACCGAAATACCGCAATTCAACATCCCCAACATGGTGGGCGCCATGCTGTGGGTGGTGCCGCTGCAGGCGGTCATTTTCTTCGGCGCCGGCATGTAT
>Ga0080064_1005646_pt1 | contig 14415 bp, 19 predicted proteins | sample Subgrocontami54m_FD_69260 | JGI IMG/M metagenome (GOLD analysis project Ga0080064, IMG submission 69260) | Subsurface groundwater microbial communities from S. Glens Falls, New York, USA - GMW46 contaminated, 5.4 m (SPADES assembly) (version 2) ...
TCTACAAGAGAGAGTGAACCAGTAGGAACAAAGTACTTTGCCCACATTCTGGTTAAAATGCAAGGCCTTATTGTATTAGACGTATCGGATGGTAAAGGAAACTATGAAAAAAAATAAAAAATCTAAATTGCTCATCGGGATTACGATAGGTGATCCCTACGGGATAGGGCCTGAAATCATCTTGAAGGCCTTAAAATCTCCTGCAATCAGGAACCTTGCCAGGTATGTAATTATCGGCAATAAAGGCGTATTTGACAAGACTGCAAGGGCATTGAAGATGCCTGTAAAATATTCGACGATATCCCACATTTCAGATATCGATGGCTTAAAAACATCTGTTTTCCTGCTACCTACAGGTGAATTAAAGCCGGGTCTTATGAAGCTGAAGAGGGCTACTGCTGAAGGTGGGGAGTTATCAGTTCAGTGTGTTATTAAGGGAATTAATCTTGCTCTAAACAAACATATTGATGCCCTTGTAACGGCTCCGATTTGCAAGGAGGCCATCCATCTAGGTGGATATGGTTACCCCGGCCATACTGAAATGCTCCATACCTTTTCCGGTGTTGAGCGTGTAGTTATGCTGATGGTGGGTGGAAAACTAAGGGTGGCATTTGCAACCACCCATATTGCCTTAAAAGATGTGTCGCAATCAATCACCCCAGAGGGTATTTTGGGGACAATAACTGTCTGTAATGAGGGCCTCAAACAGTTTTTTGGTTTGAAGAAACCCAGGATTGCCGTCTGTGGCTTAAACCCACATGCCGGAGAAGAAGGGATTTTCGGGGATGAGGAGAGGAAAATCATTATTCCTGCGATTGAAAAGGCAAGGAAGAAAGGGATTCACTGTGACGGCCCAGTCTCTGCAGATACCGTATTTTACAAGATGTTGAAGGGTGCGTATGACGCGGTTGTGGCCATCTATCATGACCAGGGTGCAATCCCTCTGAAATTGCACGCCTTTGAGACAGGGGTGAACATTACCTTGGGAATCCCGTTTGTCCGCACGTCACCCGACCACGGTACTGCGTATGATATAGCCGGTAAAGGTATTGCCGACCCGCGTTCCATGATGGAGGCCATAAAGACGGCTGTGAAGATGGCAAAGGTATAGTTAACCACGGAGGCACAGAAACACAGAGAATAATTTGCCCCCGTAAATAATACTGCCTATTTCCGTACATCTGTGTCTCGGTGGTTTCAAGTGTTGCCTCATTTTTATGAGGATATGTTTTATCCGGTTGAGGTAAAGTCTTGTAAGCGCTTACAATTATGTTTATAAAAGACCTGAAGAGATGAAGAGATAGTGTAATTTCCATTTTGGCAGAATTAAGGTGAAAATTATTGTAGATGTGTATAATTGTTTTAAAAGTAGTTATTAGTGTGTATCTGTGAAAATCTGTGTCCTAACGTAATTAAAAATCCATGCCACAAAAAGAAATAAAATTTATTCCACACACACCAGCCGTACTAAAGCTGATTTTCAGCCTAAGAGGAATTTCACCAAATAAACGGTTTGGACAAAATTTCCTCATTGATCAAAATACCTTGTTGTCTATTCCCAATATTGCAGAACTAAATGAAAATGACGTTGTGCTGGAGATTGGCACGGGGACTGGTGGGCTGACGAGGTTATTGGCGGATAGAAGTCGACATGTGTTTACTGTGGAGGTGGATAAGAAGTTATTTGAAATGGCAACTGATATACTTAAATTATATAAAAATGTTACCCTTATTAACGCAGATATTTTAAAAACAAAGCACGAACTCAACCCGGATATTCCTGCCTTGATGCTCAACTGGCTCAAGGAACATGATCAATCTCATATAAAAGTAGTTTCCAATTTGCCGTACAATATCAGCACGCCAGTAATCATTAATCTTTTGGAAGGTGACTTACCTATTAAATTAATGGTGCTGATGCTTCAGAAAGAAATTACGGAACGCATGGCCGCAATGCCAGGCACAAGGGAATACGGCATTTTATCTATAACCACTCAATTGTTTTCGGAAGTGGAGGTCTTTAAGACCTTATCTCCTCAGGTATTCTGGCCAAGGCCGGAGGTATATTCGGCCCTTGTGAAGATATCTGTAAACAAAGAGAAATATGCAGGCAGGATAACGGATTATCCTTTTTTTAAAAAGATCATTCACGCCATATTTACATCCCGGCGTAAGACTTTGCTTAATAGTCTGGAACGGTGGAAATTGCCTAATATGTCGAGAGAACGCATGAAAAGGGTTATCGAAGGCATGCAATTGGATGAACGGGTAAGGGGTGAAACATTAAGTCTCGATCTGTTAATCAATCTTTCAGAGGCCGTGAGTAATCTTTCAAAGCAAGATATATCCGTGTAATTGTGGGGAAGGGAAAATACGGCTAAGGAGAATCACTAACCTCAACATCAAACGTGCATCCCAAGAGTCGTGCCGCACGGCGGCAGGCTACCATGCGGCCGGTAAAGATTTCAAAGTACTCTACCATATCTGAAATCTCTTTGTCGATGTCAAGTTTGAGGATGATTGTTTTCTTTTGGGTATTCATTTGAAGTTCGGATTTTGTTACTGCATAATTGACCCGATCATGGATATCAAATTTAATTTCTTTTACACTGCGCACCCTTGAACGATGGACATCTGATTTATCGGCAATGATGAGTGCCGCTGATACCGGGCTTACAGCGTCACAAGAGCCTTCATCGTGGTTTCCGACTGCGCTCATGATCATAACCCGATCTTCCACAGGCATGCCTAACTCTTTTAAGAACTGACTTGCCAGGTAAGCGCCGGCTTCCGGATGGATATGCCGGCTGACCACATTCCCGATATCGTGAATGTATCCGGAGATAGCTGCCAGTTCACAGGTGTTTGCGTCGTATCCGAGTTCCTGGAGAATTTTTCTGGCGTTTTTCGCCACGTAATTTCCATGACGTTCGCCGTGTTCGGTGTAGCCAATGACCCCCAGAAATTCATTTGCTTTTTTTACGTATACTTTGACGTCTGGATGGTTTTTTACCTGTTCCAAAGTAATCATTTCTTTATCCTTTTCCATGCTGTGCTGTCCGGTTTATCGTCAAGGGCAATCCCTATTTCAGTAAGTTTGTTACGAATGAAATCTGATAACTGCCACTGTTTTGCCTTCCGCAGTTCATTGCGGGTATCGATGAGCACTCGCATAACATTATCCAGTACGCCCGCTTCCCCTTTTTGTTCGGATTCAAAGGTTTTGGGGAAGATGCCCAGGATATTGCCTCCAAAATCCTGGTAGAATTTGTCAATGTCTTCCAGGCATTTTTTACTGATCTCCTGGCTAGAATTTAGCAGGGTATTGACCTCTTTTGACAAGTCAAACAGGGCGGCAATAGCGCCTGGTGTGTTAATGTCTTCGTCCATAGCCTCAAGAAACGCTTTTTTGTATTGCTCTAGCTTTTCGTAGATACCACGGGGAATTTGACCATCCTTTGAGCTATCTATTTGTTCCCTCAAATTTTTAATAGTGTTATAGAGGCGTTCAAGACCCTTGTCTGCGGCATCCAGCGCCTCATTGCTAAAGTCAAGCGGACTGCGATAGTGAGTTGTGAGGATAAAGAATCGTATGGTCAGGGGATTATACTTAGTAAAGGCATCTTTGAGGGTAACAAAGTTGCCAAGAGATTTTCCCATCTTTTGTCCATTTACGGTGACCATGTTGTTGTGAATCCAGTATCTGACAAACGGTGATTTATTTGCCGCTTCGCTCTGAGCAATCTCACACTCGTGATGCGGGAAGATATTTTCGAGCCCACCGCCATGAATATCCAGTGTGGTTCCCAGGTATTTCATAGACATGGCCGAGCATTCGAGGTGCCATCCTGGGAATCCTTCTCCCCAGGGGCTTTTCCACCGCATGATATGGCCTGGCTCAGCCTTCTTCCAGAGTGCAAAATCAGAAGGATTCCGCTTTTCCGGGTTGATTTCTATGCGTGCGCCTGCCTCAAGTTCCTCCTGTTTTCTGCCGGAAAGCTTTCCGTATTCAGTAAACTTCTGGACGTCAAAGTAGACGGAACCATTCGATGCATAAGCAAACCCTTTTTCAATCAGCTTTTCCACAATCTCGATTTGTTCGGGGATGTGCGCTGTTGCCCGTGGTGATATGTCGGGTCTCAGGTTATTGAGGGCATCCATGTCTTCGAAATAACTCCTCGTGTATATTTCGACAAGTTCTGCCGGTTCTACCCGTTCCCTTTGTGCACGTTTGAGTATCTTATCTTCACCGGCATCTGCATTGTCGGTCAAGTGTCCGACATCGGTGATGTTTTGCACGTAACGCACCTTATAACCGACGTATCTAAGGTAACGGACGATTACGTCAAAGCTCACATAACTCTTGGCATGTCCAATGTGAGGATGGTCATAGACCGTAGGTCCGCACACATACATATTGACGCGGCCTTCGTTTAAAGGTGTAAAAATTTCCTTTTTTTTAGTCAAAGAATTGTAAAATTTTAATGCCATAATTCTCTTTCTTAATATTCAAATATTTAAAGAAATCGTTCGATCCTTGTCTTGCACGTATTGATGCCCAGGATATTGGTGATACTGTAAAGTTCAGGTCCGTGTTCTCTGCCAGTCAAGGCAATACGGATGGGCATATAAAGTCCTTTACCATTTACTTTCGTTTCTTTTTGCACTGTTTTTAAGGTATCCCTAAAAATATCGGGAGATAAGTTGTTCAGCTTCTGGAGTTCCATAGAAAAGGCCGAAAGTATGGACTGCGAAGTCTCTGATGAAAGAAATTCAACATGATTTTCGCTGATTACAACATCCTTGAAAAAGATTTCTGATTCATGAACGATCTGAGACATGCAGGATATGTTGCCTCTCACGGCATCTATAATTAATTTTAAATTGGCTTTGTCAATTTTACTTTCTTCTGTAGAAACGAATCCTGCCTCCTGTAAGTATGGTATTGCTAAGGTTGCAAGTCTTTCCAGATCAGCTTCACGGATATATTGTCCACTCAGCCAGTCCAATTTTTGCTGATCAAATACGGAGGCTGCCTTACTCATAGAGCTTATCTCAAATGTATCAATAATGTCGCCGGCTTTAAATTTCTCTTTTTTGTCCTTTGGTGACCATCCTAATAGCATCATATAATTCAGTAAACCCTCCGGTAAATAGCCCAGTTTGCGGTATTCAGAAATAGAAAAAGCGCCGTGACGTTTACTCAACAAGGAACGGTCAGCGCCCATGGTAAGCGACAGATGGGCAAATTGTGGAGGCTTTTGCTTTAAGGCATGAAAAAGTAATATATGACACGGTGTATTCGACAAATGGTCTTCTCCACGAATGACGTGGGTGATGTTCATCAAAGTGTCATCTATGGCAACGGCGAAGTGGAAAGAGGGTGTGCCGTCCGACCGCATGATTACAAAGTCTCCCGTCAGGCTCATATCAAATTGACAGGTGCCACGAATCAGATCGTCGAATACAACCAATTCGTCCGGTACTTTAAAACGAATGGTGCATCTTAGCCCAGAAATTTCAAAGGCCTTTTTTTGTTTATCAGTGAGTTCCCGGCAACGATTGTCGTATCGAGGAGGCTTCCCCATGAGTTTAGCAATCCGCCTGCGTTCTTCCAGTTCTTCGGGGGCACAATAACATTTATATGCCATACCTTCTTTTAAGAATTTTTGGCAGAGGTCATTGTAGATATGCAAACGTTCCGACTGTAAATACGGACCGTACTGACCACCCACATCGGGTCCTTCCTGCCAGGTTATTCCTAACCAGTGGAGGTCTTCGATGAGTTGGGTCATGTACTTTTTCTCAGAGCGCGCAACATCGGTATCTTCGATTCTTAAGATAAAGGTACCCTTATGCCGTTTTGCAAACAACCAGTTAAAAACGGCCACGCGTGCATTACCGATGTGTAAAAGACCCGTAGGTGAAGGTGCAAAACGAACACGTACCATAAAATAAATTTAGTAAGAAGGATTCATCATAAACATCCATACAACCGGTTAAAATGTCACTCCTAATCCTTCTAAATAAAGTTTCGCTTCCTTTAGAAATTGTTTTGCCTCAGAAATTGCAGTCTCAGCAGTTTCCTTGTCTATATAAGAGAAAACCTCATAGTCTCCACTTTCCCTATCATCTTTCAGGTATGCAAGGTACTTACCAATATTCTTGCTAAATTTACCTGTCTTTACAAAGAGAAGTCCGAATAGCATGACTATGCCTTTATGTGTTTCTGCACGTTCTCCCTCGGTCAAAAGGAGCGCCTGTGCTGCATGAAAAACAGCATAGTATGCCCTTGAAACAGCATCATCATAATCGCTCGATTTCAATAGTTTCTCGGCGACTTCTAACTTTTTATTTGCCTTCTGTATATATCCAATTATTAGTGCTTTAGTTGTGGATTCCAAGCTTTATACCCTTTGTCGTAACATTGCTCATAAATGGAGTCGGAATAGATTTTAAGCGGTTGAATTCTGAAGATGTAAATATCTTTAAGGATATTAGCTTTGTTGTAGAGAGCAGAATTTCCATTACAGCATCATAAAGCTTATCTATAATTACTCTGTCTTTTATTTTAAGAACGATCAAAAGGTCATAATCAGAGTCAGGCCGCCAATCGTCCCTGCACCGTGAACCAAAGAGGTAGATTTCTTCTATGTCCTCAATACAAGGATGAATCAGTTCTAAAAATTGGTTAACTATCTTATCATTCATTTAGCGATATTTAATAAATCTATATTTAATCTTTAAATCCCAAGCATATGATTCTCTATCAACATCGTCATTGTTTGTTATAACTCTGGTAAAAATTACCCTACCGCCATTTTTGGCTTTTGAAAAGCTAATATCCCAGTTTTCAATGATTTTATCGACATTGTTATCAGCATCGGCTACGGTAACGGTATTTGGCAGAGATGACACCCAGTCTCCAGATTCTACGGTTGCAATAATCTGATCTGGTATTTTGTTGCCAATAGTGTCTATATCAAATATTTCCATAATACTGCTATTTGCCTTTACAGAGTTACTTTCCAAACTGAGGGAATAATTGCCCTTTTTAATAACTTCTATATCCTCCGCATAAGAATATGAAGTTAATGATAATGCAAGTAGAAGTGACAAAAGACAAATTAACCGTTTCATAAGTTCTCCCCTAAAAAATCATGCTGTTAGCAATTCTATTTTAGGTACGATTGCTTTTGGCTTCGCTATCTCAACCACAACAACCTTTTTGCCCTTTTTTCTAAGAGAGTTAGCCATTTTCTTATTCTCAGCACGAAGCTTAATGTCGTTTGTAGGTAATAGAACGAGTTCGGCATCAGGCGGAATTTTATTTAATACTTCTGGGTGTTCAAACGCATATTTCATAAACTCATTCAATAAATCTAAATTTTTTTGAATTATTTTATTTTTGTTAATCATTTAGCATAATAGAGTATTGTATTTTGCAAACTATTCCCTTCTAGAATGGCCATTCCAAAGGTACATAGGTTTGGTACTGCCCTGCTCCTGGAATTGAGAGATGTCAAGCTTGATGGTATTGCTTTGAAAAAGCTTTCTGGACATCAGGCCAAATAGATCGGACAGACCGTAATGTTTTTCGTATCTTATAATAGTTGCATCTGTAATGCCCGCCATTTTTTTTACTGAACTGATGGCATCCTCCAGGTAGCCTAATTGATCAACCAGTCCTTTTTCAAGGGCTTGCTTGCCAGTGTATATCCTTCCATCAGCAATCTTCTTTACTGTTTCAATATCCAGCTTCCTCCCTGTGGATACCACATTTACAAATTGCATGTACATTTCATCGATGATATTTTTTAGGATAGCATTTTCTTCAGGTGTCATAGGTTTGAGTGGTGAGCCGATTTCTTTCATATTACCAGATGCAATAGAGCTATCCTTTATACCGTATCGATTGATGAGTTCTGCCACATTTATGAGTGGCATGATCACCCCGATGCTTCCCGTAATTGTAGTAGGATGCGCAATAATGGCATCAGCCGCAGAGGATACGTAATATCCGCCAGAGGCGGCGATGTCCTGCATGTAAACAACAACCTTTTTCTTTGTATCGGTTTTAAATTTCATGATGTTGTTGTAAATAATGTCGCTTGCCGTAATCCCACCGCCTGGACTGTCTACCTCCAGCAGAACAGCCTTGACATGCGTGTCAGTCGCGGCTTGTTCGAGTTGTTGCTTCACGACCTCAACAATGCTGGGTTTTTCAATAAATAAGCCTTCTGCCGATTCACTGGTCAATATGCCCTTAATTGAGATTATGGCAATCTTGTCTTCTCCGCTTCCTTCTACAATGGTTTCTGCAACTTCTTTCTTCCCGGTGGCGCTTGTGACGAATGCCTTACCTAGTACAAGAGATCCTATGAAGAGGATAAATAACAATAGCGTGCATAAGAAAAAGAATATGGCGAAACCTATGGTGACCCAAAAACCAACACCCCTGGTTTTTTTTACATATATAGGCTGCCATCCCACGCCTGGTGGGGCAACATTGGGTTGTGTATCTGACATAATTCTATTCTTCCTTTATTTTTCTATACAAATGCAAGGGATACCGTGACAAACGGGACATCCTGCTGTGTATTTACTAATCGTTTCTTCCATATTAATACCCGATAAACTAGCCAGAGAAAAAAGCCATGCAAGTACATCAGCAAACTCTTTTCCCAATTCTTCTTTATTGTTTTCCCGTAAGGCACGGGAAAGTTCACCGACTTCTTCGGTAAACCACATAAAGGTTTTGGATAAGCCGCGTTTTGCGTCCTTTTTTAAATAGGTCTCTTCGATGAGCTTTTGGAATTTATCAAAATCCATAGGATTTATAAATCTTCGATATTAAGTATTTCCCCACCGTGCCATTCAGGAACAAGGGTGTGTGTTATATTCAACACGTCCAATATCTTTGCCACGATAAAATCCACCTGATCTGCAATGGTCTTTGGATTGTGGTAGAATCCCGGCATTGCCGGTAGGATGCATGTCCCTATAGAGGATAACTTCTGCATGGCCTCCAGATGGATAGGGGATAATGGTGTTTCACGGGGTACCACGACAAGTTTCCGGCCTTCTTTAAGGGCGATACTCGCCGCACGCTGAATGAGATTGTTTGAAATCCCATGAGCAATGGAGCACAGGGTGTTCATACTGCACGGAACGATAACCATTGCCTTGATGGGATACCGGCTGCTGGCAATAGTAGCGCCAATGTCTGAGTTGTTATAATAGATAATATTGTCCGTCGAGTAACCCAGAAATTCCCCAATATTTGATTGGCTGCGGTTTAAATCGATTCCCAATTCATGCTTAATAACCAGGAAAGCGGCATCCGATATGGATAAGTGGATATTGTATTCTTTTCTGCAAAGGACTTGTAAGAGACGTTGGGCATAAATAACTCCACTGGCGCCTGTAATGCCAACGATAATATTTTCCATCAAAACTCCTTAAATATGAAAGGGTTTTAAAATCGTGAGCACGTCATATATGGCGTGTGTATACACAACAACGCCTAATCCCCGAAACATGAAGATAGCGGATAGAACCAGCCCGGCTAACAATCTGAACGTAAAACCGGCATACGTAAAACTGTCTTTTAAAGTTCCTATATAGTGCACGGAGGTGAATATGAATGCGCCTATCAAGACACTTGCAATTGCACTTAGGGGTTTCTTTATTTTTAATAGCTTTGTAAATATAAAATAAAGTACCGTGATTAAAAGAAGTCGAAATACAATTTCTTCATAAACCCCCGCTCCAACAGAAAGAACAATGCCTTGCCACATATTCGCGGAAAAAGGTTTCGCAAGGGCAAGGGGAAACAGCACCTCGTAAACAACATAACCAAGTACATAACCCATGAAAAGTGAATAGACCGCACCTTCCATGAGCATTGGGATAAATATCAAGGAACTAAAGCGATATTCCTTTTCTATATAAAATACGGATACAAAAAGAAAAGCAATAACCAACAAATTAAATATCAAAGAACCATTTTTACCAAATAAATTCAGAGGCGTTTTAATGACAACATCAGCGGTATTCTTGATTCCCGATCCTTGCATCGCAATTCCGACTTCATATGAGACCAACAGGGGAAGGATAAATAAAAAACTGTTGGCCAGACTCTTTGAACGATGGTAATACGATTTCATTTACGTAAATTTGCCCAGAAATAGCGTTAGTATAGCAGTCGATCTTTTGAGTGTCAATGAAGTTTCAGGAATCAGAGAAGCACTGGGCAATGCAAAGGTTAGCCACAGAAGTAACAGGTAAAGAATTCATCATGATTCGGTAAAACTCCGTCTTAAAATATTGGCCTTTAAACTAAAAAACATTTGACAAAAGGGGTCGATGTGCTAGAATTTTAATTGATTCTCAGCTTACGAAATATCATACAACAGGTATTTCATCTTGCATCGTCGCTTTCAGGAACTAGGGTGGAGTATGATTCATATGGAACTCTCAAAGATCATGATTACGGAAACAAGTGATCATCAGATTATTGTCCTGAAGGAAAAAGACGGACAGCGGAGTTTCCCCATTGTAATTGGTCTCCATGAGGCATGGGCAATTGATCGGGCAGTTAAAGGGGTTACCACTCCTCGGCCTTTAACGCACGACCTGATTTACAGCGTTATTGAAGGTTTGAATGCAGGCGTTGTAAGAATAGTTATTAATGACCTCAGGAATAACACGTTTTATGCAAAGATTGTATTGATGCAGAACGGTTCAACTGTGGAGATCGATTCCAGACCCAGTGATGCAATTGCATTAGCGATGCAGAAGAATACACCAATCTTTGTGGCCAAGAAGGTCTTGGAAGAAGTTTGCAACGCAGAAAATAATCTTTAATACGAGGAGGGATGGCCGAGTGGACTATGGCGGCAGTCTTGAAAACTGCTGGAGGCGAAAGTCTCCCGTGGGTTCGAATCCTACTCCCTCCGCCAAGTATCTGTGTTTTATGGCTCTGCTGTATACTTTGGTGTATGGCGCAGTCAGGGTGAATTAATAAAACCACGGATTTCATGCACAAATGTAATAATGGTGTCCGTGGTTCTTTTGTTTTAAAAAAATATTTCTCAATAACAGCTTATAAACGGAGAGGTGGCTGAGCGGCTGAAAGCGACGGTTTGCTAAACCGTTGTGGAGACAAAATCTCTACCCCGGGTTCGAATCCCGGCCTCTCCGCCATAAAAGTTGTTTAATCTTGTCCTCATGCAAATGGGGAAAGGAGATATTAAAATGGAACCGATCTGTTTATTGAACAATGCTGAAAAGTATAGTGGAGAGTATGTTGCATTGAGGTCTTTTACTGATAGAGAAGTAATAAGTCATGGTGGTAATCCTGTAGACGTATTAGGTGAAGCAAGAAAACTTGGGGTGGATGAGCCTGTAGTTTTTTTTGTTCCCGAAAAGGATGTAATTCAGATTTACTAATGCCTATCGAAGATTGTCCATTTACAGACTTCAAAAATGGTATTTATCGTCCATACCTTGCCTTAAAAATAATTAATCCCCATACTAACAGAAGTTTTAAAACAATAGGTCTTATAGATACTGGTGCAGACGAATGCGCAGTTCCTGCGTTTATTGCTGATGATTTAGGTCATAATTTTCATGCCGGCATACCCAAAACAATAACTACTGGTAGTGGGAAAGCCTCTGTTTACAGGCACACGACTAAATTTGAAATATATCATCCATTATCTGGTGAACTTCTTTATACAATTCCAGATACACCCGTAGATTTTGTATATAACCTTCCTATTGTATTGTTGGGCGTTAATAATTTTCTGAGTAGATTTGTTTTAACAATTGATTATCCCAACAAGTTTTTTTCGATAAAATATCCTTAAATCTAAGCTCAATCCTCCATAAAATAACAATAATACATGACGGCGTGCGTTCGAATAAAATTCTAACTGATTTTGCCCAAAAGCTGTCCTGAGCGTAGTCGAAGGATTTGTAGGGCGGGCGGAATTTCCCTCCAGCCTTCCTTCCGCCCACAGAAACACCCCTTATAGATCGAAAAATTGCCAAAGAACCCGAAGAAATATCCGTGGTGAGCCTGTCGAATCCATCAGCTCAAACTTCATTCCGTGTTAAAAGCCGGCTTTCCTCATTTTTATATTTGAAGATTTGATTGTATTTGTTAGCATACTATTGATTTAATCAAAGGTTAATATGGCAAAGATAAAAGATCTACCGATCCATAAACGACCAAGAGAAAAGCTATCTGAAAAGGGAGCCGAGAATTTAAGCGATGCCGAGCTTTTGGCGATTTTGATCAGAACAGGCAGAGCCGGCAGAAGCGCTTTGGATATTGCCAAAGACACTCTCAAAAAATACCCTTTATCAAAATTATTAGCGGTATCTAAAGATGATTTAGTTTCCATTAAAGGATTGGAGGAAACCAAAGCCATCACGATTAAAGCCGCGCTGGAGCTTGGCCAGCGGGCAGCAAACTCATTCAGAGAATTTTGCGGATACCATACTTAATTTTGAAAATTTCCATTTTTCTTGGAAATACCACGCGAGCGACCCTGAACATGGCCAAATCTTAACTATTTTTAAAACAAAGTTAATAGTGAAGCAGAGTGTCCCCAGAATTTGTTCTTGCGCCTTCTCAAATCGGAAGCACAAAAGCAGATTGAGGAGATTTTGAAGGAGCATGGGGAGAAGATCCAAACTGTTTGCATTCTATTTAATACTATGGACTTAGAAAAACTTAATTACATAACCGAAGAAAAATTACCAGAAGTTAAAACACTTGTTCTAGGTATAGGAGTTTTGGTTGGTTCATTTACAGCAATAGATGGATTTTTGAGTCAATTTGCTTGTTTAAAAATAAGATCCATCGTTTATTTACTATTGTTTTTTTCTTGGATAATATATTGGCTCTTTAACAGATTTTACTTACCAAGAAATAAAAAAAATAAAGTCGGGATAGTGATTGCTATTTTTTCAGAAAACGAAAGCGAAAGACAAAAACTAAAAGCGGATTTTATTTCTAAATTAAAAAGTGATTTTAAACGAGAAGGGATTCTGAATTTTTCTGAAGTAATTTTTCTAAAAAACCATTTTTCAAAACAAATCAAAGAATCGAACAATCCACGAGAAGAGCTAGAAAAAATTAATAAAAAAATGAAAGCACATTTCTATGTCTGGGGTGATGTAAAGAAAAGACCAGATGGAGATGAAGGTGAGAAATACTTTTTGAATTTCCAAGGCTATGTTATTCACAAACCAATTCCGCAAAATCTAAGTCAAGAAATCTCAAAAGATTTTTCAAAAGTGCTTCCTTGTGAAGTAAACTTTTTAGAAAAAAGGAGCTTCGAAGGGTTCGAAGCCTCTGCTAAATTAGTGCATTTGGCGGCGAAATATATTATTGGAATTGCAGCATTTGTTTCACAGGATCCACAATTAGCCCTTCGATTGCACAATGGATTAAAAGATCAGTTTAATATTTTTAGACCATTACCACCACATCTTCAAGATATAAGAAATCGTATTCCTCATTTAATTTCAGACGAAACTCTGTGGGTAGCAAGGTGGCACTATGAAAACAAAAGAACTAATGAAACAAAAATATTTTTAGAAAGATCTTTAGCAGAAAATAACAATAATTATGGAACATGGCTATTTAAAGCAGTAATTGATTTCTTAATTGATAAAAATATTGACGAAGCTCTGAAAAGCATTGGAAGGGCAGAAAAATGCTCAAATAATACCTTCGAATGGAGATATAGCAAAGCGTTTTTATATTTTTGGAAAGCAGATTACGAGAAAGCATTAAAGTTATGCCAAAAGATAAAACAACAGAATTATCATACAGAAGAAATTACTTTGAACGAAGTAAGAACATTTAATTTGAATCTTCTCAAAGAAAATAAGGCAAAAGCACAATTATATTTTTAGATTGGGTATTTGAGCTATTTTAAACAAAATAATTTGTGTAATGCGCTACAAGATTTTGAAAATTTCGAAAGATTAGCTGATAGTAAAATGAACAGCTTAAAGCAAAAATCATCTGTATACTTGCAAGAGATAAAGAAAAAAATGGAAATTAATGATTAGAAGAAAGAATTTGCTGCCAAACCAATCGAAGCTCTGAGTTCCGCAATAAACGGAACGAAAAACTTGAAATTGTCCAATCCGAAAGGGCCGCTTCTCCGCTAGCGGCGGACAGGTGCGGCAGGCGGAAGGGGGGCTATGGGGATTCCGCCCGCCCTACAAATCCTTCGACTACGCTCAGGGCAGGCCGGTCATGAAAAAGTTCACCCCGTTAGAAAATCCTATTCTAACGGGGAGAAGATAGTTGATGGCATGCCGGATGGGTGGAAGATGGGTCTTTCAGGGGATATCGCAATAGTTAAAAAGGGAAGAAATATTACATTT
>Ga0080064_1005648_pt1 | contig 14412 bp, 12 predicted proteins | sample Subgrocontami54m_FD_69260 | JGI IMG/M metagenome (GOLD analysis project Ga0080064, IMG submission 69260) | Subsurface groundwater microbial communities from S. Glens Falls, New York, USA - GMW46 contaminated, 5.4 m (SPADES assembly) (version 2) ...
GCTTCAATTCGGCGCGCGCGAGCGGCGCGCGGTCCGCGTCCCGGTCGCGCTTCGCGGGGCGGCCGGGGCGGCCGCGGCCCGCCTTGGCGAGCTCCTGCGCCTTGAGCTTCGCCTCGAGCGCCTTCTGTTTGGCGAGCTCCTTCTCCTTCTGCAGCCTTTCCTTCTCTTTCAATTTTTCGCGGGCGATGCGTTCCTTCTCCTTCTGGCGCGCGAGCTTCTCCTTCTCGCGTTCCTTCGCGATGCGCGCCTTCTCCTTTTCCTTCGCCGCCTTTTCGCGGGCCTTCTCGCGGGCCACCCTTTGCTTCTGCTGCGCCTTCTCGCGCGCCGCGCGCACCCTCGCCTTGGCGGCTTCCGCCTGTGCCTTCGCCCGCTGCGCCTTGGCGCGCTGAGCCAGCTGCTGGGCCTTGACGCGCCCGGCCTTGGCCTTCGCGTTGGCATGGGCTTTAACGGTCTGTTTTGCCATGACTTTTTCCTGAGAGGGATGGTGCTGGGAGAAAAAAAGCTGAAAATTATACCATACGAGATGGGGGCATTCGATGCTGCTTCAATGCAGCCTCCTCGGCCTTCAACTGCCGGTACTCCTCGGATTCCTGCCCCGTAAGTCCCTGTCCTATAAGTCGTCCCCTCGCATCCTTCTCTTCGAGCTCTCTGATGCGGGGATTTGGATTGCGCATGCGCAGGGCAGTGATTGCAGCATTGAATTCCGTCCGCGCAACGTTCATTTCCATGCGCCTTTCCAGCAGCTCGCCGTCAACCCGATTCAGCAACGCCTCGTGCTCCGAATCCCGCATCGCTTCGAGAATCACCGCGTGCGTAAGGCCCTCGATTCCTTCGAACCCGATCAGCGCGGCAAGGGCGCGGCCTTCGGGATGACCGTCATCGACAATTTCCGCAGGCACCTCGCGTGCAAGCGGCGGATGGGCCAGGATGCATATGATCAGCTCCCGCTCCAGCCTGTGATCCAGTGCCAGCATCCCGCGGTCGGGGCCTCTGGCTGGCGCCGCGTAGGCGGAGCGCGCCGGCCCCGCGCTGCGGATCTCGGTAAGGCGGGCGGCGTCCTCCTGCGTCATGTCCGAGGCCTGGGCGACCTGTTTCAGCAATTGAAGCTGGAGCGCGGGCGCCGCAACGCGTTTGAGGAGCGGCTTCGCTTCGTGTATGAGGCGCGAGCGGCCTTCAGGGGTGGTCACGTCGACGCGGCCCCTGAGCTCAGCGAGGAAGAACTCCGACAGCGGACGCGCCTCGTGGAGCAGCCGCTCGAACGCCTCCCTTCCGCGGGCGCGCACGTAGCTGTCCGGGTCGTCCTCGGCCGGCAGGAACAGGAACTTGACCGCCTTGTGGTCGGCGAGCACCGGCAGGCTCACCTCGAGCGCATGCCAGGCGGCGCGCAGCCCCGCGGCGTCGCCATCGAAGCAGAACACGATCTCGTCGGTCTGCCGGAACAGCTTCTGCACGTGGGTCGCGCTGGTGGCGGTGCCGAGCGTGGCGACCGCGTACTCGATGCCATGCTGCGAAAGCGCGACGACGTCCATGTAGCCTTCGACCACCACCACACGCCCCGCCTCGCGTATCGCCGTCCGCGCCTGCGGCAGGCCGTAGAGTTCGCGCCCTTTCTCGAACAGAGGCGTCTCTGGCGAGTTGAGGTATTTCGGTTCCCCTTCTCCCAGGACGCGACCTCCGAAGCCGATCACCGAGCCGCGCTGGTTGAGGATAGGGAACACGATGCGGTCGCGGAAGCGGTCGTAGCGCCGCCCGCCCTCGCCGTCGATGACCAGGCCGCAGTCCTTGAGCGCCTTGTCGGCGTAATCGGGAAACACCGGCTGCAGGTTCTGCCAGCCCGGCGGCGCATAGCCGATGCCGAAGCGGGCAGCCACCTTGCCCGTGAGTCCGCGTCCCTTCAGATACTCGACCGCCGCCGGGGAGGCCTTCAGCTGCTCGCGGTAGAAATCCGCCGCGCGCTTCATGATGTCGTAGAGATCGGGCCCTTCGTCTCCGGCAATCGGCGCGCCGCCCCCGGCGCGGCGCTCGAACTCCGGCAGCTTCATGCCGACGGATTCGGCGAGGTCCTTGACCGCTTCGATGTAACCGAGCCCCGAATACTCCATCACGAAGGAGATCGCGTTGCCGTGCGCCCCGCAACCGAAGCAGTGGTAGAACTGCTTGCTCGGGCTCACCGTGAACGAAGGCGTCTTCTCGTTGTGGAACGGGCAGCACGCGACGAAGTTCGCGCCCGCCTTCTTCAGGCGCACGTGGCGCTCAATCAGATCGACGATGTCGACGCGGTTGAGCAGGTCGTTCTTGAACGATTCCGGAATCAAGCCTGGTTGGCGAAAACGAACCGGCGCGCCCTATCGCGCGCCGGAAGGGGGCCGCATGCGCGGCCGCTGGTTTATTTATAGGTGATTTTTGCGGTTTGGCAAGTCCGGTTCAGCCCGAAAGCCTTGCCTTTACCCATCCGGAAACCTTGCCCATGTCGGCCTTTCCCGCCAGCCGCGCCTTGAGCAGGCCCATCACCTTTCCCATGTCCTGCATGCCCTTGGCGCCGCTCTCGGCGATCGCCCTGGCGATCTCCTCGCCGACCTCGGCCTCGCTCGACTGCCTGGGCAGGTAGCCGGAGAGCACGTCTAGTTCGAAGGTCTCGGCGTCGACGAGGTCCTGGCGGTTCGCCGCCTGGAACTGCGCGATGGAGTCGCGCCGCTGCTTGATCAGCTTTTCGACGATGCCAAGGACATCGGCGTCGCCGAGCTCGATGCGCTCGTCGATCTCGCGCTGCTTCACGGCCGCAATGAGCAGCCGTATCGCGGACAGGCGCCGCGTCTCCTTCGCCTTCAGCGCGGACTTCATGTCCTCGGTGATCCTGGCTTTCAGCGACATGGGGAAATCGGGCGGCGGTGAGTGGCGGGTCCGGAATTGCGCGAGGCCGAGCGGGCTTGGAGCCGGCTCGGCCTCGTTGAATCCAGGCTCCGGAATCCTAGTAGAGCTTCGGCGGCAGCGCGTGGCTGCGCAGGCGCTTGTAGTGGCGCTTGATCGCCGCGGCGAGCTTGCGCTTGCGGTACGCCGTGGGCTTCTCGTAGAACTCGCGCGAGCGCAGTTCGGTGAGCAGCCCGGTCTTTTCCACGGTGCGCTTGAAGCGGCGCAATGCCACTTCGAAGGGTTCGTTTTCCTTGACGCGAACGGTCGGCATGCAGTCCCAATCCCATTTCCAACGGTGCGAACTGATCATTTTAGCCGTTTTTGCCGTAGCACGCCAGCCGATGCTTTTCCCGGCGGCAGATGCGCCCTGACGGTGAAAGGACCACCTCGGGCCGCAGAGAGGGGCGGAGGAGGCTTGCGTGACTTATCCGCCGAGCTTGCCGGTCAATCCGAGGATGCGCAATTCCGGTCCGACGGTTGCCGCGCGCAGGTCGACTTCCGTCAAACGCGCGTCCAATCTTGAACGCGCCGCATCGATCAATTCCAGCAGCGAACCTCGCCCGAGCCGGTAGGCGTCTTCGGCCATTTGTTTGAGGGCGGGGATGCGCCCGCCGACATTGCGCCGGAACCGCTCGAGGGCCGCTCGCCGCTGAGCGAGCGCATCGACCAGACGCTGCAGCTCCACGTCGGCCTCGGACTCGATCGCTTCCCGGCGTCTCTGGGCGGCCCGAAGATCGGCCGCGGCCTTGGCCATCAGGCCGCGCCAGGCATCGGACAAGGGGATTTCGGTGGACAGTCCGACGAAGTTGGACGCACCGTAAGGTTCGCCGGTCCAGGTCCTCCCGAGGCTCAGCACCGGCACCGGCCAGCGCTCGCGTTCGGTGCGCTTGAGCGCGGCACGGGCCGCTTCTTCTTCGCGTCGCGCCGCGACGATCTGCGGGTTGCTTGCGATCAGGGCCTCTCGCCACTCGGCGGCGCGGGTGGACAAGCCGGCGGGCAAGGGGGTGCCGGTCGCCCTCGGCCGCCAGCCCGGGGCGCCCAGCAGGGTCGCCAACCCTGCCGATTTCTCGGCCAGTTCGGCCCGTGCGTCCGCCAGTCGCGCATTCACGCCGGCGAGTTCGACCTCGACCCGGGTCAGGTCGTAGCGGCTCGCCGCACCGCTCGCCAGCCGGCCGGAAACGATCGCGACAATGCGCTCGACCTCGGCGACCGACTCGTCAAGGAGCGCGGTCTTTTCCTGCGCGGCCTGCAGCCCGACGAAAAGGTCGGCGGCGCGCAGCGCCAATTCGTTGCCCGCCAGCCCGACGCGGGCGCGGGCCGCCAGCAGTCCCTGCTCGGCGGCTTCGATCCGTGCGCCACGCTGGCCGCCGATCAACAGCGGCAAGTCCACGGTCGCCTGCTGCTGGAGGCTGCCGTCGAACTGCGTCCTCGCGCCGCCCGACGGAGTGAAGCGCCCGTAGGAAACCGTGGGATTGGGCAGCGCCCCGGCGGAAATTCGCTCCGCCCCGGCGGCTTCGATCGCGACTTGTTCGACGGCGAGCCTGGGACTGCGCTCGGCCACGAGCCGCAGCAGGACCGGCAGCGTCAAGTCTTCGGGAAGGTCTGCGTTCGGGTCCTGCGCCCAGGCGAGCGACCGCGATGCCAGCGCAAGGAAAAGAAATATCGCCCGAGCGCTCACGGAGTTTCACCCAGATGTTCGTCCGTCTCCTCCGGCGTTGCCAGACTCTTCGGCGTGATCGTGCTGTACAGCGTCGGCAACAACCACAGCGCGACCAGCAACGTGGTCAGCATGCCGCCCACCACCACCAACGCGAACGGTCGCTGCGTTTCGCTGCCCACCCCCGTCGAAAGCGCCATGGGCAAGAGGCCGACCAGAGCGAGCAGCGACGCCATGAGCACCGGGCGCAGGCGCTCCGCGGCGCCTTCGATGAGCGCCGGCCGCAGCGCTTCGCCGTTGCGCCGCCGCGCTTCCGCCGCGCTGAGCACCAGCAGACCCATCAGCGACACCTGGCCGAGCAGCGCGATGAAGCCCACCGATGCGCTGACCGACAGGGGCACGTCCGCCGCAAGCAGCGCGAAGGCGCCCCCGGTGAGGGCGAAGGGCACGGTCAGCAGAATGGCGAGGGCGCTGCGCCCCGAATTCATGGCCCCGTAGAGGAGGCCGAGCACGATCAGCACCGCCAACGGGACGACGAGCTTGAGCCGGGCCATCGCGCGCTGCTGGTTCTCGAACTCACCGCCCCAGACAAAGTAGTAGCCCTCGGGAGGCGGCACGCTTTGCCTGACCGTTTCGATGGCATCCTTGACCACCGACCCCATGTCCCGTCCCTCGATGTTGAACTTCAGGGCGAGGAAACGGCTGTTGCCTTCCCGGTTGATCGATGCCACGCCGTTGGCGACCCGGATATCGGCCAGATCGCGCAGCGGGACGCGCGCGCCGGACTCGGCGGCGACCGTGATGGCGCCGATCCTTTCGGCGTCGTCGCGGACGTTCAGCGGCAGCATCAGTCGAATCGGCACCGGGCGCTCCCCCTCCCACAGCGCGGTCAGCACGCGCCCGGCCAGCGCGGTTTCAAGGGTGTGCTGCGCGTCGTCCATCGCAATTCCGGCGCGCGCGAGCGCCCGACGATCGAAGCGCACCTGCAACTGGGGCGTCGAGGCGTCACGGTAGAGGTCGAGATCCACGATGCCCGGCACCGCCTTGAGCGCGTCCCTGGCCTGCTCCAGGGTACTGCGCATGCGCGCCAGATCGGGTCCGAAAATCTTGAGCACCACCTTGCCCCGCACGCCGCTGACCGCCTCCTCGACGTTGTCCTTGATCGGCTGCGAGAAGTTGTAACGCACGCCGGGTATCTCGTTGACCGAGGCGCGCATTTCCTGCACCAGGCGGTTCTTGTCCAGGCCCTGGCGCCATTCCCGCTTCGGTTTCAGGCGAATGAAGGTTTCGCTCATGTTGACGCCCTCGTTGTCGGTGCCGTCCTCGGGGCGGCCCTGCTCGCTCAGGGTCGCCTTCACTTCCGGAAACCCGAGTATTCGCCGGCGCACTTCGAGCAGGATGTCCTGCCCCCTTTCCAGCGCGATGCTCGGAGGCATCTCGACAAACAACTGAATGTCGCCTTCATCCAGCTCCGGCAGGAACTCGGTGCCGAGACGGGTGAGCGTGATCCCTCCCAGCGCCAGCAGGGCAAATGCCGCGGCAAGTGCCATCGCACGACGCTCCAGCAGCCAGGCCAGGGACCGCCGATAGGCCGCGCGCAGCCCCTCGACCCATGCGGGCTCCCGAAGCCGGGCGTGGCGCGGCCGGAACAGCGCGGCGCACAGCGCCGGAACCAGCGTGAGCGCGAACACCAGCGCGCCGACCAGCGCGAACGAATAGGTGAGCGACAGCGGCCGGAAGATGCGCCCTTCGACGGATTGCAGCGTGTATACCGGAACCAGCGCGGCAATGATGATCAGCATCGCGTACAGCGTGGGGCGACCCACGTCCACCGCCGAACGCACCACCAGCCGCAGCACCCCGCGCCGGTCGGCGGTCCGATCGTGGCGCAGCGCATGGATGACATTCTCGACCAGCACCACGGCGCCGTCGACCAGTATCCCGAAGTCGATCGCGCCCATCGAGATCAGATTGGCCGGGAGGCCAAGGGCATGAAGGCCGAGGAAGGCCACCAGCAGCGACAGGGGTATGACCACGGCCACCACCAGTGAGCCTAGGACGCTGCGCAGGAACAGCCAGACCAGCGCAACCACGAGAACGAACCCGGTCAGGAGATTTTCGTGGACCGTGGACAGGGTCAGACCGACCAGATCGGTGCGGTCGTACAAGGGCACCACGCGCATGCCTTTCGGCAGTATGGAGTCGTTGAGCTCGAGCACCTTGCCATGCACGCCCTCCAGCACCCGCGAGGGGTTCTCTCCGCGCCGCATCCACACGAAGCCCTCTATCGCCTCCTTCTGGGTGCCGAAACCGACCGTGCCGCGCCGCGGCGTAAAGGATTGGACCACGTTGCACACATCGCCTACCGTTACCGGCGTCCCGTCCTTGCTCTTCAGGACGATGCGCTTGATGTCCTCGGCCGATTCGAGGTAGCCGATGCCGCGCACCGTGAGTTCCTGGTCGCCCTGGCGCAAGAATCCGCCGCCGACGTTCAAGTTGGATCTGGCAATCGCCTGCTCGATGTCGGCCAGCGTCAGGCCCAGGGCGAAGATGCGCGCGGCGTCGGCCTCGATGTGCATTTCCTTCAGATAGCCGCCGAAGGGAACGACGTCGGCAACGCCCTGCACCTGGCGCAGCACGCGCACGACGTTCCACTGCATTTCGGCACGCAACTGGTAGAGATCATGACGGTCGCTTACGAGCCGGAACTGGTAGACCTCGCCCAGGGGCGTCGCCTCGGGCGCAAGCTCCGGCGTCACCCCGGGAGGCAGATCGGCGGAAGCGACGCGTTGGGAGACGACGGTTCGAGCCCGGAAGCCGCCCGTTTCGTCGGAGAAGGTCATGGTGATCAACGACAGGCCGAACAGGCTTTCGCTGCGCATCAGGGTCATCCCCGGCGTGCCGTTCAGCTCCCGCTCCAGCGGCACGGTGATGCGCCGCTCGATCTCCTCCGGCGCGTTGCCGGGGAGTTGGGTGATGACCGTGACCTGGGCGTTGGTCACGTCCGGATAGGCCTCGATGGGCGTGTCGAGGTAGGCGCGCAACCCGAAGGCGGCCACGACGAAGGTCGCAAACATCACCGCCACGCGGCGATGCACGCAGGTTTCTATGAACAGGCGCAGCATGATCAGAGCAGTTGTTCTGCCTGGCTGTCGAGCAGCAACGCGCCGCGCACCACCACCCTGTCCCCGGGCGAGAGCCCCTGCAGAATGACCACCCGATCCTCGCGGCTGCGGCCCGTGCGCACCTCGCGGGCCTCGAAGCTGCCGTCCGGCCGCGCCACGTAGACCACGCGGCGCTTGCCATCCTTGATCAGAACGGCCGAAACCGGGACCGCGATGCCTGCCTCGGCGCTCACGCGCACGGCGACCTGCGCCATCATTCCCGCACGCAGGCCATCGATGCGCTTGGCGAGCGCAAGGTACACCTGCGTGCGCCGCGATTCCTGGTCCACGCGCGGGCTGAAGTTCTCGACCTTGGCCGCGACGCGCGCGGCGAGCGCCGGCAGTTCCACCTCGGCTTCCTGGCCGACGGCGATACGGCGCAAATCGCTTTCCGGCACTTGCGCGACCACCTGCAGGCGGCTCGGGTCACCGAGTTCCAGCAGCGCTTCGCCGCCGGGGGCGACCCCGGCGCCGACCGCAGTGCGTATCGCCATCACCATGCCGTCCGCGGGCGCCCGCACGGTCACCCGGATGCCTTGACCGGCTCCGATCAAGTCCGAGGCGTGCCGCGCCCGCTCATGCTCGGCGCGCGCATCCTTCAGCCGCGCTTCGGCTTCCTGCCGTTCGAACTCGAGGCCGACGCCTTTTTCGACCATCTCCACCTGGCGCCTGAAAGCGCTCTCGGCGCTGCCCAGTCTCGTGGCTGCCTGATCGAGCGTCGCACGCGCCGCCGCCGCGTCGGCGCTTTCGATGGTCAACAGCGGCGCACCGGCCTTCACCACCTGCCCGGACTGGACCAGCACGGAGACGACGCGCCCGGCGACCGTGGCTCCGACGGCCGATTGCGCCTGCGGACGGAACGTGACGCGTGCGGGTAATGCCAGCGTATCGGCGGCCTGGGAAGCAACGACGGCCTCGATGGTGAGGTATTGCCGCTGCGCGTCCGTGACCTGCAGCGGGCGGGCGCCGGCGTCCGCAGAAACCGGGGAAGCGGGTGCCGTGGCGGGTGTCGACTCGTTCTTGCACCCGGACAGCGGCATCGCGAGCCCGATCAACACAACGGGGACGAACGCTGCGCGCGGTAAGATGCGGGGGGGTTCAAACATGGACCGGCCGATTCTATGGAATTATGCTGACTCGATGCTGACGCGGCATGCTCAAATCAACCGGGAATTCATGCTCGTTCTTGGAATCGAGACGTCCTGTGACGAGACCGGGGTGGCGCTCTTCGATACCACTCGCGGTCTGCTCGCGCACGCCCTGCACTCGCAGATCGCGCTGCACGACGAGTACGGGGGCGTGGTGCCGGAGCTCGCCTCGCGCGACCATATCCGGCGGCTCTTGCCGCTCGTGCGCGAGGTCATGCGGCGGGGCGGCGCCGAATTAGACGCAGTCTCGGCCGTGGCCTACACCGAAGGCCCGGGGCTGGCGGGGGCGCTGCTGGTGGGCGCCGCAGTCGCCTCGAGCCTCGCCTTCGGACTCGGGATTCCGGCCATCGGCGTCCATCATCTCGAAGGCCATCTGCTCTCGCCGCTGCTCGCGGAGGACCCGCCCGCTTTTCCTTTCGTCGCGCTGCTCGTGTCCGGCGGCCACACGCAGCTCATGCGCGTCGCGGGCGTGGGAGAGTACGCGCTGCTCGGCGAAACCCAGGACGATGCCGCGGGCGAGGCCTTCGACAAGACCGCGAAGCTGCTCGGGCTCCCCTATCCCGGCGGCCCCGCGCTCGCGCAACTCGCCGAGCGCGGCCGCCCGGGCCGGTTCCGCTTCCCCCGCCCGATGATCGCCTCGGGCGATCTGGACTTCAGCTTCAGCGGCCTGAAGACCGCGGTAGCGATCGAATGCGCGAAGGGCGTCGCCGATGCGCAGACGCGCGCCGACATCGCCTGCGCCTTCCAAGAGGCGGCAGTCGAGGTGCTGGTCGCGAAGTGCGTCGCGGCGATCGAGCAGAGCGAGCTCGAGCGGCTGGTCGTTGCAGGAGGCGTCGGCGCGAACACGAAGCTGCGCGCCTCGCTCGAACGCGTATCGAACCGGTCGGGCTTTCGCGTCCACTACCCGCCGCTGGAATTCTGCACCGACAACGGCGCGATGATCGCCCTGGCGGGGGCCTTGCGGCTCGGGCGGGAACCCGGTCAGCAGCGCGGTTCGCGCGCGTTCACCGTGCGCCCGCGCTGGGACTTGGCGACGCTCGCAATCGCGTAGTCCGCGCCGCGCACTCACCTGCCAATCTTCCCCTCCTGTCCCGCGAGTAGCCTGCGCAGGTTGTCGCGGTGACGCCAGACGAGCAGCACCGACATCGCCGCAACCGCGGCCGCCGTCGCGTTCGCGCCGAACATCCACACGTAATACACCGGCGCGAAAATGGCCGCGACGAGCGCGGCAAGCGAGGAGTAGCGGAAGACCGCCGCGACCGCGGCCCACGTGGCGAGCGTCGCGAGTCCCAGCCAGGCGTCGATCGAAATCAGGATGCCCGCCGCGGTCGCCACTCCCTTGCCGCCCTGAAACCGGAAGTACACCGGAAACAGATGGCCGACGAAGGTCGCGATCGCAACGCCGGCGATGCCGTTCTCCTCCACGCCCCAGCTCGCCGCGAACCGTTGCGCAAGGAACACCGCGAACCAGCCCTTGCCTCCGTCGCCGGCCAGGGTGAGCAGCGCGGCGAGCTTCCTGCCCGTGCGCAACACGTTGGTCGCGCCCGGGTTGCCCGAGCCGTAAGTGTGCGGGTCGGGGAGCCCGAATGCGCGGCTCACGATGACTGCAAAGGAGAGCGAACCGATCAGGTAGCCGATCAGACAAAAACTCAGTATCGCCATATATCCTGCCTGTTGTGGTCGGGAATTCTACCCGAGGGCCGAACACCGGGCGCGCACGCGGGGATCGGCACGCAAACTGTTAGAATGCGCCCCACTCCCTTCACTGCGGATATTCTCCCAGGCAGCGCTCAATGGACGTTATTTTCATCCGCGAGCTTCGGCTGGAGGCCTGGGTCGGCCTCCACCGCCACGAGAAGGTCGCCCCTCAGACCATCGAACTGGACATCGAAATCGGGATTCCGGGCGATGCGGTGTTCGCGAGCGGCAAGGTCGGCGACACGATCGATTACGGCGTCGTGGTGGAGCACATCCGCGCCTTGGTGGCGACCGGGCACTTCGGCCTGGTCGAGAATCTCGCCGATCGCATCGCACGCATGATCATCGCCGAATTCAATGCGCCGAGAGCGAAGGTGAGCATCGCGAAGCTCGGCGTGGTGAAGAACGCGAAGCACGTCGGGGTCTGCGTCGAGCGCACCAGGGATTAGGCTCTTGTCACTCGCGTGTTGACGGAACTGGCGTGGACTTTGGGTTTCCATAGGTCTCCCGATTTTGCACAGTTGCAACTTCGCAACTGTGCAAAATCGGGAGATTCAGGATGGCAAATCACGGCAACGATTCCGGCCATGCCGGATCAGACAGCCCGGCGCCACCCGACCGCAGCCGCTATTCGGCGAGCCCCACCTCGACCAGCTTGGGCGCGAGCAGAGCCACGAGCTCCTTCGGGTCGATGCCCACCAGATAGCCGCGCCGACCGCCGTTGATGTAGATCTTCGGCAGATCGAGCACCGACTTCTCCAGGTACACGGGCATGGCCTTGCGCGTGCCGAACGGCGAGGTTCCGCCCACGAGACAGCCGGAGTGCCGCTGCGCGACCTCCGGATTGCAGGGCTGGACGCTTTTCGCGCCGATCTGGCGCGCGAGGTTCTTGGTCGATACGACGCGGTCTCCATGCATCAGCACGACGAGGGGCCGCTTCGCGTCGTCCTCCATGATGAGCGTCTTCACCACGGCGTGCTCGGCGACGCCCAGCTCCCGCGCCGAGACACGCGTCCCGCCATGCTCCTCGTAGCTGTAGGCGTGCTCGCTGAAGACGACGCCTTTGGCGCGCAGGAATTTCGTCGCCGGCGTCTCCGAGACGTGCCTGCTCATTCAGCCTCTCGGGTGATGCTTCTGGTGCAATGCCTTGAGCCGCTCCCTCGCCACGTGGGTGTAGATCTGCGTCGTCGAGATGTCGGCGTGGCCGAGCAGGAGTTGCACCACGCGCAGGTCCGCGCCGTGGTTGAGCAGGTGGGTGGCGAAGGCGTGGCGCAGCGTATGCGGCGACAGCGGCTTCCCCGGTATGGCCCGCGCGCCGCGCCTTTTCACCAGGTGCCAGAACGCCTGCCGCGTCATGCGCATCCCGCGCCCGGTGACGAAGACATGATCGCTCGTCCGCCCCGCAAGCAGCGCCGGGCGCGCCCCTGCAAGGTAACGGGCGAGCCAGAGCATCGCCTCCTCGCCGATCGGCACCAGGCGCTCCTTGGACCCCTTGCCCATGATCCGAACGACCGCGGTGTCGTGTCCGACCTCGGCCAGCTTGAGCGCGACCAGCTCCGAGACCCGCAGCCCGCTCGCGTAGAGCAGTTCCAGCATGGCGCGGTCGCGCATGCCCAGGGGCGTCGCGGTATCGGGCTGCGCGAGCAGCGCCTCGACGTCCGACTCCGACAGGGTCCTGGGAAATCGCTGCGGCTTCTTCGGCGCATCGAGCTTCAGCGTCGGGTCCGCGCCGATCCGGTTCCCGCGCAGGGCGTAGCGGTAGAAGCGCTTCAGGCTGGAGTGCACCCTCGCCTGGGTGCTCGCCTTGATTCCCCCGGCGCGCGCGCCGCCTTCCGGCTTGACGCCGCCGCGGCGTCCCGCGCCCGCGTAACGTGCGCCGAAGTAGGCCGACAGATCCGGCTCGCCCGCGAAGAGCAGCGATTCCCGCCCCTGCGCCTCGAGCCATTCGGCGAACAGTCGCAGGTCGCGCCGGTAGGCCTCGAGCGTATTCTTCGCCAGCCCGTCCTCCAGCCACACGGCATCGCAGAATTCGTCCAGCAGTGCGGCGTTCGCTTCGTTCATCGCCCTACGCTACTCGCCTCGTGCGCGAGCAGCCAGCGCTTGATGCGCAGGAGGTATCCGCCATGCGCGTGCGCGAAGCCGCCGATGCCGCTTGCCGAAATCACGCGGTGGCACGGGATCACGAGCGGGAAACGATTCTCGCCGCAGGCCTGGCCGACCGCGCGCGGTGCCGAGCCGAGGTCGCGGGCGATTTCACCGTAGCCGCGCGTGCCGCCTGGAGGGATCGCCGAGATCGCCTCCCACACCCGGCGCTGGAACTCCGTGCCCGCCGGCTTCAGCGGCAGGTCGAAGCGGAACGCGGGGTCGCGAAGATAGCGCTCCACCTGGGCGCACACGCGTCGTGCGAGCGCACCGGCGGGCGCGCGCAGCCCGGCATCGTCGGGCAGGAAGGAGATCTCCGAGACCGTGCCGGCTTCGATGCGCACGCCGAGCCTGCCGAAGGGCGTCGCGATGACCGCCTCGTAGGGAATGCCGCTTCGCGCCGGACCGGGCATCGCGCGGGGTCAGGCGCCGCGGGGGCTGGCCTCGCGCCTCAGGTACTGCATGGCGACTACCAGCGCGAACAGCACGATGCCGACGATGTCGAACAGGGTCGTGGGGTACACCAGCGCGAGCCCGGCGGCGATCAGGAGCCAGCGCTCGAACATGTTGGTGCGCTTGAACAGCCATCCCTGCACGCCGCCGGCGAGCGCGGCGATGCCGAGCGCCGCGGTCACCGTCACCAGCGCGATCGAGCCCCAGTCCGCATTCGCCAGATTCTTGATCGAACCGGTCAGCAGCAGCCCCAGACCCGAGGGATCGAGCACGAACATGAATGGAACCAGGAACGCGGGCATGGTGTACTTCCACGATTGCAGCGTGGTCTTGTAGGGGTCGCCGCCCGTGATGGCGGCGGCGGCGAACGGCGACAGCGCGGTCGGCGGCGACACCTCGGAGAGCACCGCGTAGTAGAAGATGAACATGTGCGCCGCGAAATCCGGCACGCCGAGCTTGATGAGGGCGGGCGCGGCAATCACCGCGCAGATGATGTAGGACGCGGTGACCGGCACCGCCAGCCCGACGACCCACACGATCAGCGAGGTGTAGACCGCCGTGAGCAGCAACGAGCCGGCCGCGTACTCGATGATGATCGAGCTGAACTTCAGGCCCAGCCCGGTGAGGGTCACCACGCCCACGATGATGCCCGCGCCGGCGCAGGTCGCGGCGACGCTGAGCACGCCGGTGGAACCTGCCTCGAGCGCCTTGAAGAAGGGCGACTGGAAAATCTGCTTCGCGATCGGGCCGCGGCCGCGAAACAGGTCGTACGAGAACAGCGCGCAGTCGCGGTGCAGGAAACTGGTGGCGAAGGACACCACCGTGGCCCAGAAGACCGACAGCACCGGCGAGAAGCCGTACAGCATGAAGATGACGATCGAGACCAGGGAAAGAAAGTGGAACCAGTACTTCCTGGTCAGACTCCAGAGCGATTCGACGCGCTCGAATTTCACCTCGTGCATGCCGAACTTGCGCGCGTCGATCTCGACCATCAGGAACAGCGCGAAGTAGTACAGGCAGGTCGGGATGGTCGCCATCAGCAACACATCGAGGTAGGAAATCTTCAGGAACTCCGCGATCAGGAACGCCGCAGCGCCCAGCACTGGAGGCGAGATGATCGCGCCCAGCCCGCCCGCGGCGAGCAGCCCGCCGGCGGCGTTCTTGCCGTAGCCGGCCTTGGCGAGCATCGGGTAGGCGACCGCTCCGAGCGTCACGGTCGTGGCCACGCCGCTTCCCGAGG
>Ga0080064_1005650_pt1 | contig 14407 bp, 25 predicted proteins | sample Subgrocontami54m_FD_69260 | JGI IMG/M metagenome (GOLD analysis project Ga0080064, IMG submission 69260) | Subsurface groundwater microbial communities from S. Glens Falls, New York, USA - GMW46 contaminated, 5.4 m (SPADES assembly) (version 2) ...
ATCGACATCGAGCGCTCGGCCAACCGCGCCCGCATCACCATCTTCACGGCTCGGCCCGGCATCATCATCGGCCGCAAGGGGGCCGAGGTGGAGAAGCTGAAGAACGAGATCCAGATGCGGACGGCCAAGGAGGTCTACCTCAACATCGAAGAGGTGGTGCATCCGGAGCTGGACGCGCAGCTGGTGGCCGAGAACGTGGCCCTGCAGCTCCAGAAGCGGGTGGCGTTCCGGCGCGCCATGAAGAAGGCGGTCACCTCCGCCCTGCGGCTCGGCGCCGACGGCATCCGGATCGCCTGCTCCGGGCGCCTGGGCGGCTCGGAGATCGCGCGGCGGGAGTGGTACCGCGACGGCCGGGTGCCGCTGCACACCATCCGCGCCGACATCGACTACGGGCTCGCGGAGGCGCACACCACGTTCGGGGCCATCGGGGTGAAGGTGTGGATCTTCAAGGGTGAGGTGCTCCCCACCCAGAAAGTCGCCGCCGAGGGCTAAGCCGCCATGCTGATGCCCAAGCGCGTCAAGTACCGGAAGGCCCAGCGCGGCCGCATGAAGGGTAAGGCGCACCGCGGCTCCACCCTCGCCTTCGGCGAGTTCGGGCTCAAGGCCCTGGAGCCGGGTTGGGTCACCAACCGCCAGATCGAGGCGGCGCGGGTGTCGCTCGCCCGCAGCGTCAAGCGCGGCGGGAAGATCTTCATCCGCATCTTCCCGGACAAGCCGGTGACCAAGAAGCCCGCGGAGACCCGGATGGGCAAGGGCAAGGGCAACCCCGAGTTCTGGGTGGCGGTGGTCAAGCCCGGCCGCATCATGTACGAGATGGAGGGCGTGGACGAGGCGACGGCCAAGGAGGGGTTCCGCCTGGCCGCCCAGAAGATCGGCATCAAGACCAAGTTCGTGACCCGCGTGCGGGCGCTGTGAGGCACTGAGGCGACCATGAAGGCGGCCAAGTGGCGCGAGATGTCCGACGACGAGCTGCAGCAGAAGGCCCAGGAGCTCGGTGAGGAGCTCTTCAACCTGAGGTTCCAGCTCTCCATGGGCGTGGCCAAGAATCCGGCACGGGTGGCGATCGCCCGGCGGGACCTGGCGCGGGCCCAGACCATTCTCCGGGAGCGGGCGCTGCGCATCCCGCGGCCGGCGTAGCGCGGTGGGGAGGAGCGAATCGTGGGTGTGAAGAAGACGCGGGAAGGCGTGGTGGTCAGCGACAAGATGACGAAGACGCGCGTGGTGGTCATCGAGCGCGTGTTCCGTCACCCTCGCTACGAGCGCGTGATCACCCGGTCGAAGCGCCTGAAGGCGCACGACGAGCAGAACGCGAGCAAGGTGGGAGACCGGGTGCTGATCGAGGAGACGCGGCCGCTGTCGAAGGAAAAGCGGTGGCGGATCCTGCAGGTGCTGGCGAGCGCGTCATGATCCAGCCCCGCTCGATGCTCGACGTCGCGGACAACTCGGGGGCCAAGAAGGTCCAGTGCATCCGGGTGATGGGCGGGGCCAACAAGCGGTACGCCTCCCTCGGCGACGTGGTGGTGGTGGCGGTGAAGGAGGCGGTGCCGGACGGGACCGTGAAGAAGGGCGAGGTGGCGCGGGCGGTGGTGGTCCGCACCGTCAAGGAGGTGGGTCGCCGCGACGGCTCCTACATCCGCTTCGACCGCAACGCGGTGGTGCTGCTCAAGGCCGACGACAACCCGGTGGGCACGCGCATCTTCGGGCCGGTGGCGCGGGAGCTGCGGGACAAGCAGTTCACCAAGATCATCTCGCTCGCTCCTGAAGTCATCTAGAGGACGCTCAATGGCGATCGCGCGCGTGCGGAAGGGCGACACGGTGCTGGTGGTGGCGGGCAAGGAGCGCGGCAAGAAGGGCAAGGTGCTGCGCGTGATTCCCGAGAAGGGCCGGGTGGTGGTGGAGCGCATCAACATGGTCAAGAAGCACCAGAAGCCCACCCAGAAGCTGCGGCAGGGCGGGATCATCGAGCGCGAGGGGGCGATCCACCTCTCCAACGTGATGCTGGTGGATCCCAACAGCGACAAGCCGACGCGCGTCGGGATGAAGGCCCTGTCCGACGGCAAGAAGGTCCGGGTGGCCAGACGGTCGGGCGAGATGCTCGACAAGGCGTGAGGGCATGATGGCAGAGCCGAAGAAAGCGGACAAGGCACCGGCGGGGAAGGGCGGCGGAGCCGCGGCGGGACGGGGAGGACAGGCTCCCGCCCGGCCCAAGGGGGGCAAGGGCGCCCCGGCGACGGAGGCCCCGGGGCCGCCGGCGAAGCGGGCCAGCGTCAGCGGGACGGTGCCGCCCCGGATGCGCGAGCGGTTCCGGACCGCGGTGGTCCCGGCCATGATGAAGGAGCGCGGCTACGCCAATCCGTTCCAGGTGCCGCGGCTCTCAAAGGTCGTGATCAACATGGGGGTGGGTGAGGGCAAGGAGAATCCGAAGGTGCTGGACTTCGCGACCGCGGACCTGCAGGCGATCTCAGGGCAGCGCCCGGTGATCACGCGCGCCAAGAAGTCCATCGCCAACTTCAAGCTCCGCGAGAACGTGCCGATCGGCTGCAAGGTGACGCTGCGGGGGCCGCGCATGTACGAGTTCCTGGACCGGCTCGTCAACGTGGCCCTGCCGCGGGTGCGGGATTTCAAGGGCGTGCCCCCCAAGGGATTCGACGGCCGCGGCAACTACAACATGGGGCTCAAGGAGCAGATCATCTTCCCGGAGATCGTGTACGACAAGGTGGACAAGGTCCGCGGCATGGACATCACGATGGTGACGACCGCGGAAACCGACGAGGAAGCGAAGGCTCTCTTGACGCACCTGGGTGTGCCGTTCCGGGCGGAGGTTTGATCATGGCCAAGACCTCGCTCATCATGAAGCAGCGGCGCCCGCCCAAGTTCAAGTCGCGCGCCTACACCCGCTGCAAGATCTGCGGCCGGCCCCGCGGCTACCTGCGGAAGTTCCAGACCTGCCGGATCTGCTTCCGCGAGCTCGCGCTCAAGGGCGAGGTGCCCGGCGTGATCAAGGCGAGCTGGTAGCGCCATGTACAGCGATCCGATCGCCGACTTCCTCACGCGCATCCGCAACGCGAGTCGCGCCGAGCACGAGAAGGTGGACATCCCGTCGTCGAAGCTCAAGCTGCGCATGGCCGAGATCCTGAAGGACGAGGGGTTCATCAAGAACTTCCGGATCATCGAGGACAACAAGCAGGGCACGCTGCGCGTCTACCTCAAGTACGTGGGCAGCGAGAAGATCATCTCCGGGATCGTGCGGGTGTCGCGTCCCGGGCGGCGCGTCTACGTGACCAAGGACAAGATCCCCACCATTCTGGGCGGCATGGGAGTGGCGATTCTCTCCACCTCCGCCGGAGTGATGACGGACCGCCAGGTTCGCAAGCAGCACCTGGGCGGCGAAGTGCTGGCCTACGTCTGGTAGGAGTGACCCGAGCCATGTCGCGAATCGGTAAGAAGCCCATTCCGGTCCCCCCGGGAGTCAAGGTCGCGCTGGAAGGCGCCACCGTGAAGGCCGAGGGGCCCAAGGGCAAGCTGAGCCAGTCGATCCCGTCCGGGGTCTCGGTGACGATGGAGTCCAACGTCCTCACCGTCGCCCGCGACTCCGACCACCGCAACGTCCGCGCGCTGCACGGGCTGACGCGGTCGCTGCTGGCCAACATGGTCACCGGGGTCAAGGACGGCTTCGAGCGGAAGCTCGAGATCGTGGGCATCGGTTACCGCTGCCAGGTCCAGGGCAAGGCCCTGCAGCTCGCCCTCGGCTACTCGCACCCCGTCATCTTCCCGCTCCCGGATGGGATCCAGGCCGAGGTGGACCGGCAGGTCTCGATCACCCTGCGGGGCGCCGACAAGGCCCTGCTCGGCCAGACCGCGGCCAAGCTGCGGGCCCTGCGGAAGCCGGACCCCTACAAGGGCAAGGGCATCAAGTACGCGGACGAGCACATCCGGAGAAAAGTGGGCAAGAAGGCGGGGGCCAAGTAATGCTGACCGGACAGAAGGTCCAGGGGCGGAAGGTCCGGCACCTCCGCATTCGCGCGCGCGTGATCGGCACCCCGGAGCGGCCGCGGCTGGCCGTGTTCCGGAGCCTGAATCACATCTACGCCCAGGTGGTGGACGACACCACCGGGCGGACGCTGGCCGCGGTGGACAGCCGGGCCCCCGACTTCCGTCAGAAGGCGAAGGCGGGCGGCAACGTGGCCGCGGCCAAGATCGTGGGGGAGCTGCTGGCCCAGCGGGCGAAGGCGCGCGGCATCACGCAGGTCGTGTTCGATCGCGGCGGCTACCAGTACCACGGGCGCGTGAAGGCCCTGGCCGAGGCGGCGCGCGCCGCCGGCCTTGCGTTCTAGGAGAGGAGCACCGAGTGGCGGAAGCGCGGATTGACCCCAATTCACTGGACCTGACCGACCGGGTGGTCGCGATCAACCGGGTGGCCAAGGTCGTCAAGGGCGGCCGGCGATTCTCCTTCACGGCCCTGGTGGTGGTGGGCGACGGCCAGGGGCACGTGGGCGTCGGGCTCGGAAAGGCCCGCGAGGTTCCCGAGGCCATCCGCAAGTCGGTGGAGCACGCCAAGAAGGACCTGCTGCTGGTACCGCTCAAGGACACGACGATCCCTTGCGAGATCACCGGTCACTTCGGGGCCGCGCGCGTCTATCTCAAGCCGGCCGCGCAGGGCACCGGGGTCATCGCGGGCGGGGCGGTGCGCCCGGTGCTGGAGGCGGCGGGGGTGCAGGACATCCTCACCAAGACGCTCGGCACCAACAACCCGCACAACGTCCTCAAGGCGACGATGGACGCGTTCCGGCGGCTGAAGCGGCTGCAGTCCACGTACGCGGCGCGGCGGCGGTCCATGGAAGGCGACGGGCAGGAGGCGGCCGGTGGCAAAGAAGCTTAAGGTGACCCTGGTGAAGAGCATCATCGGGCTCTCCCCGAAGCAGGAGGGGACCGTGCACGCGCTCGGCCTGTGGCGGATCCGCCAGGTGGTGGAGCACGACGACACGCCCACCATCCGCGGCATGATCAGCCACGTCGTCTTCGCGGTCGAGGTGCAAGAGTCATGAGACTCGAGGATCTGAAGCCGGCGCCGGGATCCACCAAGAAGCGCAAGCGGATCGGCCGAGGCCCGGGCTCCGGTCACGGCAAGACGTCGGGCAAGGGCCACAAGGGCCAGAAGGCGCGGTCCGGCGGCGGCGTCCGGCCGGGCTTCGAGGGTGGCCAGATGCCGCTCTACCGGCGGTTGCCCAAGCGCGGCTTCCTGCCCTACGGAGGCAAGACCGAGTTCGCCATCGTCAACATCCGGGACCTCTCGGCCCGCTTCGCGGCGGGGAGCGTCGTCGATCCCGAGACGCTGGTCACGAGCGGGCTCATCCGCAAGTCGGGCCGGGGCGCGGTGAAGATCCTGGGCGACGGCGACGTGGCCCACGCCCTCACGGTGCGCGTCCACAAGGTCAGCGGAGCGGCCAAGCAGAAGCTCGAGGCGGCGGGCGGCCGCGTCGAGGCGCTGCCCGCCAAGGGCGCGGGGACCCGCAAGTGATCGAAGGGCTGCAGAGCTTCCAGAACATCTTCAAGGTTCCGGAGCTCAAGCGCCGCGTCATCATGACGTTGGTCCTGCTCGCCGCCTACCGGCTGGGCGCCCACGTGCCCACGCCGGGCATCGACGCGGCGGCCCTCGCCGAGTTCTTCAACCAGGTGCAAGGCACCCTGCTCGGCATGGTGGACCTTTTTTCGGGGGGCAACCTGCGCCGCCTCACCGTGTTCGCGCTGGGGATCATGCCGTACATCTCGGCGTCGATCATCCTGCAGCTACTCACGGTGGTCATCCCCACGCTCGAGCGGCTCGCCAAGGAAGGCGAGGCGGGCAAGAAGAAGATCACCCAGTACACCCGCTACGGCACCATCGGCCTCTCGCTCGTGCAGTCCTTCGGCATCGCGGTGGGGCTCGAGAGCATGCGGAGCCAGGCCGGCGCCATCCTGGTCCCGGATCCGGGCTGGAGCTTCCGGCTCATGACCATGCTCACCCTGACCACCGGGACCGCATTGATCATGTGGCTCGGCGAGCAGATCTCCGAGAAGGGGATCGGCAACGGGATCTCCCTGATCATCTTCGCGGGCATCGTGGTGCGCCTGCCCTCCGCGATCGTTTCCTCCTACACCCTCATCTCCACCGGCGAGCTCAAGCTCTTCGTGTTCCTGGGCTTGATCATCATGATGGTGGCGGTGACCGCGGCGGTGGTGGTGATGCAGGAGGGCCAGCGCAAGATCCCGGTGCAGTACGCCAAGCGGGTGGTGGGGCGGCGGATGTACGGCGGCCAGTCCACCCACATCCCGCTCCGCATCAACACCGCGGGGGTCATCCCGGTCATCTTCGCCTCGTCGCTGATCCTGTTCCCGGCGACCCTGACCCGTTTCATCCACCATCCCTGGATGCAGTACTTCTCGGAGGCCCTCTCGCCCGGGCACTTCACCTACACCGTGCTCTACTGCGCCCTGATCATCTTCTTCGCCTACTTCTACACCGCCATCGTCTTCAACCCGGTGGACCTCGCCGACAACATGAAGAAGTACGGCGGGTTCATCCCGGGGGTGCGGCCGGGCAAGAAGACGGCAGAGTACATCGACCGGACCCTGACCCGGATCACCTTGCCGGGGGCGATGTTCCTGGCCCTGATCTCGGTGTTGCCGGACTTCCTGATCCAGTGGTTCAACACCCCGTTCTACTTCGGCGGCACCAGCCTCCTGATCGTGGTCGGCGTGGCCCTCGATACCGTGCGCCAGATGGAGTCCCATCTGCTGATGCGGAACTACGAAGGCTTCCTCCGCAAGAAGGCGAAGGCATGAGCCGCGTGATCTTCCTCGGCGCCCCGGGCGCGGGCAAGGGCACCCAGGCCCGCCGGCTCGCCGCGGGCTCGGGCGTTCCCCAGGTGGCCACCGGTGACATGCTCCGCGAGGCGGTGGCCGAGGGCGCGCCGCTCGGGCGCGAGGCCAAGCGCTACATGGACCAGGGCGCGCTGGTGCCGGACGAGGTCGTGATCGGCTTGGTGGACGAGCGGCTCTCGCGGCCCGACGCGGGCGCGGGCTACGTGCTGGACGGCTTCCCGCGCACGGTGGCCCAGGCCGAGGCCCTCGACGCGCTGCTGCGCCGGCTCGGCCAGGATCTCGACCGCGTGGTCTTCTTCGACGTCTCGCGCGACGAGCTGCTGCGCCGCCTGACCGGGCGCCGGATCTGCCGGCAGTGCGGCACCGCCTTCCACCTGGTCTCGGCCCCACCGAAGGCGGAGGGGCGGTGCGACCAGTGCGGCGGCGAGCTCTACCAGCGGGCCGACGACGCGGAGAGCACGGTGGGGCGCCGGCTCGACGTCTACGAGACGCAGACCGCCCCCCTGCTCGACTATTACCGGAAGCGCGGCCTGCTGGTGCGCGTGGCCGGGGAGGGCCCGGTGGACCGGGTCGCCGCGGCGATCCAGAAGGCGGTCAAGGAGCCGGTGGCCTCGTGATCCTCCTCAAGTCGACGCGCGAGCTCGGCCACATGCGGGCGGCCGGGTGCATCCTCGCCGAGGTCAAGGACCGCCTGCGCGCGATGCTCCGGCCCGGGATCTCCACCAAGGAGATCGACGCGGACGTGGAGGCCTTCATCGTCTCGCGCGGCGCCGCCTCGGCCTTCAAGGGCTACCGGGGGTTCCCGGCCACCGTCTGCGTCTCGATCAACGAGGAAGTGGTGCACGGCATCCCCTCGCCCAAGCGGAAGCTTCGGGAGGGGGACATCGTGGGGCTGGACCTCGGCTGTATCGTGGAAGGGTACTATGCGGATTGCGCGATCACGCTGCCGGTGGGCACGGTGCCCCCGCGCGTGCAGGAGCTCCTGGACGTCACCCGGGAGAGCCTGGACAAGGCGATCGTGCAGTGCCGCACCGGCAACCGGCTGGGCGACATCTCCCACGCGGTGCAGACCCACTGCGAGAGCCACGGCTTCGGGGTCGTGCGCGCCTTCGTCGGCCACGGGATCGGGCGGAACCTCCACGAGGAGCCGCAGATCCCGAACTTCGGGGATGCGGGGCGGGGCCCGGTCATCAAGACGGGCATGGTGCTGGCCATCGAGCCGATGATCACCATGGGCTCCTGGGAGGTGCGCGTGCTGGAGGATCACTGGACGGCGGTGACCGCCGACGGGAGCTGGGCCGCGCACTTCGAGGACACCATCGCCATCACGGACGCGGGCCCCGAGGTGCTGACGCGACCGGATCGCGCCGCGTAGGGGAACCCGAGTCCATGGCCAAGGAAGACGCGATCGAGGTGGAGGGTACGGTGGTGGAGCCGTTGCCCAACGCGATGTTCCGGGTGGAGCTGGAGAACGGTCACCGGGTGCTGGCCCACGTGTCGGGCAAGATGCGCATGAACTTCATCCGCATCCTGCCGGGCGACAAGGTGAAGGTGGAGCTGTCGCCCTACGACCTCACCCGGGGCCGGATCACGTATCGGTTCAAGTAGTGGCAGGGCGAGGTGAGCCGAAGGCGAGCCGAGCGGATATATAACGGGGCAAGGGTAAGAAACGGGGCAACGGTGAGAAGCCCGGAGAGCAAATGAAAGTACGTCCGTCGATCAAGGTTCGGTGCGAGCACTGCAAGGTCGTCCGCCGGCAGGGCCGCGTGCGGATCATCTGCAAGAACCCGCGCCACAAGCAGCGCCAGGGATAGGAGCCCACATGGCACGTATCGCCGGAGTCGACCTGCCGCGGGACAAGCGGGGCCAGATCGCGGTCCAGTACATCTACGGGATCGGGATCCCGTCCGCGAAGAAGATCTTCGCCGACGCGCGGGTGGATCCCGATAAGCGCGTCAAGAGCTGGTCGGACGACGAGACGGGTCGGGTACGCGACATCATCGAACGCGAGTACAAGGTCGAGGGCGACCTGCGCCGAGAAGTCTCCATGAGCGTGAAGCGACTGATGGACATCGGCTGCTATCGCGGCATCCGGCACCGCAAGGGCCTGCCGGTGCGCGGGCAGCGGACCCACACGAACGCGCGCACGCGCAAGGGCAAGAGCAAGGGTGTGATGGTGAAGAAGAAGCCGGTGGCCGCCTCGCCCGCCGCCCCGCCGAAAAAGTAAGGAGCCCGCCAGATGGCCGACGCCGCCGAACAGAAGCCGGACGAGAAAGCCGCCGTCGCGCCCCGCAAGGGCGGGCGCAAGCGGGAGCGCAAGGAGGTCCGCGTGGGCATCGCCCACGTGCAGGCCACCTTCAACAACACGATCGTGACCCTGACCGACAAGATGGGCAACGTGGTCTCGTGGGCCAGCGCGGGCAGCGTGGGCTTCAAGGGCTCCCGCAAGAGCACGCCCTTCGCGGCCCAGACCGCGGCCGAGAACGCGGCCCGTAAGGCGATGGAAGTGGGCCTGAAGCAGGTCGAGGTGTTCGTGCGCGGCCCGGGGGCCGGGCGCGAGGCCGCCATCCGCTCGCTGCAGGCGGTGGGGCTGGAGATCACCGCCATCCGTGACGTGACCCCGATTCCGCACAACGGCTGCCGCCCGCCCAAGCGGCGACGCGTGTAGGAGGAGACGTAAGTGGCACGATATCGAGCCGCCGTTTGCCGGCAGTGCCGGCGTGAGGGCATCAAGCTGTTCCTGAAGGGCTCGCGCTGCTTCACCGAGAAGTGCGCGATCGAGCGGAGGAACTATCCGCCGGGTCAGCACGGCCTGGGCCGTACGAAGCCGACGCAGTACGGCATCCAGCTCCGGGAGAAGCAGAAGGCCAAGCGCATCTACGGGGTGCTGGAGGCGCAGTTCCGCCGCTACTTCGAGTGGGCCGAGGCCGAGAAGGGCATCACCGGCGAGAACCTGCTCAAGTTCCTCGAGCGGCGCCTCGACAACGTGGTGTTCCGGCTCGGCATGGCCGCCTCGCGCCGGGAGGCCCGGCAGATGATCGGCCACGGGCACATCCAGGTGAACGGGCGGAAGGTGTCGATCCCGTCCTTCATCGTGAAGGTGGGCGAGGTGGTGCAGCTGCGGGCGACCTCCAAGATGCAGGAGCGGGTCGCCGACAACCTGACCGCGGGCCGCTCACCGGTGCCGCCGTGGCTGGACCTGGACGTCAACGACAAGAAGGGCACGGTGCGCGGGCTCCCGCTGCGGGAAGACATCCAAATCCCGGTGCAGGAGCAGCTCATCGTCGAGCTGTTCTCGAAGTAGGCGGCCGACCCGCCGCCAGAAGGGGCATATGGCCAGGACTCCGTTTCAGAAGCCGAAGTCGATCCAGTGGGAGATTCTCTCCGATCGCTACGGGCGGTTGGTCGCCGAGCCGTTCGAGAAGGGCTACGCCCTCACCGTCGGGCACTCCCTGCGCCGCACCCTCCTGGCCATCGTGCCGGGCTCGGCGGTGACGTGGGCCCGGATCCCGGGCGTGAAGGACGTGGGGAGCCAGATCCCCGGGGTGCAGGAAGACACCACGGATGTGCTGCTGAACGTGAAGAAGCTGGCGGTGAGCGTGCCGTCCGGCGAGCCGACCCTAACCCGGCTGGAAGCGACCGGCCCCCGGCAGGTCACCGGCGCCGACGTGTCGGAGGCGAGCGGCGTCGAGGTGCTGAACCCGGAGATCCACATCGCGACCCTGGCGGCGGGCGCCACCCTGGTGATCGACCTCGGGATCGGGGCGGGACGCGGCTACGTGGCGGCCGATCGGCATCCCGCGGGAGCCATTCCCGCCGGGGCGATCGCGGTCGACTCGGCCTACTCTCCGATCCAGCGCGTCTCCTACGGCGTGGAGAACGCGCGGCTCGGCAAGGTCACCGACTACGAGAAGCTGATCCTCGAGATCTGGACCAACGGAGCGGTGTCTCCCGACGACGCCCTCTCGCGGGCGGCCCGGCACCTGCAGTCCCACTTCTCCCACCTGGCGCCGGAAGGGCGCGAGGAGGAAGAGGAGGAGGTGGAGGCGACCGGCGAGGGCTTCCTGCAGGAGAGCCTGGCCAAGCCGCTGGAGGAGCTGCCGCTCCCCGCGCGGGCCATCAACGCGCTGAAGAACCACGAGATCCTCATGGTCGCGGACCTGGTCCAGAAGACCGACGAGGATCTCGAGTCGGTCAAGAACCTCGGCTCCAAGTCCATCGAGGAGATCAAGACCGCGCTGGCCGCGCTCGGGCTGTCGCTCGGCATGCGCATCGATCCGAATCTGCTGGGCGCGCTCGGCCGCGGAGGGACGAAATGAGGCACGGCAAGGCGGGCTTCAAGCTCGGGCGCGTCACCGCCCACCGCTGGGCGCTGTTCCGGAACCTGCTCGTCGCCCTCTTCCGGCACGAGCGCATCATGACCACCGAGGCCAAGGCCAAGGCGGTCCGCGGTCTCGCCGACCACATGGTCACGCTCGCCAAGCGCGACGACCTGCACGCCCGCCGGCAGGTGCTGAGTATGGTGCCGGACGCGGTGGTGGTGAAGAAGCTCTTCGATACCATCGCGGCCCGCTTCAGCGAGCGGCCCGGCGGCTACACGCGCATCATGAAGGCGGGCCTGCGGGCCGGCGACCGCGCGCCGATGGTGGTGCTGGAGCTGGTGGACCGACCGGAAGCGCCCAAGGAGAAGGGGAAGAAGGACGCCAAGGCTGAGAAGGCGCCCAAGGAAGACAAGAAGGCCGGTAAGGGCGAGGCCTCCGCGGGCGCGGCCAAGGGGCGGCGCAAGAAGGCGGCCGCCGCCGCGGGATAGCGCCGGCGCCGGCTGTCGTCTGCTTCTTCCCGTTTACTTCTTCAAGCTCTTTTGAAATGCGGGGGCCCAGAAATGGCCCCCGCACTCCCCCAGTCAGCGGACACCCGGTTACTGCTCGAGCGGACACCCGTTTCCTGCTTCGGGCTTTTCAGAAGTGGGTCTATTTCAGGTGCTTCTTGAGCAGGTCCAGGGTGCGGCGCCAGGCGTCCTCCGCGGCGGGCTTGTTGTAGACGTCGGCCCGCTCGTCGTTGAAGAAGCCGTGGTCCACCCCCGGGTAGATGTGGATCTCGACCGGCTTGCCTGCCTTCTTGATGGCGGCTTCTACCTCCCGGGCGGTCTGCGGTGTCACGAAGCCGTCCTTCTCGGCGAAGAGCCCCAGCACCGGGCCGTTCAGCCGGCTGTAGTCCGGCTTGACGTTGGGATGGATGCCGTAGAAGTCCACCACCGCCCCCACGTTCGAGTTGGTGCATCCGGCGAAGAGGGCGAGCTGGCCGCCCATGCAGAAGCCCACCGCGCCCAGCTTGGATGTCGAGGAATGGCCGGCCAGGTACTTGGCGGTTCCGGCGAGATCCTTCTCGGCCCGCTCGATATTGAGCGCCATGAAGAGCTTGCCCGCCGCGTCCGGCTCGCTCGCGGTCTGGCCGTGGTAGAGATCGGGGGCCAGCGCCGAGAAGCCGGCGGCCGCGAAGCGGTCGCACACGTTCTTGATGTGGCCCACCAGCCCCCACCACTCCTGGATCACGAGGACGCCCGGTCCCTTGCCGGAGGCGGGGGTGGCCAGATAGCCCTTCGCGGTGTGCCCGTTGCTGGGAAACTCGACCATCGTGCCGGCCATCGTGGATTCTCCTTCTATGTAGGTTGAATGTGGATGACTTCGGTTCGGCGGTTGGGCTCCTTCGCGCAAGCGCTCATCCGAACTGCCTCGCCTTGCGTCGACGGGCTCGCGCGTGACGTCCGCGCCGGTTGGGCTCCTTCGCGCAAGCGCTCATCCGAACTGCCTCGCCTCGCGTCGACTGGCTCATGCTTGACGCCTAGTCTGGCGGTCCTCGCCTTGCTTCGGTTGGGTCGCGATCGGCGTCTAGTCTAGCGATTCTGGTGCTTCGCGCAAGCGTTACGACTCGGCTTTGTCGGAGGTGGGCTTCTTGGTGGGGGTCGGGGTGATGCGGACGGTGAGGACGCGGCGCTTGTCGGCCTCGAGCACCGTGAAGGAGTAGCGCCCGACCCGGAAGACCTCGCCGACCAGGGGGATGCGGTGCAGGGTGGCGAGCACGAGGCCGGCCACCGTCTCGAAGTCGCCCTTCGGCAGGTCCCAGTCCAGCGCCTCGTTGACCTCGTCGATGCCGGCGCGGCCCGCCACCCGGTAGCTGCCGTCGGGCAGGCGCTCCACCGTGTCGGGGGTGCGGTCGTGCTCGTCACGGATCTCGCCCACGATCTCCTCGACGATGTCCTCCACCGTGACGATGCCGACGGCGCCACCGTACTCGTCCACCACCACCGCGAGCTGCACGCGATTCTTCTGCATCTCGCGGAGCAGCTCGTCGATGCGCTTGGTCTCCGGGACGTAGGTGGCGGCGCGCATCAGCGAGCGCAGGTCCGGCGCCTGGACTCCCTGGTTGAGGAGATCCATGGTGGTGACCACCCCCACGATGTTGAACACGCGGTCGGTGAAGACGGGAATGCGGGAGAAGCCCCGCTCCTGGATGAGACGGACCGCGTCGGCGGGCGAGGCCGTCTCGGGCAGCGCGGCCACGTCCACCAGCGGCACCATGACCTCGCGCACCGCGGTCTCCCCCAGGTCGAAGATCTTGTCGATCATCTCGGCCTCGGTGACGGTGACGTCGGCCTCCTCCGGCTCCATCTGCAGCAGCAGCTTCAGCTCCTCACGCGAGACGAACTGGCGGGCTCCGGTGGGCTGGCGCCCCACCAGGGCCAGCGCGCGCCCCACCAGGGCATTGGCGCCCCAGGTCAGCGGGGCCAGGAGCTTGCCCAGCGTCTCCACCACCGGGAACAGGATCAGGATCAGCCCGGTCGCGCGCTCCCGGGCCACCGCCTTCGGGATCACCTCGCCGAAGACGAGCATGAGCGGGGTGAGGGCGACGGTGACCAGGAGCGCCGCGCCGCCGCCAACCACCGGGATGAGCGCCCAGGTCGCCACGCTGGAGGCGGTGATGTGCGCGATGGTGACGCCCATCATGGCGGTGGACAGGAGCCGCTCCGGGCTCCGGAACGCCTCCAGGTAGCGGATGGCCGTCCGGTGCCCACCCTCCGCCATGTGCCGCAGGCGGACGCGATTGGCCGCGATGAACGACATCTCGGCGGCCGAGAAGAGCGCGGTCACCAGCAGGGAGAGCCCGATGATCCAGACGTAGATCACGTGGCCTCCCGCGGCTCGGCGACCTCGGGCAGGGCGACCATCACCTCCAGCACGCGCGTCCGCTCCACCTTCTCCACCGACACGCGGACCCCGTCCTCGGTCTCCTTCTTCTCGCCCCGGTAGGGCACGCGGCCGAAGAGATCGAGCACCCAGCCGCCCACCGTGTCGAAGGAGTCGTCGGGGATCACGAGCCCGGTCGCGGCGTTCAGCTCGTGGATGGGAAGGCGCCCGGAGACCCGGAAGGTGCGCGGGCCGACGCGCTGGATCAGCCGCTCGTCCTCGTCGTACTCGTCGCGGATCTCGCCGACCAGCTCCTCGAGCAGGTCCTCGAGGGTGACGAGGCCCGCGGTGCCGCCGTACTC
>Ga0080064_1005651_pt1 | contig 14402 bp, 13 predicted proteins | sample Subgrocontami54m_FD_69260 | JGI IMG/M metagenome (GOLD analysis project Ga0080064, IMG submission 69260) | Subsurface groundwater microbial communities from S. Glens Falls, New York, USA - GMW46 contaminated, 5.4 m (SPADES assembly) (version 2) ...
GGCGATCGTGGGGACGTTATTGGAAGTGGGACGGGGGAAGCTGCAGGCGGGAGAGATGGCGGGGATTCTCGCGGCGAAGGACCGCACCAAAGCCGGCCCCACCGCGCTGGCACACGGGCTATACCTCGTGCGCGTGGATTACTGAAGGTCTAACAGAAGTCGCGGGTCCTGCCTCCGCATAGCCCATCGCAGCTGGGCGTTTCGCCGTCGAAGTCCCGGAACCCGGCTGTACGCCCTGCGCTGCATCTGGGCGCCCATGCGGTGTCACCCGCTCCAACACTACTGAAAAGGTTCCTGACACCTTTTCCAGCTTTAAGGACCAGCCAATTTGCCCTTGATTGCATTGATGCATCCCCGAACAACGATGTCCCGAACTTGGGGAAAGCTAATCTCGGCAATCACATCAGGGTTGGTATTAAGTATCGACATTCGTCCGTCGTGAAACGCAAAATCCGTATAGTTTCCTTCGTGAACCACATCGCACCGCATGTCATACAACAAATCTACTGCCCTAGTGAATCCAAGAGGAGGCAATGTCATTCCGGTGTGATCCTTGAAACCATGAGCAAGTGCGTCTTTATCTTTCTGTGAAAGAAACCTTTCGAAGAATTGCTGAACGTAACGTCGCGACTGACCCTCACCGTTAAACCCATCATGGAGTTTGGCTATATTCTCTACACACATCATCAAAAATAATACCTGCAAAGGTTCTTTATGGGGACGTAGCTTAGGCAAATCATCCACAATGGAGATCAAACGTTGAGTTTGATGCATCATTACTTTGGCAACATGATTAGGTGCAGACGGCGGAAGACTTTCACATGCTTGAATGAAGTCCCTCGCTGACTGTTCAGAATCAAAATGGGGCAAATAGAAGCTAAGCCAAGGTTCCATTTTATTAACAGTCAGGATACGAAAAAGGGGACAGGCAACTTTTCCAAGCGCTGAGAGAAAAGTAGCCAGTCCCCTTTTCACAGGACCTGCGCTATGCGGTCAGGCGGGTTTCCATTTGATGTTGCAGCCGATGCTGGGGCGTTGCGTGGAGTCCACGGGCCGGCCGTCGAGCACGGCGTCGAGCGCGGCGCGCAGATCGAGCCCCGTCACCGGCTTGCCGTTGCCGGGCCGGCTGTCGTCCAGTTGCCCGCGATAGACCAGCCGCCGCGCCTGGTCGAAGAGAAAGAAGTCGGGCGTGCAGACCGCGCCGTAGGCCTTCGCCACCGCCTGCGACTCGTCATGGCAGTACGGAAAGGCGAACTTCAGCTCCTCCGCCATCGCCCTGAGCGACGCGGGCGCGTCCTCCGGATAGTTCTTCGCGTCGTTTGCGCTGATCGCCACGATCCCAATGTCCCTGGCGGCATAGTCCCGGCCCAGCCGCGCGAGCCCCCCTTGTACGTGCTGCACATAGGGACAGTGCCTGCAGATGAACATGACCAGCAGGGCCTTCTTCCCCGCAAAGGTCTGGAGCGAAACGGTCCGGCCGGACACGACGTCCGGCAACTGAAACTCCGGCGCCGCCGTCCCCAGCGCCACCATGGTCGATTCGGTCAGGGCCATGAGACTTTCGACTTGTTGGAGAGGTCCGCCCTAGCGGGTCATGGCCGCATCGCCCGGTCCCTTTGGAACGAGAACATCCCGTCCAAGAGAGCAAACATCCCTATCAGCGTGATCAGCACACCGCCCTCAAACCATCCTTCCGGGCCCAACTTCCAGGTATGGTCCGTCAGCGCCGCCAGGAGACCCAGCACCCCACACACGAAGCCGAGCAAAGCTCCGATGCGGGCGATCACCGTACGCTTGCAGCCAATATTTCCCATCACACACTCCTTTCCCTGTTATTTCTTCTCAGGCGGGTTGTGGCTTTCGACCTGTTTGCGGAGTTCGATGATCTCGCGCTCAAGGGCTTCGAAGCGGTCCACGATCGGGTCGGGCATGTTGGTGTGGTCCATCGTCGCTTCCGGCAGGCGATCCCCTTCGGCCTTGATGATCCGCCCCGGCACGCCGATCACCGTGGAGTTCGCCGGCACCGACTTCAGCACCACCGAGTTGGCCCCGATCTTCACGTTGTCGCCGATCTTGATCCCGCCGAGAATCTTGGCCCCCGCGCCCACCACCACGTGATTGCCGAGCGTCGGATGGCGCTTGCCGCGTTCCTTACCGGTCCCGCCGATCGTCACCCCCTGGAAGAGCGTCACGGAGTCGCCGATCTCGGCCGTCTCGCCGATCACGACCCCCATGCCGTGATCAATGAAGAACCCCTTGCCGATCTTCGCCGCCGGATGGATCTCGATCCCCGTCAGCCAGCGCGCGAATTGCGAGATGGCGCGCGGAATGATGGGCATGCCCCACTTGTGAAAGCGATGCGCGATTCGGTAGGCCATCAGCGCATGGAAGCCCGCGTAGGTGAGGATCACCTCCAGCTTGTTGGTCGCCGCCGGGTCCCGCTCAAAGACCGCCGCGAGGTCGTTTTTGATCTTCACGAACATCGCGGTTCTTCTTATATCCCCTCGATCAGGCACACCGCCTGAGCCGTCATCGCCTCTTCGCGGCCCACCACCCCCTGCCCCTCGCCGCTCTTCACCTTCAGGTTGATGCGCGCCGGCTCCACCCCCATCGTCTTGGCCAATGCGTCCTTCATTGCAACCAGATGCGGCCCCAGCCTCGGCGCCTGCGCATTGATGACCGCATCCATGTTCACCAACCGGAAACGCTTGCGGGCCATGATGGCCGCGACGGCATCGAGGAGCTTGAGACTCGCGATGTCCTTGTACCGCTGATCCGATGCGGGAAAGTGCGTGCCCAGATCGCCTTCCCCCATCGCGCCCAGCAACGCGTCGCAGACCGCATGGGTGAGCACGTCGGCGTCCGAGTGGCCGTCCAGTCCCTTGGCGTACGACATCTCAATCCCGCCCAGGATCAGCTTGCGGCCGGCGACCAACGGATGGATGTCGTAGCCGATGCCGACTCTCACGCCTTGCCCTTCCGCGCCGCCAGAATCACCTCCGCAAGAATCATATCTTCCGGCGTCGTGATCTTAATGTTCTCCCAGTTGCCCTCGACGATGGCGACGGCGTGCCCCAGGCGCTCAACCAGGGCCGCGTCGTCGGTCGCGTGGACGTGCGCAATCGCAGCCTTCCGGTAGGCCTCCACAACCAGCGCGCGCCGGAACGTCTGCGGGGTCTGCGCCAGCCAAAGCCCGGTACGATCGAGCGTTCGCTGAATCAGCCGATCCGGGCCGGCCTGCTTCGGCGTGTCTTTCATCGGCACCGCGGCAATCGCCCCGCCGTGCTTGCGCGCGGCCTCGATCGACCGCTCGATGAGGTCCTCCGTGACGAAGGGCCGGACCGCGTCATGCACCACCACGATCTCGACGTCCTCGTCCACTTCGTTCAGACCGTGGTGCACCGACTCCTGGCGCGTCGCGCCGCCGGGCACGACCTTCAGCACCTTCTTCAGACCGTACCGCTCCACCACCTCGGTCAGCGCGCGGTCCCGTTCCTGTTTGGGCACCACCAGAATGACTTCCGTCACGCTGGGAGCCCGATCGAGCACCCGCAGCGCGTGCAGCATCATCGGCACCCCGTCCAGCATCAGGAACTGCTTCGGAGTCCCGGCGCCCATCCGTTTGCCGGCGCCGCCTGCCGGCACCACGGCTACAACTCGACCAGTCTTTGCCACAGTTTAATGCCTTCCCGAACTCAGTTGCGGGACACGGGGACTTCCTGACCCTCGGTCTCTTCCTTGAGACGGGCGAAGATCATACGGCCTGCCTGCGTCTGCAGGACGCTGGTGACCACGACGGTCATGGTCGACCCGATGAACCGCTTCGCGTTGTCCACGACGATCATGGTCCCGTCATCCAGGTAGGCCACGCCCTGCCCGGCTTCCTTCCCTTCCTTCAGCACAAAGACCCGGAGCTGCTCGCCCGGCAGCACAACGGGCTTCAGGGCGTTGCAGAGTTCGTTGATGTTGAGCACGCGGACACCCTGCAGTTCGGCCACCTTGCTGAGGTTCAGGTCGTTGGTGATCACCTTGGCGTTCATCTTCTTGGCCAGCATCACGATCTTGGAGTCCACTTCCTTAATGTGCGGGAAGTCCTCGTCGATGATGCTCACCTCGATGTCCACCATCTTCTGGATCTTGGCGAGGACGTCCAGCCCACGCCGGCCGCGCCCCCGCTTGAGGGTATCGGACGAGTCGGCGATGTGCTGCAACTCGTTCAGGATAAACTGCGGCAGGACGAACGTCCCTTCCAAAAATCCGGTCTCGCACAGGTCGGCAACCCGCCCGTCGATGATCACGCTGGTATCGAGAATCTTGTTGCTGACCGAGGCGTGCCCGCCGGCGGCGCGGTCCGACTGGCCGAGGATTCCGGCGGCGGTAAAAATCTTGATGCCGACGATAAGGCCGAGATAAGGGAAGGTCGCCAGGAACAGGAAGCCGAGCACCGGAACGGATTCAAAGGCCGGAATCGTGACCGCCACGGCCCACGCAGCGATACCCGCCAGCAGCAGGCCGGCGGTGAAACCCGCTGCGCCCCCCAGCAGGACGCCGGGCTTCGCCTCCCGCAGCATGTATTCGACGCCCAGAGCAAGGCCGGCCACCAGGAGACCGACTCCACCGGCCAGAAACCAGCCGTTCTCCTGGCCGGATCTGTCCGAAAACAGGGCAAGACCGAGCACGATGCAAAGAACGACCAATGTCGCACGGAGCACCATACTGCCACCCCCTTTCAAAATTTTCCTATGATAGCACAGGACCGCTTACGGCCTGATCGTGAGATAGAAATTTCGGCTGTTGCGGACGACCAGCACGAGCGCCGGTTCCCTGGCCGCCAGGCTTCCCGTCACGTTCTGGAAATCGCGCAGGTCGGCGATGGGCGTGCGGTTGATCTCGGTGATGAGGTCGCCGACCTGCAGGCCCGCCTCGCCGGCCGGGCTGCCCTCGGCGACACGAGCCACGATGACGCCGCCCTTCTCCTCCCGGGAGAGATTGAAGCGCCGCGCCAGCTCGGGGGTGAGTTCGCGCACGTCCATGCCGGCGAACGCGCCGGACGAGCGGGTCTCGCCGCCCTCATCCCCCGGGCTTTCCAATTGGGCTATGGTCTTGGGCTGCTCGGCGATCGTCACCTCGAGATCGCGCTCCTTGCCGCCCCGGAGGAATTTGACACGCACCTTCTTGCCGATCGGCGTCTGGGCCACGAGATTCCGGAACTGCGTGGGGTTCTCGACCGCGCGCCCGTCAAATTCGACGATGACGTCGCCCCGTTCCAGCTTGGCGCGCTTCGCCGGGCTGTCGGCCAGCACGTCGCTGACCAGCACGCCCTTGGTGTCGGCCGCGCCGAACTGTTTGGCGAGGTCCTGCGTCAGTTCCTGGATGGACACACCGAGGTAGCCCCGGACGACCTTGCCGCCCTTGATCAATTGATCCATCACCGAGCGGACCATGTTGCTGGGCACGGCAAAGCCGATCCCCATGTAGCCGCCGCTCTGGCTGAAGATGGCCGTGTTGATGCCGATGAGCTCGCCCCGCGCGTTCACCAGCGCCCCGCCGGAGTTGCCCGGATTGATCGCGGCGTCCGTCTGGATGAAGTCCTCGTACTCGGCGATGCCGACGTTGGCGCGCCCCACCGCGCTGACGATCCCCATGGTCACCGTCTGGTTGAGGCCGAACGGATTGCCGATGGCCAACACGTACTCGCCCACCTGGAGCTTGTCGGAGTCGGCCCAGGGAATGGTCGGCAGGTCCTTGGCGTCCACCTTGATGACGGCGATGTCGGTCTTGGGATCGGTGCCCACCACCTTGGCGGTGAGGCTCCGCTTGTCCGAGAAGAGGATGCGGATCTCGTCCGCCTTGGACACGACGTGGTTGTTCGTGATGATGTACCCGTTGGCATCCGCGATCACGCCCGACCCCAGGCTGCGCTCGCGGCGGTCCTTCGGCGCTTCGAAGCGGCGGAACAGCTCGTCCCCGAAGAACCGCTTGAAGAACGGATCGTCGAACGGCGCGCCGCCGGCATGGCCTTCGGGTAGCCGGCTGATCCGGGTTGTGGAGATGTTCACCACGGTCGGCGTGACCGCCTTCGCCACCTCGACGAAATTCCGGTCGGAGCCGGCCGCCGGAGGCGTCACCACCGCCGGCTTCGTCACAGTCGGCGCATCGGGCACGGCGTGCCCGAACGGCAGCCAGCCGAGGTCGGACGCGACGACCAGCCCGAGAATCACGCCCACCCCGACCAGGAACAGGCCGATGGCGGCGGATTTACGGGATAGTGCCGGCATAGATCCCCGTGATCGTGTTCAGGAATTTGAGCGCGTCGGCTTTTTTGCGCTGGAAGGAGTTGCGTCCCATGATGGACCCGAACCCGCCGCCGTCGCGGATGGCGCGGACCTCTTCGAAGATGGCCTTGTCGTCCTCCTTGGTGGCCCCGCCGGAGAAGATCACAATGCGGCGTCCGTTGAAGGAGGACTGCACGACATGCCGCACCCGCTCCGCCGGCGTCTTGATCGACACCTGCTGGGCCTCGTACACTTTCTTGGCGGCCGCCTGCTCCAGATGCTCGGTCGGCAGCTTGACCTTGATGATGTGCGCGCCCAACTGGGCCGCGATCTGGGCCGCGTAGGCCACAACGTCTATCGCCGTCTCGCCGTCCTTGCTGAGTTGGCTGCCGCGCGGGTACGACCAGATGACCACGGCCAGGCCGGCGTCCTTCGCTTCCTCCGCGATCGCACGCAGTTGCTCGTACATGACCTTGCAGTGCGCCGACCCGGGATAAATGGTGTAGCCCACCGCCGCGCAACCGAGCCGGAGGGCGTCCCGCACGCTTCCCGTCACGGCCGAGATGGGATCCTTGTCGTCGTTCAGGACGTCGTGGTTGTTCAGCTTGAGGATCAGCGGGATGTCGCCCGCAAAGTCGGCCGCGGCGGCTTCCAGGGACCCCAGCGGCGCCGCATAGGCGTTGCAGCCGGCCTCGATGGCCAGCTCAAAGTGGTAGCGCGGGTCGTAGCCCGGCGGGTTGACCGCGAAGCTCCGGGCCGGGCCGTGCTCGAAGCCCTGGTCCACAGGCAGGATGAGGCACTTGCCGGTGCCCTTCAGCGTGCCGTGGTTCAGGATGCGCGCCAGGTTCGTCTTCACGCCGGTATTGTCGGCGCCGTACCAGCTCAGAATTTCACGCACACGGTTCGTCATGGCATTCTCTCCCTATCGTTTTCCTTGAATGAACGCCTCGGCCTGGCTCACGTCGTCCGCACTGCCGATCAGCAGCGGCACGCGCTGGTGCAAGGTCTTGGGCTCGACGTCGAGAATCCGCGCGCTGCCGGTGCTGGCCTTCCCGCCCGCCTGCTCCACCACCATCGCCAGCGGGCTTCCTTCATAAAGCAGGCGCAGTTTCCCTTCGGGCTTGTCTGTCTCGCCGGGATACAGATAGATGCCGCCGCCCAGCAGGATGCGATGCACGTCGGCCGCCAGACAGCCCGAGTACCGTCCCACGTAGGGCCGGCCCGTGGCTTTGTCGGACTCCTTGAGATGATCAACGTACCGGCGGGTGCCCGCCGGCCACTTGTGATAGTTGCCCTCATTGACGGCATACACATTCCCCCTGGCCGGCAGGCGGATATTCTCATGCGTCAGGAGGTATTCCCCGATGCCGGGGTCCAGAGTAAATCCGTTCACGCCCTTGCCGGACGTGAAGACCAGCATCGTGCTGGAGCCGTACATGAGATAGCCCGCGGCCACCTGCTCCGCGCCCTTGCGCACAAGTTCCGAGTCGGACGGCAACCCGCCGTCGCCGTTGTAGCGGAGGACCGAAAAGATCGTCCCCATGGGCATGTTGACGTCGGCATTGGCGGAGCCGTCCAGCGGATCGAACAGCAGCATATATTTGCCGTGCGGCCAGTTCTCCGGCAATTGGACGGGTTTCTCCATCTCCTCCGAAGCCAGCGCGCACACGAGCCCGCTGTACTGGAAGACCTTGATGAACGTTTCGTTGGCGATCTCATCAAGCTTCTTGACAGCCTCGCCCTGGACGTTGGTTGCTCCGGTCAGTCCCAGGATGTTGATCAGGCCCGCCCGGCGCAGGTCGTTGGCGATCATCTTACCCGCCAGGCCGATCTGGGCGAGCAGGGCGGAAAATTCCCCCCTGGCCGCCGGATACCCGGCCTGGGTTTCGATGATGAAGCGCGTGAGCGTCGTGCCGATACGGGCCATCAGTAGCGACTCCTCAAGAAAAGAAACCAGGAGCGATTATAGCCAATACCTTCCGCATAGTCACGGGTGCGCTGTGAGGGTGACGCCCTCGACGCCGGTCAGCGTCGCCGTGATGGAGCCGATGATGACCTTGGCCTTCATAAGCACCGGCACACGGGCCGCGTCGTTCGTGACCCAGATCCGGATGTTCCCCTCGTTCAGAAAGAGCCCCCGGAACGGCATGATCGCGAGAATGCGGACGGTGTCGAACTCGCCGAGCGGGCCCTTGAGACGCTCCGTGCCCTCGACGCGGAGCTCGAGCCGGTAGTTCTTCTTGTCGTGGTTGACGTGGATGATCGTGGACGAGCCCGCGTCCACAGGCCGGAGCGTCCGGAAGAAATAGATGACGGAGAGGGTATCCTGCACGTCGGGCGGCACCTCCATCGTCTCCGCATTGCCGTCCTTCGTCACCGTCGCCTTGTGGGCGGCCTGGTCGAAGCGCACCTCGATGTCGTCGTTCTTGCGTCTCCCCTCGTGTCGATGGAAGAGCAAGTGGTGGGGATAGGAGCCTTCTTCGTCGAGCAGCGACTCGACGCGATTGTTCACGGGATAGAACGCCGACACAAAATCGTTCGACCGGGCCGTGTGGACGAGCTTGACGACGGACCGCCCGGACAGGCTCTGGCGCTCAGCGACTTCGAGAACGGCCGTGCCGGCGGCCACGATGCCCCAGCTCAACCCGTACGTCAGCCGCTCGCCGACCTTGAAGTGAACCGGCGCAGGCGCGCCCAGCGTGGCGGGAGGGGGCCACGCCACCCAGACCAAGACGCCCGCCGCAAGCGCCGCCGCGAAAATAAACGTACCCGATCTTCGCACCGGAATACCCATCTCAACATCCTGCTAATGAGTGGCGGGGCCTCCGGCGACATACTTCTTGATCTGGGACTCAACGACCTCCCGGATCTTCTGCAACGCCGCTTCGGACGTGGCTTCAAATCGCAGCACGAGCGCCGGCTGGGTGTTGGAGGCCCGGATCAGCCCCCAGCCTTCCGGAAAGAGGACGCGGACGCCGTCGATGTCGATGATCTTGTGCTCGCGGGCCAATTGCTTCTTCGCCTCTTCGACCACCTGGAACTTGACGTCGTCGGGACAGTCCACGCGGATCTCCGGCGTGGAGACCGTCGGCGGCAGATCGGCCAGCAGAGTCGAGAGCGGCCGTCCGACCTTGGCGAGGATCTCGATCAGGCGGCACGAGGCGTAGATCGCGTCGTCGTACCCGAAGTAGCGGTCGGCGAAAAACATGTGGCCGGACATCTCACCGGCCAGCGCGGCCTTCTCCTCCTTCATCTTCGCCTTGATGAGGGAGTGGCCCGCCTTCCACATGATCGAGCGGCCGCCGTGCTTGACGACGTCGTCATAAAACACCTGCGAGGCCTTCACCTCGGAGATGATCGTCGCGCCGGGCTGGTTTTTCAGGACGTCCCGTGCGTAGAGCACCAGCAGCTTGTCGCCCCAGAGAATGTCCCCGTGCTCGTCCACCGCCCCAATGCGGTCGGCGTCCCCATCGTAGGCGATCCCCACATCGGCCTTTGTCTCGCGGACCTTCTTGATGAGATCCTGGAGATTGGCGACGACCGTCGGGTCGGGATGGTGGTTGGGGAATCGCCCGTCCACGTCTTCGTACATGCCGGTGACGCGACAACCGAGCAGGCGCAGCGCATCCGGGCCCACGAGCCCGCCCATGCCGTTGCCGCAATCCACGACCGCATGGAGCGTGCCGGCCTTGACGTGCGCGAACGACTTCTTGATGTAGGCCATGTAATCCGGAATGATGGGGTGCTCGGACACCGTGCCCTGCCCCGACTCGAACCGGCCCCTGTCGATGTCGGCCTTCAGAGCCTGAATGGCGGCCCCGTGCATCGAGTCCTTCCCGAGGCACAGCTTGAACCCGTTGTACTGGGGCGGGTTGTGGCTGGCCGTGATCATCACGCCGCCGCCCACCGGCAGCGTGAAGAGCGCGTAGTACAGGAGCGGCGTCGGGCACACCCCGATGTCCACCACGTCCAGGCCGCAGCCCAGCAGGCCCTTCAGCAGCGCCTCGCGCATTTGCATCGCGCTGGTCCGCCCGTCCCGGCCCACGGCGACGGCCTTGGCGCCCGCACGGACGGCGAGCGAGCCGTAGGCCCGTCCGATCTTCTCGGCCAGCGCCGGCGTGAGCTCCTCGCCCACCACGCCCCGGATGTCGTATTCGCGGAAAATGCTCACCGCTTTCCCTCTCTCCCATAATCATCAGCCAGCCGCACGATGTCGTCTTCGCCGACGTAATCGCCGGACTGCACCTCGATGATGTCCAGCAGGACAGTCCCGGGATTCTCCAAACGATGCGGTGTGCCCTGAGGAATGCCCGTGCTTTCGTTGACGCGCAGATCGAACGTCCGCTCACCGCAGGTGACCCGCGCAATCCCGGCCGTGACCACCCAGTGCTCACTGCGCCGATGGTGAAATTGAAGGGACAGCCGCCCGCCTGGATTGACCGTCACGCGCTTGACTTTGTATCGCGGCCCATCCTCCAGCACCGTGTAGCTCCCCCATGGGCGATAGACCGTCTTATGTATGAGATGCTCGGGAGCCTTGTCCTTGCGCAGGCGCTCGACGATCTGCTTGACCTCCTGGGCACGATCCTTGGGACAGACCAGCGTGGCGTCGGCCGTGTCCACGACCACCATATCCTTCAACCCGATGGTGGCCACCAGCCGATTCTCGCCGTAGAGGATGGAGTCGCGGCTCCCGATGTCCACGATCCGCCCGATGCGGACGTTGCCCGCCTGATCGCGGTCGGCGACTTCGTCGAGGCTGCTCCAGTTGCCGACGTCGCTCCACCGGAAGGGCGCCGGAATGACGGCCGCGCGCTTGCTCCGCTGCAGGACACCGTGGTCGATGGAGATCGCCTCGGCCCCTTTGTAGAACCGCTCTAACGCCCGGTTTTCGTCGGGCGTTCCCAGAGCCTTGCCCAGGCGCTGCAGCCCGCGTCCCAGCTTCGGGAGCGCGGTTTCGATTTCGTCGAGGATTGCGTCGGCGCGCCAGACGAAGATGCCGCTGTTCCAGAAGAACCCGCCGGTCTTCAGATAACGCTTCGCGCGGTTGAGGTCCGGCTTCTCCACGAAACAGGAGACCGGCAGCGCAGTGAGCCCGCCCCGGCTCAGCAGCGGGCGGCGCAACGCGACCTTGATGTAGCCGTACCCGGTCTCCGGCCGCGTGGGCTTGATGCCGAAGGTCACGAGCTTGCCGTCCCGGGCCACCCGCGCCGCCAGCGCGGCCGCACGGAGAAACTTCGCCTGGTCGGGAATGACGTGGTCGGCCGGCATCACCAGCATGACGCCGTCGGGGTCCAGGCGGCGGACGACCGCGGCCGCCCAGCCGATCGCCGCCGCGGTGTTGCACGCGACCGGCTCGGATAGGATATGTTCTTTCCGGACGCCGCCCGGCCCGTCCAGTTGCATGCGGACCGAGTCGGCGTGGCTCGCGCCGGTCACCACCAGCGTACGCTCCACCGGCACGATCGGCCGGACCCGCCGGACCGTCTCCTGGATCAGCGTGCGGTTGCTGAGGACCTTGAGGAGCTGCTTAGGATAGAGTTCGCGACTCAACGGCCAGAAGCGGGTGCCGCTGCCACCGGCCAGAATCACGGCATAGAGATGGTTCGTCTGGTTTGTTTGGTTCGTTTGGTCCATCAGGTAATTTTAGCAGAAAACGCAGTATTGGGAGTGTCGGCCCCCTAGAAATGTTTGACCACCATGATCCCAAGCGCTCCTCCCCGATCGAACGCCAGCGGATAGATGTCGATGGTCGAATCCGACGCGGGGTGGCGCGCGCTCAAGGCCTTGCCTATGATCCATCCCAGGGCGCCGCCGGCAACCACATCCGAGGCAAAATGCTTGTCGCTATAGACCCGCGACAATGCCACCGCCGACGCCAGCCCATAGGCGATCAGCGGGATGGGTTGTTCGAAGCGATCGGCAAACACGGCGGCCGTGGCAAAACTGACGGCTGCATGCCCCGACGGAAGCGAATCGTTGCTGCTGAACGGGCTGAAATGGGAAGCCCCTTTACCTTGGTCCGGACGCGCTCGCCCGAAAATCTCCTTTACCACTAACACCGCACCCACCGAGAAAACCTCGGACTCCAGACTCACCAGCGCCGCATCCTTCACCCGACTGTCTCCGGCGTACGACCAATTGGTGACGCCGATCGCGATCAGCCCGACATTCAATCCAAGAATCCCGGCAGGACTGCCGAGCGCGTTGAACCCATCCGCTACATTCCGACCGGACGACGACGTGTTCTTCTGCACGCCGGATCGGATGCCGTGATCCACCGCCATCAACCCTCCGATCGTCGCCAACGTCCCGCCTAGGACGAGCGTGTCATTAACGGTCATGCGGGCCGGGGCGCTCACTAAATAGATCGAGTCGTCCCAGAGGGCTTTGAATCCTTTGGTAAAAGACTCCGGCGGGTCCTGCTCCGGCTGGTCCTCGTCAAACGCGCCCCGCTTCTGAAGAGCCTGCCGGGATCGCAATGCCGGCTCTGCCTGATTAGGTTTTCCGGTTTGACCGACCAAAAGAACGCCGTTAAGCTGGTCGGCGAAGGCGACTGCGGGTTCCCCCTCCAGAGCGCTGAAAACGAAGACCACGCACAACAGAGGAAGCACGGCGAACCGGGAACCATCTCTCAGGTCCTTCGTCTTAACCACGGGTGGACACATCGGGCCCGTCGTACTCAAAACTGCACCGCCAGGCTCGTCCACAGAAAATGGTTGGACGAAGTGACACCGCCGGAAAAAGTTTCAACGAACGGAGTAATGCTGGTCACCTGTCCGGGATTTGAAATCCGCTGATACGTGTACCCGACCGTGATTTGTGTCTGGCTGGACAACCACCGCGTCAGGTCAAGCGTCGCTTCGCGTGTTCTCTCATGAACCGGTTTTCCTCTATTGCGTTCGTTGAAATCAACATTTATCCCAAGCTGAATGTCATCCGTTAAGAAGCTCATGGTACGAATGAAGAGGTCTGTCGCATCAGTTCCCATCCAATGCCCAAGCGGGATTCCTCGGTACCGCATCCCACTTTTCCATACGCTGTGGTTGTACCACTGAGCCGACCCAACAGAGGGCTCCAATCGGCGTCTAAGGTCCGTATCCGCATACTCAATGCGGAAATCCGTGGTGGAGTTCCTCAAGACTTGCGGGATATACAGGCCGAGCACGATCGCATCACCTGAAGGCGGATCCTCGACACCGAACTCCCCATACACTTGCAGGCCGGCGGGGAAAGGGATGAGGTACGGGACAGAGGGAACCCGCGCCCGGAAATCAATCATAAACTCTTCATTGGCATCAAACGCTCCACCCTTGGCGGTCTTTCCTGAAAATTCCCCGGTATTATTGAAATAGACGTTCGAAATGATGGCAGGGAAGTACTGATCCTTCCCATCGTGTCCGCGTCCGCCAAACTGCGTCAGGCGAGCGAAGCCTAGCTCCAGCCAATCGGCCGGCAGATAGCTGACCCGCAAGCCGAACACTTGCGCGTGGGGAAAGTCACGGCTGCTCTCCAGTTGGGTGAGAAAGCTTTGGATTTTCCAGTAGCCTAAGGGTCGGAAGACCCACGGCAGTCGAAAGGGTTCCTCGCTCCCAAGCTGGAGCATATCGAGAGGGAAATGATTGTCGCTCATAAGCAGCGTACCATGATACCCCGGTCCCCACCACAGACCGCCCCGGCCTACCTGAAACGTGACATTACCACCAGTGAGCTTTGCGTTCAGTTCCTGCATGTAGAGATTCTGGCCGTTATCGGTGGCCCCAATGCCAAGCGCGCGCCGGTTACTGGTGAACTTGGGGTCCGCGCTCAGCGCCACAGCGTCCGTTATTTCTACCCATCCCCGTAGATCAGCCTGAACTTGTAAGCCGTCGGCGTAGTACTCGCCGCCGCGATTCTCACGGAATCGGACCGTTTGCCCTCCTCCCACTCGAAAACTATCAACCTCCATTTGGAGACGCCCGCCATAGCGAATAGTCCCAACTTTCGTCCCGGGGACGCTGGGCAACACACCCAAATCCACAAGCTCAGGGCGCAGCTCCGTCATCAGCCGATCCAGTAGCGGCTCAACCAGCACTTCGTGTCCATCCAGCGGGACCCCATCGTCCTGGATCCGCCGAATGGCGCGCC
>Ga0080064_1005654_pt1 | contig 14377 bp, 11 predicted proteins | sample Subgrocontami54m_FD_69260 | JGI IMG/M metagenome (GOLD analysis project Ga0080064, IMG submission 69260) | Subsurface groundwater microbial communities from S. Glens Falls, New York, USA - GMW46 contaminated, 5.4 m (SPADES assembly) (version 2) ...
TTTCTTACCTAAACGCTCGTACTCAGCCTTACGGTGAACTGACGTCCTGCGTGATCTGTTGCCCATTGTTGTCCGCCTTTCTCTTGATTGCACTTTCCTTGCGGAAAGAGACTCGGTCTAAAATACATTCCGTTTTCTCTTTCCGCAAGAAAGTAGGCGGACAAATGTCCTTATTTCAGCAACAACATCGTCCTTACCTCGCTGTGTGAACCGGCAGTTATGCGATAGAAGTATACGCCGCTTGGCTGGCCGCTGGCATCAAAACTCACGGTCTTGTATCCGGCATCCTGCATTCCATCGACGAGCGTTGCCACGAGCTGACCCAATACATTATAGATTTTTAGATTCACGTAAGTGGCTTGCGGAAGATCATACTTCACTGTCGTGACTGGATTGAACGGATTGGGATAGTTCTGCTCCAGTCCGAACTCCTTCGGGATTTGCGGCCCGAGGTTCGTGACTCTTCCGTCCTCGCGGCGATAATCCCAAGATCGCTCGTATTCCAGCTATGTCCATTGTTGGTAGAACGGTATATTGAAGAAGTGCATATGTCGGAAAGAACAAACATGATGTGACCCTCCACAGGAGCAGCAGATCGCTACAAGCCGTTGCTCCTAGCCTTTCAGTTGAGGAAAAGGATTTGTACATTTTTGACATGCCCGGTTAATTCTTCTATTACTCAAGTTGGCCCCGGAGCTTCCGCAAGCGATCACGATTGCCTAGGTTTAATTTCATTGCGACCGTAGATATCAGCATTGTAAGAATAAGCGAATCTCTTCAGTCTCTCCTTTACGAGATTCACATATGTTTCCTTCAGAGGATTTGACAGGAAGGAACGATCGACCAAATCCTGAATCTTTTCGATCACATAGTCACCGAATCTCTCGATGAATAGCATGATTCTTTCTTCTTTCATTCCGATTCTCTTCGCAAATTCAGTAAAATCATCCTGGCAGTGTTTTCCATTAATGTTGAAACTTTCAGTATTGAAGCCACCTTTGAATAGTGGTAGGGCCATGTCTGTCTCATTAGGAACGTGAATTCGCGTATTCATCAAATCATATGCAGGGGTCAGTAGAGAATCCCCATACTCTTCAGATCGTGTTAATGAAAAATTCTTCAAGTGCGCGTCTCCGTTTTGGACAAAGTAGTTGAAGAGCACTAGATAAAAGAATTCTTCGACCTGAACCGGATATGCTTTGACATACTTGCGTAAGAGTTCAGCAATTTCTTCATAGGAGAGATCATACTTATAATTCTTGCCATCCTTTTCTTCTGATTTTTCTCCTAGTTGCGCAAAATCTTCTTGACTTATTTTCCGACCGTCAGGCATTACATCAAACCGACGAGTAATGTAAGCAGGTTTGCCATCGGGGAAAAAAACAAGTGCGTTTTCTGCAGTTCGAATATCAAATACCTGGGCGGCGATTTGCATTGTCAGGTGTTCGTTTGCGGGGACTTCATCCAGGTTTTCATAAGGACCGTTTGGGATCGGTTTAAGAATATATTCTCCTCCATGCTCAACAAGAATAAGCTGTCTCTTTTCAAGTTTTAAGGAGTGTTTCGTTTGCACACCGGAAATTGAAATACGTTCCCCAGAAGCTCGAGTTTTCCTCTGGTTATATTCTGGTCTAGTAAAAGTCAATATGTGGTTCACATTTTGACCACCAAAAAGTTTCCTACGACACGGATTACAATACGTAGGAAAGCTATTTTTTAAGCAACCCGGGCAAGCATTCAAGCTCTTCATGGTATTTCTTCCACGGTAATTGCGCCAATTGTATCGGTACCAGCTGTCTTTATCAATCGTGTGAAATGATCGTTCTCATCAATCTTCAAGATCTGACATTGGATATCCTTGTTTTCACCCTCTGCGAGGAGTCCGAAGAAGAAAGGGAATAGAATTCCTGAACGATACTCGATTTTGTCCTTTGGGAGAGTTAGACTTATTGGAGGCTTAGAGCTATCAGCCAGATATTTCTCATCATAAAGAAATATGTATTCTTGCCTCTTCTTGATAAGGACTCCCGCAATCTCTCGATTGAAGTAAACGTTTGCTTTTTTTTCTTTCATGATCTGATCTCAGCTTTAACGGTCATTCCAATAGCGTTAAGAATCTTTAGAAGTTTACGTAAAGTCGGATTTCCTTTGCCGGATTCTATGGCTTTTAGAGTTCGCAAAGAGGTACCAGCAATTTGAGCCAGGTCTTCCTGATTGATCCTCAGAAGGGTTCGCCTCTTCTTGATAGTATTAATGATATCTTCTATTTCTGACATTTTGTTTTCATGGTAGTGTAATATGTTGCACTTTTGTGTTATAATATAACAATTCTTTGACAAAGTCAAGCTTGAAGTGCAATATACTACACTTTAATTGTCTATGGAATTACCACCATTCGTCCTCACAGCCAATTGAGTCAAAATTGCAAGATAAATATACGAAACGTAGAATGAGTGCAATATATTGCACTAACCAAGATTCGAAGTGGGCCGGGTTATTGTGGAGGCAGATCAGAGGGTAATCTCGTTAGAGATCCCGCCGGGATGTTCGATGAGCGTCGCCAGGGTATATTCCCGCCTGAGGTGCGAAGAAATGTCAGCACCGAAGGAGGCTTCAGGATTATCAGTTGCTAACTCTCGGAGGGAGAATATGGCGAAAGTGGTGAACAGGGGCGTCCGCCTGCGTCCCAAAAAAAGGGGCTTCGGCGAGACATCTGAGAACCTGATCAAAGCTGAGTGGACAGGGATGTCCGCCTTCGGCGCACCCATCAACCGACACACGGACCGTCCCGCTTCCATCGAAACAGGATCTCGATCCGGTTGCTTCGCGACCGATCACACTTTGACCAACGGAAGTAAATGGCAGGCGACCTCCCTCAGCCATTTTGCAATTTACATTTACCAATTTACAATGTATTTGTGGACAGGGGTGGAATTCCCGCCCCAACCTGCCCGACTGCGTCGTTCAGGCGGGCGACCGTGTCGTTACGGTCGGGCGGGGAACCGGTGGCCTCCGGCGAACTCTTCGACCGACACACGGTCCGTGACGCTCTTAGCGCCAGAAGATCCCGATTAGTCCTGCTGAAAACGGACGAATCAGAAGGCCTCCCAAAATAGCTCATGGCACACATCCTCCCGCGTACCATTTTTCATTTTTCATTTTGCATTGTGTTTGTGGACAGGGGCGGAATTGAACCGCCGACACACGGCTTTTCAGGCCGTTGCTCTACCAACTGAGCTACCTGTCCAAATTTTTCTGAACTTATCAAATCCGCGATAGCGGATGCAGATAAGTTCATTGAAAAATTTAGGATCCGCCGTCTTTTTGGCGGATTGCATCGCCAAACCTGACGAGGCCCACAAAGTCGGACGAAGCTAAGTTTGTTGAAATTTTCAGGATCCGCCAATCTTTATGGCGGATTGCATTGCCAAACTTAGCAAATCCGCCGGTCCAAGGGACCCCTTCGGGGAGGCGGGTGCAACTAACTTCATTGCAAAAATTCAGGATCCGCCGTCCGTTTTGCGGATCAGAGTGATCTTCGTTCCCGTTGCCATGCATCACGTTGACAGATAGAAATGTCTGACCTACCCGGAATCGTCAGCAAACTACGGAAAATACTCCAAATCTCAAACCCCCTGTCCTGAAGGACATCCCCCTTCATTCTGAAGGGGGAACGCGCCGTCCGCGATGCGCGCGCCAATCGAATTTCTCAATCCGGGACGGGAGCAAAATGAGGATTGCTTTGCTCCACTCGCAATGATAGAGAGGCGCTACGATTTTTGAAACGTCAACAACTCCCGACAATCAGAGTTCAGAACCCTGATGCCTTTCATCTCGGCGATGCCCTGGCCCCCCTTTGCCATCGACTCTCCGGATCGGTGTGGCAAATAGACCTTGCCGATCTCTTTGAAGCCGAGCTCTTTGCACATCTGCGTGATCTCATTCGGGAAATCGAGAAACTCCGACATCGCAAAGGCCGGTTCGGTGATGACCGAGACCTTACCGCCCGATTTCAAGACTCTGAGACATTCACGCATGATCCCTTTGAACTTCAAGACAAAATCCGCTTTCGCGGCGCCCAAGCTTACCTCGAAATCGGTCGTCGCATCCTTCTGTGAAAATTCCGAGGGCGGATCGAGGAAGATATAATCGACGGTCCCGGATTGTTCCGGCAGTCCGGTCAGCAAAATATTATTCCGGGCGATCCGTTCCTCAATGGGATTGGCGTCATACAGCTTGAACTTTCTGTCCTGAAAATGCGGCAGGTTGGAGATGATATCACCAAGCGTGCCACTGCCGGCAAACGGATCGACGACATAATCGCCGCTCTTTGTATAATAATAGAGTGCGTTGGCGACGATCTGGCCGGGGATGCGCCCCTTGTAACTCGGCTTTCCAAACCTCGGATCGGACGTCTCGAACGTCCACACATTCCGCTCGCGCAGGTCGAAGCCGTACTTCGTCCGTTCATCAATTCTCCTCGCGATGTCGTCGTCATGAATTTTCTTCCGCAGATCAGAGATCGTCCAGTGATAATCAACCGCCATCTTTTCGTAGTGATCGCGCTTTCTCGATTCATCGACCTTCGTCGCAAGATCGAAATAAAACACCTCGGGCAATGAGCGTTTTTTTACATCCGGATAATAGGAGTAATATTGCTGGCACTGCTTCAGCATCGAGAAGGGAAATTTGATCCCTGGATGAGACGAGAGCGTTTTCAGCACCTGATCTTCAAACATCCCCTGTTTCCGGGCCACAGGCATGACTTTTTCAACGAGAAATCGGCCGAGGTCCCAATAATTATCGACATTGAACGAATTCAGTTCACGAACCAACTCAGCGACAGAAAATAGTTTCGGCTCGATGCGTATGGCGGCCGCACGCTTGGCCGCCGCGGGCTTCTTGTTCATCTTTTGTGCCATGGGGACTCCTGTGTAAAAATGAAGTTACCGCCGGCGATGAGGACCGGCAGAAAAAATTAATTGAAAAAATGGAAATTCGACGGGTGCAATATACGAAAGTCGGATGGAAAAATCAATAAATATCCGGGATTTCAGGAAAAAACAGGGAGGCTAACTCATCTCCGTAGGACTTTTCTGGCCGATGAACTCCACCACATCTTCGCCTGCATCGACGCCAATGACGTTCCCGGAAATGAAGGAGGCCTCATCCTGCGACAGGAGGGCAACCGCCTTCGCGACATCGTCGGGCGTGGTGTTCCGCAGCTGAGGATTTTTCGCCTTTGCGACGGCGAGCATGCTCACAGCACCGGGGATCTTCCGCAGCGCCGGCGTATCGGTGACCCCCGCAAGTATGGCATTGGCGGTGATGCCGTGCGGCCCAAGTTCCATCGCCAGCTGCCGGATATGCGATTCAAGAGCACACTTCGCAGCAGAGACGGCGCCGTAATTCGGGAGAACGGCACGACCGCCGGAACTCGTCATCGCAAACACCCGCCCTCCTCTCGCCATCAGGTTGCGCACGAAAACCCCCTGAATCCAGTAGACAAGGCTGTTCCCCATGACATCGAGCGTCATTTCCAGCTGAGCCTGTGTGAGCATCTCCTCAAGCTTCGCACCGATGTACGGCTTCAACGTTCCGAACGCCAGCGAATGAAACAGTGTGCGTATCGTCGAGCCGGGTGAGTGCGAAAATTCCTTCTGGACCGTCTCCAATATCTCATTCCGCCTTATCGGATCCGATGCGTTGACGTTATAAAAAAGCGCGCGGGCACCGGAGGCATTGATCTCGGCGATCAGCTTTTCAACATTCGGCATCGTCGCGGCGCGATCGAGATGAACACCGATGATGTTCATTCCCCGTCGTGCGAGCTCGATCGCCGTGGCTCCCCCAAAACCGCTCGAAGCGCCGAGAACAAGCGCCCAGGTATGTTCTTTAAAGATTCTTGGTGACGCCAACGGAATTTTCTCCTACGAAATGGAATGTCCGAATCGGTCCAACATGCGGAAAATTCATCTCAAAATCAAGATCATTCAACAGTGACGCTCTTGGCAAGGTTGCGAGGCTGATCGACATTGCAGCCGCGCTCAAGCGCCATGTAGTAGGCGAGCAGCTGGAGCGGGATACTGTTCACCACCGGCCCGAAATAGTTGTATGTGCGAGGCACCCGGATGACAATTTCAGCAATCCGCTCGATCTGCGTGTCGTCATCGTTGATGACGGCAATGATGCGGCCCTTTCGCGCTTTCACCTCCTGCATGTTGCTGATGACTTTGTCGTAGATGGCGTCTTGCGGGACGATGAAAACGACCGGCATGTTTTCGTCGATGAGAGCGATCGGCCCATGCTTCATTTCCGCAGCCGGATACCCCTCGGCGTGAATATAGGAAATTTCCTTCAGCTTCAATGCGCCTTCCAGCGCCGTCGGAAAATTGCTGCCGCGTCCAAGATAAAGCATGTTCTGGACATGCTTGAACTCGCGCGCGATCTGTCTGATCACCTCGCCCTGTTCCAAAACCCTTTCTACCTTCTCGGGGAGTGAAGCCAGGTCCGCCGCTATCTTGCATCCCTGGTCGTGCGGCAGCCCCTTCGAGCGCGCAAGCACGAGCGTGATCAGCGAGAGCACCGCGATCTGCGACGTGAACGCCTTTGTCGAGGCGACGCCGATCTCCGGCCCGGCATGGATATAAACGCCGGCGTCCGTCTCACGGGCGATCGTGCTGCCGACGACATTGACGATCCCCAAAGCCAGTGCGCCTCTTGATTTTGCTTCATGCAGGGCAGCAAGCGTGTCCGCTGTTTCACCGCTCTGGCTGATCACGATCGCCGCATCGTTCCGCCGGATGATAGGGTTTCGGTAGCGGAACTCCGAGGCATAATCGACCTCCACCGGGATTCCGGTGAGCTGTTCCAGCATATACTTTCCGGCCAGAGCAGCGTGCCACGACGTCCCGCACGCCGTGATGATGATGCGCTCGGCCTTCATCAACTGACCCATCACCGGCTCCAGACCCCCGAGCTTCGCCGTTCCTTCCTGAACACGGAGCCGGCCTCGCATCGCATTTTCCAAAGAGGTCGGTTGCTCGTGGATCTCTTTGAGCATGAAATGCTCGAATCCACCCTTTTCAATCTGTTCCAGATCGAACGTGATCTGCTCCACCTGCTTTATGATCTCCTCATCATGGATCGTCTTCGTGTAGAAGGTGTCAGACGTCAGACAGGCGATCTCGCCGTCTTCAAGATAAACGACCTGGCGCGTATGATGCACCAATGCTGCGGCGTCTGACGCTATGAGATTTTCATTATCACCGAGACCGATGACAAGCGGACTCCCTTTCCGGGCTGCGATGATCTTGTCCGGTTCCTTTGAGGATACGACAAGGATCCCGTAAGCCCCTTCCACTTCGAGGAGAGCAAGGCGGACCGCGATGAAGAGATCGTTGGTTCGTTTGTACATTTCCTCAATGAGGTGGACGAGAACCTCTGTGTCGGTGACCGTCCTGATGATATGCCCGTCCCCCTCGAGCTTCTTTTTCAGCGTCACGTAGTTCTCGATGATCCCATTGTGAATAATGGCGATCTCTTTGTTGCAGTCCCAGTGGGGATGGGCATTCATGTCGTTTGGCTCGCCATGTGTCGCCCATCGCGTGTGACCAATCCCGATCGGCGCCGAAAGCCCGTTCTTCCCAATCAGCTTGACGAGATCGGCAACCTTGCCTGCCTTCTTCTGAATGACAAGGCCGTCCTTGGTGACCAGCGCGATTCCCGCCGAATCATACCCGCGGTATTCCAACCGCTGCAGCCCCTCGAGAAGGATTGGCACAGAATTTCTGTAACCAATATACCCTATTATTCCGCACATAATTTGAAATACTCCCTATTTCCATTTTAGCGAGATAAAAATGTAAGCATTCTCCTGACGAAAAACAACGTCACGATTGCCGCACTGGCCGCACCCCGAGCACCCCGATCATCCGCCCCGACCTTTGCCCGTCCCTGCGAAATGAATGAAACAGCCCCACCCCGCAGATCGTGCAGCTGTCAGCCAGCTCAATATTAGCATGAGGCAAACCTCCCTCCAGCAGCAGGTCATAGTTGACCATGCTCAGGTCAAGATGAGGGTTCTGGTCTTTCCTCCGATGAAGATACTTCGACCCGAACTCTGCCGCCACTTCTTCGCCGACATCATAACAACAAACGCCGGCAGCCGCGCCGATATACGCATACATCGATTCCGGGCGGGCGTGGAATCGGGTCATCATCATCTCAATTCCACGTCTGACAATGGCTGCGCGGCTCCCCCTCCAACCCGAATGAACTGCGCCGACACTTCTCGTCACTGGATCAAACAGAAGGATCGGCACGCAATCGGCGACCGAAATGGTGAGATACAGGTCCGGCACATTCGTGACAAGTGCGTCGCATTGCTCATAGCCGCCTGGAATCCGGGCTTCATGAACATCGTCACGATGAACCTGTCGCGTGAAAGCCACCCTCTCCGGCGGAATACTCATCGCTCCAAAAAAAAGGCGCCTGTTCTCCTCAACATTCTCGGTCGTATCACCGACATGGAAACTCAGATTCATGCCGAGCGGTTCCGGGCTGACACCTCCCTGTCTGGTACTCATGCCGCAGCAGAGCTCAGGGAATCGTCCCGCCCAGCGCGGCCGGATGATGAGGGGTTCCATGCTCATGAGATCTACCTCACATTCCGGTGGCTATGCCTTCACCAGCGGCAATTGGATGACAACCGTCGTCCCGCGTCGCGGCACGCTTTCGATGGCGACGGATCCGTGAAGATCGGAAATGGTCTTCCTCACGATCGTGAGTCCGAGGCCCATGCCATCAGTCTTCGTCGAAAAATTCGGCGTGAACAGCCGATCCTGAATTTCTTCCGGTATCCCGGGCCCCGTGTCCCCAATCCGGACCTCGAGGAGGTTGCCGGCGGCGGCGGTTGTTATCGTAATCGTGCCTTTCTCTTCCATCGCCTGGACGGCATTGCGTATGATATTGATGAACACCCGCACCAATTCATCATGGTCTGCATCGATGAGATCATGTGGCGCCGCGAGCTCGGAGACGAGCGTAATGTGCCGGTGCTGTCGAAAGAGATCGCAGGCTTCCCTCACGACGGCGTGGACGCTGCACCGCGTGAGGCTTCGTTCCGGCATCCTCGCATACTGGGAGAACTCTGATGCGATGCGGCTCAGGGCATCGATCTGGCCAAGGACGGTCGTCGAGACCTGGCGGAGGACGGTGCCGAAGTCTTTCACGCCGTCCTCATAGGCGCGGCGCAGGTGCTGGATCGAAAGCTTCATCGGAGTCAGCGGGTTCTTGATCTCGTGCGCCACCTGTCGTGCCATCTCCTGCCACGCAAGCTCTCGCTGGACCCTGACCATTTCTTCCTGGGATCGCTTGAGATTACGGGTCATCGCGTTGAACGCCCGCTCCAGCTCGCCGATCTCATCCTTGCGGCTCGTGGTGACCTGCGCGCCGAGATCTCCTGCCGCAACACGATCGGTCATGGTCTTCAATAGCAGGATAGGGGAAGCGAACTGCTTCGTGAACAAGGTCCCGACAACCAGTGCGAGGATGAGAACGATCGCATATGCGCCGAAGAGAAACACATTCCGTTTCGTGAGCTCTTCATCGATCTCGCTTTGACGAAACAGCGTCGGCATGGAGACGACGCCGATCACCGAACCGTTGTCCGATGTGATGGGGCGATACCCCACGATGTACGGGAGAGTGCCGATCGATTGCTGTTCTGAAAAAAAGTTCCGGTCTTCCAGATAGATGTTCATATAGGCCAAGGCGCTCAATCGCTCGTCGAGGAGCTCCGCCGTAAAGACCTCCGGTTTGCTTGTGGCCCGGAGGGCATTCCCGTAATAGACATTGAAATCGGCGTCAAGCTGATCGGCCACGGCTGCGCACTGCTCGTCGCTCAGCTGTGACAACGAAGCCGGCACGTTCACATGGCCGTCCCTGAGCAATTGGGCGGCAACAAGCGACGTCTGCTCCTGAATTCTCCTTAAAGCGGACGCTGAAGCCTGCTCCACGGCGTATTCGCGATTGTAGTATGCGAGAACGAGAATCGGGATCACCGACACTGCAACAAATGCCAGCATCAGTTTCGTCCGGAACGTCAGAACAGCGCGCCGCTGGCGGAGAAGGCGAAGCCCGAAGATCAAGAGGGAAACAATACCGACCAGAAGCAGATAAAATACGCCGTAGCGGATGTAACTGTAGAGATGCCAGCGAACATCAAGCTCTTCCAGACTCAGAGCGATCCATGAACCGGACATCCCGCTGCTCTGATCCCGCACATAATAGGTTTCAAATTGCCGACCGTCGATCGCTTCCTGAAGCCAGAGGCTCCGCTCGGATTCCCGCACTCCGGGAGGGATCGCCCGACCGAGGGGAAACGTCTCGTTCGTCGATGCAGCCAGGATATTGTTGTCATACTCCGAGACTTCGAGCTTGCGGTAATGCGCCTCGAAATGCTCTCTGGTGTAGTGTGTGAGCAACTGTGGCGTCTCGCCCCGCAGGAACGATCTCTTCCCCGTCGAAATCTCGATCCAAACCCCGCCGACAAGCTCTCCGGCGGCCGTCATGACCGGCGTGTATCCCCTTGTCCAGCGGGCTCCGTTTTTCCCCCCGAGCTCCTCAGTGTCGACATGGCGCTTCGTCGGCGCAATCTCGACGTTCTCTTCCTGTCCCGGATGCGGCGTCATCCCGATATGAAAATCACTCACAACTTTCCCTCCGCGATCCATGAACCTCACCGAGCAAGTGTTCCCCTCTCTGCCGAGAATACTCTTTGCCCATTGCGTGAAAGCAAGCTTTTCGATCTCCTCAGGTTTGTTGGCCATCAGCGCGGATGCCGCCGCTTCGTCAGAGAGCTGATCGAGCGCCTGATTGACCACAACGCTCGTCCAGGTATCGGACGGATGAGTGAGTTCGGCGGTCAGCAATTCAACGTGAGAGCGATCAAGCTCGTGCACTTTCGTGTCAAGCTGCGGCACGAGCAACCCGACACCCAGGACAACGATGACCGGGATCGGTATCCATGAGGAAAGGATGAAATCAGAGTCCGGGCGACGATGGAACACGACGCCGGCCATGGCCAAACACAAGATGATGATGAGACGCGGTACCTGTCCCATTAACGGGTTGGCCTGCGCCGCACCGAACATCACGCTGACTCCGGCAAATGATCCAAAGAGCAGGAGATACTGAAACGCTCGCGAACTCCCTGAGAAGAGCGTCGACACGATCCGCAGAGCTGAGCGGACGATCGTCAGTGATGCAATCACGACGGCCGCACCGATGAAGCCGAGACTCAGAAGCATGAGACTCAATTCCGCCGAGGGGAATAGAAACGTGGGATCATTGTAGATGAGTGTGGAATCGAACACCGCGCTGTGGACCGTTGTCGAAAAACCACGCAGGAACTCACACACGAGAAAGGCCAGCGCAAGCACGACAACCACCCGCCATGCCGTCCGCGCGAAGGCGATGCTTCCTTCACGAACCACCGGCAAATGAACGTGCCTGCTTATCACCGAACTGACAAAGCCCACATTCACAAGGAGGAGAACCGATGAGATGAAAAGATCGCCGACCGAACGAACGATGCCAAACCCAAAGGATGAAGCGAACGCCGTCGAGTCGAAGACCGAGGCAGACACCAGAACCCGTGGAATGTTCATCCAAACCAGAAGAAAGCGAAACGACCAAAGCGCAATGGTGAACATCGCGATCTTGGCGATCGGCCGCCGGACCCGACCGATGAGCGCAACGGCGATCCACATGAGGATGGCAAGAAGCAGCGTGACGATCAGGCCGATCACCCTCTGGAATCCCGCCTCGATCTCTTCCTGGGAGGAGGCGAGCGTCGGCCGGCTGAGATACGCAAACCCGATGCTTTTGTTGTCGATCGACGGCAAAGCGACCGTCATCACTTTTTCATCTGAGCGCGGTACCGCGGAAGATGAAAAATCAAAATCGATATCACTCCCGATGTGCGATGGAAACGTGCTTGCAAAGATTTCGTTGCTGATGAAGCGGCTGCTGATCGGAAAATTGACATCAAACAATCTCTTGCCAACCCCATACCACTTCGCATCAGGCCGGGGATGTATCGGAATGACGACGATGAGATACGAATAGATCGGTCCCTGGACAACCGCCGATGCGGGCGAATCACGAAAGAGCAGGGTGTCGACGCTGGTCCCGCGGATACCCGACCACGCAACGAGTCCCTTCTGCCGGTCGTAGAGTTCAACGGAAAAATCGGTCGGCGCGGTGGCGGTGAGAATTTCGAAAATGGATCGCCGCGAGGCCGAGTCCCCTGACGCCAGGACGTTACTCAGGGTTTCATTGCCGAAAACCTTTTCGATCGCGGTCCGTGATTCCGTCTGATAGGCCAGGAAGCTCGCCTGGAATTCGGTTGCGACGGCTTCTTCCCTGTTCCGGTGCATCGATTCCCAATTGTTCGCCAGGTACCATCGATATGCCTCATTGCCGAGGAAGAGCGCAACGATCAGGACGATTAAGAGAACCACGAAAATTTTCAAACGGGCGAACACCGGTGTATCGGAGAGAAGGGAACGGAGAGTAAACCGCATCGAACCTCAATAGATATTCAGCCGGGCGATCACCCAACGATCGTCGGCTCTGGAAAGCGCAACATAGACCTGAAAGAGTTCATTGCTCCCTCTGTACCGGATAACACCGCCTCCTGTCGCGTAGGGAGAACGCTCATCCGCCGTGAGCAGAGAGAACTTGAATGATACCACCCGCCTGGCGGCGAAATGATCCTTGAGGATATAATACGCCTGATTCCCGCTATAATAAGCATCGCGCGAGTTCCGAATGCTCAGAAACGTCACTTTTCCAAAATGCTGTGCGAACTTCCCGATATCGGCGGCCACGAGCCCTGCTTCTATATCGCGAAATATTCTCGCAACGTCATCAGGGACCTGGTCTTTGACTTGAGGGGGCGCAGGGATTGTATCGGAAACGGCGGGTAATGCAGGCGTAAACGGTGCGCTCCGATCTGTCACCATGCCTGCCGATAAAGAAGTAGCCGAAACCAAAAACTTAATGCAGAGGATTATCGCTGTGCAAACGATCTTCATTTCGATTCGGATCAAAATACCGCTAACCGCTGTAAAAGTCAAATAACTGGCGGGACACCGTTTTCCTCCGCCACCGTTTCCACAGGCGGCAAGCGATGTCCCGCTGAGAACCGATCAATCATTGACGATGCTTCATCCCTTCACCGGCATCGTGGGCACCACGATCCGCTTTGACGCTCTCTTTCAATCTTGCGTTGCCGCTCGCGAGCTGGTATGCCCAGTCAAAGACGATCCGTGAGGGAGAAATTGATTTCACGCGCAGCTTGGCATAGTGGTTATCCCAGGTCCAAACGACGTACGTATGGCCAAGGATCGCCTGCGCATCCGCGGTCGGCGACCATCCGGCGGCCGGCGCCTCACCGATGTCGTACAATGAGGTTGTGTACCCCATATCCTGGATGTCGGAATCTGTCCAGACGTTCAGATAGTATCTCCCCTGGTAGTACTCGAAGAAGACATCGGCGTACTTATCGTCATACGGACCGACGCTGTACGTCGAAAAATCGTAGCCGGCAGAGCCCGGAGTCTCGCGAAAATCGGAGACGCCTACGTTGTATCCTTCGGGACGCGGCGTATCGTAAGCTACGTCGGGACTTAGATCGCTCTCATTCCCGGCAAAATCAAATGCGCTCACGGCATAATAGTACGTTGATCCGTTTCGCGCCCCAAGATCGTTGAAAGAGGACTGCTTCGTGGTCCCGATGAGCTGGTATTTCCCGGCATAGGACGAGCCGGCGTAGACATTGTAGCCGGCGAGATCTGGATCGGTGTCGTCGTGCCAGAATATTTCAATGAAATTGTCACCGGTCGCAGTGCTGATGCCGTGCGGCATCGCCGGAGGAGTCAAATCCGGTGCAATGAAGTGCTCTGTACAGCCATACACGCCGAGCAGAAGCGTCACAAGCGATGTTGATATGAGTAGTTTCATTTTCCGGTCCTTTCATCTGTTCCTTCTAAAGGACCGGCAAACGGTATGCCACCGCGGAAATGTGCGTTTTTTGTGAAGAAGCGAAAGAAAAGTGGACTTTCCTAGCGGCTGGGTGTTCAGAAAGCAATGTTCTTTGTAGGTTTTTTTGGACAGATATCTATGAATTCTGTATCTCTCACTCCGTGTGCCTGAGCCCTTCCGCCCTTCCATTCATATATGGCTTTCCAGTACTGTCCCAAGAAAATCGTTTTGAGCGTCTCTAAATTATTAACAGACAACATTTTGGGAGAATTTTCCAGTGAAATCGATTTGAACTTTGAACCCCTATTTCTGGTTGCTATACTCC
>Ga0080064_1005655_pt1 | contig 14377 bp, 12 predicted proteins | sample Subgrocontami54m_FD_69260 | JGI IMG/M metagenome (GOLD analysis project Ga0080064, IMG submission 69260) | Subsurface groundwater microbial communities from S. Glens Falls, New York, USA - GMW46 contaminated, 5.4 m (SPADES assembly) (version 2) ...
AAGATCCCCCGACTTTTTAGCTTCATGGTATTTCACCCCTCCCTTACTTAAAACACCTCCTTTTCAAAGGTCTCTTCGGTTTTTTTACAGCTGTCATTCCCGCCTACGCGGGAATGACGCGACATCAATCTAAATTGAACTAAAGCTTACCCTTCTCTCCTGGGTTTTTGAAGATCCTTGCATTTTGATTTTGGGGATATCCAGATACCCTAAATTTCGAAATCCAAATCACAAAATTCCCTTTTCGATTTAAAAGTTATCTGCCATTCATGAATTTAACTCCGCCAAGATTAATATTTCTAATTTAAAAATAGAATATATGTGGAATATGTTTTAAATCAGACACTTTCATAGGTAAACCGGTACTGTATTGAGTTATCTTAAGGAAAGCAGAGAGAGACAATATAACACCATAATACTTATTATCAGAAGTAAAATATTTTGTCCGAACCTGAATGTCGTCGTCATTCCCGCGCAGGCGGGAATCCAGACAGATGATGGTTGTACAAATCCTCTAAATCAAAATGTGTCTAGATTCCCGCCAACGCGGGAATGACGGCAACGATGGATATTAGGTTAGAACTTAATTTGTGCTTCGATGGATGAGTTGGAGGCTTTTTGACGGTTGGCTTCAGGAAATCCTTTATCGGCGTTGAAGGCGCTATTGGCGGCCTTGAAGGTAATGAGGCCCGAGTATTGGTAGATGATTCCATAATCAATTTCGGTTCCCAACTCCTTCGGACCCGCGAGATTTTTCTGGGCTTTATATTGAAAGTAATCGACGGTAAATGTCCACTTGGCCCAAGGTGTGAGATTCATTCCAAATCTTGGTAATGCTACAGTGAAATTAGAGATCGGAGGAAATGCTTTTGTAAGTTCGGTTCTGTAACCTTTAATCCTATTTGCGCGGGAGTTGCTGTCCAGTATTTTGCACAGCTGTTTGCAGACAACATCCGTCTCCGCTCCGGCCGAAAGCAAAACCTTGGCGAGTTCAATCGAAAAGCAGCTATCATTTCTTTCGTCAAACTCGATATATCGCGAGATCTCACCAAGATCCCGCTCTATGGCGAGCAAATAATTCCAATGAGGTATGCTCGCTTGCGTTTGGATAGCCACGCTTATTCTCCGATAGCTTAGTAGTTGCTTATCAGAAGCTCGCGGCGCAGGCTATCCCGGCTGCTCGGTTTGGGCGAAACGCTGTATTTGAGCGTGACAGGTTTGATCGTAAAACCGGCGAAGATCCGCTTCACCTCGGGGCGATCGTTCAGGGACATTAAAAACTTGCCCTTGAGGCCCGCCAGAGACCTTGCCAGGGTCTCAAAATCGGCTGGCTCGAAGTTGAGCCGGTAGGCTTTGATCCCATAATACGGCGGGGCGAGGTAGAAGAACGTGTGCGGGCGATCGTAGATGGCCAGGACCTCTTGATAGGGCTTGTTTTCGATCGTGACCCTGGCGAGCCGCCAATGAATCTGCACTATGGTTTCCTCGATGTCGAGTAGATTCAGCCCGCGCGGACGGTTCGTGCCAGCCCCAAAGGATGGGTTCACCGGCCGGCCGCCAAAGCAGACTTTCAAAATGTAAAACCACTTCACGGCTCTGTGAATAGTGTTGCCTAGGTTTCCCTCTCGACGCGCCCGTCTTTGAGAAGAATTCTCCGCTCGCCGTAGCTTGCGGCCTCCTCACTATGCGTGACCATGACGATGGTGCAGCCGTCGTTTTTGTTGATCTCACGCAACAAGGACAAAACCGCGTTACCGTTCTTCGAGTCGAGATTTCCGGTGGGCTCGTCCGCCAAGAGAAGCGGCGGATTGAACGCCAGCGCCCGCGCGACGGCGATCCGCTGAATCTCTCCGCCGGACATCTCCTCCGGCAGGTGATGCTTGCGCGTTTGCAGTCCTACTTTCTCGAGGAGCCCTTCCGCCCTAAGGTCCCCCTCGGCCTTCGCCACGCCATCGAGCACAAGCGGCAAAGCCACGTTTTCCAGCGCCGTCAGCGTCGGCAGTAAATTGAAGAACTGAAAGACAAAGCCGATCTTCGTGCGCCGAAATAACGTGACTTCGTCGTCGGCCATTTGCCCGATCAAACGTCCGTCGACCAAGAGATCACCGCTGGTCGGCCGGTCAAGACCGCCGATCAAGTGCAGCAGCGTGCTTTTGCCGGAGCCGCTCGGCCCCATGATGACGGCGAAAGCTCCTTTGGGTATTTCGAGTGAAATACCGTCCAGGGCCGCGATTTCAGATTCGCCCTGCCGGTAGATTTTTCGAACGTCGATGCAACGGATCATGCGGCGCGGCGATCAGGAAAGACGGCAGAGGGTCGGAATATCGAGAGGGGCCGGTTCGCCGCCCATTTGCTGCGAAGCTTCAAGTTTTTGTAGATTGCTCCTTACCGCTTCGACGAAGGGCCCGACGGCGACACCGAGGTGAATCGGTCCGTAAGGCGCGATCTTTTCCAGTCCCGTGCGCCAGAGCTTGAGCGCACCCGCCGGCACACCCTGCTGCCACTTGAAGTATCCCGCGGCGATCTGAATGATCCCCTGGTAAAAAAGGCGGTCCTCTCCATGATCTTCCTGCCAGATTTCTTCCAACGTCTCATGGCACTCAAAGAAGAGCCCTTGATTGAATTCGTCGATGCCTTTTTGCAGGCGCGGATCGTCTTGGGCTTCCATCGTCAGGTTATTGGAGCGCTGTGTTTCTAAACAAAACCCGATCTCACCACGAAGGACACGAAGGGGTCGGGCATTAGATAATTCTAAACTTCTTAACTTCGTGCTCTTCGTGACCTTCGTGGTAAAATCTGTTTCTACCTTTTGGTTGCGGCTTCGCCGCGCTGTGGTTAAATGATCCTATTCATTTGTTCGCACGGCACAGATGACACACACTAACGCGAAAAGCGAGATCACGCTAGAGATCGATTCGCTCTCCTACGGACCCTACGGTGTCGGACGCATGGACGGTAAAGCCGTGATGGTGCCGAAAACCGCGCCCGGCGACAGGATCGCGGCGCGCATCGTCGAATCGAAGGCCCGCTATGCCATCGGCGAAGCGCTGCGCGTGATAGAGCCCTCGCCCCTGCGCCAAACGCCGCCCTGCCCGTTCGTCGACGAGTGCGGCGGCTGCCCCTGGCAACATATTCGTTATGACGCCCAGTTGCAGGCCAAACAGCAAAATGTCGAAAACGCGCTCAGGCGCATCGGCAGACTGGACGGCTTTGAGTTGAGGCCGATCATTCCCTCCCCCCAAGAATACCGCTATCGCCGGCGCATCCGCTTGCAATGCGACCGCGCCGGAAAGTTCGGCTACTTCCGGCCGGCTAGCCATGAGGTGATCGAGATCGACGATTGTCTCATCGCCGACGGCAATTTAACCGGCTTCATCGCGCCGTTGCGGCGCTGGGTTCGCGAGATCGAAACGCCCGTGGAATTCGTCGAGATCGTCACCGGTGATGAGACCGGTCAAATCGTTGTCGTCGGGAAAACCGGCGGAGATTTTGTTCCAAGAGATGAAGGTGCTTGCGAGAGTATATTCGACAAAGCCAGCGGCATCAGCGGTCTCGTTCTTTATGGCCCGAATTGGCGCAAAACTTGGGGCGAGGCGGCCATCTCGGTTATCGCCGAACATGATATCTCGATGAAAGTCGACGCCGATGTCTTCACTCAGATCAACGCCGAAGGAAACCGAAAGATTCTCGACGAGCTGCTTGCCGCCGGCGAGTTCCAAAGTCAGGACCGCGTCCTGGAACTTTACTCTGGCGCGGGAAACTTTACGCTGTCGATGGCAAAACGGGTCTCGGAAGTCGTCGCGATCGAAGGTTCCCGGCTGTCGATTCAAAACGGCAAACTCAGCGCGCAGCGAAACAACCTCGAAAACATCCGCTGGATTTGTTCCCCCGTCACCGCCGCGCTTTCCCGTCTGAAACAGCGCCGGGAAAAGTTTACCAAGCTCATCCTCGACCCGCCGCGCGCCGGCGCCAAGGGCCTTGAAGCCGAGCTCGCTTCGTTCGACGCGGAGAGACTTCTTTACCTGTCCTGCGACCCCGCCACGCTGGCGCGCGACCTCGGCGCATTGGCCAACCACGGCTACCAACTCCGGATGGTCCAGCCCATCGACCTGTTTCCGCATAGCTTCCACATCGAATCCCTGGCGTTGATGACGCGCTGACAGCGTTAAACCGCATTACTTCTTCTTTGCTTCGATCACGCCCTTGAAGGTGTTTTGCACCAGCGGCTTAACGTCAGCCTGCGGCACGTGGCACAGCGTGCATTGATAGCGCGCTTGGGACACCTCCGTAAGTGTCTTGCCGTCACGGTCCTTGAAGTGGCTGTCGGCAATTTTCGGCGCGTTAACATACTTGTAGTTTGCCGGTCCGTGGCAGGCGAGGCACGGGTTTCCCGCCAGCGTGATCACGTCGAGATCCTCGACGGTGTGCGGAATCACCGGCGGCTGCCCGGTAAAAGTGCGCGCGATCGGTTTCTGGCTGCCGGGAGCTTTGCCAACATAGGGCCTGTCCTCGGGCGCCCGGTCCATGTCAGCCGTGCCAGCGCCGCGCAGCGTCTGCACCTTGGGCGCAGCCTGCTGCGCCGACGCGGACTGCCACAGCGTCAGCGCCAGTGTTGCCAGAAGAATCGTGGTGAACTTTTTCATAAGCGACTCCTTTACGTTAGGACACTTCGACTGCTGTCGCGTTGTCCGACGCCGCCCCAATTTTGCCTTTGCCTTCCATCGCAGGTGTTGGCGATGAGGAGCGCGGAGCTGTTACTCCTCACCCTCACGCTTTTACTACTTTCACCGCACATTTCTTGAAGTCGGTCTGTTTCGAGATCGGGCAGGTGGCATCAAGCGTGACCTTGTTGATGAGCCGCGACTCGTCGAACCAGGGGACGAAGACCAGGCCGACCGGCGGTTTGTTGCGGCCGCGGGTCTCGACCCGGGTCTGGATCTCGCCCCGCCGGGAGACCACCTTCACCACATCTCCCCGCTTCAAGCCGCGGGCCTCGGCGTCCTTCGGGTTCATGAACACCCATGCATCCGGCACCGCCCTGTACAGCTCGGGTACGCGCCGCGTCATCGAACCGGAGTGCCAGTGCTCCAGCACGCGACCGGTGGCGAGCCACAGGTCGTAGTCCTTGTCCGGCGATTCGGCCGGCGGCTGATAGGGCAGGGCGAAGATGACCGCCTTGCCGTCTGGCTTGCCGTAGAAGCGCACGCCCTCACCTTTCTTTACGTACGGGTCGTAGCCCTCGCGGAAACGCCACAGCGTTTCCTTGTCGTCCACCACGGGCCAGCGCAGCCCGCGTGCCTTGTGGTACGTATCGAAGGCCGCAAGATCGTGCGCGTGACCGCGCCCGAACTTCGCGTATTCCTCGAACAGCCCTTTCTGGACATAGAAGCCAAAATGCTTTGATTCATCGTTTTCGAATCCCTGCTGCAGGTCCTTGAGCGGGTACTTGTTGACTTCGCCGTTGGCGAACAACACGGCGAACAGTGTCTTGCCTCGGGCCTCGGGCATCTTAGCGACCAGCTCTTCACCCCATGCTTCCTCGACCTTGAAGCGCTTGGAGAACTCGACGATCTGCCACAGGTCCGACTTCGCCTCGCCCGGCGCCTTGACCTGCTGGCGCCAGAACTGGGTGCGCCGCTCGGCGTTGCCGTAGGCGCCTTCTTTCTCCGTCCACATTGCGGCGGGCAGGATCAAGTCGGCAGCGAGCGCGGTCACCGTCGGGTAGGCGTCGGAGACCACGATGAAGTTGTCGGGATTGCGGAAGCCGGGATAGCGCTCCTGACTGAGGTTGGGACCCGCCTGCATGTTGTTGGTGCACATGGTCCAGTAGAAGTTGAGTCTGCCGTCCTTCAATGCGCGGTCCTGCGCCACCGCATGGAAGCCGATCTGGCCGGGGATGGTGCCTGCGGGCAGCTTCCAGATCTGCTCGGCGATTTCGCGGTGCTTCGGGTTCATCACCACCATGTCGGCGGGCAGTCGGTGCGCAAACGTGCCCACTTCGCGCGCAGTGCCGCACGCCGACGGCTGGCCGGTGAGCGAGAACGGGCTGTTGCCCGGCTCGGAGATTTTGCCCACGAGCAGGTGAACGTTGTAGATCATGTTGTTGACCCACGTGCCGCGCGTGTGCTGGTTGAAACCCATCGTCCAGAACGACGTGACCTTCACCTTGGGATCGGCGTAGAGCCGGGCGAGCGCTTCGAGCTTGTCCTTCGGCACGCCTGAGAGTTCCGACACCTTCTCCACCGTGTACTCGGCAACGAACCGCTTGAACTCGTCGAACGTGATCGGGCTCGCCGCGTTCGGGTCGCCTTTGGGCTTGCCGTCCGCGCCGGGATAACCGTTGTTGTTGGCAACCAATTCCAGCGGATCGTTTGGACGCAGGCCGTAACCGATGTCAGTCACGCCCTTCATGAAGTTGATGTTCTTCTTGACGAAGTCCTCGTTCACGCTGCCCGACTGGATGATGTGGTTGCAGATGTAATTGAGGATCGCCAGATCGGTCTGCGGCTTGAAGATAACCTCGAGGTCGGCAAGTTCGGTGCTGCGGTGGCTGAATGTGGAGAGCACCGCGAGCTTGACGTGCTTGGCGGTCAGCCGCCGGTCGGTCACGCGCGACCACAGGATCGGATGCATCTCAGACATGTTAGAGCCCCACAGCACGAAGGCATCGGCTTGCTCGATATCGTCATAACAGCCCATCGGCTCGTCGATGCCAAATGTACGCATGAAGCCTGCGACTGCGCTCGCCATGCAATGACGCGCGTTGGGATCGATGTTGTTCGAGCGCAGCCCGGCTTTCATGAACTTGGCGGCGGCGACGCCTTCCCAGACCGTCCATTGGCCGGATGCAAACATGCCGACCGAAGTCGGGCCTTTCGCTTTCAGCGCGGCCTTGCACTTTTCTTCCATGATGTCGAAAGCCTGCGTCCAGGAGACCGGCGCGAACTCGCCGTTCTTGTCGAACTTGCCGTTCTTCATGCGCAGCAGCGGGCGCGTGAGCCGGTCCTTGCCGTATTGGATCTTGGCGAGAAAAGAGCCCTTGATGCAGAGCAGCCCGCGGTTTACCGGCGCGTCGGGGTCGCCTTGGGTGGCGACCACACGTCCGTCCTTGACCCCGACCAGGACGCCGCAGCCGACGCCGCAATAGCGGCACGCGCTCTTGTCCCAGCGGATGCTCTTGTCGGGCGCGGCCGCCGCCAATGCTTCATTGAGGCCCAGGATCGTGATGTCCGCCGCCGCAGCGGCCGCCGCCACGGCGCTCGACTTGATGAAATCGCGTCGCGTCATGCTCATGGCTCGCTCTCCTTCTTTGCAGGTGATTCGTCATCGAGTGTTTCAGAATGGTGATAGACCAGCGTGGTTGCATGCACCCCGGGGATCGCGCCCAGTTGCTCGAACGCCCGCGTCATTTCCAGGTCGTCGCGTTTTTCCACGGTCACGATCAGGCGGCCTTCCGCGGTGACGGCGTGGACTTCGACACCGGGCAGTTGTTCAAGCTGCGCTCGCACATGCTCTGCGCACTGCGGCTGGACGTGCATCACTAGGCTCGAAATATTCATTTTAACCGTGAAGCCGTTGTGGACATTCGAATAGTGCCGGCAGAAACGCGGATTCTCTTTGACCTAAAATGATAGGAACTCGCTTTCTAGATTCCGCCACCGAAAACTCCAATTGGATAGCGAGCAAGTAATATGCCAGCACCATTTGTCCGATTCCTTCCCCCTTGACCCTCACGGCAAAGGCTTTTCATTCCAGGAAATAAGAAAAAGAATGAGGGTTTTCTTACTTCGGATCAACGCTAAACTGCTCTGCCATTATCTTTCGAGCAACCCTGCGATCCGTTTGCAGTCTCTTAGGACCGGGAAAGTGTTGTTGACGGAAATGCCTCACGTCGTACGTCCACAAGTCCTGCCCAATAATAAGGAGCGCGCGCCTACTGAGCGTCTTTCGGGAATGCCTCCGGCCAGTTGCGTGGATGGATTGACGCCGAGCCTCTGCGACGGGATTCTCGCAAGACTCCTTGCTTCACCGCGGTATAGTAACTACATTTTCACCCACCTGCTTAGCCGAAAACCTGGAACTCGGAATTTTTTTACTTCCCCTTCGCCGCGTCAAAGAACGCCGGGTCGTAGTACACCGAAAGCTTGTCGCCGTTAATCAACTTGGGGCGGGAAAAGGGAATAACTGATTTTTGGGGCCCCTCAGAAATTAGCAAAGATTCTGCTGAAAAACCTTCTTGCTTGTTGCGCGATCGGGCCCCATTATGGTACGGGGCAATAATCACTACGATGCGCGCTAAAGTCTATTCCACGACCCTTCTATGTCTGTTGTTGGTTTTCGCCGGTCCGTTGTCGGCGCAGCCCAAGAAAGTGCGCTTCTCCGTCAGCGCCGTTTCCATCGCCGAGGTTCCATTCAGGATCGCCCAGGTCAAGGGTTTTTATCGCGACGAAGGGCTCGACCCGGAGTTTATTTTCATTCGCGGCGCGGTAGGCATGCAGGCTCTACTGGGCGGCTCGGTGGATTTCACTTCGGCATCCGGGTCCACCGTCGCCGCCGCCGTGCGCGGGCTCCCGGTAAAATTGGTCTTCATCGCTTCGGCCAAACCGCAATTCGACATGATTGCCCAAAAGGATATTCGCTCGGTCCAGGACCTCAAAGGCAAGATCGTCGGCATCTCTTCGCGCGGCGGCGCCATCGATCTGCTCACCCAGTTAATCGTCCAGAAGCACGGCCTCACGCCCAACAAAGACGTGATTAGCCTGGTCGTAGGCGGCCAGGAGGACACAGTCCTGGCGCTGAGAACCGGCCGCATCGCCGCCGCGCTGCTCACCCCGCCGAGGCCGCTGATTCTGCAACGCGAGGGTTTTAACCGGCTCGCCTATTCCGGCGACTACATGCCGACCTATCCGACCGGAGGCATCGGCGTGACGGATGAAAAAATAAAAACCAGCCCGAACGATGTGCTCGGATTCGTCAAAGGCAGCGTGCGCGGCCTCCAGTTCGCCCGGCAGAATCGCGCCGAAGCGATAAAGATTCTCTCTGATTATTTCAGCATCAAGGACCCGGCCCTGAACGAAGCGCTCTTCGAGCTTTACTTGAGTCGCCTTCCCGTCGACGGCTCCGCAGACGATGCCTGGATGAAAGGCGCCATCGAATTCACGCAGAAAAGCCTGGGCGAGACCGGCAAGGAAATCCCGCCGAGCAAAGTTTTTGACTTTAGCTTCGTCCAAAAAGCATTGCGCTAACGACGCGTCCCAATATCGTGAGTTTAATTTCCATAACGTCTATCCTTGCCCTCCATTGGAGGGGTTAAGGTGAGGGTGGGCTAGAGAGCCACAACCCTTACCCCTACTCCGGCTCCTAAGCCTACATCCCGCATTTGTGCCTAGAAACTATATCAGACACGAACGTGTGATTTCCGTGGGATCGACCCCTCGACTCGGCCCCCGGCCATGGCCGGGGGCCACTTGCTCGGGATTCTGCCTGAAAATCGACGGGTCGTCCTGAGCGAGCGAAGCGAGTCGAAGGGCGACGAAAGTGGTGCCCCGGTCTCGCCCGGGGATCTCCACAAAAGAACGGGCTTGACCCCGCATGATGGTGTTCTGCTAGAATGCAAGAATCGCGGGACAAAGGGTTACTGGCCTTATAGAAAGCATAACCTATGTGGGCTTGATCAATCGCCCTACGGGCCATCGCGCACGGATAGCGCCCCACTGCTGCATCACAAAAATCTGGCAGCTAACAAAGCTCAGACCGCAACGCCAGAGAGAGATGGTACTGCCTAAACCCTAAACGACTGAACACCCGGGGGCTTGCCGGAAACCGCGGTGCCGACATTGAAAATGAAATACCAAACATGGACGACGCTCCTCGTATCGGCAGCCTTTGTTGCCATCGCTGGCGGGTTCGGGGTTTGGTGGTGGAGATCCACGGCATACGTCTCCACCGATGACGCCCGCATCAAAGCCGAGATCGTGGCCGTGAGCGCGGAGTTGGCCGCTAAACTCGATTCACTACGGAAAGAGGAAGGAGATGCGGTGGCCCGGCACGAGGTGCTCGCGACGCTTGATCGTCGGGAGCTGGAGATTCACTTGCAACAAGCCGAGGCGGAGGTGGATCGCTTGCGTAGCAAGGCGCAGCAAGGGGCAAAGGAGATCGAATTGCACGTAGCGAGGCAGAAGGAGGAGGTGGCGAAAGCCGAAGCCGCGCTCAGAGCATTGCGCTACCATCTCGACGATGCGCACGCCCATGCAACGCAGGCGAAAGATGACTGGCGAAGGAATCAGAAGCTCTTTGAAAGAGAACTCGTAGCGGAGCAGGAATTGGACCGTGCAAAGACTAGCCTACGCCAAGCGGAGGCGCAGATGTCCGCCACACAGGAGAAAATCAAAGAAGGAGAGTCCACGTTGGATTTGACTCGGATAAAGTCCAGAGAAACGGATGTTATGGAGGCGGATCTCCAGGCCCGCAGAGCAGATGCCCGGCGAGCCGAAGGTGCGCTGGCCGACCTACATCGCAAGCTGCAACTGACAACGATTCGCAGTCCCGTTGACGGCGTGGTGGTGAAGAAAAATGCTCGCCCGGGGGAAGTGATTCAAGTCGGGCAGCCGATTTTCATGGTGGTCGATTCCAGCCGCTACTGGGTCGAAGCCAATGTCGAAGAAACCGAGATTCGCTTTATTCAGCCCGGCAGCCCAGTGACCATCAACGTGGATTCCTATCCAGATCAGACATTTGAAGGCAAAGTGATAGAAGTGGGCAGTGCCACGGTTTCGGAGTTTTCCTTGTTTACACCGCAGAAGCTGACAGGGCAGTTTATCAAGTCGACACAAAGGCTTCCGGTTAAGATATCGGTCGCAAACAAAAACGGGTTGCTGAAAGTAGGAATGTTGGCGGTGGTGCGGATCAAAAAGAATTCCCATTGAGGCAAGCCCGATGGAGCCTGCTCAGATTCCTTCGCAAAGTCCCGACGATTTTCGCAAGTGGTGGATCGCCATTACCCTCTTTTTGGGAACGCTATCGGTAGGCTTGAGCGTGACGGCGGTGAATATCGCTATCCCCACCATGATGTCATCGTTCGGAACTTCTTTGAATCGCATCCAGTGGGTTTTGACCGGCTTCATGATTACCCGGACGGTGCTCATCCCCTCCGTCGGTTGGTTGGGGGATCGAATAGGAGATCGCAATGTTTTCATTTTAAGCACGACAGTGTTCACGGTAGGATCGTTACTCTGCTCTATTTCCTGGAATGTGGAGTCGTTGATCTTCTTTCGCATCGTCCAAGGGGTAGGCGCGGGACCGCTTCTGGGCGTTTCGATGGCCATCATGTTCGAGGCGTTTCCGCGTCACGAACGAGGTTTAGCGATGGGGCTCTTCATGACCGGTTGGTCCTTGGGCCCTTTCTTGGGGCCTCTCCTAGGCGGCTATTTGGCGGAACACGTCCATTGGCGGGCCATCTTTTACATAAATCTCCCTACGGGTTTGCTGAGCATTCTCGCCGGCTATTACATTCTCCCAGGTAACAAATCCAAAGCGGTAGCGGCGCCTCTCGATGGCTTCGGCCTTCTCACGATGACCGGGGCGACTATCGCGCTGCTTCTAGCTCTGAGCCTGGGGCAGGAAGAAGGCTGGGGAAGCCGGTTCATCGTCGGCCTTTTTACTTCATCTGCGACTTTATTCGTTCTTTTTCTTGTGGCGGAACTCAGAATGAAACAGCCGTTTTTAGAAGTGCGCTACTTTCGCGACTTAAACTTCAGCTTGGCGAATCTTTTGATCTTCTTTCGCGTCTTCGGGTTTCGCGGCGCCAATTTTCTGGTTTCGCTCTTCCTTCAACGAGCCCTCAACTACAGCCCCACACAGGCCGGCATCTTTCTTCTCCCCGGAGCCCTCATCACAGGCATCTGGTCTCCATTGGCCGGAAGTTTTACCGACCGGCTTGGTCCGCGCCTTCCTATCGTTACGGGTTTCTTAATTCTCGTCGTCGCGATCTATGGCTTGTCCACGATGACGCTATGGAGCAGCGTGCCATTCATATTCTTTTTCTTGTGCCTCAAGAGCGTTGGGCAGTCGACTTTGAACGCGCCTCTCAATACGGTCGCGTTAGCGGCATTGCCGGAGGGTAAAGCCCGCATGGGAAGCGGAATTATCGGCATGACTCGGGGACTTGGGGAGGCTTTTAGCGTCGGCGTCATGAGTTTTCTTCTCGAGAGGTTCGCTTATTTCAACCTTGAATCCATCCCTCCCCTTCAAGGGGCTGCGTTTACCGTTAGTGAGCGCTTTCAGGCGCTCTCTCAGATCCGCGGCCTCCTCATCCAGGCCGGTCAGTTCGGCCTCGCCGTGGAAGCGCGGGCCCAGTCTTTGCTGGCCCACGCGCTCGTCAGCCAAGCATTGACGCGCGCTTATCAAGACCTGTTCTTCCTAATCGCGGTTCTTCATGTGGGGCTGATTGTAATCGCATTTTTTTTGCGGTCCGATAGGCGGGAGTGAGCAGGAGACACACGGCATGGCAGACCACGCGGGCCTGAAACTCCAACCGCTGGACTACGTTCAGCGCCATGTTGGGGCTCGATCGAATGCGACGAGGTGGTGGCGAAAAACCTTCTCGACTTCGGCCTGGAAGACAACATCGTCTTCTCGGCCGACTACTCGCATTTGGACGTCAAGTATCCGCACGCCGGGGAGGGTTTTTGAAGCTCCCGTTCAGCGATCAGGCCAAGCACACAATATTTGTGGGGCAACTGCGCGGGACTCTACGGGTTCGAATACTAAGATTTGTTCAAGGTCCGAGTTCGGATCATGCTTCCGGAAATTACATTGAACCTTGAACCCTTGAACTTTGAACCGAAGTCGAATCATTTCCCCTTCGCCGCATTGAAGTACGCCGCGTCGTAGTACACCGGCAACTTATCACCCTTGGCAAGCTTGAAGCCGAACTGATTGCGAAGATCGAGCACGACCTGCAAACCGGACAGGTTCAAGTTTCCGGTATGGGAAAGTTCATCGACGCTTGCCGCCGCCTGCTTGGGATTGAGCTTCAGTTCGGCGCCAACTATTTTAATCGCCGCCTCGCGGTTGGCCGGCTCTTTCACCCAACCCATGCCTTTGAGCCACGCGCGCAGATAGCTCACCAGCAAGAGCAGGGGATTTTTTGTTTCATCTGACGACTCCCCGTCTCCCCTAAATTTAATCTTTGAACAATTTACGCGGCTCAGACCGAACCGCGCTCATCCATCATCCTTACGACGCGTTCCGCGCTCTCAGTGCCCTATACACCTTCTCCGACGTTACCGGCAGATCGGTGATGCGCACACCGCAGGCGTCCGCCACCGCGTTGGCCACCGCCGCCGCCGTCGGCACGTTGGCCACTTCCCCGATCGCCAGGCTGTTGTACGGCCCCGGTCCCGCCGGCACGCTTTCCGCGACGTGGGTCTTGAGCGGCGGAATATCGGTGATATTAGGAATTTTAAATTCGCCGAAGTTGCTCGTGGTGATCTTGCCGCCGTCATCGAACAGCACTTCTTCAGTCAATGCATAGCCAAGCCCAAACACGATGCCGCCCTCGACCTGACCTTGATGCATCAATGGATTGATCACTTTGCCGGTGCTGTGCGCCGAAACCATGTTGCGCAACGTCACCTGGCCGGTTTCTGGATCGACGTGCACTTCGGCGATCTGCGCCGACACCGAGGCGTCGTGGGACTTCTCCGAGCTTTTGTAATAACCGCGCACGTAGATCGGCGCGCCTTTGAACTTGACCACTTCGCCGAAGCTCATCTTGCGCTTCGATGCCTTGTGAAAAATCTCGCCCCTGTCGGTGGTCAACTCTTTGGGATCGACTTCCAGCGCTTGGGCCGCGAACATGAACAACTCTTCGCGCGCCTTGGTGCCGGCTTCGAAGGACGCGTTGCCGTAGACCCGCGTCGCCCGGCTGCCGCCGACGCCGCCGTCGCTCGGTACGATGGTGCTGTCGGCTTGTTTGAGCTGAATCTCCGCCGCCGGCACTTGCAGTTCTTGGCCGACCACTTCGACGATCACCGTGAGCACGCCGGCGCCCTGATCGACCACCGGCGAAATGATTTTCACCTTGCCGTCCTCTTCGATGGTGACGAACACGCTGCCTTCGCCGCCGCTCGGGCTCCATTCGGAAAACGCCAAACCGCGGCCGATGTTTTTCGCCTTGGGTTTATTGTAGCCGGCGAGCTGAATCGCTTTGTCCAAGGCCTCGTCGCCGCGAATATGCGAGATATGGCCGCCGATGGGCGTCTCGTCGCCGTCGTGCAGCATGTTCTTGCGCTTGAACTCGGCCGGGTCCATGCCGAGCTTGCGTGCCACCATGTCGAGTTGGCTTTCGTTGGCGAAAAAGCCCTGGGGATCGCCC
>Ga0080064_1005657_pt1 | contig 14366 bp, 11 predicted proteins | sample Subgrocontami54m_FD_69260 | JGI IMG/M metagenome (GOLD analysis project Ga0080064, IMG submission 69260) | Subsurface groundwater microbial communities from S. Glens Falls, New York, USA - GMW46 contaminated, 5.4 m (SPADES assembly) (version 2) ...
GCCGGGCACTGCGCTCGGCGGCGCGAACAATGCCTTCGGCAGCACCCGCGCGATCGCTTCCCAGACGCAAAGCCCGAGCGCAATCGAGAGCGGATAGAGCACCAGCGGTCGGTTGAGCGTAGCTCGCATCCTGCCGGAAATGTTTAAACAAGCCGTGGTTATATCGGAATTTCAACATCCAGCAACGGCGCGTGCTGCTGCGCGCCGTAGACGTCTGTGTCGCCGACCGCGCCCGATGCGATGCGGCGCTCGATCGTCGCCTTGTAGGCATGCGCGGGCGGAAATTCGGTGAAGACCACGGACTCTACCGGCACGTGATAAAGCCTGGCGATCAATGCCGGCGAGATGACGCCGGTCTGGCGAACTTTCTCGAACGTCGCCGCATCCTCGAACATGATGTCGAGCGTGAGCTCGTACGGTCCGGCGTTCTTGCTCTTGCAGGCTTTCGCGATGTCCTTGAGCTTGGGCATGGTCCCTCACACGTTTTCGTATTCGATCGGGAACATCTGGTAAGGATCGTCCGGCTCGACCACGTGGCGCAGCGAGAATTCGTACACCGCGCCGCGCTCGATGTCGGAAGGCGAGAACGGAAACGCCATGTTGCCTTCCTTGCACAGTCGTCCGGGAAAATCCGTGTGCAGTAAAGTGACGCGCATGACCGAAACCACGGCGTTCGCGATGTCCTGCGTTTTCGCGACCGCCTCCGCGAGGATACCGATCTCGCGCGCAGCCCCGTCTTTGCGCGGCTCCCATTCGCCCATCACGCCGTCCTTGCCGTACAGCCGCAGCACCAGCTGGTAATCCTCGGGCGAGACGTTGAAGGCGGCGACCTTCATCGCCACGGATTCGCGCACCACGCGTGCGAAATCATCGATTTGCCCGATCAAGCCGGGATCGCGAGTGCCCGCAATAGTGATCGCGCTGTAGCCGACCCTTTCAGCGCCTTCGAGCTTGATCGTGTAGGGCTGCGGCAGCCATTGCATGCCGGACACCCGCACCGCGCGCTCGGTGTGCGCCTTGATCTCGCACGCGCTCGTGTCGAGGAGACCGCCCGGCTCTTTGTGGATGATGGGGCTCGCGTTCTCGTGCAGCGCCTGCACCGCGACGGAGAGCGGCGTGCAGCGCAGCTCGGGATTGAGCGGCTCGACTTCGACGTAATCGGGCGCCACCGTCCCCATCAGGCAATCATGTTTTTTTGGCAGTGCCGCATTGCATGCGCACTCGAGCATTTTGCCGGCAAACCACGCTTGAGCAGGCGGCATTCCATGATGCATCGCGAGCGCGGCCCACGGCGCCGGATCGGTGCTGCGGCCGGCCAATATCACTTGTGCGCCGGCTTCGAGCGCAGCCCGATAGGGCTCCGGTCCCATCATGCCCACGATGCGCTCCGCGCGGTCGATCACGGATTCCTTCAACGGCGCTGCGCCGCCGAGCGGGTGTATGCGGTTGGCTTTGACGCGGTCCTTGAGCCAGGATTTGCTTTGCTCGGAATGGATCAGCGCGAGCTTGAAGTGCAGACCGTGTTCGCGCACGATCTCGTGCAGAATCTCGGTGCACATCTGCAGATGCGGTTCGCCGCCGGCGCCGCCGCAGGTGCCGATCATCATCGGAATCTTGTTGGCGAGCGCGCCACGCACCAGCAGCGAGAGGTCGCGCTTGATCGAGAGGCGGTTCGTAAAGGCTTTGCCCGAGCCGAGATAGTGAGGCCCCGGATCGGAGCTGCCGCCATCGACCCCGATCATATGAGGCTGGCGCGCGAGCCCCGCCTTGAGCGAGTTTTCCGGGAAGCCATAGCCGAGGATTCCGCTCGCCGAAACCATGCGCACTGCGTCATGCTTCAATTCGAATCTCCTCTAACAAAACGAGTCCGTGCACTCGTTGCAAGTGCAACGATCTTACCGGTTTTTCTCATAGTATACTCATCCTTGGTGCTGACGAGGAACCGCGTGGACACTCTGCTGTCATGACCGCTGGAGGCGATGCCATACTGGCCGAGCTTGGCCGATTCGTGGCCACTACCGCGTACGGGAACCTGCCGCAGGATGTCGTGCAGAAAGCGCAAGCCTGTGTGCTCTACGGGCTCGCGGTGGCCATCGCTTCGGTCCGCGCGCCGCAGGCGCGGCAGGCAGCGCAGGCAGTCGATCGCGAAGCGGCGGCGGGCGCGGCGGGAAGCGCGACTCGATTCATCGATCAGCGCCGGCTCGATTTTCCTGCGGCTGCGTTCTGCAATGCGGTGCTGTTCCATGCGCGCGTGCAGGACGATGCCCATCCGTGCGGGCATCTCGGCGTCGTGGTTCTTCCCGCAGCTCTCGCGTGCGCGGAACGCTTCGAGGCATCCGGCGGCGATACGCTGGCCGCGATTGTCGCAGGCTACGAGGTCGCACTGCGCATCGGACGCGATCACGCCGCCGACCTGAGCGAGCGCGGTTTTCGCACGACACCCGCTTACGGCGTTTTTGCTGCCGCCGCATGCGGCGCGCGGCTGATGAAGCTCGACGCCGGCGCCTGCGCGAACGCCTTGTCACTTGCCGCAAACGCCGCGGGCGGGCTGCGCGAATGGGTGGACGCCGGTACCGAGGAATATCCGTTCCAGGCGGGACTCGCCGCGCGCAACGGGCTGCTCTGCGCCAATCTGGCTGCCGCAGGAACCGCGGCCGCGGGCAGCGCTTTGACCGGCCGCGCCGGCTTTTTCAGGGCGTACGCGACGGACAGCGATCGCTACGCGCGGCGGGTATGCGAAGGCCTGGGCGCGGAATACGAGCTTGAGGCGGTAACCTATAAGCCCTACCCGATTTGCCAGTTTCTGAGCGGCGTCGTGCGCGGCACGATCGCCGTGCGCGCCCGGGCCAAGCATCGCGAGCCCCGGACTCTCGCCATCCACATGCATCCGTTCGAGGCGGACTTTATCGGCAATCGCTATGCCGGGCCCTACACGAGTTTTCAGCAGACGCTGATTAGCGCGCCGTTTTGCGCCGCGCTCGCCTGGGCCAATCGAGCGGTGACTTTCGCCGGCTTGCACGAATTCAGCAACGCGGCGGTGCTCGCGCTGGTGCGCAAAATTACCGTCGTGTCCGACGCGTCGCGCGCCCGCTATGCGCCGCGTCTCGTGGTCACCCTGGACGATATGACGGTGCTCGAATGGGAAGAGACGGAAGGGGCGAATTCCTACCGGCTCACCTGGGACGCGGCACTGCGGATGAACGTCGAGCTTGGCGCTGAAGCGGGTGTTCCGGAGCCCAAAATGCAGGCGCTGGCAGCCGCGGTCGCTGAAGTCGGTCGCGCGGCGAATGTGCAGGGGCTCGTTTCCGCAGCGGCCCATTGCGCGGCAGCAGCACGCCGTCGTGTGTTCGATGGAGATGCGTAGCAACAATCTCGACGAGGCAGACATGCACAAACCTGAAACGCGATCTTTTTTTCGTCGCTACAGAATCGTCCACACCCTGGTTCTCGCGGCGGCGCAACTCGCGCTGCCGTCCGCGAGCCAGGCGCAGACCACCGGCTGGAAGCCTGACAAGACCGTCGAAGTCGTGGTTCCCGCGGCCCCGGGCGGTGGGACCGACCGCGCTGCGCGCATGATACAAAAGATTTTTCAGGACCGCCGCCTGGTCGAATCGCCGAGCGTCGTTGTGAACAAGCCCGGCGGCGGCGGTTCCATCGGGTATACCTACGTCATGCAGTATCGCGGCGATGGGCATTACATGGTTGTAACTTATCCTTCGCTGCTCACCAATCACATTATCGGCAACAGCCCGATCAACCACACCCATTTCACGCCGCTCGCCCAGTTCGGCAACGAATACATCGGGCTGGCCGTAAAACCCGATTCTCCGATCAAATCCGCCAAAGACCTGATCGATCGCTTACGCAAGGATCCAGGCTCCGTGGTGTTCGGCACCTTTGCGCTCGGGGGGCCCACGCATATTGCATTAGGCCTCGTCATGAAAGCGGCGGGCGTCGACGTGAGGAAACTGAAAATCGTGGTATTCGCGTCGAGCGGCGAATCGATGACGGCATTATTCGGCGGACATGTCGATATGGTCCCGTCAGCGGTTGCAAATATAGTGGCGCCGCTGCAGGAGGGCAGAGTACGGGTCATCGGAGTGACGTCTCCGCAGCGCATGCAGGGAGTTCTCGCGCCGGTGCCGACGTGGAAAGAAAGCGGCATCAATGTCGTGACGGGCTACTGGCGTGGTGTGGTCGGACCGCCGGGCATGTCGCCTGCGCAGATTGCGTTCTGGGACGATGTTTTTGCCCGCCTCGTCAGGACTGACGAATGGAAAATGGAGCTGGAGCGCAGTGCTGCCGATAACGAGTACATCAACAGCCGCGACAGCAAGCAGTTCCTCGATAGCCAGTATGAAGAGTTAAAACGCATACTCACCGACCTGGGGCTGGTCAAGCAAAATTAAGACGACGCTCGGAGCCGGAGTGAATCTGGCGTCCTTTGCCGCAGCCGTCCAATGGAGCGCGCTGCCGCAGGACGTGCGTGGCAAGACACTGGACCATGTACTCGACACGGTCGGGAATATGCTGGCCGGTATCGAGGTGGATGCATGCGCGGCAGCCAGAAAGGCGGCCGCCGCGTGGGGGTGGGGAGAAGAGGCCTCGGTCGTGGGAGTCGACGGGAAGTGTCCGGCGCCGACCGCAGCGTTTCTGAACGCGCTGCATGGGCGCATCCACGCGTACGACGACACCTATGAATCCGGCAACATGCATCCCGGTAATCCGGTCGTTGCGGCCGCCCTGGCTTTAGCTGAAAAGCATGCAGTTGACGGCAAGACTTTCCTGTCGGCCGTCGTCGCCGGATATGAGGTTGCCACGAGGGTCGCGGCGGCCGTGAGTCCGAGTCACTATGCCGCCGGTTTTCACAATACCGGGACCTGTACGGTGTTTGGCGCCGCCGCGGCGGCGGCCCGCATTTTGCGCTTGAGCGGCACCGCAACCGCAGAGGCTCTCGGGTTGGCGGGGGCGGCAGCCGCCGGTCTCAGGCAACATCAGATCGATGGCTCGATGCTCGACTCCGCATTCCATGGGGCGCGTGCAGCGCAGTCGGGAGTGATGGTCGCGCAGCTACGCGCTGAAGGGGTTCGAGGACCCGCCGGAATACTGGATGGGCCGCTGGGGTTTTGTACGGTCATGGCCCCGGAGCGCGACATCACGCGGCTCGATGCGCAGCTGGGAGTGCAATACGAGTTCATGAAAACGGCCATCAAGCCATACCCAACTGCTTTCTACGTCCATGGCCCGATCGAAACCGCGTTTGAGCTCAAACGCAAATACCACCTCGATCCGCTTCAAATCAGGCAAATAGAGATCGCTACTTTCAAGCAATCCCAAGAGGTTTCGGATCGGCCGCTGGTGCGGACGCGATACGATGCGATCCTGAGTCACCAATACGGGGTTGCCGTCGCGTTGGTCAAGGACCAGGTTCCACTTTCGTCGTTCTCGGACGCCGCGCTTGCCGATTCGGCGGTCCTGGGATTGATGGAGAAAATTCGCGTCATCAACGATCCGGCCCTGGAGCAGCTGGTCCCCCGTATGTGCCCCCACCGCCTGACTATCACACTGGACGATGGGCGAACTTTCGCAATGCTGAGCGAGTATCCGCCGGGATGGACATCACGCATAGCGCAAGCTACAGTGGATGGCAAGTTTCTCGAGCATGGCTCCGCGTGTCTCGGCTCGAGCCGCGCGCAACAATCGCTATCGCTGATACGCAGGCTGCCGGACTGTGCGGATATTCGCGAACTGACGGAAATCCTGTCAGGACCAATGATCGTTGATAAGCTCAATAAGTGAACGTGTCAGAACGGGGAGGAGTGATGAGTGCTGGAGCGAAGCTGAGGAAACTTCTGGCAGGCGACCATATCGTGGTCGGGGGCGGCGCGCACGACGCATTGAGCGCGCGCATCGTCGAGCAGGCCGGCTATCCAATGTGCGTGGTGACCGGCGCGGGCGTTTCGATGTGCCGCGGCTATCCTGACGTCGGGCTGGTCACCATGGAAGAGATGGTGAGGAATGCCCGCTACATTGCCGAGGCCATCGATATCCCCATCGTCGTCGATGCCGACAACGGATACGGCAATGCGATCAACGCGCGCCGCACCGTGCGCGAGTTCGAGCGCGCGGGCGTCGCCGGCATTCACATCGAAGACCAGGTCTGGCCCAAGCGCTGCGGCCATATGTTCGGCAAGAAGCTCATCCCGGCCGGGGAAATGGTGCAGAAGATCCGGGCCGCTCTCGAGGCGCGGCGCGACCCCGACTTCGTCATCATCGCCCGCTGCGACGCGCTGCTGGTTGAAGGACTCGACAAGGCGCTCGAGCGCGGCGAAGCGTACCTGAAAGCCGGCGCCGACATGCTGTGGCTCGAAATGCGCGAGTCGATGGATGAGATCAAGGCGATCGCCGAGCGCTTCCGCGGCCGCATTCCGCTGGTGTTCAACCATTCGCCAAGCGGGATGGTGCCGCGGCTGCCGGTTGCCGAGCTCGAGGCGATGGGATTCAAGACCGCGTGTTTTTATGTCCATGCCCTCATGGCGGCGTGCAAGACCATGCAGGAAGTCCTGCGCGAAATCAAAGCCACCGGCAACTCACTGACCGTGTGGGATCGCATGGTGAGCTTCGAGGAGTTCTGGAACATCGCCGGGCTGCCGGAGATACGCGAGCTCGAGAAAAAGTATGGCGCATGATCCGGTCCGTCTCGAGCTGATCAAAAACGCGGTCGGCTCGGTCGTCGATGAGATGGTGCTCACCGTGGTGCGCATCGCCTATTCGTCGATCATGAAAGACACGATGGACCTCTCGAGCGCTTTTTGCGACCGCGACGGGCGCATGATCGCGCAGGGCCTGAGCCTGCCGTTGCACCTGGGCTCGTTCCCCGACGCCATGCACGGCATGCTCAACGAATTTCGCGGCAAGCTCGCGCCGGGCGACATCGTGATCCTCAACGATCCGTACCTGGGCGGCATGCACCTGCCGGACATCTTCATGTTCAAGCCGATCTACATCGGGGCACACCTGCTTGGCTACGGCGTGGTCGTCGCGCATCACAACGACATGGGCGGGCGCGTGCCGGGATCGAGCGCCGCCGACTCAACCGAAATTTTCCAGGAGGGACTGCGCATTCCGCCGCTGAAGCTCTACGAGCGCGGGGTGCCGAATTCAACGCTCTTCAGGATGATCGGGCTCAACGTGCGCATCCCCGACGTGATCCTCGGTGACCTTCAGGCGCAGGTTGCGGCCTGCCGCATCGCCGAGCGCGGCATGAACGAGATTGCGGCCAAATATGGAATTGCCGAGCTCGAGCACTATTTCGAAGAGCTGCTCGATTACAGCGAGCGCGAAGCCCGGCGCACCATACGCGCGATTCCCGACGGCAGCTACAGTTACACCGATCATCTCGATGACGACGGCATCACGCCGGGAGAGCCGGTGGCGGTGAAAGTGACCTTGCACGTGCAAGGCGACGAGTTGACGGTAGATTTGACGGGCACCTCGCCGCAGGTCAAAGGCGCGATCAATGCGACGCTCTCGTTCGCCAAGTCCGCGGTCTACTTCGCGATGCGCACCATCACGGATTCCGACGCGCCGAACAACTCCGGTTTCATGCGCCCGATCCACGTCACCGCGCCGCTGGGTTGTCTCGTCAATCCGCGGCCGCCCGGCGCGGTCGCTGCGCGCGGCGTATCCGGGTTCCGCATCATCGACGCCATGTTTGGCGCGCTCGCGCAGGTTTTGCCGGAGCGCGTGCGCGCAGCCGGGGAGGGCGGCACGAGCAGCTACAGCATCGGCGGTTACGATGCGGCGGGCCGTTTCGTGCTGTTCCGCGAAGCCGTGATGGGCGCCTGGGGCGCCGGGTTCCGGCGTGAAGGCATCGATGGCGTCGCCAATCCGGCCGCCAACATCAGCAATGCGCCGGTCGAGCAGGTCGAGTACCAGGCGCCGATCGTGATCGAGCGCTATGAATTGGTGCCCGACAGCGGCGGGCCGGGCAAGTGGCGCGGTGGTATGGCAGTGGAGCGGCAACTGCGTTTTGTCGGTGAGCGTGCAACTTTGCAGTTGCGCTCCGACCGCCGCGACCATCCGCCGTACGGCCTCGCCGGCGGCCAGTGCGGCGCGCCGTCAAGTAATTACGTGAGCGATGGCGGGCGCCCGGAACTGTGGCCGACCAAGTTCACGCGGCCCATCCGGCATGGCCAGGTGCTGCGTCACCGCACCGCGGGCGGCGGGGGATATGGCGATCCGCGAGAGCGCGACCCGGAAAAAGTTTTCGCCGACGTGTATAACGGCAAGGTCACGATCGAAGCTGCCGCGCGCGATTACGGCGTCAAAATTCTGGTGGATCCGCTGCGGCTCGATGGCACCGGCACGGATGAATTGCGCGAGCGCCAGGCCGAGGCGCCTCGCGCGACGACGCCCGCATGAAGGGTCGCGCGAGCGCCCCGTTCCGCGTCGGGGTCGATATCGGCGGCACGTTCACCGACATCGTTTTTTTGCGTCCCGACGGGCGCCTCGACAAGCGCAAGGTGCCATCGACCCCTGGCGATTATTCGCAGGCGATCATCGATGGCGTGCGCGCCTATTGCAGCGAAACCAACATCGCCACCGAGCGCGTGGCGGAATTCGTGCATGCGACTACGGTCGCGACCAACGCCATTCTGGAGCGCAAGGGAGCGCGCACCGCGTTGCTGACGACCGAGGGATTTCGCGACGTGCTCGAGCTGCGCCGCATCCGCATTCCGCTCTCCTACGACCTCGATTGGGAAAAACCGGTGCCGCTGGTCGAGCGCGCGCTGCGCTTCGGGGTGAACGAGCGCATCGATGCCAGAGGCAACATAGTGACCGCACTCGAGCCCGCCGCGCTCGAGGCCATCGTTGCGCAGCTCATGGCGGCCGAGGTGCAAACGCTCGCCGTGTGTTTCCTGCATTCGTACCGCAACCCGGCACACGAGCAGCTGGCCGGTGAGTTCCTGCGGCGCCGGCTGCCGAAAGTACTCACGTCGCTTTCGTGTGAAGTGCTGCCGGAGATGCTTGAATTCGAGCGCACCAGCACGACCGTGGTGAACGCCTATATCGCGCCGCTCATCAGCCACTATCTCGATGCGCTGCGGACCCAGCTCGCAGCCAACAACGTCCGCGCGCCGTTGCTGGTGATGCAGTCGAACGGCGGGCTCATCAGCGTTACGTCGGCGATGCGTTCCCCGGTGACGATCATCGAGTCCGGTCCGGCCGCCGGCGTGGTCGCCGCCGCGCGGCTCGCGCGCGAGTGCGGATACCCGAACGTGATCACGCTCGACATGGGGGGCACGACGACCAAAGCGTCGATCATCGAGCGCGGCGAGATGCTGCGCGCTCACGAATACGAAGTGGGCTCGGCGGTTTCGGTATCGAGCCGGCTGGTGCGCGGGTCGGGGTATCTGATACGCATACCCGTGATCGATGTATCGGAAGTGGGCGCGGGCGGCGGCAGCATTGCGCGGCTCGACAGTGGCGGCGCGCTGCGCGTGGGCCCGCGCAGCGCGGGGGCGGTGCCCGGTCCGGCCTGCTATGGACAGGGTAATACCGAGCCTACGGTGACGGATGCCAACCTGGTGCTCGGCTATCTCGTCTCGGATTCGCTCGCCGGCGGCACGCTGAGGGTGAACCGCGAGCTTGCGATCAAGGCAATCGAGAAGATCGCGGCGCCGGCCGGCCTGACGCTGCTCGACGCCGCATTCGGCATCCATACGGTTGCGAACTCCAACATGGTGCGCGCGATCCGCTCGGTGTCGGTCGAGCGTGGGCGCGATCCGGGCGAATTCGTGATGATGGCGTTCGGCGGCGCCGGACCGATACACGCGGCCGGCGTGGCGGAAGAACTGGGCATCGGCAAGGTTCTGGTGCCGCCGGCGCCCGGCGTGTTCAGCGCGTTCGGCCTGCTGCGCGCCGAGGTCGAGCACCATGCGGCGCGCACGGTGCTCACTTCGACCGCTGACCTGGATTGCAGCGAAGTCGAGCGCGTGCTCGATCACATGCGAAGCGACCTGCTGGCGCGCATCCGCGACGAAGGGTTCGCCGAGTCGGCAGTCAGGATGGCCGGGTTTGTTGACCTGCGTTACCGGGGTCAGTCTTCAGACATTACGGTACCACTGGCATCGCTGTGCATTACTCCCGCGGAATTGCGCGGCGCCGAAGCCGCTTTCGAGGCCGAGTTCGAACGCACCTACGGTCATCGCGGCGAAACCAAGGAGTTCGAGCTCGTGAGCTGCCGCCTCGTGATGACGGTCGCGCGCGGTATCGAGCACGGCAACGAATGGGCTGCCGACGCCATGGAAACACAAATCCCGGGCGCAGACCGGGAAATTTATTTCGGCCGCGAACGGGGCATGCTGCGAACCAAGGTGTTGTCGCGCCGCATGCTCGCCGGCGGTGGGTGCCGCGGGCCTGCCATCATCCAGGAATACGACACGACGATAGTGGTGCCGCCCGGCTGGAGCGCGGCGCTCGACGATCACGCCAACATCATGATGGAACGGTGCGAACTTGCGCGAACGACGTGAGGAGCGCCACATTTCGGTGACCGTGTCCCGGGTAATGCGTGAACTGAGCGCTTATATGGCACGGGCACCGCGTCGCAGGTTGCCGCGTCCAGTCGTGGATAAAACCAAGCTGCACATCGCCGATACGCTCGCCGCAATCATCTCCGGCTCACGCTTGCTACCCGGCAAGATCGCGATCGCGTACGCGAGAAGTCTGGGCGGCACAAGGGAATCGAGTATTGCCGGCACGCGTATCGTGACATCGGCCCTGCACGCCGCATTCGCCAATGCCATGATGGCGCATGCTGACGAAACCGACGATTCACACCAGCGCGCGTTCTACCATCCGGGCTGCGCCGTCGTACCAGCCGCGTTGGCAATGGCAGAGCGCGAGCATGCGAGCGGCAATGAACTGCTGCGTGCAGTTGCGCTGGGATATGATATCGGCTGCCGCTTCAATCTCGCGCTCGGTGCGATGCAGTTTCATCTCTCCGGTCATTCCACGCATAGCTTCGGCGCGTTGTTCGGCGCCGCCGCCGCAGCGGGCGTACTCGCACGGCTTGACGCGGAGCGCATCAGATGGCAATTGTCGTACACCGCCCAGCAGGCGTCCGGTATTTCGTGCTGGATGCGCGATCCCGATCACATCGAAAAAGCGTTCGATCTGGGCGGCATGGCCGCGCGCAACGCCGTTGCTGCGGCCACCATGGTGGCGCACGGCTTCACCGGTGTCGATGATGTGCTTTCAGGTGAGCGGAATTTCCTGTTCGCATTCAATTCCGAATCGCGCGTGGAAGAGCTCATCCGCGAGCTGGGGAAAACCTATGAGATTTTGCAAACCAACATCAAGAAATGGTCCGTGGGCTCACCAATCCAGGCGGCCCTTGATTCAATGCAGACGTTGATCCGCCAGCATGGCCTCAAGGCGGTCGATGTGGAACGGGTCAAGGTGCAAGTGCAAGACCACGAAGCGGCAATAGTCAACGATCGCGACATGCCTGACATCTGCCTGCAGCATCTGGCGGCGGTGATGTTGCTGGACGGCACCGTTACCTTCGCTTCGTCGCATGACCAGGCGCGCATGCAAGATGGCCGGGTACTCGAGCTGCGGCGACGCATCGAGTTCGTCGGTAGCGTGGAACTCACGCGGGCGGGAGGGCGTCAGGCGATCGTGGAAGTATGGACGCGGGATGGCCGTCACTTGACGCATCGTACCTGTGTGGTCAAGGGCGCACTTGGCAACCCGATGTCGCACCTGGAGATCGACGAGAAGTGCATTGATCTGCTTGCGCCGATACTCGGCAAGCGTCGGGGACGAACGCTGCTGAACGCCGTGTGGAATCTGGAAAAAATGCCGGACATGCGCGCGCTGCGCCCGTTACTGCAGGCCTGAGGCATGGTCTGGGCCGCGCAGTGGTTCGGCACGCGCAGTCCGGTAGCCGCCGACCCGGTTCGCCGGTCGGGTCACACCCATGGAATCGAGGGAAGACTTACTGGGGTGGTATGCCTGCGCTCTTGATCACCTCCGCCCACCTCGTGATTTCGAGCTTGACGAAAGCTGCAAATTCGGCGGGAGTACTGCCTACGGACTCAGCCCCCAGGTTCGCCAGTTTTTCCTTGATGTCAGGGAGTTGCACGGCGCGAACAAACTCGCGATGCAGCCGCGCGAGCACGTCCTGCGCAGTGTCGGCGGGCGCCATCACCCCGAACCATGATGTAATCTCGTATCCCGGGAGTGCCGCCTCCGCGACAGTCGGAAGGTCTGGCGCGGCGAGTGCGCGCTTGGGCCCGGTGACCGCCAACCCCCGCAGCCTCCCGCTCTGTACATCGCCCAGCACCGCCGTGATGTTGTGAAACATGAAATCGACCTGGCCCCCGAGCATGTCGTTTCTGGCAAGACCACCGCCCTTATAGGGAACATGCACCGTCTTGACCTTGGCCATGATGTTGAACAGCTCGCCAGCCAAGTGGGTCGCATTGCCGATGCCGGCCGAAGCATAATTGAGTTTCCCTGGCCGGGACTGCGCCAGGGCGACAAGCTCCTTGACGGACCTCGCCGGCACGCTCGGGTGCACGACCAGCATGAAGTGGCCGGTAGTCAACAGGCTGATCGGCACAAAATCCCGCAGCAAGTCGTAGTTGAGTTTGCTATGCAGGCTGGCGCTGATTGGCTGCGACGGCGTCGCCATGAACAGCGTGTAGCCGTCGGGCGCCGCGCGCGCGGCGATTTCCGCCCCCAGGTTACCGCCAACGCCGGCGCGATTGTCGACCACAACCTGCTGCCCCAGCGCCTCGGACAACTTGGGCGCGAGGAGGCGGCACACGATGTCGACCCCGCTGCCGGCTGACGAGGGAGCGACAAACCGTATTGGCTTCGCCGGGTAGCCTTGTGCGGATGCAGTGGCAGTGATACTGCTGAGCATTGCGCCGGTAATATAGAGGGCGTTGCGGAGCGTTAATTGCATGGGTCCTCCCGCCGTGACCGCGGCCTCCGCATCAAGTCATGATACCCGTCGGGCCATGACGCTCGAGCAGACCGCGCGAGGAAATCGCTGACGTTTCTCATGCCCGCTGACCCGCGGGCAAAGGCTTGAATGCGGGTGGCAGATCCGGCGCGAATACGTAGCGCCAGCACTCCAGTCCGTTGGCAAAAGCCACGGTACCGGCCCAATGGCCTACCAGCTCGGTAACGACAATGAGTTCCTCCTTGGTCGCGCCCGCTTTTGCCGCCGCCTTCATATGGGCCTGAACATGTTCGGGCGAGCTGCGGAGCGTGAGTATGATGGCGGTGATGATCAATTCCTTGACCCGGCGGTCCAGGTGCCGTTCTTTGGTGTAGACAAATTCGACCCACTCCTCGAACTTCTGCATGCACTCCCAGTCGCCCTCCGTGAGAATCCTGTGGAGCCCGTAGCGAAAGCCGCGCTCCTTCAGCACCCGATCCATCATTGCGTTTTTTTTTGCTTTAAGACTTGCACTCTGATTTTTTTTCATCGCATCCTCCTGTAAAAAAATGTGAACGTGAACTCGACGGCGCACAACAAGGAACTCGAAAAAATCCAATAGACCCGGTTGTCCGGACAATCGTCTCGCAACAGTACGCCAAAGTCAAGATCGGCTGCTACTCGAACCGGGCCGCGCGATTCACGCCGGCGCGTTTTCAATGGGGCGAACCATCGGCCTGCGATTCGAGGCGCAGGCGCATCGAATAGCGGTAACGATCCAGGGTGGGATGGAGGTTCACTGCCACTTCGAGCAGCCGGTCGTCGGCGCCGAAGTAATGACGCGTGATCGAAAGTCCCGCGGCGCCCGGACGCACGTGCAGCAGGCGCGAGACCTTGGGATTCAGCGCGACTGCGCCGATCTCCTGGCGTACTTCGACGATGCATTCGCCGAAATGTTTTTCGATCAGCGTATAAATCGGCACCTTGAGCGAGCCGATGTACTGGCGGATGCCGCCGTAGGCCGGAGAAATGTAAACCTGGGTATGAGCCATCGGTACCGTCGCCCGGCCCGCGAAGCGCGGTCCCTCGAACAGCAGCCAGCGCTGTCCCGCCTTGCAGCGCAATAGATCGCACAGGGGACCGGCGGCGACGACTTCGCGCGTGCTACGGATCACTAACCGGGTTTTCTTCACGTATTGCATCAGGTCCGACAGCGAGGCCATCGACTGCACATAGCGCGTCTCGGTCGCCTTGGCCTTGATGCGGGTGCCGATACCCTGGTGGCGCGACACCAGCCCCGCTTCCCGCAGACGGCGCAACGCTTCGCGCACGGTATGGCGGCTCACGCCAAACTGCCGGCACAGTTCACTTTCGGTGGGCAGCAGGCCGCCCACCGCGTAGCGTT
>Ga0080064_1005658_pt1 | contig 14360 bp, 11 predicted proteins | sample Subgrocontami54m_FD_69260 | JGI IMG/M metagenome (GOLD analysis project Ga0080064, IMG submission 69260) | Subsurface groundwater microbial communities from S. Glens Falls, New York, USA - GMW46 contaminated, 5.4 m (SPADES assembly) (version 2) ...
ATGTCGTTGCCGATCACCGCGGTCGGTCCGCTGAACGTGCCGACAAAGCCGATCTTGACCGACTTGCTCTGCGCCAGAGCCGGCGCCGTGAGCAAGGCCAAAGCCGCCGCGGACGCTAAAAATACTCGCTTCATTGGTTGCCTCCCAAGACATCGACCACTTGTTTCGTTATTGATCGGTGGATATTGACCGACATTCCCCAGATGACCGGGGATCAGATTAAACGATAGCACTCTTGCTAGGGTACGCAGAAGCCCCAAGACGATATCCGCAAGGCTTCCGGTCCCGTCCGCCCGTCGGCTGGATGTTACCCCGCGATTGTCATCGGATCTGGAGATTGCTGGATCGGGAGGGGCACAGCCATAGTCGCCCCAAACTCATGCCGCCGCCCAATCTCGGCTGTCAGCAACTTTCGGCCATAACTCAGTTGCTTCGGGGCTTGCGGACAACCGCGATCGAGCCCTAATCTGCCAGTCGGGTGACAGACCGCGAGCCATCCGCAAAATGTCGGTCCACTTCATTTAACGCAGACAACCAAGTCGAACGGGGCGAGGGACTATCCCATGAATATTGCACAACGCATCCGTGCAAGCGATGTTGTTCACGCGCAAATGTTGATCGGCGGGCAACAGTCCGGCAGCTCCGATCGGATAGAGGTGAGCAACCCGGCAAATCCGGCCGAAATCGTCGGCACGATCGCACGCGGCACATCCTCAGACATCGACCGTGCGGTGGCGGCGGCGAAAGCCGCACAACCCGCATGGGCCGCCAAATCCTTCACCGAGAGGGCACAGGCTCTGTCGCGCGCTCTCGCCGCGCTCGAAGGCGACATAGCGGCGCGCGCAGTGCTGTTCGTCCGCGAAAACGGCAAATCCCTTGCGGAGGCAGAAGGTGAATTGTCGAGTGTGCCCAAGCGCCAGAAGCTGACGCTCGATCTCGCTGCTGAGCTCGACGAGGGCCGCGCGCTCGATGCGCCGACCGGACGTACCATGATCGGCTTCAAGCCCTATGGCGTCGTGTTGTCCATCGTGCCGTGGAACAGCCCGGTCAGTCTTGGCTTTGCCCAGGTGATTGCGGCTCTGCTGGCGGGCAACGCGATTGTGCTGAAGCCGCCGGAGACGTGCCCGCTGGCGCTCATTCGCGCGGCCGAACTTGCGGCAGGGGAATTGCCCCCGGGCCTCATTAATATCGTGACCGGCATGCCGAGTGAAATCGGCGACGCGCTGACGTCGCATCCCGATATCGGCAAGATTGGATTTACTGGCAGCATTCCGTCCGCGCGCCGGATCATGGCCAACGCGGCTCAGACCATCAAAGGTATTACGCTCGAACTAGGCGGCAACGATCCGGCGATCGTCCTGGAGGACGCCGATCTGTCACCCAAAAGCATGGAGCGCATGGTACGCGCCGTCTTCCGCATGAGTGGCCAGATATGCATGGCGATCAAACGCATCTATGTGCACGAGAACATCAAGACCCCGTTCCTCGACGCTTTTTGCGCCGAGGTCGATCGCATCGCGGTCGGTGATGGGCTCGAGCCCAATGTCACAATGGGACCGCTCCACACCCGGCGCGCGCTGGAACGCGCTCTGGGCCTTGTCGCCGACGCCGAGCATCGTGGCGCCCACGTCCGACGGCTGGGACAAATCCCTGATCGTGCCGTGTTCGAGCGCGGCTATTTCATGCAGCCCATGGTCGTTACGGATCTGCCGGATGACGCACTCTTGATGAGCGAAGAGCAGTTTAGTCCGGTTATTCCGGTCGCCACCTACAAGACGCTCGACGAAGCGTTCCAGCGCGCCAACGCAACGGTGTTCGGCCTGGGCGGATCGGTGTGGAGCGCCGATGTAGAGCGGGCCATGCAGTTGGCACACCGGATCGAGGCGGGCACCGTCTTCGTCAACAGCCACGGCACCGAATGGCTCAATCGCAGCGCGCCCTACGGTGGGGTAAAGCAGAGTGGCATTGGGCGGAAAGCGGGGCTCGAAGGTGTGCTCGAATATGTACAAGTGCAAACCCTGACAACCTTCGAGTGAGAAGGCCGTGGCTTGCTAGACGGCGTGCCGGTGACGGACCATGCCGGATGCGACGGCGAACCGTCCGGGCTTTTCAAGGGAGCGTAATATTTTCGTTGATGCCGATCGCCTTATCGCGCGAGAATGCCGCTCAATGTTATTTCGCGAAGCGCGCGGACAAGCTGCTGCCCATTCAATTTTGATTTTCGCCGGTGCCATTCCAAAAATGTTCCATCATGGCTGGCCATGAAAATTGCGGTGGCCTCATGTGCGGGGATGTCCTTTCGGAATTCTTTGTTGCGTTGTCCGAATGCGATGATTTTTTCTATTTCGCCGTACATCCGGTCGTAAATTTCATCGACCTTTTTTTGAACACTCCCGCTTCGGTGCCTGGATCCCAGCGATGTCAGGATCAACAACAATATTTCGAAACGTTGGGTCTCACCGAGCAATGCCTGGTTGTGAATTACGGCAACAAGTTTTTCTTTAGCCGTCGGACCGGAGCTGTGAATGACTTCAATCATCGGATCAACGACAACACGCTCGGTTCGCTCAAGTAGCTTCAAGAGAATGTCTGGTTTCGATCTGAAGTGAAAATAGACGGCGCCTTTGGTCAGTTTGGCACTAGTGGCAATCTGATCGACCGTTGTCTGCCGGAAACCCTGTGACACAAACAACTTCTGGGCAGCATTCAGTAGGGCCTCGTAGCTTTGCTCTCGCCGTTCTTGTTGCTTCATCTTTTCGTGGCTCCGCTGAAAACACGCCTACCGGCTAGTTTGCAAGGCCCTCGATGTCAAATCTGTTTTGGAAAAAAAGCTTTATCCGATTGGCTTTGAAAGTTACAGACATGGCCGGAATTCTCAAGAACGTAGCAATCAGCGAGTCTTTTTGGATCGATGCTTTGCGAAAAACGAGGAATGCTGAATCCAATGTTTACGGGATTTGCGTCAGCGGGGTTGCGCCACTGGCGGCGACACAAGTTTCGCATAAAATAGTGCCCACTCGTCGGCATGTAGCTGAGTTTGGCGTGCCAACGTATCCCGCGAAGCACAACAGTGCAGCTGCTGGATATTCCTGAGGTTCTTTTCAATAGCGACCAGCGAGACCGCAAATGAAAGACGTTATAGTCGTCGACTATGTCCGATCGGCCTTCACGCCCTCCCGGCGCGGCGCCCTGGCAGGGGTGCGCCCCGATGAGATGGCTGCCAAGGTCATACGGGCCCTGATCGCAAGAACGGGCATTCCGGTAACCGATATTGAAGACGTGATCGTGGGGTGTTCGACGCCGGAAGCGGAGCAAGGTTACAATGTTGCGCGCAATATCGGGTTTCTCGCCGGCATCCCGGTCAGTGCCGCTGCTACGACAGTAAATCGATTCTGCGGCTCCAGCATGCAGTCGATCCACATGGCCGCAGGATCAATCCAAATGGGGGCGGGCCACGTGTTTGTTTGCGCTGGCGTTGAGTCGATGTCGCGTGTGCCGGCAGCCGGATACAATTTCATGCCGCACCCCGGATTGGCTGATTCATTTCCCGCGGCCTACGTTGCCATGGGGCAGACGGCCGAGAATCTTGCGCGCCGGAATAGGATCAGCCGGGATATGCAGGATGAGTTCGCCGTGCATAGCCACGCCAAAGCTGAGGCGGCAGCGCACAAGGCCTTTTTCGATAAGGAGATTGTTCCGATATGCGTGGACGACTTGGATGTAACCCGCGATGGGTGCATCAGGCCTGGAACGACACGTGAGGCGCTCGCCAATCTGAAGCCAGCTTTTGACAAGGATGGGACGGTCACTGCCGGAACGTCTTCCCCGCTCACTGATGGTGCCGCAGCTGTGCTGGTCTGTTCGCAAGAATATGTCAGCACACATCGGCTCGGGGGCATCGCCAGGATCAAGAGTATTGCTGTAGCAGGCTGCCCACCCGAGATCATGGGAATCGGCCCGGTGCCTGCGACCAGAAAGGCTCTTGATCGTGCGGGGCTTGAACTTCCTGACATCGACATCATCGAATTGAACGAAGCCTTTGCTGCACAAGCCATCGCCGTCATTCAGGATGCGGGTATGGATGAATCCCGGATCAACCTGGATGGTGGTGCGATTGCTCTGGGGCATCCGCTCGGCGCCACGGGCGCGCGGATCACGGGGAAACTTGCATTCCTTCTACAGCGACAGGGCAAGGAGTTTGGCCTTGCGACCCAATGCATCGGAGGTGGCCAAGGTATCGCTACGATCTTGCAGGCGTTGTGACATGAAAGAAATTCGGAAAGTCGCAGTCGTCGGCTCCGGAGTGATGGGAAGCGGGATCGCCGCTCAAATCGCCAATGCCGGCGTACCTGTCGTTTTGCTGGACATAGTTCCAGCCAATGCGCCTGACACAGAATCTAGAAGCACGCTGTCCGAACAGGCCAAAGCCCGGATGGTGAAGGCCCGGCCGGCGCCTCTCATGCATCCTGATGTTACCAGCAATATTGTGACCGGCAATCTGGAAGACGACGCCGGCTTGCTCGCTGATTGCGACTGGATTTGTGAAGCGGTCGTCGAAAACGTCGATATCAAGCAGGCGCTCTACAAGACCATCGAAAACCATCGCAAACCCGGCTCGATCGTCACGTCGAACACGTCGACAATTCCGGTGTCCCGACTCACGGACGGATTGACCGCCCAGCTCCGGCGCGATTTTGCAGTAACACACTTCTTCAACCCACCGCGTTATATGCGCTTGCTGGAACTGGTGGCGGCGCAAGACACCTGTTTGGACGTCATTGATTGTCTCAACCGATTTTGTGACCGCTCGCTGGGGAAGGAAGTCGTGGCCTGCAAAGACACGCCAGGATTCATTGCCAATCGCATTGGCGTATTCTGGATGGCCGCAGCCGTGAATGCCGCGTTCAAATTTGGCCTGACGGTTGAACAAGCAGATGCCGTTGCGGGAAAGCCCATGGGTGTTCCGGCCACTGGAGTGTTTGGCCTGCTCGATCTCACGGGCATCGATCTTTTTCCCCCTGTATTACAGACGCTAAGCGGAATGCTGCCGGAAACGGACCTGTTTCAAACCGTGTGCGATCCGAAGTCTGCTTTGAATGAGTGCATCGTAGCGATGCTTGGAAAGGGGTTGATCGGGCGTAAAGGCGGCGGCGGGTTCTATCGGGCGGCGCGAGACGGCGATAGGCGCGTCACCGAGGCCCTCGATCTTGACTCAGGCGCATACCGGCCCCTTCAAACTCCTGCGCTGGATAGTTTGACCGCCGCAGCGGGTGGCGGATTGAAAGCGCTTGTTGATCATCCTGACAAGGGCGGCCGGTTTGCCCGCGAAACGCTGGTCGGCATGCTTACCTATGCGACCGCTCTAATCCCGGAAATTGCCGACGATCCTCAAACAATCGATATCGCGATGAAAACCGGCTACGGCTGGAAGTGGGGACCGTTTGAGTTGCTCGATCTCGTTGACGTGAACTGGCTGCGCGACCAGATCGCGGCGCGCTCGCTTCCTATGCCACCATTCATCGAGAGGGCCGGCGGAGGTCCGGTTTACCGGTATGGCGCACGCTACGTGGAAACGCTTGATCTCTACGGCGCCTACAAGAAAATAACACCGCCGCAAGACGCATGGACTCTAGCTGATCGCAAGAGAGGGCAGCGGCCGCTTGCCCATAATCCATCGGCAAGTATCTGGGACATCGGTGATGCTGTCGCCTGTCTTGAGCTTCATTCCAAGATGAACACCATAGATGATCATGTACTGGAGATGATGTGCATTGCATCGGAGCTGAAAGGTAGAGGACTTCGCGCGCTTGTCATTGGGTCCGACGCGCCTAATTTTTCAGTCGGAGTAAACCTGACCTACGTCTCCGGGCTGATCGAAGGAGGAAGCTGGAACATACTGGAGCGTTTTGTCCGTCATGGTCAAACGGCAATGACGTCATTGAAGATGGCGCCATTTCCGGTTGTTTCCGCAATTGCGGGTCATGTTCTGGGCGGCGGATGCGAGATTGCATTGCATAGCGACGCCATCCAGGCACATGCGGAAACATATATGGGTCTGGTGGAAACGAAAGTCGGAATTATCCCTGCCTGGGGAGGGTGCAAGGAACTGCTGTTGCGTGCTAACGCTGAACGATCTGGAATAAAGGGTCCCACCCAACCATCAAAAACGGTTTTCGAGAAGATCGCGAGTGCAGCGACATCGACATCGGCGCTGGACGCACGCAAACTCGGGTTTCTAAGGGCTTCCGATGGTATCTCGATGAACAGGAGCAGGCTACTTGCAGACGCTAAGTCAAAAGCGCTTGGTCTGGCGGATGACTATCAAGTGCCTGAACTGCAGGAGTTGAATTTGCCTGGGCCGACATGTGCAATCGCTCTGAAAATGACGATTGAGGCGGCCAGTAGCAGCGGTGCCGCCGCCGCACACGACATTGTTGTTGGGACGGCGTTGTCCCGTGTTCTGACGGGCGGCGATACGGATATGATGCGTCCGCTCAAAGAAAGCGATGTGCTTGACCTCGAATGTCAAGGCTTCATGCAGTTGGCGCGAACGGACAAGACTCTGGAACGCATGAAACACCTGCTTTCCGACCGCAAGTAGCTCAGAAATTCAGGTGTGTGAAGCATTGACGATTAGGCGCGCCAACGAGAAAGACAAGAACCGGCCGTGGTCGCAGTAGCGCAAAATCTTCGCCGATGTGTCGGTCAGGTGCGCTGTGGCGCGGCAATGATCTCGCCGGCCGGCCTGTTGTAAACGATGGCCAGCATCGACCGCCAGTCCGCGTTTTCCGGCACCAAGGATGTGCCCGATGCGCTGTTTATCGATACCGCGCGACTTGAGGGGTATCTGTCGCAGGAAATTCGGGGCTTCGTCGGACCGCTCGTGATCAAGCAGTTCAAGGGCGGGCAATCCAATCCGACATATCTGTTGGAGACGCCTGCGCGTCGCTATGTGCTGCGCAGGAAGCCGCCGGGCAAGCTGCTTCCCTCGGCGCATGCGGTCGATCGCGAATACCGGGTGATCGGCGCACTACATTCACAGCACTTCCCCGTAGCTGGGCCCGTTCTCTATTGCCACGACACCGCAATTGCCGGCACGCCGTTTTACATAATGGATTTCGTCGAAGGTCGCGTGTTCTGGGAGCCACAGATGCCGGGCTCGAATCCGCCCGAGCGTGGCGCTGTCTACGACGCCATGAACGCCACACTCGCGCAGTTGCATTCGTTCGACCCGGAGGCGATCGGGCTGGGTAATTTCGGCAGGGGCGAGAACTATGTGGCGCGCCAAGTGGACCGCTGGTCGAAGCAGTACCGCGCATCACAGACCGAGACCATCGACGAGATGGAACGGTTGATCGCCTGGCTGCCCGGGCACATCCCGCCGTCCGGCCCGGTGCGGCTCGTGCATGGCGACTACCGGCTCGACAACATGATCCTTGCGCAAGACGAGCCGAAGGTGCTCGCCGTGCTCGACTGGGAATTATCCACGCTCGGCGACCCGCTCGCGGATTTTTCCTATCACCTGATGCAGTGGCACATGCCGTATTCGGACAGCGCGGCCGGCACCGCGACGTTGGTTGGCCAAGACCTGGATGCGCTCGGCATTCCGCATTTGCCGACTTATGTGGATGCCTACGTGAGCCGCACCGGCCTCGATCCGCGGCCCTATCTGCCGGTCTATTTCGCCTACAATTTTTTCCGCATCGCCGCGATCCTGCAAGGCATCATCGGGCGCGTGCGCGACGGCACCGCGACCAGCGAATATGCGCCGGTCAAGGCGGAGATTATCCGTCCGCTGGGAATAAAGGCGTGGGAGTTCGCGCGCGAAGCGGGAGCTCGTTGAGTCTGCGACCTAAATCCGCCAATCAGCCAGTTCTCCCCGAACTGTTGTTACCTGGGAATTTCGATCGCTACAGAAAAATCGCTTGGTGGAGAACGGAACGGAGACAAATCCGTGTTGACGCAAACCGTTTTTTTTACTATGTCTAAACCTACCAATTAGTATGTAAACTACCATGCGACCTATGCTTGGAGCGCCGAACAGACAAACCGCCAAGCGGAAGGAAATCTGACATGATGGGCGGACACCACGCGGACAACCTTGCGCCTAACGCGCGCACATATAAGCAAAACGATCCGAATATGCCGGAGGAGTTCCGGTCGCTGCTCGTCCATTTGCTTCTCAAGCAACACCTTGAGAACAATGGCAATCCCCAATACCGGCGCATTCTTGGAAACATTGCCTTCGCCGGCCTGCAATTCGCGCCGCACGGCCGCGCGATGGAAATCGAGGCCGAAATCGTCAGGCAGGAAGTTCACCATGGCCAGATCGTAGCCGATCTCATTGCCGGGCTAGGGACCGATCCCAACCAGGAGGTTGAGATAAAGCAGTATGCGTTTCACATGCCGCTTGAGGATTGGATCGATGTTGCATGGTTCCATGCGCTCATTGATCGTGTCGGGCTGTATGTCGGCGTCGAATGGGTGGGCAGCAGTTATGAACCCCTGGCGCAAATCGCGCCTGGTCTGGAATCAGACGAACAGTTCCACACACGCGCCGGGTTTATTCACTTGAAAGAAATCTGCAAGACGAAGGACGGTAAAGCTGCGGCTCAGGAACGGCTTCATAAATGGTGGCCCGCGGCGCTCGATATGTTTGGCCGCTCCGATAGCAAGAATTCGCCAGCTTACGTCAAGTGGGGAATCAAATCCCTTACCAACGACGAGCTTCGCAAGAAATATATCGCAGAAGCAATTCCGGAACTCAAGAAGCTTAGGATGGAAGTGCCAGACAACGATGCCAACCGGCGGTTCCTCTGATTGCTGCGAAAAGGAGCCAGACGATGGCAATATCTCTCGAACAAACCAATGGCGTCGGTATTATATCGCTGAACTATCCCCCGGCGAATGCCTACGACACCGACCGGCTTCACGAGCTGGCAGACATCATTACCAAGATACGCCGGGATGATGCCATTCGGGTTGTTGTTGTTCGCAGCACGCTGGAGAAATTCTTCTCCGCGGGCGCGGACATCTCTGTCTTGCAGACTTCCGACAATGCGGCTTTCGCCAATCTCTTGATCGTCGCACATGAAACCATGGATATGATCGCGCATACGCCGAAAATATTCATTGCAGCGGTGGCGGGGCATTGCATTGGCGGCGGTCTGGAACTGGCGCTGGCGTGCGATCTGCGGTTCGGCGCCGAGGGCAAGTATGGCATTGGGTTGGCTGAGATCAATCTTGGGCTGAATCCGGCGATGGGTGGTACGCAGCGTTTGCCGCGACTGATCCAGAGAAGCCGCGCGCTCCATCTGATGGTGACGGGTGAAACCATCAAGCCGGATGTCGCACACCAATGGGGAATCCTGGATCGACTTTTTCCGGCAGATGTTTTCTGGGAGGAAGTCATGGCCTATGCCGCGAAACTGGCAAAGGGGCCATCCCTTGCCCAGGGTTATGCGAAACTTTCGTTGAACGAAGGTCTTGAATCGTCGCTTGCCGAAGGGCTCACCCTGGAACGGGCGCACCAGAACCTGCTGTTCAACAGCGAAGATGCAACTGAAGGCGTGAAGGCGTTTCTCGAAAAGCGTCCCGCGCAGTTTAAGGGGCGATAGTAGCGAAACACGCAACATAATTATCGCTTCAGGACCGAGCACAAAAACTGAAAAAGGATTGTTTGGGCCTTCGTCAGAACCGTCCATGGGACGAGTGGGGGAAAACGGTGTCGACACTCCAGGGTTTCCTGAGCGCGCGTGCCCAAAAGAGCAAGTACTGGAACGAGCTGACAGAGACGCTGCCGCGCAAGCAGCTCGATGCTCTCCATCTTAAGAAGATCCGGCGGCTATTGGCGTTTGCGTATGAGCACAATGAATTCTACCGCAAAAAACTTGATGCCGCCGGTATCAAGCCGAGTGACATCAACTCTCTTGAAGAATTCAAACGCAAAGTTCCGCTGACGGATAAGACGGACTTTATTCATCTGCAGGCCGAGCAGCCGCCCTATGGGCCAACGCAGAACCTGCCATATGATCTTATTGCCCACCACGCGGAAACATCCGGAACGACGGGTGTGCCACTGGCCATTCCTTATTCCATGTATGACACAATTCGCTACGGTGAATCATGGACCTATGGCTACTGGGCTTTGGGCATTCGCCCAGGCGACAGTTTCTATTTTGCGTTCTCATGGGGCAACTTTGCAGGCTTCTGGAGCGCTTATTGGGGTGTTCGCCGCTTCGGAGGCAAGGTCATTTCCGGTGGTGGTCTGGACACCAAGGGGCATATTGCGGCGATCCAGCGTCTAAAGCCTACCGTGCTCATCTCGACCCCGACATTCGCATTGCGGATGGCCGAGGTTGCCAGGGAAATGGGCGTTGATCTTTCCCAATCGTCGATCAAGTTCACCTATCACGCAGGCGAGCCTGGACCGACGGCGCTACCGGCCATGCGCAAGCAGCTTGAGGAGGCCTGGGGTGCGAAGGCCGGCGAGCTCCTGGGCATAGCAGAAATAGACGCCCTTGCTCCGGGTTGCCCGCTTGCCGATGGCGTGCACGTCAATGAAATGAATGTGTTCAGCTGGGTGATGGATCCCGAGACCGGCGAAGAAGTCGCCGAAGGCGAGATCGGTGAACATATTGTCACAAGTTTTGCAAACAATGCACAGCCTCTGATCAATTACCGCACCCATGATCTGGTTCGACCACGCAACTCGTGCGGGTGCGGCAGAACCTGGACAAAATTTGAAGGTTCGGTTCTCGGCCGCACCGACTTCATGTTTACCGTGCGCGGCACCAACGTCTATCCAACGGCAATTGAAAACCTGCTCGGTGAAACCGCCGGTGTCAGTTTTCACTATGAGCTCGTTCTTGATCGCGAAAAGGGAAACGACGTGATGGATGTTCGGTTTGAGCCGGAAAAAGACGTGCCGCAGGATCAATGGCCAATGCTTGCACGACACGTCGCCGACAAGATTCACAAGGCCTTACACGTTCGCCTCGAAGTCACCGCGGTCGAGCCTGAGAGTCTGCCGCGTTACGACCTGAAGACGCGGCGCATCTTTGATCGACGCCCGAAAGAGTTCCGCCGCGCGCTCGAAAGGAATTAGGAGCCGATGGACATGACGATTGAGCAGCGGATCGAGAAGTTGAAGCAAGCACGCATACTCATCGCCGACGCTGTTGCGGATTCTGGTATTCCGCAATTGGAAAGCACGCTGCGGGAAGCCGATATGAACCTGCACTGGGCATTGTGGAATCTTGGAGAGGTCGCGGAACTACGCCCCGAACTCGAAACACCGATGGGAAACTAGATGACGACATATGAATTTATCCAGATTGAGCGCCAGGGAACGGTAGCGATCCTGACGTTGAACCGGCCGGAAAGCCTCAACTCGTGGAACGCTAAGATGCGTGGCGAGATGAGGTCGGCGGTTGACGAGCTTGTCGAAGACGATGAGTTGCGTGTCCTTGTGATTACCGGCACGGGCAGAGGCTTTTCTGCAGGCGAAGACGTGCGGGGCATGAAGGACCTTGCTGCCATCAGCACCCGCGGCTTCCGACGGGTGGTTCGTAATTTTCATAACATATTCGACGAACTCGAAACGATGGAAGTGCCGGTGATTGCGGCAATCAACGGCGTAGCGGCGGGGGGCGGCCTCGAGTTGGCGTTGTCCTGTGATTTCCGTATCGCCTCGGATGCCGCCCGCATGGGGTTTCCGGAAAACAAGGTCGGTCTCATTCCGGGATCCGGCGGCTGCTCCCGACTGGTCAAATTGGTCGGACCGGCGCGCGCCAAGCGGCTGGTGATGACCGGCAAGATCATTGGAGCTCAGGAAGCTCTTGAACTTGGCCTCGTTGAGGAAGTCGTGCCGGCGGACGATCTGATGAACCGGGCGCTGGAATTTGCCCAGGAACTTGCCAGCAAAGCCCCGCAGGCAACCGGGCTTGCAAAGCTCGTAATCAATAATTGTCTCGATGTGGATCTCAGTACTGGGCGGAATTTTGAACGCCTCGGACAGAGTGTCCTCAAGCGGACCGAAGATCACAAAGAAGGCGCGCAGGCGTTTGTCGAAAAGCGCCCTGCGGTTTTTTCTGGCCGGTAGAGATGCTAATCACACCGATCACGACTGGCCGCCCGGCAGCGGAGTTTACCGTCGGAGCTGGAAAAATATGCAGACCTAAACATACCTTGCTCGGCGCGTGTCCGAAAGGGAAATTGAAATGCCCAAAGCAACCCCACAAGATCTGTCAAGTCGCCTCAATGCAATTGCCGATGAGGTTATGGAAACATCCAGCTTGGAAAAGGACGAGCTTTCGGCACATTTGTGGATCCTGCGCTCAGTGACCATTCGCGACTATGCCGACAGTGTGGCATTGCTTCATGCGAAAGCGGCCCAGAAGGAGAAGCCTTTGAGATCCGGCACAGATGTTCCCAGGGGTGCAAGGCGAATTTCAAAGGAACTTCCAAAGGACCGACGGCAATCCAAATCCGGCAGGTTGTAGATGTCAGGAATTCTGAATCTGATCCGACATGACATTCGCTGATGCTCTGGCCTTTTGCCCATAACCGATCCGTCTGGAGTGCATTTTTGTCGGCACGCGCCCAACACCTGAATGCCTGTGAGCGCCTTTCGAACAGCAAAACAGGATAGGTTTTCTGTCGACTTGGTTCAAAACTAAGATCGGGCCAGCGGCCGACCTGATAGAAAGGTGCGCTATGGATTTCGAACATTCGCTTAAAACTCAACAATTGCAGTCGCAGCTACAAGTCTTCATGGACCGCCATGTGCTTCCAGCGAATGTCGACTGGCATCGTCAGGTCGCGGCTGGTGTTTATCCGATGACGCTCATCGAAACGCTGAAAACTCGTGCGAAAGCCGACGGCCTGTGGAACCTATTCTTACCTGGCCTCAAAGACACTGAGCCGGGCACAAGACTCACCAACCTTGAATTTGCGCCGCTTGCCCAACTGATGGGTCGCCTTCCGTGGTCTGCTGAGGTTTTCAACTGTAGCGCCCCGGACACCGGAAATATGGAACTTCTTCATCTCTTCGCAACGCCTGAACAACGTGAGCGCTGGCTCATACCTCTGCTCAATGGCGAGATAAGGTCGTGTATCGGGATCACCGAGCCAGACACGGCCTCATCCGACCCAACGAATTTAACAACTACGATCCGGCGCGAAGGTGGCGAATATATCATCAATGGACGCAAATGGTTTACGACCGGCGCGGCCCATCCGAATACACGTTTCGTCATCGTGATGGGGATTTCGGATGAGCGGCCGGATGCAAGTCCGCACGCCCGCCATTCGATGGTGATCGTGCCGTTGGACACACCAGGCCTAAAGATCCTACGCAATGTCCCAATCATGAACCACCACGCACCCGAGGGCCATTGCGAGATAGTCTACCGGGACGTGAGGATTCCATCAGCCAATTTGCTGGGCGAGGAAGGTGCGGGCTTTGCCTTGGCTCAGGCTCGGCTCGGCCCGGGCCGCGTTCATCATTGCATGCGCACGATCGGTCAATGCGAGCTGGCGCTCGAACTCATGATCGAGCGCGCGCTAGAGCGCAAGATGTTTGGCAAACATCTCTCCGACTATGCCAACATCCAGGACTGGATCGCTTATTCGAGGCTGGAAATCGATCAGGCGCGACTGTTGGTCCTGCGTACGGCTTGGCTCATGGATCGCGCTGGTAACAAAGCTGCACGGGTCGATGTCTCCGCAATCAAGGTCGTTGCAGCTCAGTTGCAGACACGCGTGGTCGACCGGGCAATGCAAATCTTCGGCGCCATGGGTCTCACCCCCGATACACCGCTTGCGTATCTGTGGACTTGGGGCCGTGCGCTTCGGTTCATTGACGGCCCGGACGAGGTGCACCTTCGCACAGTTGCGCGCGCGGAAATCAAAAAGACCCAGGCGAACCGTGGCAAGAACGCGACCTATCTCGTTCCACCGGACTACGAAGCTTCGGATAACACGGTCACTCCAGCGCGGCTCTGCTAAAGCATGATCCCGAAAAGTGGACACCGGTTTTCGGAAAAGATCATGCTCAAACAAGAAGCTAGAGCGTGATGGCGATTCAATCTGAAGCCATCACGCTCTAGCCGCGCTGATTGTCGCCCTTTTGAGAAACCTCATTCTGCTATCCGCGCCCATCGGAAAATTGGATAGTTTCTCAAAATTGAGCGCGCATGTCTGCCGTCCCAGCAGTCGGTCAGGTCACCACTTCATTGGGCATTTGGTGTGGAAGCGGTCCTGGCTGTCCTTGACGATGGTCGCCACCGTCTTGAGCGTCAGGTTGCCCTCCGAATCCTTCACCACGTCCTGCAGGTAGAAGTTCTGGATCGGGATGT
>Ga0080064_1005659_pt1 | contig 14357 bp, 13 predicted proteins | sample Subgrocontami54m_FD_69260 | JGI IMG/M metagenome (GOLD analysis project Ga0080064, IMG submission 69260) | Subsurface groundwater microbial communities from S. Glens Falls, New York, USA - GMW46 contaminated, 5.4 m (SPADES assembly) (version 2) ...
AAGTCGATCTATATCGCCCTGAGCGGCTCCCCGTTCGCCGGACCCGGTGTGGACAAGGACAAGCTGCCGCCGCCAGACCGCGCCGCCGACGGTGTCGCTGTTCTGGACGCGGCCACGCACAAGCTGGTCCGCATGCTGGACGTGGGGCCGGACCCGGAGCAGTTCGCTCTCAATGCGGCCGGCACGCGCCTGTTCATCGCGAACGAAGATGCCGCCATCGCCACTGTGTTTGACCTGGCCAGCGTCTCTGTGATTCACAAGGTCAAAGTGGGTGAGGAACCGGAAGGGGTGACGCTGAGCCCGGATGGAAAATCGGTTTACGTCACCAGCGAGGATGAAGGCACCGTCTACGCCATCGACGCCGAGTCCTACAAGATCCTGGCAAAGATTCCGGTGGGCCACCGGCCCCGTTCCGTAGCGTTTCTTCCCGACGGATCCAAGGCCTACGTGACTCTTGAGTCAGACGGCGCGGTGGCTGTGCTCGATGCCAAAGCGCACAAGAAGATCGGCCTCGTGCAACTGGGCGACGAAAAGGTCCGCCCGATGGGAGCCGTGGTTGCCCCCGGCGGCAAGACCGTCTACATCTCCTGCGGCTCTTACGGCCACGTCATGCTGATTGACCCGGCCACCGACAAGCCTGCCGGCGCCATCGCCGTCGGCAAGCGGCCGTGGGGGATCGCTCTCACCGGCGACGGCAAGACGTTGTACACCGCCAACGGCCCCTCCGGCGACGTGTCGGTTGTGGACACCGCCAGCATGAAGGAGATCGCCAAGATCAAGGTCGGAGACCGCCCCTGGGGCGTGGCCGTGCTGGAGGAATAGGCCGCTACTCAGTTACAATAGTCGCTTAGTCCCGCCCGCAAGCCATACAGCGGAACCAAGAAATTATGAGCGTTGCAGCAGCACCCACAGCGATGATGCGTGTGGCTCGTCTGTACGAGTCCACACTGGGCAAGAAGATGGTTATGGCGGTTACTGGAGTCCTGTTGCTGGGCTTTGTGATCGCGCACCTGATCGGAAACTTGCTGTTCTACCTCGGGCCGGCAGCCCTGAATTCATACGGCGCCGGGCTACACAGACTCGGCCCGATCCTGTGGGCGGCGCGGCTGGGCCTGCTGACCGCCGTAGTGCTGCACATCTGGGCCGCGGTGCAACTGTGGCGCATTAACCGCGCCGCGCGCCCGGTGAACTACCGTAAGCTCAGCCCGGTCACCTCCTCTTACGCCTCGCGCACGATGATGTGGAGCGGTCCGATCCTGGCCGCTTTCATCATCTATCACCTGCTGCATTTCACCTTCGGCACGGCTCATCCGGATTTCCGGGAGCAGGCGGGAGGAGCGCCCGAGGTTTACCACAACGTCGTCGTTGGATTCAGCCAGATTCCGGTCTCCCTTGCCTACATCGTCGCCATGGCATTTCTCGGCTTCCACCTCATGCATGGGGTTTGGAGTATGTTTCAGTCGATTGGTTGGAACCATCCCAAGTACACTCCCCTGCTCCGCAAATCCGCCGTCGTCATTGCGGCATTGATTGTCCTTGGCAACATTTCCATCCCCATCTCGGTCCTGCTCGGATTTCATCAATAACATGCGCCTCGATTCCAATACCCCTAGCGGCCCGATTGAACAAAGATGGGATCGCGCCAAGTTCGACATGAAGCTGGTCAACCCGGCCAACAAGCGCAAGCACACGGTGATTGTGGTGGGCACGGGGCTGGCCGGGGGCTCGGCCGCGGCGACTCTGGCCGAGCTCGGCTACAACGTCCACGCCTTCACCTTTCACGACAGCCCGCGGCGGGCGCACTCCATCGCCGCCCAAGGCGGCATCAACGCCGCCAAGAATTACCAGAATGACGGCGACAGCATCTATCGCCTCTTCTACGACACGGTGAAGGGCGGCGACTTCCGCGCCCGTGAATCCAATGTCTACCGCCTGGCGCAGATCAGCGTCAACATCATTGATCAATGTGCCGCTCAAGGCGTGCCGTTCGCCCGTGAGTACGGCGGCACTCTTTCCAACCGCAGCTTTGGCGGCGCGCAGGTTTCGCGCACCTTCTATGCCCGCGGCCAGACCGGGCAGCAGCTCCTGCTGGGCGCCTATCAGGCGCTGGAGCGGCAGATCGACGCCGGCCGCGTAAAGATGTTTACGCGCATGGAAATGCTGGACCTCATCGTCATCGGCGGACGGGCCCGCGGCATTGTGACGCGTGACACGGTGACGGGCCGGATCGAATCGCATGTCGCCGACGCCGTGCTGCTGTGTACGGGCGGCTACGGCAACGTTTTCTACCTTTCCACCAATGCGAAGAATTCCAACTGCACTGCCGCCTGGCGCGCCTACAAGCGCGGCGCGGCGTTCTCCAACCCCTGCTATACGCAGATCCATCCCACCTGCATCCCGGTATCGGGCGAATACCAGTCCAAGCTCACGCTGATGAGCGAGTCCCTGCGCAACGACGGCCGCATCTGGGTGCCGCTCCGCAAGGGCGACAAGCGCCCGGCCAGCCAGATCCCGGACGCCGAGCGCGATTACTACCTGGAGCGCCGCTATCCCAGTTTCGGCAACCTCGTCCCGCGCGACGTGGCATCGCGGGCCGCCAAGGCCGCCTGTGATGAAGGCCGCGGCGTCGGCGAAACCGGACTCGGCGTCTATCTCGACTTTGGCGACGCCATTCAGCGGCTCGGCGCGGGCGTCATTCGCGAACGCTACGGCAATCTGTTCGAGATGTATGACCGTATCACCGGCGAGGACCCCTACAAGGTCCCGATGCGTATCTACCCGGCCATACACTACACGATGGGCGGCCTCTGGGTGGACTACAACCTGATGTCCAATCTGCCCGGGCTCTTTGTGCTCGGCGAGGCGAACTTCTCAGACCACGGCGCAAACCGGCTCGGCGCCAGCGCCCTCATGCAGGGCTTGGCCGACGGCTACTTCGTCATCCCCTACACACTGGGCCACTACCTGGCCAGCAACAAGTTGGAAAAGGTGGACGCATCCCAGCCGGACTGCCGGGAGGCGGAGGAAAATGTCCGCGGCATTACCAACCGGATGCTGGGGGCCAAAGGCAAGCGGACCGTGGACAGCTTCCATCGCGAGTTGGGCAAGATCGTTTGGGAGCACTGCGGCATGGCGCGTAATCCGGAAGGGCTGCAAAAAGCGCTGGATCGCATCCCGGCGTTGCGCGAGGAGTTCTGGGCCGACGTCAAAGTGGTCGGCGGCAATGAAGAAATCAATCAGGCGCTGGAGCGCGCCGGACGCGTGGCCGACTTCCTGGAGTTTGCCGAACTGATGTGCCTGGACGCACTGGAAAGGACCGAAAGCTGCGGAGGCCACTTCCGTGAGGACTGGCAGACTCCGGAAGGGGAAGCCAAACGCGACGACGACAACTTCAGCCATGTGGCCGCCTGGGAGCACCAGGGGCCGGGCAGCAAGCCCATCCGCCACGTCGAGCCGCTGCAGTTTGAATACGTCCACCCGTCCCAACGGAGCTACAAGTAAATGAAGATCACTCTTAACGTCTGGCGTCAGAAGAACTCGGCCAGCGCCGGCGCCATGGTTCGCTACCAGCTCAGCGATGTCAATCACGACATGTCTTTTCTGGAAATGCTGGACGTGTTGAATGAGGATCTGACGGCGAAAGGCCAGGACCCGGTGGCGTTTGAACATGATTGCCGCGAGGGCATCTGCGGCTCCTGCGGCTTCATGATCAGCGGCGTGGCCCATGGCCCTATGCCCGGAACCACCGTATGCCAGCTCCACATGCGCCACTTCCACGATGGCGATGCGCTCTATCTCGAACCTTGGCGGGCACAGGCATTCCCGGTGCTCAAGGATCTGGTGGTGGATCGCAGCGCCTTTGATCGGATCATCGCCGCCGGCGGCTACATCTCGGTGAATACCGGCAGCGCCCCCGACGCCAACGCCATTCCTATCCCCAAGCCGGATGCCGACATGGCGATGGATGCCGCCGCCTGCATTGGCTGCGGAGCCTGCGTCGCAGCCTGTCCTAACGCGAGCGCGTCTCTGTTCACCTCCGCCAAGATCTCGCACCTGGGTCTGCTGCCGCAAGGCCAGCCCGAGCGGGAGGCGCGCGCCATCCGCATGGTCAACACGATGACCGCGGAGCTGTTCGGAAGCTGCACCAACATAGGCGAATGCGAAGCAGTCTGCCCCAAGCGCATCCCCATTGAGATGATCGCGCGTATGAATCGGGACTACATCAAAGCAAGCTGGAGCCAGCGCCCACCCACCGAATCCGCCGGCGCGGGGTGATCAGGCGCAGGCACGTTGAACAACTACCGGTTAAAGCCGGTAGAATTCGATTGCGACTGAAAGTCGCCTGAAGAGCGTGGCGCACGCACTCTTTCGTGCGCTCCGTCCGGGGTGTGCGCGGGCACGAGCGATATCCCGGGGCCGACGAGGCGCAGGTGACGGCGGAGGTGATGGGCAACGAGGTGGACGCCATCTACGACGTGGGCGTGGCGGGAATCCACCGCCTGATGCATCACCGCGAGCGGCTGACGCAGGGGAAAGTGATTGTGTGCTGCGAGGGAATGGAAGGCGCATTGCCAAGCGCGGTGGGAGGGTTTAGCTGCTCGAACAATGTGGCTGTCGTGAATATCGGTGGCGAGCTTGACTAATCGGGCGTAGAAGGCGAGTCCTACGGTTCTTGACGCACCCCGACAGCAACCAAGCCGTCGGGGCGGGCGCGATTCGCGGTGTTACGTTGACAACTTAGCAGGTTTACGGTTTCGGTGGCGCAACGCCAGCCCTGCCAGACCAACAGCCAGCAGGGTGAACGTAGCGGGCTCTGGGACAGCGGTAAAATCCATGGTCAAATTCAGTCCCGTGGTCGAACCGAAGGCCTGACCCGCGGTCTTTGAAATTCCAATGGAGATTACGTCCCCGGCGTTAATGAAAAACGGTCCTCCGCTGAAGGCCGATTGATTCGTACGGTTGTTGGGAGTGGTAACGGTTCCAGAGGCCAGAGTGGCGAGGTTGAAGAGCAAAACGTAGTCGCTCGACCGCACTCCATTCGAGAAGGCGTACCAAACTCTCCCGCTGTAGCTATTGATAGTACCCGCGGTGGGGGCAGTCCAGCGCGCAAACAATGTCCCGCCGGCATTGGGGGAGTGGCCGATGATGTCGCTCGTCATGAAATCCAGCGTCGAGCTTTGCCCAGCCGAAGCGCCATCAACCAGAGCCTTGAAGATCTCTGGTGTATCGGTGTTTAAATTAGGGCCGGCCCCCCAGAATCCAGTAGACATGGCCGGAATGAGCGGGTTACCGTTCGCGGTTGGCGTCTGAAATCCCAAATTGGTCGAGTTCAGTTGATATGACCAACTGCCGTTTGGGTTGCCATTTGTAATACTGAAGTCGTTTTTGAGGCTGATCGTACTGGCCTGAATAGCCAGCGGCAAGGCTGTCAATACGAGAACAACTCTTAGAGAAACATTCATCGAAGCACTCCATTCGAAGACTTAACTTAAGACATACTCTGATCGAACGGTTTCCGTTCTGACCAAGTACCTAACAATTGTAACACAAACCGGGGGCGCGTCAAGTTTTTTGCGAAACGGCACACTTTGCTAGCTCTTCATCCCTGGTAGATTTTCTAGCTCTTCATCCCTGGTAGACTGAACGGACCTGAGCGAAGGGTAGGGCTCTGCGGAGACACAACCCGAGCGCCCGACTCAGGGGCCGGGATTCCGGGATGGCGAGCGCAGCTCGCCTCCCGGTCCAGCAATCCTGGCGCGAAAGCGATAAAACTCGGGGGTTTGGGGGCAGAGCCCCCATCCCAGAAGTGTTCTTCTTCCGATTCTTCATGGTGCAATTGCTGGCTCTGGTGCAAATTGTGAGTTGCTGCAAATTCTGTCGTCTGTCGTTGTATCGATCGATTCCAATATCGATCACGCGGCCAGAGCGGCTCGCCAGATTTCAGGCAGCGTCGCCCGTTGCCCGCCGAGCTTGCCTATTTTGAACTGCCCCTTCTTGATCTTCTCCGCCAGTTCGATGCCGCTGATCACAATGTCGGCCGTATCAAAGCTCTTTAGCCCCAACATCGGCCGCAACCGCTGTTTGATTCTTCGGTGGTCTTGCTCGATCAGGTTGTTCAAATACTTGCTGCTCCGCACCAACACGCGGTTCGGTAACTCTCCATCGCCCTTCAAATCAGCCACAGCGCGATGTGACGCCGCGTACGCATCCAGCGTCACTTTAGTTGGCACTCGCTGACCCTTCATCGCTTTGCGCAGAAACGCTTTCGCCGCGCTTGAAACTTAAGTACCACCGAACGCACAACATCACAATCTCCGCATCGAAATAGCGGTTGCGGCTGGCTGGAATTATGCTAACCTGTTCATTACGCCGCAGAAGATATGTCCGTAAGGGTGAGTGAATCGATCGTCCTGCGGACTTTTCCGCTGCGGGAAGCCGACTTGATCGTCAGCTTTCTGGCCAGGGACTTGGGCAAACTCCGCGGCGTGGCGCGCAGGGCTCGCAAGCCGGGCAACCGATTCGGCAGCGGGCTGCAGCGTCTCTCGTACGTGAAGATGGAGTACTTCCATCACGAGAACCGTGATCTGGATTCGCTGGATGGTTGTGAGATCCTGCGGTCGCACTTTGGACTCGCCTCCGGCTACGAGCCGGCCGCGGCGCTGGACTATTTTGCCGAAGTGGCCGACCAGTTGCTGCCGGCTGCCGAGCCGAATGAGAAGTTTTTCCGTCTGCTGCTGGCTGTGAGTGACTTTCTGGACGGCGCGGGCGAGGGCGGCATGTGGGTGGCTGTTACTTACTACAGCCTGTGGGCTGTACGGCTGGGCGGGTTTTTACCGCCAATGGAATTGACCGAAGAGGACAGAACGATTGCCGAGGAAATGTTGTGCAAACCGGTGGCCGAACTTACAAACGCGGCCTGGACCAAGAATACCGCCCTCGGGCTGCGCCGCAAACTCGTCCGCGTCCTGGAAGATCATATTGAGCGCAAACTGCTGACCGCGGCCTTCCTCGAACAGCTCTAACAAAACAAGACCAAGATGGACTCCTATCAGCAAATCCTTTTCAAATTGAAGAAATACTGGTCCGACCGCGGTTGCATCATTCAGGAACCATATGATGTCGAGGTCGGCGCTGGCACTATGTGCCCGGAAACTTTCCTGCGCGTGCTGGGCCCGAAGCCCTACCGCGTCGCCTATGTGCAGCCGAGCCGAAGGCCCGCCGATGGCCGCTACGGCGAGAATCCCAACCGCCTCTATAAGCACCAGCAACTGCAAGTGATCCTCAAGCCCGCCCCGGCCGACGTGATCGATCAATACCTGGGGAGCCTCGAGGCGGTCGGCATCGACCTCCGCAAGCACGACATCAAGTTCGAGGAAGACAACTGGGAGTCGCCGACACTCGGCGCTTGGGGCATTGGCTGGCAGGTGATGCTCGATGGCCTCGAGATCACACAGTTTACCTACTTCCAACAATGCGGCGGCATCGATCTGGAATTGGCCCCGTCCGAGCTTACCTACGGCCTGGAACGCCTCTCTGCCTTCCTGCAAAACAGGGAAAGTGTCTACGACATCGAATGGACTCCGGGCGTTCGCTACGCCGACGTTCGCTTCGCCGATGAGCGGCAGTTCTCGGTCTACAACTTCGAAATGGCTGATATTGGCACTCTCTGGGAGCTGTTCGCGCTGCACGAAAAAGAGTGCCAGCGCTTGATTGACCTGTTCCCGGACTATGAGCAAAAGCAGCGCTTCCCCGTGCTTGCGGCCTATGACCATGTCTTAAAGTGCTCGCACCTGTTCAACCTGCTCGATTCGCGCGGTGCCATTAGTGTCACCGAGCGCGTCGGCGTGATCGGACGCGTCCGAAAACTCGCGGTCGGGACGGCCCAGTTGTGGGCCGCTCAGGAGGCCGCCTAGATGCCGGGTCCGAACTTCCTGCTCGAGATTGGCGTCGAAGAGATTCCGGATTGGATGATTCAACCGGCGCTGGATCACCTCCGCAAGGCCTTCTCAAAGCTCCTGGAAGACAATCGCCTCAAAGGCAAAGTGGAGTGGATCGACGCCACGCCGCGCCGCCTGGTGTTGGCCGCCTCCGGGCTTCCCAAGGCACAAAAGGATTCCGTGGAAACCGTTTCCGGTCCGCCCAAGTCTGCCGGCGAGGGCGCCGCACAGGGCTTTGCCCGCAAGCTGGGTGTCACCGTTGACCAGTTGGAAACACTTTCCACTCCTAAAGGCGAGTATTTCAGCTTCCGGAAAAAATTGACGGGCCGGGCGACGGCTCAGATTCTCTCTGATGCTCTGCCGGCCCTCATCCTTTCCATCCCGTGGCCCAAGACGATGTACTGGTCGGGCAAGGCCAGCGCGCGCTTCATACGCCCCATCCGCTGGGTGGTGGCCTTGCTCGGATCCAAGGTTGTTCCGTTTGAGGTTGCCGGGGTTGTCTCATCCAACGTCAGCTCGGGGCATCGTCGTTTCGGAAAAGCCAAGGTGAAAGTGAGCATCCGAAAATACGAAGAGGCATTGCGCGCCAACGGTGTGCTCGTGCATGCCGCCAAACGCCGCACAAGGATTCTCGATGGCATCGCGTCGCTGTTGGAAGGTAAAAATCTGGATGTGAAACCAGACCCCGCCCTCCTGGAAACGCTGACCTATCTCACCGAATGGCCCACCCCAATCCTCGGCAGCTTCGATGCCGCGTACTTGTCTTTACCCTCCGAAGTCCTGGTCACCGTCATGCGCCACCATCAGAAATATTTCTCCTTGGCCAGTGCGGATGGATCGCTCGCTCCCAACTTTATCGCCGTCATGAACGTGCCCGCTGATCCCGAGGGCTTGGTGGTGGCTGGCAACGAAAGAGTTTTGCGAGCCCGCTTCAACGATGCACGGTTCTTCTGGGAATCGGATCAGAAGCGAAAGATGTCGGACCGCGTCGATTCGCTGGCCAGCGTGACATTCCAGGCTAAGCTCGGCTCCTACCTCGACAAGACCAATCGCGTCGTGGAACTCGTGAAACAGTTGGGCGGCAGCGGACAGGCCCAGCGTGCAGCGCTCCTGGCCAAATGCGACCTCACCACGGACATGGTGAAAGAGTTCACGGATCTGCAGGGCATAGTGGGCGGACTCTACCTCCGCGCCCAGGGCGAGAGCGAAGAGACAGCCGCCGCCGTCTACGATCACTACAAACCGCTGAGCATGGAGGACACCGTACCCGGCTCCGCCTCCGGGCTCCTGCTCTCGCTGGCCGACAAGCTGGATACGCTCCGCGAATGCTTCCGCATCGGCATGATCCCCAGCGGCTCGCGCGATCCTTTCGCCCTGCGCCGCGCCGCGCAAGGAGTCGTCAAGATTCTGCTGGAGGGCAAGCTCGACATCGCGCTTCGCCCGCTGCTGGGCGGCGACGCCGGGCTTGAAGAGTTTTTCCTCGATCGAATCCGCTACTACTTCCGCGAAATCCGCGGATTTGCCTATGACGAAGTGAACGCCGTGCTCGCCGCCGGTTGGGATCCGCTCCCAGGCGCCGAGAGCCGTTTGCTGGCGATTCGCGCGTTGCGGCCTACGGAGAATTTTGAACCCCTGGCGGCCAGCTTCAAGCGAATCAGCAATATCCTTCAGCAGGCAGCCTTCGAGACTGGACTCCCCTACAGCCATGACCTGTTGGAACCTGGTCCCGAAGCCGATCTTTGCGCCGCTTTTGAAGGTTTGCGCGTCCAGGTCGCCTCGCTCCGCTCCTCCGGAGATGACGCCGGAGCACTGGCCCGGATTGCCAGTCTGCGCCCAGCCGTCGACCTGTTCTTTGACAAAATCCTGGTCAACTCGCCAGACCCCAATGTGCGCCGCAACCGGCTCGCATTGCTGGCCAGCCTGTTGACTGAGTTTTCCTCTATTGCCGATTTTTCCGAAATCGTAACCTCGTAAGGAGATAGTGAACCCATGAAGAAATACGTGTATGCCTTTGGCGCTGGAACGTCCGATGGCGATGGAACCATGAAAGAAATCTTAGGCGGCAAAGGCGCTGGTTTGGCCGAAATGTGCAGGGCGGGAGTCCCCGTGCCTCCGGGCTTTACTGTATCGACGGAGGTCTGCAACCTTTACTTTGAGAATAAGCAGTCCGTGCCCGAGGAAATTGAAAGCCAGGTTGACGCCGCCCTGTTGCAGCTCGAAGCCCGCATGGGTCAGAAGCTCGGTGGTACCGAGAATCCGTTGCTGCTGAGCGTTCGCTCCGGCGCGAAGTTTTCCATGCCCGGCATGATGAACACCATTCTGAACCTCGGCATGAACGATGTCACGGTGGAAGTGGTGGCCCGGCGTACCGGTAATCCGCGCTTTGCCTATGACTGCTACCGCCGCTTCATTCAAATGTTCGGACAGGTCGCTCTCGGCATGAACTTGGAGCACTTTGACCACGTTTTCGACGAGCGCAAGAAGAAGGCGAAGACCAAGCTCGATACCGACCTGACCGCCGCTGATCTCAAGGCCGTCATTGAAGACTACAAGAAGCTCGTGCTCAAGGATACCGGCAGCCCGTTTCCACAGGATGCGCGCGATCAGTTGAAAATGTCCCGTAACGCGGTCTTCCAGAGCTGGTGGAACCCCAAGGCCTGCTACTACCGCAAAATGGAAAAAATTCCTGACAACATTGGAACCGCCGCCAACGTACAGGCGATGGTCTTCGGCAACATGGGCGACACCTCGGGGACCGGTGTGGGCTTCACCCGCGACCCCGGCACCGGCGAAAAGGTGTTCTACGGTGAGTACCTGTTGAACGCGCAAGGCGAAGATGTGGTGGCCGGTATCCGCACTCCGGAGCCCATCTCAAAGCTGGGCATACAGATGCCTGCTGTCTATAAGCAACTGGTCGAAATCACCACGAGCCTCGAAAAGCACTACAAGGACATGCAGGACTTTGAGTTCACCATCCAGGAAGGCAAGCTCTACATGCTGCAAACCCGGAACGGCAAGCGCACCGGTCCGGCCGCCTTGCGCGTTGCAGTCGAGATGGCCGAGGAGCGCCTCATCAGCCGCAAGACCGCCGTCCAGCGCGTAGCGCCCGCACAGCTCGATCAACTGCTCCACCCTGTCTTTGATGGAGCCTCTCTGAAGACACTCGTCAAGCTCACCACCGGAATTGCCGCATCGCCGGGAGCCGCCGTCGGGCGCGCCGCCTTTAGCGCCGACGACGCCGTGGCCGCCGTGAAGAATGGCCCGGTCATTCTCGTTCGCAAGGAAACCACGCCGGACGACATTCACGGCATGGACGTGGCCAAGGGGATTCTCACTGCCGTCGGCGGCAAGAGCTCGCACGCCGCCGTTGTCGCTCGTGGCATGGGCCGCCCTTGCATTGTGGGCGCCGGCGCCATGACCATCAATGGGAAAGCCAAAAACTGCACCGTGCAGGTCGGCGGCAAGACAGTAACAGTGAAGGAGGGCGACTGGATCTCTATCGACGGTACCACCGGCGACGTGTTTCTGGGCCAGGCTACCACTAAGGAACCGGATCCAAACACCGGGGAGTTTGCCACCTTTATGCGCTGGGTGGATCAGTATCGCGGCAAGTTCGGGGTTCGCGCCAACGCTGATATTCCGCGCGACGCCAAGGCGGCCCGTGCCTTCGGCGCGGAAGGCATCGGACTCTGCCGCACCGAACATATGTTCTTTGCCTCGGACCGTCTGCCGCACATGCAGGCAATGATTCTGGCGCGCGATGAGAAGTCGCGCCGCAAAGCGCTGTTGAAACTTTTGCCCATGCAGCGGTCCGATTTCGCCGGTTTGTTCAAGGCGATGGATGGCTACCCGGTCGTGATCCGCACCCTGGATCCGCCCTTGCACGAGTTTCTCCCGAAGCGGGAAAACCTGATGGTGGATCTGGCACGGCTCCCCCACGCCTCCCTCAAAGACAAGAAGGAGATGTCGGAGAGCTATGGCATCCCGGTGAGCGATCTGAAGAAGCGCCTGCCCGAACTGCTACACCGCGTCGAAGAACTGCATGAGTTCAATCCGATGTTGGGGCATCGCGGCTGCCGGTTGGGCATCTCTTATCCGGAAATTACCGAAATGCAGGCCCGTGCCATCTTTGAGGCTGCCGTGCAGGTGGCCAAGAAGGGCGTGAAGGTGATTCCAGAGGTGATGATCCCGCTCATCGGTAGCGCGCGCGAACTCGAGCATCAGAAAGAGATCGTCGTCAAGGTGGCCAAGGAAGTGTTGGCCAAGGCCGGAATGAAGAAGTTGAAGTACCTGGTGGGCACCATGATCGAGATCCCGCGGGCCGCCTTAACTGCCGACAAGATCGCCGCTCACGCCGAGTTCTTCAGCTTCGGTACCAACGATCTGACACAGACCACCATGGGCCTGTCGCGCGATGACTATACGAAGTTCTCGCGCCTCTATGAAGAGGAAAAAGTCTTCAAGGCGGACCCGTTTGGCGTGCTGGACCAGGAAGGCGTTGGCCAACTGGTGGAAATCGCCACTCGTCTCGGCCGGGGCGTCCGTCCAAATCTGGAAGTCGGCATCTGCGGTGAGCACGGCGGTGAACCCAGTTCGGTGGAGTTCTGCTACAACCTCGGAATGGACTACGTCTCTTGCAGCCCGTATCGTGTACCCATCGCGCGCCTAGCCGCTGCCCAGGCCGCTCTGGCCAAGGACGGCAAAGGGGAGACGAACCGAACGGCGTAGGGTGTGGTTCCTGGAATGAGTACGTACGTATATTGACAAGTGTACGTACGTTCATTATGCTGGTTCCAGGAGACCTCAATGCCCATCACAGCGACGAAGCTCAGACAGGACATTTACGCGATCCTCGACACCGTAATCGCAACGGGTGTTCCCGTTCAGATTGAGCGCAAGGGAGTGGTCTTGACCATCGCCGCCCCAATGGGCAGGCTTGAGAGAATCAAGCGGATGGGTAAGAAAACCATCATCGGGGACCCACAGGAGATCATCGATTTCGGATGGGATCCTACCAAAGATGCGGATTGGCGCAAGAAGTGGGGGATCGGTAAGGCCGGCGAGTGATCTATCTCGACACGCATGCCGCCATCTGGCTGAGGAGTGGCGTAGTGGATTGGATCTCCGATCAGTACCGCACAGTGGTGGCTGATTCTGAGCTGTTGATCTCACCAATCGTGCTGCTTGAGACCAGTTATCTGCACGAAATTGGAAGAGTGAACAGCCCGGCGGCTGAGATCCTGGAGGACCTGGTCCTGAACGCGGGTGTCCGGATTTGCAGCGTCCCGTTTGAGTCTGTGATCCGGAAATCGATGGAAGAGACGTGGACTCGCGACGCATTCGATCGAATCATCGTGGGACATGCCAGGCTTCGCCAAGCGCCGCTACTTACCCTGGATGAAGATATCCACCGGCATTACGCGCTCGCGATCCGTTGATCGTAATGGAAGTACTCGACCATCATGAGGTCGCTCTCCAAGCGATCCACCTGGGTGTGGACGACGCAGGAGTCATCGGGACACACGGCGAGCCCCCACATGGGGAGACGCGCAACAGGAGCCATGATTCTGGTTGCGCCGGTGTCTGGATTACGGAAGAAGAAAAAGGCTTGATGCGCGCCAACTGGGGTAAGCAGGAATTGGCTGATCTCAACGGTGGGCGGCTCCGTTTTAACTCGCCGGCGCGGCTGAGCCGGGAGTTCTCACGATAGTTGGAGACGTCCTGTCCTACTCAAAAGCGCAAAGGGCGCCGTCCGCGGCACCAAACTGGCCAGAAATACGCGGGCTACCGGTGCGGACGGCAGCTCCGTTCTTGCGCGTGTTCCTCAAAAGTCGAGGTCTCGTTTGCTGGTGAGGTGTTTTTCAAGCTCCTTCCGGTCCAGGAAAAAGGTCGGCTTTGCCTTGGACTTGGAAAATAGCTTCTCCGCCTGATCATCAAAGTGCCCGGATTCTTTGTGGTCACTCTCGCCAAGCGGCAGCACTTGATAGGACTGCGGCGGCTTGGTGAGAACCACCACCATGGTTTGCGTCTGGCCGCCCACCCCGACCATCTCACGGCCCTGCGGCTTGAACGTGATGTTGCGCGGCGTCGCCATGCCTGCCTCCGACACGTTGCCGCCGGACACCGGGAACGTGCGCCCTGCGCCTTCCCTTCCCACCCGGAACAGTGTCCCCCAATTGGAATGTGCCGGGAACTCGGTCTTCAGTAGCGCCGATGCCTTGTCTAATGCCTCGCGAATCGCCTGGCCTGTTACCGCGGCCGGAGCCTCCACCGCCGCCTTGTACTCGCCCAATGACATCTTGAAAAGATAGAAACCGAGCGCCGCCCGCGAATCCGCATCGGCCCGGCGGTTCCACCCCGCCAGCAGCGTAGCCAAGGGGTGTTCCGGCGCGGCCGCGCGAATGCGCGCCTGCCACGTAC